>Ga0105049_10001701_pt1 | contig 25927 bp, 22 predicted proteins | sample MAT06_FD_78087 | JGI IMG/M metagenome (GOLD analysis project Ga0105049, IMG submission 78087) | Freshwater microbial communities from Lake Fryxell liftoff mats and glacier meltwater in Antarctica - MAT-06 | ecosystem: Environmental > Aquatic > Freshwater > Ice > Liftoff microbial mat | place... | reverse complement strand
ATCGAGGCGCCTTTATTGTGTAAGCGTGGTTAATAATAGAATTTATAAAGAGGGAAGATCAGAATTCCCACAAATCGTGTTCAAAGATAATAATATCGTCTTTAATTTTTTGTGCTTCTAAAAGAGCATCCATTCCTTTTTTGTATTCTCCTATAATTCTATCATAAACGTTTTCTTCCTTTACAATGTAGCTACTAAACTGTCGTTTCCAAAAGATATCATCAAAAGACCTTCTTTCTGAAGGGTTTGATCGGTTAAAGATATCATGGTTAGCTAGTATTTTTCTTGCCTCGGGAAAATATACCCAGAATAAGGGACGGTCACCTTTTTCTTTGTCTTCCATTTCATATAAAGGACAAATTCCTAAGATACGCACATCTAATACAGAGCGTTGCTTATCAAAAAACCACTCTTCTTTTAACAAGAATTTTTTAACTCTGCTTGGAGCAAATTCTTCTTTTATCTGTTTGTAAAATAGTGTACCGTCAAAGTTCAAACTATCTAAACTTGGATCTACTTGGCTCTTCATGGCAATAGAATCCTCTTTTGACACTCTTTTGATAACATCACCAGGAGTCATTTCAACAGTAAAATCATCAGGAAAATCAGCATATACTCTTAAAGAAACTTCTTCTGTAGTTGCTTTATAAAGCAAGTTTGATAAACTTTTTAAACCATTAATTTCGCCCTGAATGGGATAGAAAAGGGGCAAATTGATTTTTTCTCTCAAGTCAATTATTCTCCAAACACGTTTTTTCCACATTACATCCGCTTCTCTAATAGGAGCATAAGGAATGGGCTTTCGTGCAGGCAATGTTTCACGAACGTAAACATTATCTAAAACGGATTGCGCGTAAATGGATGTCGAGTTCATAACACAAGTTACAAAAACTGCAGGAATGATAATAGCTTTTAAAAAACTCATTGAACTAAATTTTAGTTAAGGGTTTATTTAATCTTAAATTGGGCAGAAAGATTTCTTACCGACCCATCTGGTCCTCTTGCTTTTATATCGGAGAAGAAAACTTTACTTCCAGGCTTTAGGACTTTAATAATCTTATCCATTTCATCTCCAAACTTACCTCCAACATTGGGTACAGCTCTAAAAGAGCCAGCTATGTTTGCACCAAACTCGAAACTTAAAACAGTGAATCCTGCTTGAAAATCGAAATTCTCAAGTACAGCAGAAATAAAACCTGCAGCCTTTAACTCGGCTAAAGAAATACTTTCGTTACTCTTTTTACCAAGTACCATTGGTGTTGGATCCGGAATACGTTTGATACGGAACTCAGGAGCTCCCATACTAATAGTTCCTTTTCCATCAGGTTTTTTTGCTGTTACTGGAATGGTACATTTAGTTCCCCCAGTTACTTTTGCAATGTACTCACCTGCCTTAACTTTAGTTAAAGTTCCTTGTGCACCAACTAAACTTGCTTCCACATTATTAGGATTCGAGCCAGGAACAGACACAGAAACAGGATTATCAACTCCAATGTAAAATACATTCATTTTGCTAGGAGAAACTACAGCAACAGGTTTAATCGCTACAAATTCAAATTCCTTTTCTGAAACAGCATCTAAACCTTTCGCGTCTTTGTATTTAACAGTTGCTTTTACTTTTTGAGGACCTTCTGTTGTTGGACGTGACTTGTATACAATAAAACCACTTTCATCTGTTTCTGTGATTTGTCTTCCATTTACGCTTACGTTAGGGACCTCAGATTTATTTAACGCTGCAACAAATATTTTAGCAGTAAACTCATCTCCAATAGTAACAACGTTTGCAGAAGGAACCATTTGAGCCTCCAAAGCGTCAACTTTTATTGTTGTAGCACCAATAGATTTGTAAAGTTCATTTAAGACAGTTCCTTCAGCATTTCTAATCTCAGTTTGTAATTGAGTTAAAACAACAATTTGCGCAGCAACGGGTAAGTGATAAAATTTTTGAGTTTCCCAAGTTTCTACCGCTGTCCCTTTCTTTGGAGGATCTTCCGTATTCAAACCTAAATTTGTTGATCCTCTAACTGCTTCTGGCAAGATAGCAACAATTGCTTTTTTAAAATCAATTAATTTATTTTTAAGAATTCTTGCCTTACCATTAGAACCATCTGGAGAATCTCCACACATAATTCTTGTGGAATTATCATATTTGTCTTTATTTTGAACCGAACCAAGGCTATCTAAAATTTTTACAGCGGCATCTTTTGTGATTTCATCTTCTGCTATAATCAAATCAGTTTTTACTTCAGAAATATGATTGTGCATATCCAGTGCAAGTTTTTTAAGTATTCCAGCACCTGCAGCGGCTTCTTTTGCTCTGTCTGGTTGAATGGAAAGTTGTTTTTTTATATTCTCGTACAGGGTGTTGTTATTTATGCCGAAATTCTTATCGGTTTGCACCAATCCATTATTTACAACAACAAACGCGTCTAAAATTTCTTTCGACACATTTAAGGCTAGTAATGCGGTGAGTACTAAGTACATCATACCAATCATCTTTTGCCTTGGGGTTTCTTTACCGCCACTCATTTTTTATATGTTTATTTTTATGGTTAAAAAAAAGTTTAATTATCGGTTAGTTGACATTGCACCTAACATATTACCATAAATTGTATTCAAAGAAGTTAGGTTTGTTGTCAATTGAGACATTTCTTCTTTGTATTTCTTTGTATCAGAAACAGAATCTTGAAGATTGCTCATCAACTGCTCTATACCGGTGTAAAATTTATTTGTTGCTTGGGTATGTTCTTCCGCTCCGCGCAATTGAAGTTCATAAACAGTGTTTAAATCTGATAAGTTTTTGGATACTTTTTGAAGTTGTTCTCCATAAGTTGCTCCATCTTGGTTTGAAATAGAAAGACCTGTTAGTGATTCAGAAGCTTTAATATATGAATCAGACAATCCTTCAACAGAAGTTGATGCTTTTTTAATGTTGCTGATGTAATCATTTGTTGCAACAGAAGCATCTGTAATATCTGCAAGTTTAGCCGTATTATCGCCTAGAGCCTTAAGACTATTGCCTAAGCTTTCGATTAATTCTGGACCAACTTTAGCATCTTCTAACATTTTGTCTAAATGCTGAGAAACCGCATCACTTTTTGCACCTTGTGCTTTTCTGTTTTTATCTGTACCACCATGGCTGCCATCTTCGTGCATTCCTGCTAATTCTGGATACACCAAAGTCCAATCTGGTTCTTCATGTGGTTTTTCAAAGGCCGATATAAAGAAAATAGCTGCTTCTGTAAGTAAGCCTACCATGAGCATTTCATTCGCAAAAGGCCAGTGAAGAATTTTAAAGAGAGCTCCTACTATTACAATAGCGGCACCGATACCGTATACCATGCCCATAACGCGTTTTCCTTTTTTCGTTGCAAGAAAGTTAGCCATTTTTTGTTTTAATTAATTTGTGTGTGAATTTAAGGGATTGATTATTTGTTAACGTTTGATTTTTATTATTATTCTGCTACATCATTTTTATCTCTTCCAATGTAACTAATTACGCAGCGAAAACCGATATAACATTTGGATGTATCTTGATATTCATAAGTTCGCGTTCCATTTTGAAGGAAATAAGAAATATCTTTCCAAGAACCGCCTCTAATTACTTTTCTCTTCAATGCTGTTGGATCTTCCGGCTTTGCTTCATAAGTGTAATCTGAACTATTGTCGTGAGTAAAGTTGTACGCAGATTCATCATAAGCATTGCTAGTCCATTCGGCAACGTTTCCTGCCATGCAATATAAACCGTAAGCATTTGGGTTATATGAATCGGCGCGTAAAGTTGTTAACCCACCATCGTCAATATAATTTCCTCTTAAAGGTTTGAAGTTTGCTAAGAAGCAGCCAACAGAATTTCTAATGTAAGGTCCTCCCCAAGGATAAGGACTTAAATCTAGATCACCTCTAGCAGCATATTCCCATTCAGATTCTGTTGGAAGACGATAATTTTGTTCGTATGAACTTCCGTTTGAAAATAAATAACCGTTTCTTAAATTAGTTCTCCAAACACAAAACGAACGAGCTTGTTTCCAACTTACGCCAACAACAGGATAGTCATCATACCCAGGATGCCAAAAATACATATTTGTAAGTGGTTCGTTGTAGGAATATGAAAAGTCGTGAATCCAAGCCAATGTATCAGGATAAATTGGAACGGTTTCTCTTCTTATAAAAAATGAACGGTCTTTTAATCCTTGAGCTCTGTTGCCTCTCTTGGCTGCGGCTTGATAATCAATCCACCAATATTCATATAAAAACTTACGTGTATCAAATTCTTTTCTTCCATAGAATCTTTCATTTTCTGGAAGATACATTGGCTCTAGGGCTTCTCTCATCTCTTCATCGCCCATATCGTACTTTAAATTTGTTTCCCAATTTAATTGAGGAACTGGATAATCTTGTTCGTTTTCATCTATTGTTACAAGCCATTCTTCTTCATTTACTTCGCCCATTAACCTGCGCGCTATAGAATCTCTTACCCAGTTAACAAATTGTCTGTATTCGTTATTTGTTATCTCCGTTTGATCCATGTAATAAGCAGGAAGAGAGACTGTTTTAGATTGTGAGGTCACACCAAACGCAACATCTTGATCGCTTGGGCCCATATTGAAGCTTCCCATTGGAATGTAAACCATTCCGTATGGATCATCTTGGAACCAATTCTCCCGATCTTGAACACCGGTAAGGTAACCATTGCCATCATTTCCGCAGCTTGTTAACGAGACACTAATCGTAATACTGAGAAATGCAAGCGTTTTAGTAGCACCTGTTTTCAGGGATTTAGTCATAACTTGTGAGAGTTCGTGAAAAATAACATGTAAACTATTAGCAAGGTCTCGATTTTTAAAGTTTGCCTTTGTTAACGTTTTCTTTGTAAAATGAGTTTCAACCAATTTTTATAAATATCTTACAGTAGAGTGAGACTGAGGCGGTTTTTCCGTTTTAATTTTGAAACAATAATTCAGCATTATTTCAAATGTACCATTGTTATATGGATTTAGTTTTGAGGTATTAACATCGTATGCTAAACCTAGTCTTAGGTCTTTCCAAACATTTGCTCCTGCCATAATAATAACAGCGTCTTGTAAGCGATAAGTTAAGCCCCCCCATATTTTGTTTTTGTAGTGAACGTTGCAGTTTAAGTCAAATTGTGTTGTTACTGCATTTTTAACAAAAATTGAAGGCGCAAGAACGATATCTGGATTATTTAAAGTGTATCTGTAACCAGCCATTAAGTAGTAGTGTCTGCGAGATTGAAAGGTAGATGTATTTAAATCAAATGTACTTTGTGGTAAATGAGTAGAAGATAAACCGGCGTAAAGGTTTTTACTTGTGTAGTACACACCCAAGCCGGCATCAAAAACTGTTGCAGATGTTGATGTTATTGGTATAGATGGATCACCAGGTTGAAGTGGTTTAAGCCCAGCTCCTAAAACTTTGTTCATCATTCCTAAATCTAGACCAAGTCCTAGTACACCCGTTTTTAGTTTTAGATGGTAAGAGTAAGCTAGTTTTGCATAAACGTTGCTTTCTACACCAATTCTATCAGACATAAGAGTTAATCCAACGCCTCCTCTAAGTGCTTTCACAGGCATATCAACACCTAATACGAAGGTTGCCGGAGCACCTTCGAATCCAAGCCATTGATTTCTGTAAAGGGCTGTACCACAAATGGCATCTGAAGTTCCAGCAAAACCAGGATTAACAGCTAATCTGTTAAACATGTTTTGGCTGAATTGCGGATCTTGCTGCGCAGTAGCTGATAGGGAAATTACCCAAAGGGAAATAATAGTAAACCTTAATTTCATCAAAAATCTTATTTTTTCTTAAATACAGTATTTCAAGAGGCTAAAATACGTAAATAAAAACAACACGTGCAAGTAAAATTGTGAATAAAAGGTTAATAAATATTACACAAGATGAACTAAAGGCCTGATTATCAGCAAAAAATCTTTACAAAAGCTTTTGGAATGTTTGCCACCAAGTGTCCGGAATCTCACCATTCATAGCTTGTTTGTAGTCATCTATTGTGCAAGGAATAACATGATGCCTATCAAATTTACCTTTTTTATGTTCATTAATAGGAACATTCATCCACCATCTTCCGTTTTTCGTGTTTTTATAGAAAATCAGATCCAAGGATAAATCCTCACTTCCAATCTTGTAAACGACATATTCCTCTTCATTTCCAATAATTCCATCGTCTATTCTATTTACAACCCCATCTAAAAAGTGCCATATTAATTGTGCAATCAATGAAGGAGTGGAATTTTGTGGATTATTTACAATGAAATCCCAACCAAAAACCCCTACAGAGGAAACTTTGTTGCTCATGCCGGCATACCTCATTAGTTGACAAGCTTCTTCGGCATATAATCCATTAGGTTCCCTTCTTAAGCTATCAGGACAATCGGCACTTCTAATAGATGAAAGATCAAAACTTACGATATCCGCATTTCTAAATATTGGTTCTGTGTTTTGTATTGATTTACGCAGGTTACCTAATCTATGAACATCGAAATTGAGACTTTGTAACATATTTAACATGTCGGGATTGCAGAGATAGCTCTGGTTTCCTAACAAAGAATAATTAAAAAGATAATTTGGAGTATATCCTAAAATGTGAGTTAGCCAATTATCGTTGCTCACGCTAAAGCTTTCTTCATCGAGATCTGTTTTATCATCAACAGAAAGAATATTAACAGTTGTTTCAAGTTTACAATAAGCGGAGTAAATTGAAAACGTAGTGCTTTGATCAGGCGAAATTATAAAAGGGATAGAACCATATTTTCTAATACGAGCGATTGCCTCAGGAAGCAAATCCAAATCTTCTGCAAAGTGCCCAATATCAGCAATTTGAAGAGAACTATTGGGAAGATACAACTGATAAAGCTTGTATCTTATATTCTTCAAGAATTTATCATTGGCACTATCGCCTACAGAAAAAAACACCACTTTGGGAGCAATATCAAGAATTAAAAGATCCGTAGTATATTGCTCAATTGCATTACCAATAGTATTATTTGACCACAGGTAACCTTTGAGCTCTGCCACCATTTCTTGATTAAAAAGCGAGATGAGATTCAAAGGAATTATTTTTTCTTCTTTTTAACAGTTTTGGGTTTGTTTGCTTCGTCAGCAATAATGACTTCGCATTGCACTAGGGTTAAAGATTTGGCATCCATGTCTTTTGGAATTTTGAAATTCTCCTTTCCTTTGGTAATATATGGGCCATAGCGACCATTAACAACTTGAATTTCGGGATCACCTCCAAAATTAGAAATCAACTTTTCTGCATCAACTTTCCTTTTATTCAATATGATTTCAATTGCTCTTTCATCCGTAACAGAAAGCGGATCATCCGTTTTTGCAAGTGAAAAGAAAGCACTGTTGTGTCTTATGTATGGTCCAAATCTGCCTGTACCTACAACCATATCTTTGCCCTCATATTCAGATAATGTTCTAGGAAGTTTAAATAACTCGAGTGCATCTTCAAAGGTTAAAGATTCTAAACGTTGACCTTGACGAAGGTTTGCAAATTTCTTCTCTTCATCATCATTTTCTCCAATTTGAGCTAAAGCACCATATCTTCCTATACGCGTATAAATATTCTTACCTGATTTTGGGTCAATACCCAATAACCGAACACCATTTGCTCTTTCTGATTCTACTAGCGTTCTTTCAACATCTGAATGAAAAGGATGGTAAAATGCATCAATCATCTTGGTCCAGTTTTGAAGTCCTTCTGCAATTTCATCAAATTCCTTTTCAACTTTTGCCGTAAAATGGAAATCCATAATGTTTTCAAAATGCTCCATCAGAAAATCATTTACCACTATGCCTATGTCTGTTGGGAAAAGCTTGTTTTTTTCTGCTCCAGTATTTTCAGTCTTCACTTCAGACTTCACTTCCGAATTTTTCAATGTCAACACATCGTAACTTCTAATTACACCTTCGCGGTCTTCTTTTACGGCATAAGTACGTTTTTGAATAGTTGAAATAGTTGGTGCGTAAGTAGATGGTCTACCAATACCTAACTCTTCTAGTTTTTTAACCAATGAAGCTTCCGTGTATCTTGGAGGGCTGGAAGTATAACGTTGCGTAGCCGTCATTTCTTTTAAACCCAACAATTTACCTACTTCAACTGGAGGTAGTAATCCTGAAGAATCATCATCTTCAGTCACATCATCAGTAGATTCAATGTAAACTTTTAAGAAACCATCAAAAACAATTACCTCACCTAGGGCTTCCAAAACCTCAGAATTAGTTGAAATATTTATTTTAACAACAGTTTTTTCCAATTCAGCGTCAGCCATTTGAGAGGCAAGTGTTCTTTTCCAAATTAGCTCGTAAAGCTTTTTTTCTTGGTTGTCACCACCAGCGGTTTGTTGATCAAAGTACGTAGGACGAATTGCCTCGTGTGCTTCTTGGGCGCCTTTGCTTTTAGTGGTGAATTGTCTTGATTTATGGTACCTTACTCCAAATTGAGATTCGATATGCAGTTTAGCAGCATCCAAAGCCGTTTGAGAAAGATTTACAGAATCAGTTCTCATATAAGTAATATTACCCGCCTCATATAGTTTTTGAGCGAGTACCATTGTTTGACTTACAGAATATCCTAATTTTCTAGAAGCTTCTTGCTGAAGGGTTGATGTAGTAAAAGGAGCTGATGGAGTTCTCTTTCCTGGTTTTTTTTCAACAGAACCGATTTTAAACTCTGCCGTTTTACAGGAGTTTAGAAATTCTTCGGCTTTACTCTTTGTTTCATATTTTTTTGGTAGTTGTGCCTTTAGCGTGTATGATTTTCCATTGCTAACAAAATCAAAATTTGCAACAATCTTGTAAGAAGATTCGGAATTAAAATTCAAAACCTCTCTTTCTCTCTCCACTAATAGTCTCACAGAAACAGATTGAACCCTACCAGCAGATAATGAAGGTTTAATTTTTTTCCAAAGAACAGGAGAAAGTTCGTATCCAACTATGCGGTCGAGAATTCTTCTTGCTTGCTGCGCATCAACTAAATCTTGATTTATTTTGCGAGGAGAATCAATTGCTTTTAAAATGGCTGGTTTAGTAATTTCGTGAAATACAATTCTTCTTGTATTGCTCTCTTTCAGTTTAAGTGTTTCAAATAAATGCCAAGAAATTGCCTCTCCCTCACGGTCCTCATCTGATGCTAACCAAACAACTTCTGCTTCTTTTGCAAGTTTAGTTAATTCGCTAATTATCTGTTTTTTATCTGCAGAAACTTCGTACTTAGGAGCATAATTGTTTAGCATATCAATGCTAATATCTGATTTGCTCAAATCTCTAATGTGACCATAACAAGACTTAACAAGAAAATCCTTGCCGAGGAAGCCTTCTATGGTTTTTGCCTTTGCTGGAGACTCTACGATTACTAAGTTTTTTACCATGAAAAGTTTATTTTTTTGTGCGGCAAAGAAACACAAAGTTATTATATCAAAAGAAATTTAATTTTGTTTCAGCAAAACAGCCCGATTAAAAGTGTCAAATTGTCACATTGGCAGAATGTTGTAACTTGCGCCAATTTTTAATAATGAATACTACTTTATATCACGACGAATCTAAGCAAGGAGAGGCGTTGCTTCTGGATGATAATCAAAACCATAGAGGTAAAAAACTATTTCTTGAAAGTTATGGCTGTGCAATGAATTTTGCTGATAGCGAGATTGTAGCATCCATTTTAAAAGATGAAGGTTTTACTACCACTGCAAATTTTGAAGAGGCAGATGTTATTTTCGTTAATACCTGCGCCATTAGAGATAATGCAGAGCAAAGAGTTAAAAAACGTCTTTACGATTATAATAAAGCAAAAAAGAAAAATCCTGACATCATAATAGGAGTTCTTGGATGCATGGCCGAAAGGTTAAAATCTAAGTTATTGGAAGAAGATAAGTTGATAGATTTAGTTGTTGGCCCCGATGCTTACAGAGATTTACCTAATTTACTAAAAGTTGCAGAAGAAGGTCAAAGAGCGATAAATGTATTGTTATCTAAAGAAGAGACCTATGCAGATATTTCTCCTGTTAGACTAGGAAAAAACGGTGTTTCTGCTTTTGTTTCCATAACTAGAGGATGTGATAATATGTGTTCATTTTGTGTGGTTCCATTTACTCGCGGTCGGGAAAGAAGCAGAGAGCCATATAGCATTGTAAGAGAAACAATTGACTTGGTAAATGATGGGTATAAAGAGATTACATTATTAGGTCAAAATGTAGATTCCTATTTATGGAGTGGAGGGGGACTAAAAAAAGAAGAATATTCAAAAGAAGAGTTAAAAGAAGCGGTTACATTTTCTCAGCTATTAGAAATGGTAGCTATTGCAGCGCCGACTATAAGAATTAGATTTTCTACATCTCACCCCAAGGATTTAAACAATTCTGTAATCGAAACCATAAAAAAGCACGACAACATTTGCAATTACATTCATTTACCTGTGCAATCTGGAAGCAGTAAAGTTTTAGAAATGATGAACAGGGGATACACACGTGAATGGTATCTCGAAAGGATTTCTAAAATACGTGAAATCATTCCTGATTGTGGAATTTCAACAGATATTATTACAGGATTTTGCAGTGAAACGGAAGAAGAACATAAGGAAACCCTTAGTTTGATTGAAGAAAGTAATTTTAATTTTGCATATATGTATACTTATTCTGAGCGCCCCAAGACGCTCGCAGAAAGAAAGTATACAGACGACATTCCTGCGGAAATTAAAGGCAGACGATTAAGTGAAATAATAACCAAACAAAGTTCTGTTTCACTTGAGAGCAATAAGAAAGATATTGGAAAAACCTTTAAAGTTTTGGTGGAAGGTCTATCTAAAAAATCTGTAGAACATTTATCAGGAAGAACAGATCAGAACAAAGTGGTTGTATTTCCTAGAATGGGTTTTAAAGAAGGAGATTTTGTAATGGTTACCATTGAAAGTTGCACCAGTGCCACATTGTTGGGTGTATCAAAAGATATTTAATCGTATATCGAAATGAATTTACAAGAAATAAAAAACAGATTCGGAATTATTGGAAGTGCATCGGCATTAGAACGAGCGATAGATACTGCTTGGCGCGTAGCTGCTACAGATCTTACTGTATTAATTACAGGAGAAAGTGGAACAGGGAAGGAAGTGTTTTCGAAAGTCATTCATAATTACTCTACAAGAAAGCACGGAACTTTTATAGCTGTAAACTGCGGAGCTATTCCAGAAGGAACAATAGATTCCGAATTATTTGGTCACGAAAAAGGGTCTTTTACTGGTGCAAATGATGCACGTAAAGGTTATTTTGAAGTAGCAAACGGAGGTACCATATTTTTAGATGAAGTAGCAGAACTCCCTTTACAAACTCAGGTTAGGCTTTTAAGAGTTCTCGAAACAGGCGAGTTTATTAAAGTTGGTGCTTCAAAAGTTATAAAAACAGATGTTAGGATTGTTGCTGCAACGAATGTGAATATTCCAGAGTCCATCGAAAAGGGGAAATTCAGAGAAGATCTTTTTTATAGGCTCAACACAGTTCCTATCATTATTCCCGCTTTAAGAGAAAGAGGTAATGACATTGTTTTATTGTTTAGAAAATTTGCATCTGACTTTGCAGAGAAATATAAAATGCCACCCATTCGTTTGGACGAATCGGCTCAGCAACTAATAGTTGGTTATAGATGGCCAGGAAATGTGAGACAATTAAAAAATGTAACCGAGCAAATTTCTATAATTGAGAATGAAAGAAATATAAGTGCTCAAATTCTTGAAAGGTATTTGCCAGGACATGCCAATAGTTTGCTTCCTGCTATTATAAAACAAGAAAGCGGAGCTGATTTTTCGGAAAGAGAACTTCTTTACAAGGTGTTATTCGACATGAGGAAAGAGGTCACGGAAATGAAAAAGCTGATGGTAGATATTCTAAGGAATAATAATTTTGAAGGCCATTTGCAAGAAGACCATGCGCAAGTTATTAATAGACTATACAGTGATGTTCAAAACAATGTGGTATTTCCTACATCCAACCCTATTGCAACACATAATAACGTACAAGTTCCATTGGTGCCTTTTATCAGCCCAATAAATACAAGCACATCTGTAAGTGAACATGAAGAAGTAGAAGAAGAGAACCTGTCGTTGATGGGAAATGAAAAAGAATTAATTTTGAAAGCATTAGAAAAGTATAGAGGAAGAAGAAAAAATGCAGCAAAGGAATTAGGTATTTCAGAAAGGACACTTTACAGAAAAATCAAAGAATATAGTATTCCATTATGATCAGAAATGTTCTGATTTATTTTACACTATTACTGTTAATGAGCTGCAAGGTATCTTTATCAGGAGGGAATTTTGGCGAATCAAAAACAATTTCGGTTTCTTTTTTTCCTAACAATGCATCTTTGGTTCAGCCCACACTTAGTCAGTCCTTTACAGAAGATTTGAGAAGTTTTTTTCAAACACAAACTCCATTAACCTTAACACAGAAAAACGGGGATTTACAATTTGAAGGTTCAATTACAGATTATAGAGTAAATCCAGTTGCTATAGCAAATCAAACCGCATCGTCGAATAGATTAACTATTTCGGTATCTGTTAAATTTACCAATATAAAAGACCCTACTAAAGATTTTGAAAGTACATTTTCAAGATTTGCAGATTTTCCTAGTAGTGAGAATTTGGGTTCTATAGAATCTAGTTTAATTAATCAGATTAATCAGCAATTGGCTCAAGACATTTTCAATAAAGCATTTATTAATTGGTAATGAATAAGTCTGTTATCTACACCTGTATTTCATTCCCTAACACGCATTCAATTCTACATGAAGAAGAACTCAAAGAGGTAACTTCTAATTTCCCTTATTTTCAAACGGCCCAACTATTATTAGCTTATTCGTTAAAAGCTAAAGAAGATTATCGTTTTTCGAATCAATTAAAAGTAAGCTCATTGCAGGCATATGATAGAAAGGCATTATGGGAACTTTTGAATAAAAAAAGAAGAGAAGAAGAGTCCGAATTTGTAGTGGAGGAGAAAGAAAAGTTAAATGAACCAGCACCTTTATTAGAACAGATAAAAAAGGAAACTCCAATTAATGAAATAGAAATTCAAGGTACTGTTCTTGTTTTAGAAACCGAAGAGCGAGTTCATTTACTTGGAACAAATCAGAAGAAATTTGCAGAAACGGATATCAAATTAACAGAGCAAAACAACGCTCATACATTTTCAGAATGGTTAAGAATTCATAAAAATGCATCAAATTCGAACATAAACTCTGTAAATGAAGCCCCTCAGGTAAATCAGCAGAACAAAAGTGAATTGATTGAAAAGTTTATTAAAACTGAACCCAGGATTAGCAAACCTACAAAAGCAACTTTTTTTTCTCCTCAGGTTATGGCCAAAAAAAGTATTGAAGAAAACGATGAAATAGTTTCTGAGACTCTAGCTAATATTTATGCCAGTCAAGGAGATGTGCAAAGGGCTGTTAGAGTCTACAAAAAATTAGGTTTGTTAAATCCAGAAAAAAGCGCTTACTTTGCCGCCCTTATAAAAAAACTTGAAAATACTGAATTAACATGACCGCAATTTTAACAGTCCTAATTATAATTACAGCATTACTTCTTATATTAGTTGTATTGGTTCAAAATTCAAAAGGAGGAGGACTTTCTTCATCCTTTGCATCAAGCAATCAAGTTATGGGAGTTAGAAAAACTTCTGATTTTTTAGAGAAATCAACTTGGACGTTAGTTGCGATAATGGTTGTGCTTTGCATGGCTTATACGGTAACAAATAAATCAACTACTGCCGAGGTTAAACAATCCATCAGTCAAGAAAAAGCACAAAGCGCGCCAGCTTCAGCACCTACAAAAGCACCAGTAGGCACTCCTGCTAAATAAATTTAAATTAAAACAGTATAGCGTGTCAGTCTGTCATAACAGGCTGACACGTTTTTTATTTATTGCACGTATATCGGAAATAATTGCAGGTGCTTTTGCCTTAAAATCTAATGGCATGTAATTCGTGAAGCCGGGGAAACACATTAACTTTTAAATAATAAATATATGTCAGATGTAAGCATTCGTCCTTTGCAGGATCGTGTACTCGTTGAAGCTGCAGCAGCAGAAGAAAAAACAGCCGGAGGTATTATCATTCCTGATACAGCTAAAGAAAAGCCCCAAAAAGGCAAAATCGTAGCTGTAGGAAACGGAAAAAAAGATGAGCCATTAACCGTTAAGGTTGGAGACGAAGTTCTTTACGGTAAATATGCCGGAACTGAAATTTCTGTTGCGGGCAAAGAATACTTAATCATGCGAGAATCAGATATTTTCGCAATTTTATAATCAAACAGTAAAAAAAAGAAAAGATGGCAAAAGACATATTATTCAACGTAGAAGCACGCGACCAACTAAAAAGAGGCGTTGATGCTTTAGCAAATGCAGTTAAAGTTACCTTAGGACCCAAAGGAAGAAATGTAATTATTGATAAAAAATTTGGAGCACCAGTAATTACAAAAGATGGGGTAACTGTAGCAAAAGAAATTGAGTTGGTTGATCCAATCGAGAACATGGGAGCTCAAATGTTGAAAGAAGTTGCATCAAAAACAGCAGATTTAGCTGGTGATGGAACAACTACAGCAACTGTACTTGCACAAGCAATTGTAACTGCAGGATTGAAGCATGTTGCAGCTGGAGCAAATCCAATGGATTTAAAAAGAGGCATTGATAAAGCAGTAGCATTGGTTGTTGCTAATTTGAAATCTCAAAGTACTTCAGTTGGAGATGATAATAAGAAAATTGAGCAAGTTGCTACGATTTCTGCAAACAATGACTCTGCAATTGGTAAATTGATTGCGCAAGCAATGGATAGAGTAAAGAAAGAAGGAGTAATAACCGTAGAAGAAGCAAAAGGAACAGAAACTACAGTTGATGTTGTAGAAGGTATGCAATTCGACCGTGGATACATTTCTCCTTATTTTGTAACAGACGCGGAAAAAATGGAAGTTGTTTTAGAAAATCCTTACATACTGATTTATGATAAGAAGATTTCTACAATGAAAGACTTACTTCCAATTCTTGAAAAGAGTGTTCAAACCGGAAGACCATTGTTAATTATTGCAGAGGATATCGATAGCGAAGCATTGGCAACATTAGTTGTAAATAAAATTCGTGGTTCTTTAAGAATTGCTGCAGTAAAAGCTCCTGGATTTGGAGATCGTCGTAAAGCTATGTTAGAGGATATTGCAATTCTAACGGGTGGCCAACTAATTTCAGAAGAGAGAGGTTACAAACTAGAAAATGCAGATTTAACTTACCTTGGAACAGCGGAAAAAATTACAATTGACAAAGACAATACAACAATTGTTGGTGGAGCTGGAGAGAAAACAGACATTACAGCTAGAGTAAATCAAATAAAAGCTCAAATTGAGTCGACTACTTCAGATTACGATAAAGAAAAACTACAAGAGAGACTAGCAAAATTAGCTGGTGGAGTTGCTGTTTTATATGTCGGTGCAGCTACAGAAGTTGAAATGAAAGAAAAGAAAGACAGAGTTGATGATGCTTTGCATGCTACGAGAGCTGCTGTTGAAGAAGGAATTATTCCAGGAGGCGGAGTTGCTTATATTAGAGCAATTGCAGCATTAGAAGGAGCAACTGGAGAAACAGAAGATGAAAATTTTGGATTTAACATTGTAAAAAGAGCATTAGAAGAGCCATTGCGTCAGATAGTTGCTAATTGTGGAGGTGAAGGTTCTATTGTTATTCAAAAAGTGAAAGAAGGAAAAGCAGATTATGGTTACAATGCAAGAACAGAGGTTTATGAGAATTTACTTGCTGCTGGTGTTATTGATCCAACTAAGGTATCAAGAATTGCATTAGAAAATGCAGCATCAATTGCAGGAATGTTGTTAACTACAGAATGCGTTTTATCTGAAAGAAAAGAAGAAAATGCAGCAGGAGCTTCTAATCCAGGAATGGGTGGAATGGGCGGAATGATGTAATTTGTGAAATTGATGAACATAAAACCGCTGAACCTTACAAGGTCAGCGGTTTTTTTATTTCATTAACATTCAAGGGCGAATAACTATACAATTAAAAATTCGTTAGTTTCGGAGAAAAATAGATTTTTGTGTTTTAATTTTTTATTTGTTGAGGGCAGCATTCTCCATCATACTTTTTATTGCAGTAAATTTAAATTCATATACTGCACAAACCTTCCATGTGGGAGTTAATGGTTCTTACTTTACTTCTTACTTATTTAATAAATCTATTTCTACTACAGCAGCAGATACAGAATACGTTTTTACGGGAAGCGCGTCATTCGGCCTAACATCTGCTTTTTACTTTGATTTTGGAGGATATTATCACAGAAAGATTTATGGTATTAAATTGGAAATGATTTATGCTAATCACAATCAGAATATGAGGGTTTTCCCCGGGAGTGGAGCTGCAGATCCTAACATTTTTTACAAGTATAAAATAAAACTGAATTTTGTAGATATTCCTTTGCTATTCACCGTCTGCCCAACTCATCATCAGGGAGTTTCATTTGAAATTGGTCCGCAAATTTCTTTTTTGCAAAATGTAAATGTAAAGCTATCTGAAACTAAAGTAGATGCCCCGCCTATTCCTACTTTAACAAGAAGTAACTTCCAAAATGTTAGTTTCTCTGGAGTTATAGGTTTGGGTTTGTTTTATAGTTTTTCCGAAAAAATAGCGCTATCCACTATGGTTAGAGGAGGTTATGGAATTACTGATTTAACACGAAGAACAAGTGTTGACAAAGTCTACTTTCCAACTTATAGGTTTTGGACAGGAATTAATTTTCAGCTTTTATATAAAATTAACAAGTACGATTCTAAGAGAAACAAAGGGTATAAATATTATTTGAAGCACTCAAGGTCGCGTTAATGATTTGGGTCTTTTTCTTTTTGATATTTTATAAAGATATTCAAATAAATTGCCCGAGAATACCTGAATAACAACGGAGCAAAGACGATAAGTCCTAAAGTATTGGAGACAAAAAATGTAAAAACGTCAAAGCCTATCAAAAAATTAATTAAAACAACTGTTGTACTAAAGGCAACACCCAGTCCGTAACTAACATACATTGCACCTTGAAAAAAACCTGGTTCACGTTCAAAGTGCAGTTGGCAAACATTGCAATTCGGGTACATTTTGTCCCAACCAGAAATTTTATAAGGATTTTTGTTTATGAAAAGTTCTCCAGAATGACAACGAGGACAGCGTAAAGCAGTTATTGAATATAGTTTTGATTCTTTAAATTTCATTGTTCCTGATTTATTCTGTAAAGGTATTTTATTAATGGTAATTGGTATTTAAAAAGGGCAATTACAACGCAGATATTTCCTACTTTTGCGCCGCAATGATTACTGTAGGAAATTTATCTGTTTTGTTCGGCGGAAAGCCACTTTTTGAAGAAATATCTTTTATGATTCAATCTCGTGATAAGGTTGGATTAACTGGAAAAAATGGTGCTGGAAAGTCAACTTTGTTAAAGATAATTAGCAAGCACCAAGAGCCTACCAAAGGAAATGTATCAATACCTCAAGGTTATAGAATTGGGTATTTACCACAAGAAATGAGTCATTCTTCAGGAAGGACTGTCTTTGAAGAAGCAAAAACAGCATTTTCTGAAATAATGAGTCTCGAAAAAGAAGTGGAAGATATCAGTCACCAACTTACAATAAGAACAGATTATGAATCAGATAGTTATCATGAATTAATTGAAAGGCTGAATGAAGCTGGTCAACGTCTTTCAATAATTGGCGGAAATACCATAGAAGGAGAAACAGAGAAAATGTTGCTTGGCTTGGGATTCAAAACAGACGACTTGACAAGACAGATGGACGAGTTTTCTGGAGGTTGGAAAATGCGTGTTGAGCTCGCTAAAATTCTTTTACAAATGCCAGACGCCGTATTGTTAGATGAGCCTACCAATCACCTTGACATTGAGTCTATACAGTGGCTGGAAGGGTTTTTATCTAATTATCCTGGGGCGGTAGTTTTGGTTTCTCACGATAGAGCATTTTTGGATGCTGTAACAAGTAGAACTATAGAAATTACGTTAGGGAAAATTGAAGATTACAAGGCTTCGTATTCTAGATATGTAGTGCTAAGGCAAGAGCGCCGAGATCAGCAAATGGCTGCTTATGTAAATCAGAAAAAGAAAATAGAGGAAACGGAGAAATTTATAGATCGTTTTAGAGCCAAAGCTTCTAAAGCTGTTCAGGTTCAATCACGTATAAAACAGCTCGATAAAATTGATAGACTAGAAGTTGAAGACGAAGACAATGCGGCGATTCATTTTAGATTTCCAGATGCACCTCGCTCTGGGAAGGTAGTCCTAACGGCCGAAAACATCCATAAAACATACGATAAAAAAGAGATTTTAAGAGGCCTTGATTTCTTGGTTGAGAGAGGCGACAAGATTGCATTTGTAGGAAGAAATGGAGAAGGAAAAACAACTTTATCTAAGATAATTACAGGCAAACTAGATTATTCTGGAAAGATTGATATTGGACACAATGTTCAGATTGGATATTATGCACAGAATCAAGCAGAGTTGTTGGACATGAATTGTACCGTATTAGAAACATTAGAAAACGTTGCAAGAAATACTACAACCTCCCAACTGAGAAATATTTTGGGTTCTTTTCTTTTTAGTGGAGAAACGGTTGATAAGAAAGTTCGGGTATTATCTGGAGGAGAAAAAGGACGTTTAGCATTAGCGAAGCTTCTGTTGGAGCCAGTAAATCTTTTAGTTTTAGATGAGCCGACCAACCACTTAGACATGCGTTCGAAAGATATCTTGAAGGAGGCGCTGAGAAAATATAATGGTACCATGATATTGGTTTCACACGATAGAGAGTTTTTAGATGGATTGTGCAATAAGGTATTTGAGTTTAACAAAGGTCTAATCAGAGAGTTTCCTGGAGGAATATTTGAATTTTTACAGAGTAGAAAGTTAGAAAGCCTCGTAGAATTAGAAACCGTTCAAAAGCAGGTTGTAAAACAAGTTGCAGCGCCAGCTCCATTGAAAGGAAATACCGAGCAAGATAAGAACAACGATAAATTACTGAAGCAACAACAAACTAAGTTGCGCAATTGCGAAGATAGAATTGCAGATTTGGAGCTGAAAGTTAAAACTTCGGAAGAGAAATTATCGGATAAAGAAGTTTATAACGATCAGCAAAAAGCAAATTTGTTGTTAAAAGAATACGAGCAATTAAAACAAAGTTTAGAAACAGAAGTTCAATTGTGGGAGTCTTTGCTAAGCGCATAAAGATTCAATATCTGTGAAAGAAAAACGAATCGTGTTTTATGACGGGCAATGTATACTTTGTAATAAGAGTGTGCAATTTCTCTTAAATCAAGACATTCATCAAAAACTATCGTTTGCAACGCTGCAATCTGAAATTGCTCAGAAGATGTTGCTTTCAGGAGAGTTTAACATTGATGAGATTCCCCAATCTGTTGTTTTTTTTGATGGAACAAAGATGTTTACAAAATCTGATGCTGTTTTTGAAGCATTAAGACAAGCAAATGGAAAAAAGAGTTGGTTGAGTTACTTCAAAATTATACCAAAGTTTATTCGAGATTTCGCATATAAAATTGTTGCTAAAAACAGGTATAAATGGTTCGGGAAAGCCGATAGTTGCATTCTTCCTCCCGAAAAATGGAAAGATCGATTTTTAGGATGACAATTGGTAACGTTTACCCGGAAGCGTTTTCAAGATTCCTTTAAATTCTAGTTCTAGCAATATAGAAGACGTTTGCCCTATAGAATAACCTGATTTTAGTGAAATTTCATCTAATTGTTCTGTTTGTTGCCGCACAATTTCTAATATAGTTTCTTCTTGCATAGAAAAGCTAAAGTTTAATTGAGTTTGTTGCGTTTTACCACCACCTTCTGACTTTTCTGTCCAACCTAAATACCAAGCAAGATCTGTTACATCGCTTAATATTGCTGCTTTGTTTTGTTTTATGAGGTTATTGCATCCTTTAGAAAAAGTATCATTTGTTCTACCAGGAACTGCAAATACTTCGCGGTTGTAAGAGTTTGCTATATCTGCGGTAATTAGAGCGCCGCCACTTTCTCCAGCTTCTACTATAATTACAGCATCTACCATTCCGGCAACGATTCTGTTTCGTTTTGGAAAATTTTCTCTATCAGGATTGGTGAGACTAATAAATTCAGTTATAAGCCCTCCGTTTAATTCCATTTTTTTAGAAAGTTCCTTGTTTTCATTTGGGTAGATTCTGTCTAATCCGTGCGCCAAAACACCTATATTTTGAATATTTACATTAAATGCAGCTCTGTGTGCCGCACTATCAATTCCGTAAGCGAGTCCGCTGATTAGAGTGCAGTTGTATTTTTTTAATTCATGTGCAATCATTTCACATTGTTTGTAGCCGTACTCTGTAGCCTTTCTCGTACCTACAACAGCAACCATTCGTTTTCTGTTAATGTCCATATTTCCTCTTTTAAAAATCACTACCGGACTATCTTCGCATGTTTTTAAGCGATAGGGAAATGAATTTTCACTTAGCATGATAGCTTCAATGTTTGCGCGTTGCATAAATCTTAATTCTTGTTGCGCTCGATTAACATAATCGTTTAAAATCTTCACCCTCGTGTTTTCTGGTTTCACAAATGGTAATTTTAAATGTGGAAGCATATTAAATACTTTTTGAGGCGAATGATATGCCGTCAATAATTTTTTTGCTGTAATACTTCCAATTCCTGGCACTAAGCAAAGTGCAATAGTATGCACTAGTTCATCTTGGTCTTGCACTTTCATTTGATTTTGTACATTGCAATTTACTTTATCCTTTCTATGTTGCCATCAATGTTGAGAACTCGCAGATTACTTTCCATTTTGTTATTCTATTTTATTTTCACGCCAATTATTTTATCTTCACAAATAGAACGTGCTGTATTTAAAGGAGTTGTAAAGGATTTTACTTCTAAAGAACCCATTTTAGGCACAGCGGTATTTGTAGAAGGGAGTGAAATAAATGGCGTAATAACAGACTTAGAAGGCAGGTTTAATTTAACGATTATGTCAGGAAGGCGGGAAATTATCTTTAGAATGGTTGGATATGAGACCTTAAAATTGAGTATTGATGTTCTCCCAAATGAGCAGAAAAGTCTAACTATTGAATTGAAATCGAGTATTAAACAACTTAAAACTTTTGTTACGACTGCAGGAAAGTACGAACAGAATATAGAACAGCTCACCGTAAGTATGGACGTGCTGAAACCTAACATTATAGAGAATAAAAATACCACCACAATGATAGATGCGCTCCAACAAGTGCCAGGCGTTTCTATCGTAAACAATGAGCCGCAGATAAGAAGTGGAAGCGGATTTAGTTTTGGAGCTGGCAGTCGTGTAATGATTTTAATAGACGGTTTACCGATTTTATCTGGAGATGCAGGAAGACCAAGCTGGGGTTTTATACCAACAGAAAATGTGGAACAAGTCGAAGTTATTAAAGGAGCGTCTTCTGTATTGTATGGGTCGGCTGCATTAAGTGGAGTAATTAATATTAGAACAGCATATCCAAGAGATACACCCCAAACAAAAATCAATGTATTTAGCGGGCTTTACAATAATCCTAGGAATAAAGATGCAATATATTGGGGCCAGAATAATCCAACTTACACGGGAGTTAATTTTTTTCATTCAAGAAAAATCAAACAATTTGATGTTGTAATTGGTGGGAACCTTTTTAATGATAACGGTTATAAAGGTCCAACACCTGTTAATATTCTCGATACTACTTTTAATCCCTTGGCAGAACAGCGAGGAGAATTTGAAAATAGGGCAAGAATTAATGCAAATTTAAGATGGAGAAGTAAGAAAATCGAAGGCTTATCTTTAGGTGTTAATGCGAATGCCATGTTGAGCCGATCGGCCTCTGCATTGTTGTGGTTAAATCCAGATTCAGGAATGTACAGGGCTTATCCAGGCTCATTAACACAAACATTACAAGATGTATATTATGTTGATCCTTTTATTGAATATGTAGGTAAAAATGGATTTAGACATTCTCTAAAAAACAGGTTTTATCACCTGGATAATAACAATGATAATAACCAAAGCAACAAGAGCGATTTAATTTACAACGAGTATCAATTTCAAAAACAACTTCAAAAAGGAATGTTGAAAAAGTTGACAATTAATGCGGGCGCAGTGCATCAATTTACCAAAGGGATTTCAGATTTATATAAGGGAAATATAAATGATTCAATTATCGGTTCGGCGAGTAGTTCGAATAGAAATATTGCCGTGTATGTGCAACTCGAAAAGACATTTTTCGAGCGTTTAACAATAAGTGCAGGTGCGCGTTATGAGCATTTTTCAATAACCAGTCCGCGAATTAATGAGCAAGATAACGTTGTAACATCGAGAGAAGGAAAACCCGTATTTAGAGCAGGTGCTAATTTAAAGATTCATAAAGCCACTTTTTTACGTGCCTCTTATGGAGAAGGGTTTAGATTTCCAACGATTGCCGAAAAATTTATTAAAACCGCAGTTGGCCCTATTCGCATCTATCCAAACGATTCGTTGAAATCTGAATCTTCTTGGAATGCAGAAATTGGAATAAAGCAAGGTTTTAAGATTGGTAATTTTTTAGGGTATTTAGACATTGCCGTTTTTAGACAAAAATTTGCCGATAATATTGAGTTCAATTTCGGGCAGTTTGGAACGTTTGCCGACCCTCTTTTTGGTTTGGGCTTCGGCTCTTTAAATATTGGAAAAACACAGGTTACAGGAATAGACGGTTCTATTATGGGCTTTGGTAAAATAGGGAAAACACAAATTTCAGTACTTGGAGGATATACCTACTCAAATCCTGTTTCTTTAGAAAAAAGCTTGGCTTATCCAATTAAATCTTTGGATAATAAATTTGTTACATATGCAGGTTCTTCAAGCGATTCAACTGGAAATTTGTTAAAATACAGATTACAACATTTATTAAAGGCAGATGTGGAAATTTCAAGAGGTAAATGGTCTATTGGAGCGAGTTTACGGTATAATAGTTTCATGAAAAATATTGATAAGATATTCGTTGATTTAGATACGTTATTTGTTCAAGTTGCGCAGTTGACAGGCCAAACAGTTTCTCCATTACCAGGCTTAGGGAAATACAGAGAAGCAAATAATAAAGGCATTTACATAGCAGATTTAAGAATGAGTTATATCTTATCTAGAGGAATGAAATTGGCGCTTATCATCAACAATTTGTTTAATGTTGAGTACACAATAAGGCCTATGGTAGTAGAAAAACCGAGAACAACTGCACTACAATTTACGATGGAATTTTAGTGTAACTATCTGTATATTAATTTTTTAGCATTTTTTCATCTATAACCAAATAAAAAATTAAAATGATTGAAAATGTTGAGGTATTGGACGTAAAAAAATGCTTACGTTTGCCGGAGTCAACCTAATTGTATCAACCTAAATTTTAAATTTTATGTCAAGTATTACTGAGAAGCGAGAAGACGAATTCTTCAATGATGTGCTCAAGTATTTCGATCGTGCAGCTAAGTTTATTGACCTTCCTGCGGGTATTCTCGATCAAATTAAGTATTGTAACAGTGTGTACAGAATGAAGTTTCCGGTAAAAATCGGAAATGAGTATCAGGTTATAGAAGCTTACCGAGTAGAACACAGTCACCACAAATTGCCAACAAAAGGTGGAATCCGTTTTAGTTCTGCTGTAAATCAAGATGAAGTTATGGCACTAGCTGCTTTAATGACTTACAAATGCGCAATTGTAGATGTTCCATTTGGAGGTGCGAAGGGTGGAATAAAAGTTAGCCCAAGAACATTGAGTGAAGATGAAATGCAACGTATTACAAGACGTTATACTTCTGAATTAATTAAGAAAAACTTTATTGGACCAGGCATTGATGTTCCTGCACCAGATTATGGTTCTGGTGAGCGTGAAATGGCATGGATTGTTGATACTTATTCAACGTTCTATCCGAATGAAATTAATGCAATGGCATGTGTTACCGGAAAACCAGTAAGTCAAGGAGGAATTAGAGGTAGAAAAGAAGCAACAGGTTTAGGTGTTTATTTTGGTGTCCGCGAAGCCTTAAGTATAAAAGAAGATTGTGACAAGTTAGGTTTAACAGTTGGATTACCTGGAAAAACTTTTGTAATTCAAGGTTTTGGAAATGTAGGTTTTCATTCGGCGAAGTTTGTTCACGAAGGTGGAGGAAAGATTATAGCAATTGCAGAATGGGATGGAGCTGTATACAACCAAGATGGTATTGATCCAATGATGTTAGAAGCACACCGTCAGAAAACAGGAAGCATTTTAAATTACGCAGGCGCAGCAAATTTTGATAAATATGGTGCACTAGAAATTGAATGCGACGTTTTGTTGCCAGCTGCTTTAGAAAATCAGATTAATAAAGACAATGCTGACCGTATTAGATGTAAAATTATAGGTGAAGCTGCAAATGGTCCAGTTACTCCAGAAGCAGAAGAAATCTTGACTAAGAAAGGTACAATTGTTATTCCTGACATTTATTTAAATGCAGGAGGTGTTACTGTTTCTTATTTTGAATGGTTGAAAAATCTAAGTCACGTTCGTTTTGGAAGATTAGGAAAACGTTACGATGAAGCAGCAAACCGCAATATGATTTCAGTAATGGAAGATATGACGGGTAAAAAAGCAACACCTGCACAACATAATTTAATTGAAAAAGGTGCAGATGAGTTAGATTTGGTTTATTCTGGATTAGAAGAAACAATGATTACAGCTTATCATGCTATAAGAGATGAGTTTCATTCGAACAAAGGAATTCCAGATTTAAGAACTGCAGCTTTTGTTGTGGCGATAAAAAAAGTAGCTCAATCTTACAGTACTTTAGGAGTTTTCCCATAGTTCTAAAGCAATCAAACGATTATAAATGCGGAATCAATATTTTTTGGTTCCGCATTTTTTGTTGTATTAAAGCTAGTAAACTTTCCGATTTAGAGAAAGTATGGCGCTATGATTTTTTTAGCAAGCTATTTTTAGAGAAAAACTGAAACTCTAATTTGATAACAAGACAAGATTAAATATATTCGTTTATTGATTTTATTAGAATGGAAAAAGATGAATGAAAACGACTTGTCATTTAAAATAATTGGAGCAGCTATGGAGTTGCATAAAACACTCGGACCAGGTTTATTGGAATCGGTTTATGAAGTCGCCTTGGCTTATGATTTAAAGGCTTTGGGTCTTGAGGTAAAAACACAAGTTCCAATGCCTCTTATTTATAAGGAAGTAAAACAAGATATTGGATTTAGATTGGACATATTGGTAGAAAACAAAGTAATTATTGAGGTAAAATCCATAGAAAACTTGGCTCAGGTGCATTTTGCACAGACGCTTACCTATTTGAAATTATCTGATAAGAAGTTAGCGTTATTGATAAATTTCAATACAAAGTTGTTAAAAGATGGAATACATAGAATTGTCAATAATATGTAGGAAACTTTGATTTTTTCACGCAAAGAGCGCAAAGGTTTTCACGCAAAGAACGCAAAGGTTTTCACGCAAAGAGCGCAAAGGTTTAAACGCAAAGAACGCAAAGGGTTTTATTAGCAACTTCAAGCTTTACGATTATTAATCAATGCTCTTTGTGAAACAGAAGCTCTTCGCGTGCTTTGCGTCTTCTTCGCGGCCTTTGCGTGAAAGTGGGATTTCTCACGCAAAGAGCGCAAAGGTTTAAACGCAAAGAACGCAAAGGGTTTTATTAGAAATTTTAAGCTTTACGATTAGTAATCAGTGCGCTTTTTTGAAACGGAATGCTCTTCGCGTGCTTTGCGTCTTCTTTGCGGCCTTTGCGTGAAAGTGGGATTTTCCACCCAAATAAAGCAAAGGGTTTATCAGCAACTTTAAGCT
>Ga0105049_10001700_pt1 | contig 25957 bp, 22 predicted proteins | sample MAT06_FD_78087 | JGI IMG/M metagenome (GOLD analysis project Ga0105049, IMG submission 78087) | Freshwater microbial communities from Lake Fryxell liftoff mats and glacier meltwater in Antarctica - MAT-06 | ecosystem: Environmental > Aquatic > Freshwater > Ice > Liftoff microbial mat | place... | reverse complement strand
TTGGCCAGAGGTTCGACGGTCTGCTGGTTCTCGGTGCGCAGCGAATAGCGCTGCACGGGCTTCGATTCCCACACGGGGCCTCGAGGGTCCAATTCCCAGGGGTGGCGAGCGAGGGTGCGGGCCTCGGGGTCGATGGTGAGGATGGAAAAGTTGTTGCGGTACTGGTGGCTATCGTAGCCCGCGCCCGAGAGGATCTCGCGGGCGCGGTCGTGCTTGCGGGTGGAGTTGACCACGCCGCCATGCGTGTGGCCGGAGAGAATCACGTGGACGCGTTCGGCGAGGTAGCGGTAGGCCGCGATGCGCTCGCCGTAGTCGTTCTTATCGGAGGCGTTGAACCAGTCCTCCGGGTGATGCACCAGGGCGATGGTGAGCGGCTGTTCGTCGTACAGGCGCGGGTCGTTCAGCAGCGGCATCACCTGTAAGTGCGGCAGGCCGAGCCAGAGGTGATTGCTATCGGTGGTGCTATCGCGGCAGAACCACGCCGAGTTGAGGCAAACGAAGCGCAGGCCGCGATGTTCGCGGATGCCGGATAGATAATTCGGCTGGCCCAATAGCGTGGGCGCGGGAATGCCGAGGCCTTGGGCGAAGGCGATGAAGGCTTGGAAGGCGGGGGCGAAGCCGGGCTCTTCCGGGTCGAGCAGTTCGTCGGCGTGGGCGGCATGGTCGGCGCGCTTCACCAGGTGCTTGACGGCCTTGCGGCTGAGGTCGTGGTTGCCGGGACAAATCAGACAGTCCTGGGCGGCGAGTCCGGTGCGCGGGAAGAGTTTGTTTTCAAGCCAGGTGCGCAACTCGATATAGCCGGCCGGATTGCCTTTGCAGGTAAGGTCCCCGGAGATGACGAGGGCGTGATAGTCCTGGTTTGGCAGCGCTTGCAGTAATAAGTCGAGCGCTTGTGCCCGTTGGGCCCGGGCGACGCCGGTGCGGTCATCACCGAAGTGCAGGTCAGAGAGGTGGAGTAAGTTAAGCGTGGCCACTGGGAATTGATTGTATGCCGCGAACGCCAGTGAGTTTGAGGGAAGAGTTGGGGAGAGAAGAGTTTGGGAGGGAAGAGTTGGGGCCGGGCAGAGCGCCGGGATAAACCGGCATACGGTAGGGGATGAAAAAGAGGAAAAGGCGGGGTTGATCTCGACCGCAACCACATCAGTTGGGTGTCGCCTTTGGGACGCGCGTTGATGAACTCGGCCGCGGACGATGAAGTAGTTCTCCAGGCGCCCAGTGGTACCAGCGCATTTTCGTAGAACCCTTCCGGGAGCCACCGGGTGCTGAGGCCAAACGGCCCTTTAAGCCATCCACTTGACGAGATGCCGCACGGCAAATCCAGGAGGTTAGGGCATGGACTCCCGACGTCGGGTCGGGCTCCATCGCTGCAGGTATAGGGCGGCATTGGCGGGGTTACAGCACCCTAACAGCACCACCCCAAAAGCACCCCACACCTCACGGTGCGGGCTAGTGCACCGGGGTAGTAGCAACGCGATGTACACCACCAACAGCATCGGCGTCAGGTCCCACGACTTTCTCTATAGCCGGGAGGCTATTGCTCCTAGTAGTTTTCCACACCTCGATCCTCGGGATGACCGGCACATCGAATTGAAAATCCCAAAGTCATGGTAACTCTGGCCGATCCTTGAACGAAACGATTCAACAGGTGATTGCCGGTCATCCCGAGGTTCAGAAAGAGGTCCACGAGGCTCTGAGTGCCGCCATCGCGGAGCGTCGGGGGTTGGCGCAGCCCCTTCCCCGCCCGCAGGCCCGTCATCGACCCAAACGCCGACCTGCACCGGGTCTTTCTCCCCACTTCGGCCGACTTGCCCGCGGAGATGGCGCTCCGGTTCGAAAAAGCGTTCGGCGTCAATATGGATACATCGATGCAAATGCAGAACTCGTACGATGTAGCCCAGACGCGAAGCCCCGCCTTTCGCCGATCGCAAGCCGGAAGGGCCGGGGGAAAATGATATCCAAAACGAACCCGGCGATCTCGTTGAAAACAAGGTGTTGGGAAGTCGGCCTAGCGGTCGCCGGCCAGCAGCGAGCGCAGGGCCTCCGTGAGCGTCGTGCGGCCGTGGATAACGCGGTGGCCGCCGGCGAAGGCGACGTGGCCGCTGTTTACGCCTTCGAGCATCTCGCACAACCCGCCGATGGTGACCGCCGGCAGGCCCAGGGAGCCGAAGACGCCCTCCCATGGCTCGCGCGGAACGGGGACGGCCTGCACGGGCTTGCCGAGGATGGTGGTGAGGGCTTGCAGCCGCGTCGGCGGGCGAGTCGTCCGCGGGGCCGTGCGATTCGACGATGCGGTGACCTTCCCAGGATTCGGCCAGAAGCGTGGCGGCGGCCACGCCGACGTCGCCAGCGGCTTGCATTGGAATGGCGCGGTCGAGCGGTAGCAGCATGGAAGGCAGGACGCCTTGCGCCTGGGCTTCCGGAAGCACGCCGCCCCAATTCTCGATGAAGTATGCCGCGCGGAGCAAGGTGACGGCGCCGGGGTAAACGGCGAGCGCGGTCTCGAGGATGTGATTGGTAAGGATGTTGCCGGTGCCGGCGGGATGCTGATTGCCGACGGAGGAGAGGCCCACCACTTTGGGAACGCCGGCCTGCTTGGCGGCGGCTACCTGGGCGCCGAGGTTCACGCTAGCCGTCGCAAAGAGGTCGGCGTCCATCATTGGCGGGTGGGTTCATCAAGTAGACGCCCTCGCAGCCGGTGAAGGCGCGGGTAAGGGCCTCAGGATCATGGGCATCGGCCAGGGCGGCGTCAGCACCGCGGGCTTGCCATTCAGCCGCACTCTGGGGCTTGCGGACGATGACGCGCACCGGCAGTGCTTGCGCTAACAACGCCTGCGCGACGGCGGAACCGGTTTGGCCGGTTGCTCCCATGATTCCGAACCTGACGATGTCGATGCCGCAGTTCGGGCAAACGACTCGGGCGAACTGCTACGCTTTCAGGTAGCCACTCCAAAAAACAACATGCTAGTGCTTTATTCAGCGGCCCACGGCGGATATGCGGGCCAGGCCATCCCGCTGGGCGGCGGTGCCGCGATTGCCAATCTCCTGATGGCCGAGTGGAGCCGGACGCGGCCATTCGACGTGGAACTGTTGGGTCCGTCGATCCTGGGCCCGGACGCGCCGACGGGCGAACAGTTGGTGCAATACTCCGAACGCGAGTACGCCGACTTCTGCCATCGCTTTGACGCCGCCGTTACGGAACGAATCCTGAAGCATGACCCCAAGACGACGCGGGTCCTGATCAACGACATCTCCGAGGCGCCGGTGTTCTCGCGCCTGGCACAGCGCGGCTTCGCGATGGATACGATCTATCACGTGGACGTGGTGGCCTATGTGGCCAAGATGTACGGCAAGGGCTATATCAGCCCCGAGAATCTGGTGAAACTGTACGATCGCTTCGGCATCTTCTACCCGTCGATCGCCAAGCTGGTGTTTGAGAAGCAACGGCAGAGCCTGCGGCACTCGCGGTCGGTGATTGTGCCGGCGGCTTCGATGCGCAACTTGCTGCTGGATTGCTATCCGGAGACGCCGCCGGAGCGCGTGCGGGTGTTGCCGTGGGGACACTCGCTCGAGAGCTTCGCCGAACAAGATGTGGCGATTGAAATCCAGCGGGTGCGCGACCAGTACAAGCTGCATCCGGCGGTGCCGACCCTGCTGTGCCTGAGCCGGATTTCACCCGAAAAAGGGCAGGATTTGCTGCTGGAGGCGATCGCCGAATGGGAGACGCAGCCGAGCTTTCCTTTGAACGGGCTCAATGTCGTGATCTGCGGCGAAGCGGCCTACATGATGGGCCAACGGTATCTCGAAAAGCTGAAAACCATGGCGCGCGGCTTGAGGCGGACGAATGTCGTGTTTCCCGGCTATGTGATGGGCTTGCGCAAGCGGGCGTTCTTCAAGCTCGCCGACCTATACGTCTTCCCTTCCCGTCACGAGAGCTACGGGTTGACGCTGGTGGAGGCGCTGGCGGCGGGCTTGCCGGCGGTCACCTTGGACCACGACGGGGCACGGGCCGTGATGCAGCCGGAGTTTGGCGTCGTGGCGATTTACGCGGATTTGATCCCATCGATTGAGTCGCTGCTGCAGGACCCGGAGCGGCGCCAGCGGATGGGCCAAGCGGCGCAGACCTGGGCCGAGTCGCAGCGGTTTAGCGATACGGCGCGAACGCTCGCCGAATGGATTCAGCTTCCAGTAGAATAGGGTCCACTATGACCCGCCGCACCTTTACCGCTCTTGCGCCCGCCGCGGCTTTCGCGGCAACGGATGCTTCGCCGCGCGCACGCTGGCCGATCGTCGCATTTTCGAAGCATTTTCAGTGGACCACGATTGCCGAGGCGGCCGCCCGTTGCGCCGAGATCGGTTATGACGGAATTGACCTTACCCTGCGCCCCGGAGGCCACGTCGAACCGGCCGATGTAGCTCACGCGCTACCCAAAGCCGTCGAACAGATTCGCGCCCAGAAGCTCGCCATGCCGATGGTGACGGCAGGGATCGTCGACGCTACCACGCCGCACGCGGAAGCCGTGCTGAAGGCGCTGGCGGCGGCCAAGATCCCGCGTTACCGCTGGGGCGGCTTTCGGTATGTGGAAGGCAGGAGCATCGCCACGCAGCTCGACGAACTACGCCCCAAAATCCGGGACTTGGCGGCGATGAACAAAGAATATGGGTTGACCGCCATGTACCATACGCACTCCGGCTACACGCAGGTGGGCGCCTCCTTCTGGGACCTGTACCTGTTGCTGAAGGACGAACTGCCCCAGTTTGTCAGCGTGAACTTCGACATCGGGCACGCGGTAGTGGAGGGGGGCCTGGGCAATTGGCTGCACACGACGCGCCTGTTGATGCCCTACACGCGCGGCATCGCCATTAAGGACTTCCGGTGGGAGAAAAACGCCAAGGGCGCCTGGGTGGCCGAATGGTGTGCACTGGGCGAAGGAATGGTGGACTTCAAGCGATTCCTGACCCTGGCCAAAGCGGCCGGATTCGAGGGCCCGGTGCAGCAACATTTCGAATATGAGGGATTGGGCGGCGCAGATTCGGGGAAGAAAATATTAACGATTCCCCAAGAGAAGCTGTTAGCGACGTTCCGTAATGATTTGTTGAAGCTGAGAGGGATGTTGGCGGCGGCCGGGATGGCTTGAGAAGAGGGGGGAGCGGGCGTGACGTTGGGTTAAGGGGTGAATGTCGCGCCCGCCTACGTAACGGGGATTGAAGGGGTAGGCGCACTGAATTGCAGGTTGGTTACGGGGTGCAAAATATTTTTTGCCGCGTCCGGAGTTGCGCCGGAGCCACGATCATGGCTATGATCGCGATTACGGACCAAAGGGAGGTTCTATATTCGTGGCTGTTGAACAGAAGGTAAAGGAAATCATCGTCGAGCAATTAGGCGTCGATGAGGGTCAGGTTGACCCCAACGCGTCGTTCGTCGACGACCTTGGAGCGGACTCGTTAGATATCGTGGAGCTGGTGATGGCCTTTGAAGAGGCCTTCGATCTCGACGTGCCGGACGAAGAAGCCGAGAAGCTGAAAACCGTGAAGGATGCGGTGGATTACATCAAGGCCAAAACCGGTAAGGAATAGCATCATTTTTTCTTCCACGCTTGGGGCGGGCTGCTAGGCAGTCCGCCTTACGCTTTTTCGCGCGTCTGGTGGGGCTCGCCTAAGCGGCGTTATACGATAGAAACAGGAGCGATCTTTGCCTCGTAGAGTTGTGGTTACCGGTGTCGGCCTTGTTAGCAGCCTCGGTGTCGGCACAGAAAAGACTTGGGCCGGCATCAAAGCCGGACAGAACGGCATCAGCCGGATTGAACTTTTCGATCCCGCGCGGCACGATTGCCGGATCGCCGGCGAAATCAAAGGCTTCGAGCCGGGCGATTACGTCGAGAAAAAAGATATCAAGAAGATGGCCCGGTTTATGCACTTTGCCGTCGCGGCCAGTGATTTTGCGCTCGACATGGCCAAGTTCAAGGTGGATCCGGACCACGGCGAAGATGTAGGCGTCTACATCGGCAGCGGCATCGGCGGCTTCGAAGTGATTGAGCGTGAGCATAAGAGCTTGCTTGAGAAGGGGCCGGACCGCGTTTCGCCCTTCTTCATTCCGGCGACAATTGTGAACCTGGGCTCGGGCTACGTGTCGATCCGGACGGGGGCCAAGGGGCCGAATTCGGCAACGGCGACGGCTTGCACTACGGGCGCGCACGCGGTCGGCGACAGCTTCCGCCTGATTCAGCATGGCTATGCCGAAGCAATGATCTGTGGCGGCGCCGAGGCTGCTATAACGCCTTTGAGCGTGGCGGGTTTCGCCGCTATGCGGGCACTTTCGACGCGCAACGACGATCCGGCGCACGCTTGCCGCCCTTGGGACGCGGGCCGGGACGGCTTCGTGATGGGCGAAGGCGCCGGGGTGCTCTTCCTCGAAGCTTTGGACCATGCCTTGGCCCGCGGCGCCAACATTGTCGCGGAGATCATCGGCTACGGCATGTCCGGCGACGCTTATCACATCACCTCGCCTTCCACCGATGGCGACGGCCCGTACCGGGTGATGCGCAATGCGATGAAGGACGCGAAGATCACCCCCGGGCAGATCGACTATTTGAACGCGCACGGCACCTCAACGCCGATTGGCGACCGAATCGAAACCACGGCCATCAAGCGGGCCTTTGGCGAGCACGCCATGAAGGTGGCGGTGAGCAGCACCAAGAGCATGACCGGACATCTGCTGGGCGGTGCCGGCGGCCTCGAAGCCGGCATCTGCGCGATGGCGATCCGCGACCAGATCGCGCCGCCAACCATCAACCACGAGCAGCCGGGCGAAGGTTGCGACCTCGACTACGTACCCAACGTCGCGCGGCCGATGCGCATCGACTATGCCCTGTCGAACTCCTTCGGCTTCGGCGGCACCAATGGCAGCCTGATCTTTAAACGCTACGAGCCGTAGAGAGACCCCAATATGAAAATCATCGTCGCGATCAAACAAGTGCCCGCGCGCGATTCGCAGCTTCGCTTGAACAGCGCCGCCAAGTGGATCGACGAAGAGGACCTGACGTTCGAAATCAATGAGCCGGACGCTTATGCGCTCGAAGAGGCTTTGCAACTGAAAGAGAAGCAGGGCGCGGGCGAGGTGATCGCTTTGTGCCTGGGTCCGGAGCGCGCCGGATCGACGTTGCGCGAAGCTTTGGCCAAAGGCGCCGATCGGGCGATCCACATTGTGTGCGAACATCCCGAGAGCCTGGATCCTTTGGCGATCGCCAAGCTACTGGCGGGGGCGATCCGCACCGAGGCGCCGGATCTGGTGCTCACGGGCCTGCAATCGGACGACTTGGGGTCGGGCCAGACGGGCGTGATTGTGGCGGAGTTATTGGGCTGCTCGCACGCCACGATCATTATGGAAGTTTTGCCGCAGCCTTCTTCGCAAAATGTGGGCTCGGTCCGGGTGAAGCGCGAGCTCGAAGACGGCTGGTTCCAATACATCCAGATGCCCTTGCCCGCCGTACTCACCATCCAAAGCGGCATCAACCGGCTGCGCTACGCCACGTTGATGGGAATCAAGAAGGCGAAGACCAAAGAGATGCGCATCATCGAGGCGGAAACCGTGGGCGGCCAGGCAGCCTCGCTCGACGGGATCTATCCGCCGGACCGGCAGAAGCAAACGCAGATGATCACTGGCACGGCCAAGGAACAGGCCGTGCAATTGGTAGAGAAGCTGCGATTCGAAATGAGGGTGCTCTAGATGATTCTCGTCGTGATGGAACAGCATGCCGGCGCCTGGCACAAGATGTCCTGGGAGACGCTGGCCGGCGGTCAGCAACTGGGGAAGGCGATGGGCGAGCCGGTGGCGGCGGCGGTGCTGGGCGAAGGCATCGGCGCTTTGGCCGCGGAACTCGCTACGAAGGCCCTGGACAAGGTCTACGCGATCGAGCACCTGCAACTCGCGCTTTACACCGCCGACGGCTACACGGCGGCGCTAGCGGCCTTAATCGGCCAATTGCAGCCGACGCTGGTGTTGTTCCCGCATACCTACCAGGTGCGAGACTTCGGGCCGAAGCTGGCGACGCGGCTGGACCGGCTGTTGCTCAGTGACGTGGTGCGCGTAATGCCGGGTCCGGTCTTTGTGCGGCAGTTGTTTCAGGGGAAGCTAAACGCCGATGTACGCCCCACGACGGCGGCGCCACATTTGGTGAGCTTGCAGGCGGGCGCCTACCGGGCGGACACTCTGGTGGCGGGCACCGCGCCGATAGAGACCATTACGCCGACACTGGAGGCGAGCCGGCAGCAGCCGGAAGCGCCGTTCCGCGAGTCCTCGCGCGCCGTCGACCTTACCGCCGCCGACCTGATCGTGTCGGTGGGCCGCGGGATCAGGGAAGCCGACAATCTGCCCTTGGTGGAGGAACTCGCCAAGGCTCTGGGCGCCGAACTCGCCGCCTCGAGGCCGATCTGCGACAACGGCTGGCTACCGATGGAACGGCAAGTCGGCAGTTCCGGGCAGACGGTAGCTCCGAAGGTCTATCTGGCGGTGGGCATCTCGGGCGCGATCCAGCATTTGGTGGGGATGAAGGGGGCCAAGGCGATTGTCGCCATCAATAAGGATCCACACGCGCCGATCTTCGAGGTGGCCGACTATGGGCTGGTGGGGGATTTGTTCGAGATCGTGCCCGCGTTGACCGAAGAGATCCGGAAGGCCAAAGCTTAGCCGTCCCTTACGTCAGTCGGTAAAGAGGGCCGCCAGGGACACAGCAAGATCGCCAGCCACGTTACGTAAGGTCCCGTCCTTTGCTTCCCGGGTGCCGTGGATGCTATGGATTCAGGCCCTGCGCGTATCCGGGTCGATCACCCAAACGCAGGGAATGCCAAAGGCGAGGTAGTCGTCGATCTTGCTCTGGGTCTCCGGAACGCGATCATCCGGCGACAGCACTTCCACAGCGACCTCGGGCGGGCTGATAAAGATTCGGCTCGCGGGTTTCCCGCCGCGGACAATCGAGACATCGGGAATGCGAAACCTCTCGGGCTTCACCTGCACCCGTACTTCAACTACCACCCAAAGCCTTCCGCCCGCAGCCGAACTTCGAGCGCGATAGACGTTTGGACATCGCCATGGCCCATTTCGCCCACATTCCGCTCGAAGAGAACCGCTTCGAGGTATTCGCAGTCCGGATCATAGGTCTGCCCGAGGTCATCTTACACAGAAACGGAAAAAAGGGACGAAGGTCTTGTGACCTCATCCCTTTTTTACGGTTAGTCGATTACTTCTTCTTGGGGGCCGGCATGCGCTTCACCGGGGCGACCGGCCTGGCGGCGGGGACCGCGACGGGCCAACCAGTGACAGAACCAGCCTCGACGGCGACGGTGAGGTTAAAAGGGTCCTTGTTGAAGGCCTTCGGGACGCCCCCTTCGAACTCGATCTCGGTGCCGGGGTCGGCCTTGCCGGGCAGGCCGGGGGCGAAAATTAGGGTCATCTCGCCGTCCCTGTCATTCTCAAGGCCGATGACGACCTTGGTGGGACGCAAGGCGCGCGTGTGGCTGATCACTTTGCCCTTCAGCTTAGGCAGGCCGGTGCCGAGGACGCTGTCTTTAAAGTAGGTGTCGCCGTTGGGGCCCACGAGCTCTTTCTTCACCTGGATCCACAGGGCTAATTGGGGATTAGTTTCTTTGAGCTTCTCAAGATCCTTGGCCATGTCTTCGCTGACGGAGTCGATCTTGATGTCTGCGGCGGGAATCGCCGAGGCCTTGGTGAGGGCAATGAACTCTTCCACTTTGCTATCGTTCTCGCGCAGGATGTTGTAGTTCTTCTTGAAGAAGCTCAGGGCCTGGGCCTTCGAGGCGTCAGGCAAAGCGCCAGGGCCAGTGACGGTAGCGGCGCGGGCGTAGTGGAACAGCGCGACGGCTTGGCGCTCCGGCTTCTTCTGGCGGAGGACCGCCGTGGCCGCGTTCAGGGACACATCGGCGAGATTCGGGGCGATCTTGAGGATATTGAGGTAGCCTTCCTCAGCGCCCACATAGTCGTTACGGCTCATTTTGACGAACGCGATACTCTTGAGCGCGTTCAACTGGAGGTCCTTCTTGTAAGCTTCCCACTGGGCGTCGTTGACGCCGGCGGGCTTCGTAAAGGTGGACAGATTCTCGAGCGAGGCTTGCGCGGACTTCTCGCTATTGGCCAAGGCCGAATCGCTCTTGTCGCCCATGCTGAGGGTGAGCGCATTAACCGAGGCATAGCCTGCCACGTTCTTCGGATCTTCCTTAATCAGCTCCATGGCGGCGTCACGCATGCCGGCAGCGTTGCCGGCGGCCTGCTGGGTGGCAATCAACGCTTGCAGCCGTTCACTCTTGTAGTCCGACGTAGGGTACTTGTCCTTCCACTGCTGGATCAAGTCCACGCGCTTCTTGGCGTCCGGTTCCTTCTGGACCGCCTGGATCAAGTCGAATTCGGCTTGGTCCTTTACCTTCTTCTCTTGCCCATAACTGACGGGGAGCATAAGCACGCCCGCGACCATGATGGCCTGAATCCAACGCTTGAACACTTCTTCTGCCTCCTACGGACACTAAAAAGGGATTAATTTCATGCAGCCCAAGACGACGCGATCGAGGCCCACAAGGGAACCCTCAGCATATCCGAAACTTAGAACCACTCGCAACCTCATCTGGTTACCGATTTCGCGGTTTGGCCCACCCCAAGCATTTTCAACTCGATAGATGCCGCCCAACGCCAAGATGTTCCCGTTTTCTTTGGGCGCCGCGTGTTAGACTGCGGGGAATCCAATGCGCTGGTTCGATCTGACGGTGATCGTGATCTATCTGGTGGGCATAACGCTCTTTGGCGCCCGTTTTCGCCATAACCAGCAGACACTCAAAGACTATTTTCTGGGCGGCAAAAACACGCCCTGGTGGGCGATTGCGTTCTCGATTGTGTCCGCCGAAACCAGCACGCTCACCGTCATCGGCACTCCGGCGCTGGCTTTTGACGGCAACCTGGGCTTTCTCCAAGTGGTCTTTGGCTATCTGCTGGCGCGGCTGATTATCGTCACCCTTTTCCTTCCCCACTATTTTCGCGGAGAAATGTTTACCGCGTATGAATTGATGGAAAGACGTTTCGGCCAAAGCATCCGCAAGCTCACCGCCGGCTGCTTTTTGGTGCTGCGGGCGATGGCCGAGGGCGTCCGCGTCTTTGCCATCTCCATCGTGATTTCCATCATTCTGGGCACCGACAACATCGTTTCGATCTTGCTCATCGTCTGCCTCACCCTCTTCTACACCTTCGAAGGCGGCATGACGGCCGTCATCTGGACCGACGTGATCCAGATGTTCCTGTACGTGGCCGGCGCCATCCTGAGCTTCTTTGTGATCCTGGGCCAGATCCCCGGCGGCTGGGGCCATGTCGTAGAGGTGGGGGTGGCGGCCAACAAGTTCCAGATCTTCGACTTCAGCCTGCCCACTGAGCCGGGCTTCTTCTCGAAACCGTACACCTTCCTGGCGGGCATTATTGGCGGATGCTTCCTGACGACGGCGTCGCATGGCACCGAACAGCTGATGGTGCAGCGCTTGTTGTCGGCGAAGAACGAGGGCGAAGCCCGCTTGGCCCTGCTTTCGAGTTGGTTCGTGATCCTGTTCCAGTTCACGCTGTTCCTGATCATCGGCGTCTGCCTGTACGTCTACTACCAGGACAACGGCCTGGCGCGGCCCGCCAAGGGCGACCGGATCTATCCGCAGTTCCTGTGGACTCAACTGCCGCCCGGAATCGCCGGTTTGACGATCGCCGCGATTCTGGCCGCGGCCATGAGCAACCTGTCGGCCGCTCTGAATTCGCTGGCATCCACCACGGTGATGGACTTCTGGAAGCCGATGTCGCGCCGCGTGCGGTCGGACGCCGAATACCTGCAACTGGCGCGCTGGATCACGGTGGTGTGGGGCGGAGTCCTCTTTGCCATCGCCCTGGTGGCACAGCAAATCAACTCGGTGCTGGAGGCGGGGCTCGGGATCGCGAGCATCATCTATGGCGCGTTGCTGGGCGTGTTCCTGTTGGGGATCCTGTTCAAGGGCCCTGGTGAACGGGCGGCGATGGCCGGGATGCTGGCCGGGCTAATCACCAACCTCTATGTGCGTTTCGGCACGGACATTAAGTGGACCTGGTATGTGCTCATCGGGTCCTTGGTCACGGTCACCGTGGGCCTGCTGGTGGGCATATGGGATCGACAAAAGGAGAAAACGGTTTGACCAATCGAAGCCAACTGGAACTGAAGCGCGACCTGGGGCTGTGGGGTGCCGTCGCCATCGTGATCGGCACGGTGATCGGCAGCGGGATATTCCTGGTGCCGAAGCGCGCCCTCCTGAAGGTGGGTGACCCCTGGGAGCTGTTCTTCGTGTGGGTGTTCGGCGGGCTGCTGTCGCTGGCCGGCGCGCTCACCTACGCGGAGCTCGCGGCCGCGATGCCCGAGTCCGGCGGCGAGTACGTCTACCTTAAGGCGGCCTATGGGCGGCTGTATGCGTTCATCTACGGCTGGACCCAGATGTGGGTGGCCAAAAGCGGCTCCTGCGCCACACTGGCCACCGCCTTCTACCTCGCCATGGTGAACTTCGTGCCGGGTTTGAATGCGGTGATCGCGCGGATCGACGCGCCGATTGGGCCGAACTGGCAGCCGCTGGAGATTACGGCCGGCCAGATCGTGGCCATCCTGCTGATCCTGGGTTTGGGCGGGGTAAACTACTTTGGCGTGAAGTTCGGCGGCGGCGTGCAGTTGGTGGTGACGATCGCCAAAGTCGCGCTGTTCGCCGCCATCATCGGCATCGGTTTCAGCTTTAGTGGGGGCACGGTGAGCCACATGAATACTTCCGTGCCCGCCAACCCGGGCGGCGTCGCCGGCTTCTTCGCGGCGCTGGTGGGGATCCTGTGGGCTTACGACGGTTGGAACAACGTCTCGATGGTGTCGGCGGAGATTCAGAATCCGCAAAAGAACCTGCCAAAGGCGCTAATTCTGGGCACGCTAGCGGTAATGGCGATTTACCTAGCTGCGAATGCCGCCTATTTCTACGTACTGACGGCGGACGAGGTTGTGAAGGCGGACCTGGTACCGGCCGGCGTGATGCGGAAAATCTTTGGCCCGGTGGGTGCAACAGCCGTGAGTGTGGTGGCCATGGTGTCTATTTTTGCGGCACTCAATGGGTCGATTCTGACCGGCGCGCGGGTGCCATTTGCGATGGCGCGCGATGGACTCTTCTTCAAGAGCTTCGGCGAGGTGCATCCGGAGTATCGCTCGCCCGGGGTCAGCATCTTTGGTTTATCGGCTTGGAGTTGCGTTTTGGTACTCTCCGGACGATATGACGAACTCTACACTTGTGTGATTTTCGCCAGTTGGATTCTTTATGGAATGGCTGCGGCATCGGTGATCGTTCTGCGCCGGACCCAACCGGACCTTCCTCGGCCCTACCGGACCCTCGGATACCCCCTGGTACCGATGGTCTTTGTCCTGGTGGCAGGCCTCTTAATTTTCTATACTTTACGAGATTCTCCGCGCGAATCGATCCTGGGTCTGGGGCTGATCGCCCTGGGATTACCGTTCTATTTCCACTGGAATCGGAAGAATTCCCTCGCTTCCCGAACTTAACTTAATTTCGTCATCTGTTCTGATTTCAGAACGAACCTCTTGAAATAGCCATTTATTTGCGGCATAATGAGGTCGGCCTTTGCTTTTGAAATCGACCCCTACGGTTCTGAAAGCAGAAATCTCGTCGTAACGGGCGGGGGCAAACTGAGACTCGTAATCCTCGGGTGGAGAATTTCATGGACGTAACAAAAATTCTGGAAGAATTGCGTAAAGAACGCGAACAAATTGAAGAAGCGATCCTGACGTTGGAACGTCTGGTGGAGAACCGCGGCCGACGTCGCGGTCGTCCGCCATCGTGGCTCTCGGAAGCCCGTCGCCGGGGCAAGGTGCCCAGCACGGCTGCGGTAGCTCCGAACGGCAAAGCCACGGCCTAAGCCAATCAACCCAATTCAACCAGAAAAAGCCGGCCTTTCGGGGCCGGCTTTTTCTATTTTCTAGCCGTTATCGAGAGCTATGGGGTTGCCGTGAGGATTGGGGGGATTAAACGAGGCTCTTCAGCAACTCGACAGCGGCGGCGACATCGTGGCGCCAGACTTCCGGATTCGTCCCTTCGCGCTCGACGTTGACCGTGCCCTGGTAGCCAATCTCCTTCAGTTTGGCGACAAAACCAGCAATGCCGACGTCGCCGGCACCCAGCGGCTTTTCGTGGCCGAGCGAACCGGGGATATTCTTATCGGGCCAAATACCGTCCTTCGCGTGCACCGAAATGACGTGATGGCCGAGGACGCCGAGCGCCTCAATGGGGTCACCGGTGCCGTAGAGAATCATGTTGGCGGGGTCGAAGTTGATGCCCAAGTTGGGGCGGTCGACATCTTTGAAGAACGCGAGCAGGGTCTCGGCGGGCTCCTGGCCGGTTTCGAGGGTGAAGCTTTGGCCATGTTGCTGAGCATGGTCGCAGATGCGGCGAACCAAGTCGCGGACCGCGACGTAGTTGGGGTGTTCAGGGTCGTGCGGAACGAAGCCGACGTGGGCGCCGATGGACTTCACGCCCAACTTGGCGGCGAAGTCAGACAGCGCGAGCGTGCGGGCTTCGCGTTCGGCGCGGGTGCCCTCAGGAATGAAGCCCACGGTGCGCTCGATGGTGGGGATATCCGCATATTCCTCACCGGTGTAGGCGCCGAAGACCGTCACGAGGGTGAAATCCTCGCTTTCACAGGCGTATTTCCAGAGGGGCGCGGCCCCATCGAGCAGGTAGTCACCGCCCACGCCGAGTTGGCCGGAGCGAACTCCCAGGGCTTTGACGCCGCGAATCACTTCGGTCGGGTTGGCCGCCGCCCAGAACATCACTCCGGGTTCCAGAGGTTTTAGAGTCGACATTTTTCTCCTTTTTTCGTCCGCGCTTCCGACATCAGGCGCGTTACCTTCACCGCCATGGCGGACTCGGCCGGCGAACAATACAGCGGCTCCGTGCCCTTGGCGCAACACTCCACAAAATAGCGAATCTCTTCCTGATAGCCGTCGATAGGCGCAGGCGGGGTAAGGCTTTCCGCCTCCTGGCCGGGCCGGTAAACCTGCGGGTCCTTGCCGTTCGCCGAGCTGTACTCGATGGTGCCGCCGTCGGCCACGATGGTGTACTCCATCGAGAACGGGAACGCCCCATGGTGCCAACCGCCAGCGACGGTGACGCTATCCAAGCCCTCGTAGTAAAGCTGGGCGTCGATGGTGTCGACGTATTCGCCCAAGGCCTCGCGCCCGGTGGCGGAAACGGCCGCCGGCGTTCCGAAGAGGTGTAGCGCCATGTCGACATCGTGAATCAGGAGGTCAAAGACGCCGCCGCCGCTGATTTGTTTGTCCTGCATCCAGGCCGCCCAGGGGGGCGCGGCGCAACGGCGGCGAAAAGTCGCCGCGCGGACGAGGCCGAGCGAGCCGGAGCGGACCAGATCCGCCATTTGGCGGTACATAGGGAAGAAGCGCAAGACCTGCGCGGCCATCAGGACCTTGCCCTGCTTCTTAGCGAGCGCGACCAAGCTTTCGGCGGCCTCAAAGTCAAGCGCCATCGGCTTCTCGACCAGCACGTGCTTCCCTGCCCTGAGTGCGGCGGCGGTGGCCGGGGCGTGCAGGTGGGTGGGCAGGCAGACGTCGACGGCGTCGATGGAGGGGTCGTCGAGGATCGATTCCCAGCGAGTATGCTTGGCGACGTGAGAGAAGTCGAGGGTGGCGAAACCTTCGCCGAGATTACCGCCGACGGCGCTGAGGTCGCCGGCGAGCTTCTTGGGATCCGAACTGGAGATCGCCGCGAGGGTAACGCCCTCAATACCGTCGAGCGCGCGAATGTGGGTCGCGCCCATAAACCCTAAACCGAGTACGCCGAGTCGCATGAGAAGTTTCAGTGTAACGCTTGGCAGACCCTTACTGGGCCCAGGTTGGCTGCCTTGCCGATGATAATCGGGGGGGCTCACGACTTCTGCATTTACTCTAGCGCTCTCTGACCGCTTGTTTTACTACTGAAAGCGAATCAATCTAGACTAACCCGCCGCGCAAGCGAAGGGTCGCCCAGACCCCTGAAAAAGCAGTAAACGCTGGATTTTCTTTGGCAAAGGTACATCCGCCACCAAACTCAGCATTTACTGCCATATGAAAGAGCCTATGAGACCCACCGCTCAGGCGGTGGGCTGGGAACGGCTGTCACCTGGCTGACGCCGGGGGCGAGGGTGGGCCCTTGGTACCGCACTTGGTACCGCCACAACTCTTCGAACGCGGCGCTCCGTTCGCGTAACTCGGCAAAAGTCCCTTGGTCGACAATGCGGCCTTTGCTTAGGACATACACGTAGTCAAAGTGCTGCAGAAGGTGCAGACGGTGGAGCGCCGAAACCATGGCCTTGCCGGAGAAGGCGGCAAAGAGATTGGCGTAAATTTGCGCCTCGGTCTTGGGGTCGACGCTACTGGTCGGTTCGTCGAGCAGCACCACGTCGCTCAACCGCGCCGCCAGCAGACCGCGGGCCAAGGCCAAGCGCTGGCGTTGGCCACCCGAGAGGTTGACGCCCTTTTCTTGAATGCTGCTTTCGAACCCCTTCGGCAACTCGGCCACCACGTCGGCGAACTGCACGGCCTCCGTGGCTTCGCGTACCGCGCTCTCTTCGAGCGGCAGGCCCAAGGTGATGTTGTAGAGGATCGTGTTCTCGAAGATCTCGGGCTCCTGCGGCAGCAGTGTGGTCGTCTCATTCAAGGCGGCCCACTCCGCCACGCGGCCGTCAACCAATAGCGAGCAACCCGGCTCCGGCTCATAAAGCCCGCGCAGCAGCGCCAGCAACGTGGACTTCCCGCAGCCGCTCTCGCCCACCAAAGCTACGCGCTTGCCCCGCTCGAGCTTTAAGCTGATGCCGTGCAGGCTGTGCGGCGCATGCGCTCCGTCATAAGCCTCGCGATGCGAAAAGCTCAAGCCGTCGATGGCGATCTCCTGCCACCCCGCCGGCAGTTCCGTCGCCGCCTCAGCGCGATGGTGCGCCGCATAAGCATCCGAGATTTCGCGCGCCGTTTCGACATCGGTGTTGTACTGCACGATCTGGTTGTACTGCCAGGCCATGTCATGAAAAACGCTGTTGAACTGCGTCACGTAGCCGACCAGAGTCACGAGTCCGCCCACCAGAAACACCTGGCCCGGCTTCCAGTTCTGATAGACGTAGCCGACGGCGATGACACAGTAGGTAAACACCACCAGCATGTCGGCGCAGAACCACTTCCACTCGTTGGTGACGGTGTTGGCGCGGAACGGCTTCCAGAGGTCCCCCACGCGGGCCATCAAGGTGGACGCCATGCTCTTTTCCAGCCGCAGCGTGATGACGGTGACGATGTTCGAGAGGCTATCGAAGAGCGTGGCCGACACGATGTGCTCGCGCTCATTCAACTCTTGCTGCGAGCGCACAAGCGGCTTGTCGAAGCGGAAGATCACCCACACCGTCGCCACGCCCAACACTAGACCAATACAGCCGAAGAGGGGTGAAAAGAAGATCATCCCGGCCAGCGAAAACAGAAACTTCGAGAGCGCATGCAGGTACATAAAGCCGCCCTCGAAGAAGTTCTTGAGCGCTTCGTAAGCCTTACGTACGCGGTTGATGGTGGCGCCGCTGTGGTGGTCCTGGTGCCACTTGACGGGCAGGTGCAACGCTTCGTGATATTTTTCGTCCAGGAAGTTCCGGCTGAGATTGAACGCCAGTTCCCGCTCCAGGTAGCGCGCGGGCCCATGGAAGCACCATTCCAGCAGCTTGAGCCCGAAATAGGCGGCGGCATACCAAGCCGTGTCGCGCAGTACGTCGGCGGCGGCGCCCTGCTTCTGGATGCGGTCCACCAGCCTGCCGTAGATCACTGGAAAGACCGCGAAGACGAGATTCGCGGCGCCGAACATCAGGTACACCAGGACATAGCGCCCGCGCTCCTGCCGCGCATAACGCCAGGCCGTCCGCAGTAGCGAGAGATAGGGGTTCCCCATATTTCTTAATCGACGCGCCCTTACTCTACCCGGCGAATGGACGCGCGGGCCTTCATGGCTTGCCGCGGCAGTAAGACGTCCTTGTAGTCTTCCCAGTTCAGAATGATCAGCACCAGGCCGAACAGCAGCGCGCCGAAAGTGACCGCCGTCACCAGGCCCATCGCCACCCAGTGCACTTGGGCCGCGTACGGCGGCGGTTGGAAGAAGATCTGGGCGAACTCCGCGCCGAAGTTCATCCCGAAGAAACCCGTCAGCACGGCGCCGCCGCCCAGGATCATGCTGAGCATCGCCAGCCGGTTGACGGCCATCGTGTTGCGCCGCTGATAGTATTCGTTCAAGACGCTGTTTAACCGCTCCACCTCCTGCCCGATCTCTTCCTTCATCGGCCCGATGCGGAAGACGCGGTTGAAAAGGGCAAAGTGCTCCGCTTCTTCGTCCTTATTGGCCAACTCGTCGAAGTGCCAGTAATTCGAGAAGATGACGAATTCGCTGCGCAGGCCGTCCATCAGCTCGATGTTTTCGCGCGAGAGCTTGCCATCGCCGAAGTCCTGGTCGAGCCGGCGGGAGACGAGGGCGGTGCGCTCGGCGAAGTCGAGCAAGGTGGCGCGGTAGAACAGGGCGATCAGCGCCATCAGGTGATAGCGCGACTGAAACATACGATGGATCAGAAAGCCTTCCTGGAGTAAGTGGTCGTCGCAGTCGCGTTCGCCGAAGCAGACCGTCACGGCCGAGTAACTCGTGAAGCCGTAGTAAGTGCCCTGATGCGCCCAGCGCTTGTAGAGCTGATTGCGCATTTGCTCCTGGATGAAGTCCGGGTCGTAGCGGTAGTTCTCGCCGTAGTGGTCAACGTAAAGCACGCGCGAGATCAGCTTGCGATAGTCCTCGCTTTCGGCGTAGCCCGGCGGCAGGCTCTTCTGGTCGAGGGCGACGTAGGTGTAGACGATCATGCGCTCGTCGAGCACCGCTTCGTACTCCTGGTTGTCGTAGTGCGAGAAGTACAGCAGGCGCGTTAGCAGGGCCGAAAGCGGCGGCAGGTAGTTGCGGATGCCGCAGGAGTTGAAGTCCTCTTCGATCACCACCTCGTCGCCCACCAACAACCGCACCAAGCTAGGCGTGCGCCCTTCGCGCTTCTGCCGCCCGCTCGAAGGATAGAGCTTGCGCATCATCTCGTTAATCCAAAGCGCGCGCGACGCCGGCAGGTTAAAGGCCTGCAGGCCAATGGACAGGATGCCGATGCCGTTCGCAAACAGGATCAGCCGCAGTTCGGTGATCGCCACCTCTTCCGATCGCCCGCGTTCATCGGAAGCAAACAGCCGCAGCCGGTGCCGGGGTTCAATCGGAATGCGGTAAAAACGCAGTTGGCTTTCGCCTTCGCCACCCATCTCTTCGCCCTGCCACTCACCGGCCTGCATCCCCAGCGAATCGAAGTAAATCCGGCGAATGAAGGGATGGAAGAAGACCATGTCCTGATAGGCCTGCGAATCGAGCGTGAAGCTGGTGTACGCGGACCTCTGCCAGCGCCCGATACCGGCCACTGCCTCGGCGTCGTGCGCACGGATCCAGCCGTCCAAACCGTCGATCCAGCGGCGGCCCTGCCACAGGTCGCCATGGCGCTGCAACACCGTGTCCCGGTCGATCGAGAACGGGAAGAGGAAGAAAGTATGCAGATGCGCGACGGTAGGTTCCATGAGATGAACGCCTCCTGATTATAGGCCGCTATAATGGCCAACATGTTGGATCGACGCCAATTCTTTGCCCTGCCCTTCGCCGCCCCAATCCTCAACGGCCCGGCCTTCGCCACCGAGGAAGCCGGCTTCGCGCCCCTTTTCGACGGGCAGACCTTGAACGGGTGGCGCATTGAGAACGGTCCCGAGAGTGCTTTTTATGTCCAGGACGGCGCGATCGTCGTCCACCCGGGTTCGAACTTCCCCACGTGGCTCCGCTCCGAACGCGAGTACGAGAACTTCGAGTTCCGCGGCGAGGTCTTCATTAAGGGCTGGGCCAACTCCGGCCTTTTCGTCCACGCGCCCAAACACGGCCGGCCCACCGGCTGCGGCATGAAGATCAACATCTTCCAAAAGCAGGACTCATCGCCCTTGGCCGAAAGCATGGGCGCCATCTTCCCCGTGGTCGCACCGAGCAAAGTAAACGTCCGCAACCAAGGCGAGTGGAACCAATTCCTAGTGCGAGTTAACTGGCCAGAGTTCAAGCTGTGGATGAATGGCGAGCTCGTGCAGAACTTGAAGCTCGACGAACATCCCGAACTGCGCCATCGCCTCCGCCGCGGATACATCGGACTTGAGAGCCTCAGCTACCCCGTGCGCTTCCGCGGCTTGGCCAGCAAGACGCTGCCCAATACCGACACCCAAACCGCTCTCTACGCCGCGCCCGGTGACGTGAAGCAATGGCGCACTAACGAGCCCGAGTGGATGGAGAAGAGCCAATGGGAGACGCTGGGCAGTACCCTCCGCGGCGAAGGACTAGGGTACCTGGCTACCCGCGAGCACTTCGCCGACTTCGACCTTGAAATGTACGTTCGCCCCAGCCGCCACTCGAACGGCGGCGTCTATTTTCGCTGCCCCGGCGGTGTGAAGAGCGCCCATTACGAGATCCAGGTCCACGACGTCGAAGGCGCTGTCTACCCCACCGGCTCCTTATACGGCATTCGTCGCGCGCGCTGGTGGCCGATGGAGCCCGAAACCTGGTTCCTGTTGCAAATGCACGTCCAGGGCGACCATTGCGTCGTCCGGGTAGACGGCGAAACGGTGGTCGACTACCGGGGCCTCAAGAACCTCGCCGCCGGACCCATCGCCATCCAAGCCCACCAAACCGGTAAGTGGATCGAGTACAAGGAAATCCGCGTTCGGCGCCTTTCCGCTTAAGGTCTGTCTAACGAAAAGCGTGTTTCTAGCCGATGGGACCTTTATCGGGTTATGACTACGGACACGCCGCAAATGGACCTCCCCGCCGCGCTCGCCCTCCGGCGCGATCACTTGTTGCGCACGCAGAATGCCGATGGCGGATGGGGTTACTTCCCGGGCAAAGAGTCCTGGTTGGAGCCCACGGTCTACGCGGCGTTGGCGCTCCAGGGAGAACCGGCCAGCCAGAAGGCGCTGGCCCTGCTGGCTACTTGGCAGCGCGCCGATGGCGCCTGGCGCGCCGGCGCCAAAGTGCCGGATGCCCACTGGGCCACGGCCCTGATGCTGGTGCTCTATCGCGCCATGAACCGCCAGGATACTGCCTACACCAAAGGGCTCGATTGGCTCTCAAAGGTCGCCGGCACCGAAGGCAGTCTCCCGGTCCGCATGATGCAATACTTTCTGGGCAACCCGGCGGATCAGGACGAAACAATTCATGGCTGGCCCTGGCGGCCCGGCAACTCCTCCTGGGTAGAGCCCACCGCGCACGCGTTGGTGGCCTTGAAGCAAAGCGGCCGCGCAAATGCGTACGCCGACCGCATCGCCGAGGGCGAAGGCTATCTTTTCAATCGCCGCTGCCCGGATGGCGGTTGGAACTACGGCAATAAACGCGTCTTCAACACCAACCTCACCTCGTACCCGGAGACTACCGCGCTCGCGATTTTGGGCCTGCAAGGGCGTAAGCTGGCCGAACTCAAGCCGTCCTTTGACCGCGCGATTCTGCAAATGAAGTCGGCCCGCAGTGGCTTGGCCAAGGCTTGGCTCACCATCGCCTTGCGCGCCCACGGCGTCTCCTTCGAGCCACCGCCCCTTGGCGCCCTGGCCCCTGGCGGCGACCTCGCCGTTACCGGCCTCGAACTCCTGGCGCACGACAAAGCCGGCACCGCCTTCCGCGTGGAGAAACAACCCTCATGAGCCTCAAGTTAGATCGCCGTTCCGCCATTCCCTTGATCGGCCTGGGCGTCATGTCCGGCGTGGTCGGCTACAATGCGAAGCCGGATCCTATCCCCACCATCCTGTCGCCGGTCTCCGTGATGAGCGCCAAGGACTATTCGGCCGATCTGCTCGACATCATGTATCGCGGCGTGATGACCTGCGGCCTCAACGTCACCGGCAAGCGCGTGCTCCTCAAGCCCAATCTCGTCGAGTACGACCCGCAAACTCCCATCAATACCGACCCCCGCTTCGTCGCCGCCGCCGTCGAACTCTTTCATAAACTCGGTGCCGCCGAGGTCATTATCGGCGAAGGCCCCGGCCATCGCCGCGATAGTTGGGGCGTCGCCGAAGAGGCTGGCTACCGCGAGGTGATCCCGAACTTCGACAAGATCTTCGTCGACTTAAACCGCGACGATGTCGTCGCCATCAAAGCCTCACTCAATGATGAGCCCGAGTTCTTTTTCTCCAAAACCCTCATGTCCGCTGACCTGATTGTGTCCCTCGCCAAGATGAAGACCCACCACTGGGCCGGCGTCACGCTGTCCATGAAGAACTTCTTCGGCCTCGTCCCCGGCTGCGTCTACGGTTGGCCGAAGAACGTCCTGCACTACAAAGGCATTGACGAATCGATTCTCGAGCTCAACCGCCTCTTCCCGCGCTCCTTCGCCATGGTGGACGGCATCATGGCCATGGAGGGCAACGGACCCATCCAAGGCACCGGCGTTCACGCGGGCGTCATCGTGATGGGCCACGACATGGTCGCGGTGGACTCCACCTGCTGCCGCCTGATGCGGATTGACCCGGCCAAGATCGGACACCTCAAAGGCGCCGCCCACTTAGGCTACTCCGCCGCCACCCACATCGAGCAACGCGGCGAAAAGCTCGCCCCTTACACCAAGTCCTTCGGCCTTATGAAACAATTCTCCCACCTGCGCCTCGACGCCTAACTGATCCCCTCAAGGCACTACCGCTTTGAGCCCCGCTAAATCCGCCGCCACCTCACTCGGCAGCATGAGCTTCGTTACCGAAAACTCCAGTAAGTTCCTTCGCATATTAGCATCCACGCCGCGAAATCGCTTTCCCGCCAATTGATGCACCAATTTCGTAAAAGCACGATCAGCCAAACCATAGTCGCCCCAATGCACTGGCTTGCCCGTATCGAAGTTCTCATTCGGAATCACCGGACTCACGCCGGCCCGCACTAAGTCCAATACCTCCCCGTACCTCACTTGCGATTGCCGAAAACTCTCCACAAACCAAGCTTCCGTCTGCGGCGTGGGTAAGTTAAAGTCAAACGCCCGCAGCGGACCCACCTTGGGCAACCAACGAAACAAAAAGCCCAATAACCGGGCCCAAAAGCCAGGGTGCTCATGCTGCGTGCCCCACTCTTTTTCGTAGCTCGCATGGGGCAAGCGGTAAAGGAAAGTTTTCCGGTTGGCGCTGGGAAGAGCCTGGCGAATCTCCCGCTTCCGCGCCGACCAAGCCGCCTTCGTCACCTCCGGCACCACCTGCGCCACGGAGAAACGGAAACTACCCACAGCTAAGTCGACATTGCCAAAGGCTTCGCCTAACTCCAAGCCGTAAGTGAGCAGAAACGCCCGCTCCAGCAGCGGCTTGGCGACCTCAAAACCGATAAAGTCGTGATAGGCCTCGGGCGCATAATGTCCCTGCGCCACTTGCACCACGTCGAAGCCGAACTCGACTTTCAGATGAGCCGAGGGTGAGTTTTCGTAAGTCACCAATGGGCCATATTTCCGCCGTAACTTCGGATACAGCAGCGCCACGCTGCGATTGACGGCGATGGAGTGCGCGGCATGGTCAGTGGCATAATGCGATACGGCGCCGATGGCGAAGGCAAGTTCGTTCAGGTCCACGGCTTCCGTCAGCAGGTTCTCAATAAAGTCGCCGCTGCGGATGTAATGGGTCAGATCGCTGAAGAAGTGGTTGCCGAAAGGGTAATAGCCCAAGTCCTGCACAATCGCGCCGCCATAGGCGTAAGCATGCGCCTTCCGCAAGTCGTCGGCCGAGGCCAGTGGAAAGCGCTGCTGCAAGATCGGCTTGATCGACCCCTCCCAAGCGACATCGATCACTGCCTCATGGCTCAACACCGAACTCGCCACCGCGAGCGTCGCAAAGAGGATGAAGCTAACGGCAAGGCGAAGGGCCATGGTCCTAGTTTAGGGCACCCCGTCCGTGGTTACGCGCTTCAGCGATGCCACCGCGCGTATAAGAGACCCCGTTTTAGCCGCCAACGAAGTGAGCGGGCCAAAGTGGGATGGGTCTTCGGTCTTCGGCCCGTCCTGAATCGGACGGCCCGTCGGTCCCACAACCCCGAAGGATGGACGACCCATTTCTCTCCGGTCACGCAGCCCTCCAGCGGCGCGACTTTCTCGAAGCGGCTTTTACCCGCCAATTTCCGCTCTTTCTCCAACCCATCATCAGCCTGATGCTCACCTGGATCACCGCGCTCGCCCCCAGCCGCACTAGGGGAGTTCCGCCCCAACCCGGTAGTGCGCCGCGCGCCTTCGCCACCACCCTGCTGGCGATCCTGCTCGGCGTAGCCAGCATCCTCGGTGGCCTCGTTCCGCTGCTCGGCGCGCTCGCCCTACCCCATGGGCTGCGCTCCTTCAGTTCCGCCATCGGCCACCACTTCACCCATGGCGCCAAAGTGCTGCCGCTCAAAAGCCAGCAAATTCGCTGGATTTATGACCTCATCAGCGCCGCCTTCCTGCTCTCCAGCTTTGAAGACTACCGCCGCGACCATCCGCCCGACCACCGTGACCCCGGACGAAACCGAACCCCAGCCAAGCATGAACTACCGGGCGCTTGCACGGCCGTCAGGCGAGTTCACCCTTATCCGGGCGGTCTCCTCGCACGACACCACCGGAGAGCTCACCCCGGCGCCATCCGGCGCGTCGCTCAAGCGCTCCTATGCCCTCAACGTGAACGAAGGCGCAGCCAGCACGCGGATCGGCACGATCATGCTGGACCCTGCGGGAGGTCTCGGCGGATTCGACGTCGTAAAGGCCCTCGGCGTCGCACGCCAGCACCAGTTGAGCGGAAAAATGACGTCGCTGGGCAACGGCTTCCGCACCCTCACCGTAAGCACGGAGATCACCTAAGATTTCGGGGAGACGCAAGTGGATTAAGGCGTCAGCATGACGACGGCATTCGGGCCGCCCCCCGTCCAGATCGCGCGCAAGTCCTTGGCGGTGACGATCAGCAGAAAGCTCTCGGTGACTCCCATGCGCGCTTGTTGAACGAACTGGCTCGGGATTTTGCGTCTGCCAAGTAGGTGGCGTCGCAGCGCCGGATCCGGTAACTTCGTTTCCTTCCTGCGCGGCAACCGCGTCGATCAGTTGCGTTCGGGCGATTTCAATGTGGCACAAGCGTTGCGCCTGATGAACAATCCATTTGTGCTCGACCGGATTCAGGTGGGCGCCGAGCGCCTGAAGCTGAGCGATGACCAACTAGTGGACGAACTGTTTCTCTCTGTCTTAAGCCGGCCGGCCACAACTACTGAGGTTTATGGCCATGAAACGCAGAGAATTCGAACGCTTCCAACAGCGCTATCCACAACCGCATCAGGCCTTCTTTTCGCGGCCCTACTTCAGCCGCCGCGCCTTCCTGCAAGGTGTGGCGGGTATCGCCGGGAGTAGGGTGCTTCCTGCTATCGCCCCAGCCGCGGCAAGCGCTCGCGGCGCTATGGCGAAGGGCACGGCCCGCAATTTCATCTTGATCCTCCTTTCCGGCCGACCCAGCCATGTCGACGCCTTCGATCTGAAGATGACGGAAGGGGTGAGCCCAGCTGCGTTGCGCCCGGAACGCGTGAATGGCATCCTTTGGCCCATGGGCCTGCTTCCCAAGCTCGACGCGCAACTCGGCAACGTGGCGGTCATTCGCTCCATGCGCTCCTGGGCGCTGGTGCACGAGACGGGCCAGCGTTGGGTGCAAGTGGGCCGCAATCCGCTGAGTGCGAAATGCTCCATCGCGCCCCATATCGGCAGCATCATTGCGCGGGAGAAGGAGGCCGAACGAAGGCCGTCGGATTCGTTTCCGCCTTTCGTGGCGCTCGAATTGGACGAAGGTGC
>Ga0105049_10001698_pt1 | contig 25961 bp, 26 predicted proteins | sample MAT06_FD_78087 | JGI IMG/M metagenome (GOLD analysis project Ga0105049, IMG submission 78087) | Freshwater microbial communities from Lake Fryxell liftoff mats and glacier meltwater in Antarctica - MAT-06 | ecosystem: Environmental > Aquatic > Freshwater > Ice > Liftoff microbial mat | place... | reverse complement strand
GGCTGGTTCAATGGGCACCAATGGTGGCACATCTTGGTAGCTGTGGCGCTCTACTTGCAGTGGCGTTTCTTCGATCATCACGCTACAGACCGTGGTCTGCCGAAAGCGCTGTGAGCCTCTGAGTGAGTCGGCGCTCGCTAGCGGTACGTCGAGCGAAACTCTGGCAAACCTCTTCCAACACCCGTGATGCGGTAGATCGAACCAGCGTGGCTATCGGCAGCTTCGCGCCCACGGGCTGTGGTCACGTAAAGCTCGCTCAAGTCCCGACCCCCAAACACCGCTGAAGTGACCGCCTCGACCGGTAACACCACTCTGTCCAACAATTCCCCTGAGCTAGAAAGCTTCAACACAGCGCTGCCACCCCAACGACAGGTCCAAAGGTTGCCCTCTGTATCTATTGTCATTCCATCGGGAGCACCTTCAGCTTCGGGCGCCGAGTAAAACAACGTCTGCTCCGAAAGCTCACCCGTCGCGCGCTGATAGCTGAAGCGAAAAATGGACCTTGTGGTCGTGCAGGTCCAATACAAGTGCTTCAAATCGGGAGAAAAGGCCATGCCATTGCTGCAACCGGTGCCTTGGAACAGTCGAGTGATCACCCCACCTGGGTCCACGCGATAGAGACCACCGTTGTCGCGTGTCGTGCCGTTGGTGCCCGCGAACACGCGCCCTTCGGGATCCGCCATCACATCGTTGAAGCGTCGCATGTCCGCATCGATATTTTCGCGCAAGATCACGCGGCGCCCATCTGGGAAAAGCTGCGCGATACGGTTGGTTTCAAAAAGCAATATCGAGTTATCGTCTTGAAAAGTGAAACCTCCCACCACCTCCCCCGCGAAGAATCGCTCATAGCGTTGAGTGCTCGGGAAATAGCGGTAGAGCGCCGCCCCTTCGATATCGGTCCAGTAGAGCGCCTGTTCACTCACGTTCCAGAGGGGATTCTCCGCCAGCAGACAACGGCAATCGGCAACCAATTCGACTCGCATTTCGGGCTGTATAACCTGGCACTTAGCTGCAAGGTAGGCGCGAATTCCCCTTTCGCAGCTGGACACCCGGAAAGTTGCGGCCTAATCAGCGGAATGTGAGGAGTCCATTCCAAGCAGCAGCCGGAAGCCAAGCGAACGTCCGGTTGCGCGCTGTGGAAGCGGCCTTTCGATATTGTCCGCCGTTCGTGGCCGGCCGTACGATGGCAGCAGCCTTGAGAGCCACGGGCGTTAGCCTGGGCAAGGCCTCAGCCTTTTGGGGTCTCCCAAAACTCGTAGGAGACGGCAATTTCTGCTCACGCCTGAGCATCGGCAGCCACACGGGCTTCAATGTGGGCTGCTATTTTGAACTCTACAACGACATCCGCATCGGCAACAACGTGGCCGTGGGGCATGATGTCATGTTCCTGACGCAAACCTACGACACCAGCCAGGGCGCTTGCCGCGCCACCGCTTCTGGTTCACTCCCAGTGGAAGTCGGTGACGGAGCTTGGCTTGGCGCACGCTGCACCATCTTGCCCGGTGTCAAGATTGGAGCCGGCTCGGTGATAGCCGCGTCGGTCGTCGTGTCGAAGGACATCCCCGAGAACGTGCTCTTTTTCGGAAGCCGCAGTGTTTCCCTAGCCAGATGGCGTTAACTCAGATCCCCTACCGAAAGAAAACGCATGATAGAACTAAGTACTGCTGAAGCCATTGTTGTTGCAAGCCTGCGTGAAGTCTTCGCGCAGACTGATCTGCCTCCGCCTGAGGTGATCACGGGGGATACCGTATTGGTTGGCAAGGATGCTGTGATTGATTCGCTGGGAGTCGTTTCTCTCATCGTGGAAGTCGAACAGCGTTTGGAGACCGAGCACTCGATATCCGTAGTCTTGGCGAACGATAAGGCCATGTCCCAGCGCAACAGCCCGTTTAGAACCGTCGCCATCCTTACCGAGCACCTGCTCAGCACCGCACGAGAGGCAACAGCGCAGTGAGCGAGCCCAAAAAGCCCCACCCCACCAAGATCGGTGCTGATGCGCCACCCATGCCCAGAGTCATGCTGATCACCGGCAGCCGTAAGGGCATCGGTCGGTTTTTGGTTGAGCACTATTTAGGCCAGGGCTACTTGGTCGAAGGCTGCAGCCGAGGCGAAAGCGACTTGAGCCACCCGAATTATCATCACCATTCGGTGGATGTCGCCGACGAGCGGGGCGTTCGCACCATGATCGCGGACATCAATCGCCGTCACAAACGCATTGATATCGTGCTGAACAACGCCGCCATTGCCAGCATGAATCACGTGCTCTTGACGCCCGCCGCTTCCGCAAACCGCATGTTCGAGGTCAATGTCACCGGAACGATGTTGGTCTGCCGGGAGGCCGCCAAGGTGATGATGCGTAAACGCTGGGGGCGCATCGTCAACTTCACGACCATCGTGGCTCCGATCGCACTCGCGGGAGAAGCCATCTATGCAGCTTCCAAGAGCGCCGTGGTCACCTTGACCCGCATCTTGGCATTTGAACTCGGTCAATGGGGGATAACCTGCAATTCTTTTGGCGCCACACCGATCATGACGGACATGATCCGCGGTGTGCCAGCGGAAAAGATCGAGGCCGTGGTCAACAATCTGGCCATCAAACGCCTGGGAACACCGGTGGATTGCTCGAATGTGTGTGATTTCTTTATCCACGAGCAGAGCGACAACATTACTGGCCAGGTGATCTACCTCGGCGGGATCACCTAAGCAGGCTTGGCGTGGCGTCGTGGTTCTTTGAAAGGCTTGGCGAGTGGGATGGGGATATCGCACTCGTTTGGAAGAACGAGAAGACGACGTATGCCGCCCTCCAAAATCTGACAGCCTTTTGGCGAGCTGAGTTTCAAAGAAGGCACATCGAGCCCGGCGAAGTCGTCGGGATTGAAGGATCTTTTTCACCCAATGCCTGCGCGGTCCTCTTGGCCTTGATCGGGCTTGGGGCCGTGGCGGTTCCGCTCACTCCCTTGATGCAAACGCATCGCGAAACCTTCCTACAGATTGCCGAAGCAAAACTCTGTGTGCTGTTCGACGCGGACGATCAGCCAAGCTTTCTTGAGTTCGATAGAAGCGTGGAGAATCCACTCACGCAGCAGCTCAAACGGCGGGAGCATCCGGGCCTGGTTATTTTTTCTTCGGGCTCAACCGGCGCACCCAAGGCAATTCTGCACGATTTTGCGCTGATTTTAGACAAATTTCAGAAACGGCGGCAGCGAAAAACCACACTCACTTTCCTCCTGTTCGATCACATCGGCGGAGTGGACACGCTGCTCAATACCTTCGCCAACGGCGGCACGGTTGTCACGCTGCCGTCGCGCCAGCCTGAAGTCGTGGCTCAGGCTATCGCAGACCATCAGGTCCACACGCTGCCAACCTCGCCCACCTTTCTCAAGCTGTTCCTCATGTCCGGCGTTTGGGAAAACCACGATCTCTCTTCCCTGAAGGTGATCGCTTACGGTACCGAGCCGATGCCCGAAAGCACTCTGGCTCAGCTCCATGAGATTTTTCCAAAGATTACGCTCGTGCAAACCTACGGCATGTCGGAGCTCGGCGTGTTGCGCTCGAAGTCCAAAGATTCGGCCTCACTCTGGCTTAAATTTAGCGGCGAAGGCTTCGAAACCAAGGTCGTGGACCGCATCCTTTGGGTGAAAGCCAAGACAGCGATGCTCGGTTATCTGAATGCGTCGGATTTATTTGACGCGGAGGGATGGCTGAATACCCAAGATGAAGTCGAAGTAGACGGGGAATATCTGCGAATTTTGGGGCGAGCCTCGGATTTGATCAATGTGGGCGGTCAAAAGGTGTACCCAGCAGAAGTGGAAAACCACCTGCTCCAGATGGAAAATGTGAAAGACGTCGCCGTCTTCGGCAAACCCAATCCGATGATGGGGCAAATGGTGGCGGCTCGTTTCAGCTTGCTCACGCCCGAGCCCCTGGCCGCATTCAAAGTCAGGATGAATGCCTTTTGCCGCGGTCGCCTAGCTAACTACCAAATCCCCAGATGGGTCGAGTTGTCGGAAGCCGATCAATTTGGCCATCGTTTCAAGAAGCTGCGCCATGAGTAATTCACTTGCTGCTAAATTCGCAAAATGGGTCGAGGCATTTCGCCGCGAAACAGATCAGTTGCACCCCAAGCTGCAGTCGCTCTTCCTAGCCTCCGCCCTGTTGCCACGCCGAAATGCGGGCGAGAAAAGGGCAAGCCTGTATCGGCTCGTAGGGTTTCGCATTGGGCAGGGAACGGTGATCGAAGGTGGCCAGCGGATCACGGGCGATCTTGGGCTATTTGCGAATCTCATCGTGGGCAGCCACTGTCAGCTCGATGCCGATTGCGTGCTCGATCTTGAGGAGCGCATCACGCTCGGAGACAGCGTCACAGTCGGTCCCGGAGTCATGATCTTAACGAGCACGCACGAGCTTGCTTCGAAAGAGCGTCGTGCGGGGCCCGTGGTGCGAAGCCCGGTGACGATTGGAAAGGGTGCGTGGCTGGGTGCGCGCTCAACCATTCTGCCTGGGCTCACGGTCGGAGAGGGTGCCATTGTGAATCCTGGCGCCGTCGTGACGAAGGACGTGGCTCCCCACACCCGCGTCGGCGGTTCACCCGCTGTGCAAATAGAGGTGTTAGCTGGTACTGGCCATGAAGAGGCGTAGCGCTTGGAGCCTCTTCTTTCTATTGGTCGCAAGCGCCATATTGCTCGGTATTTATATGAGATTTTTCGGTCGGCCCCGCCTACGTTTTCCTTACCTTGGGCAGGCCCAGAGTGCGGCCGCCTACCAAATACTCGCCGAGGCGCCTGGTTGGAAGAAGGCGCAGGTCCAGGTTGCGCCTGGAGTTACTCTGCGGGGGCTGATCCGCGAGCCGCAGTCGCCCACGGCACCGTGGTTTCTATTCTATCCCGGCAATGATGAAGTCCAACTCAAGCATGGCCAAGCATTCCTGAGCCGTCTGGCAGAAAAACGCGACGTTGGCCTGGCGGTATTTGCGTATCGGGGATTTGACTCATCGGAGGGCAAACCCGAGCTGCTCAAGCTTGCGCAAGACGCGCCCAATATTCTCCAGGAATTGTGTCGTACTGAAAAGATATCGCCACAACAGGTCAACGTAATCGGCTTTTCTATCGGAGGTCACTTCGCGGTGCACGCTACCCTCTCCGCGCTGCACCAGAAGAAGCCTGTTGCATCTCTGTCGCTGCTCGCGAGCGTCAACGACATCGTGATGGTGCGCCCTTCGCTCTGGCAGCGCCTTGATTCGGGGGACGATTACCAAACACAGCCCCTTTTGGCTGCGATCCCGGCCCCAGTGCTCGTCCTTCAAGGCACCAGTGATGAAGCACTGAACGGCCCAGGGCAAGGCCGAGCTATCGCTGCCGCGCTCGGCAGCCGAGCCAAGTATATCGAGTTTGAAGGCGTTGGACACACGGCCTTGTTGGAAAGTGAAGCTGCTCTCGCTGAAATTCGCGAGTTCGTTGTGAAAGCGAAGCCCTTTGGAGTTCAATAGAATGCAGACCAGCACCAGCGCCTCGGTAACGACACGCATGCCCGTGGTATTTCTGTCCCACGGCGGAGGGCCCTGGCCGTTCGTCGAGATGGGGATGCGAGCGCGAGGTGGGATGGACGAGCTCGAGGCCTATCTCCGCTCAGTCGGAAGCCTGCCACGCGTCGCGCCAAAGGCGGTGTTGGTGGTGTCAGCGCATTGGGAGGAGCGTGTCCCGAGCGTGATGATGCACCCGCATCCGCCCATGCTTTACGACTATTACGGCTTCCCTGCCGCTGCGTACGAACTCACCTGGCCAGCCCCTGGCGATCCGATGCTTGGGGCGCGCGTCGCCGAGCTGCTGGAAGCGAGCGGCTTCGATGCAGCCGCGGATTCTGAGCGCGGCTTCGATCACGGCTGCTTCGTGCCAATGAAGCTCATGTATCCGGACGCCAACATTCCCACGCTGCAGCTTTCATTGAAGCAAGGGCTCGATCCACGCGAGCACCTCGCCATCGGGCGAGCCCTCGCCCCCCTGCGCGATGAAGGCGTGTTCATCGTGGGCAGCGGAGCTAGCTACCACAATCTTCGGGAGTTCTCTTCGCCCGGCGCCCGAGGCGTTTCCGAAACGTTCGATACCTGGCTCACGCACGCAGCGACGAGTTCTTACGAACAGCGCGCTGAACTCTTAACCCATTGGCAAAAAGCTCCCCAGGCGCGAGCCGCACACCCACGCGAAGAACATTTGCTCCCGCTGATGGTGGTTGCAGGGGCTGCCGGTGAGGACCCAGGAGTTGTGGGCTACTCCGGCTATTTTTGGGGTGCGCATACTACGGCCTATCACTACGGCTGAGCCGACGAAGGAGCCGCCCTCCTTGAACCCCACCAGCCGCGGGACCTGGTGCTGAGGGTTGAAATTCCCTTCAAGCGCAACCCCAAATCGACTAAGACAACCCCGAGCCCCACCGCTGTGACGCAAGGAACCAGGATCAAAATACTGACATGACCCAAACGAGTAGCGATCCAAGTTCCACACAGGAAGTCCCAACTGCCGCCTCGCGGGCGCGTTTCTGGGAATGGCTATGGCAAGGCAGCGCTATCAAAGCCGCGCGAAACAGTGCCCAAGTCAGCCCCAAGGAGCGCCTGCTTGTGGACCAGGCGCGCGCGCTCTTGGATCTGGGTGAGCGAGTGCGCGACCGAGTCGCCGCGGTGATGATAGGTTCGACAGACCTGACAGCGCTCATGCTCTTTCACAAGGCAGGGCTTACAGCCCTCAGTGCTTACCAGACGCCCAGCCAGAGCAACGAGAGTGCCTGGCGTGAGGTGCTCCCAAAGATCCTGGGCACGGTGACCCTCTCCGAAGCCGCTCTTCTCCGGGCGGACCAACTCTTCCCGCAGGAGCTCCCGCTCGATCCCGCCGTCGCACCGGCACAGATCCGGAGTGACGTGGAGCTTTTGCATCAGCTGGTGAGCGCGTTAATTATGGGGCTGGAAGGGGGTGAGCGGGAGGTGAGCTTGCTCCGCTGGCTTCGCGTTTTACGCCTGGGCACTCTCACGGTCCTGGTGAGCGCCATCCTTGTGGGCGCCGGTGTTGGCATCGCCAAGCTAACAGCAGCTCCCAACGTGCTGGCGGGCATCGTGCCGCAGACAAGCAGCACGATGCCCGGAGATCTTAGCTTTGCTGGGCTCGCTTTTCACACGCTTTCAGAACAAGATCCGTGGGCCCTCTATGATTTAGGTGCAGTCAAATCGCTTTCTAACATTGAAGTCCAGAATCGAGCCGAGAGCCTGGGGGACCGAGCAATCCCGCTGGTCGTTGAGGTGAGCCTCGACAACAAAAAGTGGACTCAAGTGGCCCGCCGTGATGAATTGTTCGAGCACTGGAAGCCCCGCTTTGGCCCCGTGGGGGCGCGCTACTTGAAACTGACAGTGAAGAAGGTGACGTACTTTCACCTCGTGTCCATTAAGGCTCACTGAGTTCCGGTCCGCGCCTCTCACGGCTTACTATATGGATCTAAAAGAATCTCCCAATCGAGAGTTCGTTCGGCACCCGTGGGAGCTGGCGCGCTTCACGTTCTTTCGTCGCGTTCTGGAGGAGGCTGGGCTTGATCGCTCTCCCCTTCAGATCCTTGATGTGGGCTCCGGCGACGCTTGGTTTGCCAAGGAGTTGCTCTCCTGCCTTCCCACCGGCAGCACGTGCACGTGCTGGGATATTGGCTACCAAGAGCAGGCACTTCCGGCGGCGTTTTCCGATTCCAGATTAACAGCCACCCAGGTTCGCCCCGGGAAGGTTTTCGATTTGATCCTGCTCCTGGATGTGGCCGAACACGTGAAGGACGATCGAAGTTTTCTGATTGATCTCGTATCGCGCTGTGCACGATCGGGTACGCACGTCCTCTTTAGTGTGCCCGCATGGTCGGCCCTCATGTGTTCGCACGACGTCGCGCTTCACCACTTTCGTCGCTATCAACCCAGCCAGGCACGCGCCTTACTCAAGGACGCGGGCCTCACTCTGGGATCTTCCGGCGGCGCCTTTCATGGACTCATCCTGCCTCGCCTCCTGAATGTCCTGAAAGAACGCGCGTTCGGTGCGCCCAAAGAGCCCGTTGCGGAGAGCCTGGAGTGGCAGGCAGGGGATGTGTTGGGAAGTGTGGTCGGGCAGGTGCTAGCTGCTGAAGGCCGTGTGTCTCGTTGGTTAGCCAGCAACAAGGTCGACTTGCCAGGGCTGAGTTGGTGGGCATTGTGTCAGAAATAGGCGTCGTGATCCCATGCTATAATGAAGCCACGCGGCTCGACTTTGCGTTGCTTGAGGAGTTGCTGCTGTCGCCAGATCTCAAGCTGTTCCTGGTGGATGATGGGTCGACGGATGCCACCCTTGAGCGGCTCAACAAGTTCTCGGCCCTTCATCCGAATCGAGTTAAGCTTGTCGCGCTTCGACCGAATGGAGGCAAAGCGGAGGCGGTGCGTCGCGGCCTCCTAGCTGCGCTCGAGGAGGGTACCCCAATCGTTGGGTATCTCGATGCAGACATGGCGACACCCCCAAGCGAAATGTTGCGACTCGTTGACACGCTCAAGGCATCTTCCGCGAAGTTGGCCATGGGCACGCGCGTGCGACGTCTGGGGGCTGACATTGAGAGAAGCGGCGTGCGACATTACCTTGGGCGTGCGTTTGCGACGCTGGCGTCCTTGTCGCTGTCGATGCCCGTCTACGACACCCAATGTGGAGCTAAGGTGGGCAAGGCTCACCCGGCGCTCCGACGTGCCCTGGCACAACCGTTTACCTCGCGCTGGGCATTCGATGTGCAGCTCCTTGATCGCCTCACAAGGGATCCCGAGACGCCCTATGGCCTCGGGGACTTCCTTGAGATGCCACTTCAGGTCTGGCACGAACGAAGCGGTTCCAAGCTCTCTACGAAAGCCATGCTGCGAGCGGGCCTCGATCTGTTGGCGGTTGGGGTCAGGCGTCGATTAGGCCGCCCCTGAGCGACCGCCCAGCTTCTCGGTGCGTCCGAACTCAGGCGACCAGCGGCTCGACCAGACCTTCTGTTCTCACGGGGATCCAAGCCGTACCATGCGCGTTTGCTCGATGTTGTGAAACCCTTTCGATCGCCTGCCTAGACAGACCATCGAGCTTGGCGCAGCCTCCGCCTCCGTTAGATGCTGACTAGCCGAAGAACCAGCCAATTGCCGACGTTGGGCCGAGCGTTGTGTTTGCTGAATGTGGAGGCCGCCAGTGTTGGACTAGCTGTGGCGCATCTTTGCCTAGGTGAAGCTCTGCGGGGGTATGTTGAGCACAATACGATTGCGGCAGACGCGCGCTCGAAGTTGCTCCTAACGGTTGCCCTGGCGATGGGCCTCGTGTCACTCATCACGCTTCTGTGCCTGGTACGGGGTGCGACCGCGGCTCGCTTGGAGTCCGTTGCTCGCCGGCTCTCACCTCTCGTCGTCGCCCCAACCATCCCTCTTCTAACGAACTGGTCCATCTGGGAGAGTCAACCGCTCCCATTTTTGCTGTTCACGCTAACCGCTTGCTTCCTCTTCCGGCAAACACTGATAATCGCGAGCGATGAGCCCGCTCTGTTCGGCGAAAAGGGAAGCCTGCGTGCCCTTGCTGTCGCCACCAAAGCGGCTGCGCCAAGGCTCTCGGCGGCTCTTCCGCTTTTGATTGTGCTTGCCGGGGCGCTCGCCTACGCCGTCTACTTCAGCGTGATCACAGTGCGCGCCCACTGGGACGGGGTCACCAGTACATATGATCTCGGTATAGAGCAAAATATCCTCTGGAACACCACGCATTTCTCCTCGCCTTTGTTCAAGTGTTCGCCGCTACGGGGCCCCACGGGCGGCCACTTCAGCCTCCACGCCACGTTCATCGCTTTCGCGATGGCGCCGGTATATGCCCTCTACCCTCGCGCAGAAACGCTCCTCGTCATGCAAGCGGTTCTGCTTGGAGCAGGAGCCGTTCCTCTTTTTATTTTCGCTCGTGAGCGCATCCGGGCGTGGCCCGCCTGCCTGCTCAGTATTTGTTATCTCTTGTATGCGCCATTGCACGGCTCGAATCTCTATCACTTCCACTATCTGACGATTGCACCGCCCTTCATCCTTGCGGTAGCAGCTTCTCTTCAGGCGCGCCGTTACGTTTGGATGGCTGTCTTCACCGTGTTGGCGCTCAGTGTTCGAGAGGATATCGGGCTTGGCTTGGCGGCGATGGGAGCCTATTTCTTGCTTTCTGGAGAGCGGCCATTGCCCGGGTTGTTTTTGGCGCTTGGATCACTGGCCTATTCCGTGATCATGAAGACCGTGCTCATGCCCCCGGAAGGAGATGGGGCATCCTTCCTCTACATGTATGAGGGTATAATTCCGGCGGGTGAGAAGGGCGCTGGTGGGATACTAAAAACGGTAATGGGCAATCCCGGATACTTGGCGCACACCCTCGCCACCGGAGATCGCCTCGTCTACGCACTACAAATCCTTGTGCCGGTCTTGTTTCTTCCGCTCCGGCGCCCGCTGACGCTGCTGATGTTGATTTCGGGATTTGCTTTCACACTCCTCACCGGTCGCACTGCGATGGCCAATTCGCTCGCGCCGATAATGATTTCATTCCAATATACTGCGCATTTCACTCCTTATCTGTTCGTCGGCACGGCTATCGCATTCGGTTCGATGACCAGGGAAGCGGACGGTAGGTTCGGCCGATCTGCCGTACTGGGTGCGACGGTTGCGGCCGTCGTCGCGGCGACATTACTCACTAGTTATCAGTTTGGTGCCATCCTTCAAACCAACACCGCGTTAGCTGCATTTCAGAAATTTCACTTTAGATCGACGCCTCGGGACCTCCAACGTCGCGTGGCTCGTGCGAAGGTGTTGGCGATGGTTCCGCCCAACGCTAGGGTAGCAACGTCCGACTGTTTGGTGCCGCATGTTTCTAACCGTGCCAACGCGTATAACTTTGGTGGAAACCCATTCGACGCCGAGTACGTCGTGGTCGACTACGGTCCGTGCAGTCCTGATACTCACCCAGCCCTGCAGATCCTCGGGGACGCGCGCTTCGGGGTGGTCGCGTTTGAGCCTCCCTACATTGCCTTGAAGCGTGGCGCGCCGCGGGATCAGAACGTCGCTGTAATTCGCTCGGTCTTGGCTGGCTCGGACCTGACCCTTCCCTAGATTTTGGGTTCACTCAAGAGCTGTGAAGCCTTCTTGTTTGAAAAGACGATGTACCCAGATGGCTGTGATGACGACCAACGCGCCCTGAGCCAAGTACATTGACCACGACATCCACGGGCCTTGGGTCATGAAAAACATTTGCGCCGGGAACTTCAGGGGGTTACCGCCCGGGTGAGTGGGAAGGGTTAGCCAGAAACGCGAGTAAACAAGCGATATTGACACAAAAATCAACGCAGTCTTATGCCCTAGATTGCTTCGGTCGAGCTCCACGATGGCGAAGGGAAGGAGCATTCCTGCGAACGTGAACAGATGTCGCGACTCTGAACCGAGAGACAGAAACAGACCAAGGCCAGCCACGGCGACCAATCCGAGACCTTCGGCGCTGACTCGGCCGACTATGGAACGCCAGCGCAGAAGCAGCACAAGGAAGATCGGACCGAAGAAGACACCGTGGCCAACCAGGAACACAAGCGGTTTAGTCGTCGCAAAGTAAGCCGTGGTGTGCAACTGGGCAACTGCACCGATTCCGCTCTGACCGCTCGAAAAGGTCCCGTGGATGACGGTAGCTCCGAGCAAAAGCCCGACAGCAAGGAACCCCTTAACCAATAACCAGCGAAGCTGAATACGATGGGGCCACGACGAGATGTGAAGGGCCTGGATCAAAGGTCCGAGAGCCAGTGCCAAAAACGCGAATACGCCAATACAGCTTGCGCGAAAGACCTCGCTTGTACGGGGTTCACTTTCGTTCAACCCGGCGATCTTGCTTGGATCGAGCCAAAGCGTCCAAATGAGCCACCCGAGCGCAGCTGTCAGAGCCAGTATCCAGGCCCAAGGCTGTGGGCGTGCCACGCGCCTTGAGAGGCGTGGCGGACACCGCGCCGGAAGGATCAACAGCAAGAGCGCGACCGGGAGTACAGTGGGCCAACAGGTTGCTCCGACCAAACCCAGCACCAAAAGGAGAATCCAGCGCGAAGTGAGCTGCGAGAACAGCATGCCCAAGCCAAGCGTCAATCCCCACACGTCGCCGAGGACCGGATAGTACACGGACCACTTCAGGATTGCGAAGCCACCGAATAGGGCTACCGCTCCAAGCCAACGCCCACTTTTGGAAACTGAAAGCACTTGAGCAACATGGCTCCAAATCCATGCGCCACAGGTTAACATGAAGATGTTCATCACTTCAAAACAGTGGACGATGTCCGCAGAAGTGATGGTGTTTGGGTTCCGCCCGATCGCCACGAGCGCCGCATGGGCCAGCGCTGATGGCAGGAGACGCTGGACGTAGTAGCTGTCAGGAGGATGTTGCCAGAGCAAGTTCGTGAAATCCCGTGCCCAGCCTCCGTAGATGAGGCCGTCCCAGCCGAGGCCGTCGTTCACGCCTACCTTTTCCTGCAGCAGATTGGCGAGAGCCATCGTGAGCCCTATCACCAAGGCCATTCCCACATGGCCAGCTTCTCGAGACGCCCATTCCAGGGTCCTCGTACGCGGCGCCGGTGCGGAAATTGTAGGCATCGGGGCGGCAGTTGGCATTGCGGCAGGAGGCTATAGGGGACATCCACTCTGAATCAACCCTTGGCTCACAGCGACGTTTCCGCTCACACACCGAAAGTTGACGGCTAACGCCTTCTCCAAATCTCGTAGGCGCTGCGTGAGCCGAGTCGCTGAAAGGATTGATGGGCCCACGGCTCAAGTGGAGCGCGGCAGTTGGTGTTGATCACGACGGCGTCGGCGCGTTCGAGATACGGCCGCCTGTTGGCTTCGGGTAGAACGGGTTCACGCGGCTTCGGGAATTGGGACAGGGGGCGCTTGTCCCACGTGAGAATGTAGAGATCCTCGCGTCGATAGAAGCCGGGGCTGTAGCCGTCTTGGGGACAAGGGTAGAGCAGAACCTTTTGCGGAAATGGACGATCTTGCGGCCGCGGGTCCCTTAAGGTTGTCAGAGTCCACGGGCCGATTGGAGTTTGCTGAGTGGTTCCGTTGGTCACGAAGTCCAAGAAAACAATGTCGTCTGCCAAGCTTTCTTCAGTGGTCTCGCGGCCCCATAGGATGTGCGTAACCCCGTAGCTTCTGAGCTGCTCGATGAGCTGACGCGGTGTGCTCACGTTCCCGTACACGATGCCGCCTTGATTCATTGCGTTGTCTTGAAGAACGCGCACACCGAAGCCGAGCTGGGGTTGTTGGTTGTGCAGCAGCAGCGTTCCTGAACCCACGCGCTGCCCCACGGAAGCCTGTTCGACGTACAACGGTAGCAGGTTCTTTTGGTTTCCCGCGTAGACAGTTGCCGCCATGTCAGCCAACGCCTTGACAGGTGCCTGCCCCAAGGTCGCATGTGTTGGGATGAAATACACGTGAAGACCCCACACAATCTGAACGCCTGCCAGAAGCGAGATCGCAATCCTAGAAAGCCACCCGGAGCGCCAGGCAAGGGCAAACACAACGGCAACCGCGCTCGCCATCCAAGGGAGCAACGACTGCAGATACCGATCCTCGTGCTGAATCCAATACCAAACGACAATTCCCACGTTTGCTCCCACGAAAATTCCCCAAAGCCGCCGTGATTCATGTCTAAGAAACGGCAACATCAAGGCGCTGACGGTAAAGAGCGAGCCGAAAACCGGCATCTTTCCGTGCATCCACGGCCAATTGTTGGGAAAGAAGGAGAAAAGGTAGGGGCTCTTGAGTGTTTCAAGGATGCCCCTCATGTCGTGTTCAGGGCGCCACGCCAAGCTACGGAAGACGGCGTAGCGGTAGTCCATGCCCAAAGTCCACGGACGCAATTCTAGAACTTGGTGCAACATCGGGTAGAGCGGGTCCCCGTAGTAGGCCCAGTTCTTGGTCCAAAGCGGGATCAGCGCGACGATTCCAACAACGCTCGCAGTGAGGAGTGCAAAAAACGGTGATGCGATGCTAGGCTCACGCTTCGCCGCTCTCGTCGCGGTAAGGTAGATCGCGCGAGCTGTCAACACGGCGCAAGGGAACGCGACAACCGTGAATGCGGAGTACTTGGTGCCGACGGCGGCCGCTAGGCAGAGGGCAAGCATTCCGGAGTAAAAACGATCCACGCTCGGCCAAGCTCGAATCAAAGCAAGGTAAGCGGGTGCCGCAAAGAACGCGAGGATGTGATCAGCGCCTGAGCATAGCGATGAATCATACAGAAAAATCCCGGGGAACAAGAAGAGGGCCACCCAAGCGTGACGGATTTCCTTGTCGCCGAGAACTGCTCGCGCCAAGCAGCCAACGCCGGCCAGCGTCCAAATAAATAGCACCAACTCAAGGTGGGCTGAAAGCAGCACGCGATCGAACAACAGCGTCCCGGGCGCCAAAAATGCCCAGGTGTACAAGTAGCTCGACAGATGCGGGTAAGCACCCATGAACCAACCTTGAGGAAAGCGCGGGATCCTACCTGCGATCACGTACTGTTCCGCCAGGCCGAGGTGGTACCAGCGCGCGTCGTAGCTGATGTTCCCCGGCAGCATCACGTTGAGATAGAGAGCTGTAACCGCCACGACACCAAAGGCGCAGACAGCCACGGAGGTCAGATTGTTAGCCGGCAATACCTCTCGAAATGCTTGCCGCAAGCGCGCGCGGTGGACCACGAGAAAGTGGAGCGAAGCCTTTGCCCCAATTAAAAACATAACGAGGGGAACGACGAAGAAACAAGCCTTGCCATACAGGCCCGCCATGCCGGCCACGAACATCGCGAGGTAGAACGCGACAACGCCAACGACCATCGCAAAAAGCAGGTACTCCAGCGTCGGTTCATCGCGCTTAAGGCGACGGAGCACTGCGTGGCCAAATGCCAAGACTGCGATATTCCAACAAGCACACGTCACAACGTATGAGGCGTACCGCCAAAACAGCCAATCCTTGACCGGCAGGTGATGATCAAAGTTGTAGAGCAGGATAGCTATCCCGACCACCGCCGCGATTGAAAGCCCCACATTCTGTGAGGGCGACCGCCCCTTAGGTGAGGGCTCTAGGGGCTCTGGGAGAGGCACGCGCCGAGTATCTCCTGCCGAATCGTGGGCGCAAGCTCGCCATCACGGGTGAGGGGCAGCGGCCGTGATGCGCGGTTGGCTCGCTTGCACCCCCGTGGTAGCACTCCCCATCGTTCGAGCTTCATTAAGGGCGAATAGACTGGAATTTCTATCATGAATAAGATCAGGGCAGCGGTGGTGGGGCTTGGCTATTGGGGACCCAATTTGGCGAGAAACCTCCAGGCCGCAGGTGATTACGAGCTGTGCGCACTTTGTGACCAGGTGCCAGCTCGCCTCGAACGCACTCTGCAAAGTTACCCTTGGGCAAAGTCGTACACCGATTTCAAGACGATGCTCGACAACGAGAAGCCAGAGCTCGTGGCCGTCGCAACTCCAGTGGCTCACCATTACTCACTAGCGCGGCTTGCGCTTGAGGCGGGGTGCCACGTTCTGCTGGAAAAGCCGATGACGGCAACGATCGAAGAGTCAGAAGCCCTGATAGAACTCGCTAGCAAGAAGGGTGTTAAGCTGTTTGTCGATCACACCTTTACGTACACGAGCGCAATCCGAAGAATCAAAGAATTGTATGCTACAGGAAAGCTCGGAGAGCTACTTTACGTCGACTCGGTGCGAATCAACCTCGGATTGTTCCAGCCCGATGTCGATGTCGTTTGGGATCTCGCGCCCCACGACCTCTCTATCTTAGATTTTGTACTAGGGGTGCAGCCGGTGAGCGTCCAGGGCCGCGGTTCGTGCCATAACCCGCGTGGTTTTGCGGATGTTGCCCACGTGAGCATCGAATACCCGAATGGGCTGAGCGCCCACTTGCACCTTTCGTGGCTGAGCCCCGTCAAGGTTAGAAAGATGATATTTCCGGGGACGACTGCATCGCTCATCTACGACGAGCTGGAGCAATCCGAGAAGGTGAAAGTGTACAATCACGGATTCAGTTTCGAATCGGCGGATACCGAAACACGCCAGCACGTACAGGTTACCTACCGTCGAGGGGATATGTGGGCCCCAGCAGTGGATGCCTCCGAAGCCCTTAAGGTCGAGCTGGCTGAGATTGCCGCCTGTTTGCGTGGTGGCCCAACGCCTCCGGGCACGGCCGAAGCGGGATACTCGGTGGTCCGCACATTGAGCGCCATCTCACGCTCGCTCAAGGCGGACGGTGCGCGCGTTCTGCTGTAGCAAAGCGTTGCGCCGATTCGGGTGGTCTTCGAGCCCGGATGCGGGGTAAGAAGTTGGGGCACGATGCCCATCCCCTTTCTTTCTCTCGCCGAGCAAACCCAGTCCTTAAAAGCTGAAGCACTTCGCGCGCTTGAAGCTGTGATTGATTCGCAGGGGTTTGCTAATGGTCCTGCGGTAAAGGCGTTCGAAGAACAATTTGCGGAGTATCTTGGAGTGCGTCATGTCGTCGGCGTGAACAACGGCACGACGGCGCTCCACGCGAGCCTGATCTGTGCCGGAGTGAAAGCTGGGGACGAGGTGATCACGGTGAGCCACACTTGGATCAGTACGGTTTGGGCCATCAGCTACTGCGGTGCGCGCCCTGTATTCACCGATATCGATTCGTCCACAGCTGGGATGGCGCCGTGGGATCTTGAGCGGCGTATTACGCCGAAGACGCGCGCTATCGTGGTGGTACATTTGTACGGGCATCCGGTTGATCTCGATCCGATCCTCCAAATTGCCGAACGGCGAGGCCTCCCCGTTATCGAGGACGCTGCGCAGTCGATTGGTGCGAAATACAAGGGCAAGCATACAGGAAGCTTCGGTTTAGTGAACGCGACGAGTTTCTATCCCGGTAAGAATCTCGGGGCTTGGGGAGAAGGAGGTGCGGTCATGACCAATGATGACGCCATCGCAGCACGAGCCCGCCTTCTTCGCGATCACGCGCAGGCCAGTCGACACCATCACGTCGAATTAGGCTTCAACTGGCGGATGGATGGGTTTCAAGGTGCTGTCCTCTCGATTAAGCTTCGACACCTCGACGGTTGGAATGCGCGGCGGCGTGAGATCGCGGAGAGATACCGAAGCGGCCTCGCGAACCTTCCGAAGATCCGGTTGCTTCCCGAAAATGCCTGGGCCGAACCCATCTGGCATATCTTCCCGGTCTTCTGTCAGGAACGCGATGAATTTCGCCGTCTTCTTGAGGCGCATGGAGTTTCAAGTGGCGTCCACTACCCAACCCCAGTGCACCTACAGCCCGTCTATGAATCGCTCGGAGTTACCCGTGGGATGCTGCCGGAGGCCGAACGCATGGCCAATGAAGAGGTCTCTCTCCCAATGTTCCCTGAACTATCCGACGAGCAAGTTGAAGCTGTGATCCACGCCGTTCGGCAAGTATCACAGCAGCTAGGCTGAACGATGGCACATCCTCAGCGTAACGCCGAAGAGGACGCTCGAAACTTCATCCGCCTCTCCGATGACGTCGAGTTGGGACAAGGCGTGCGGATCTTCTCATTTGTGAATGCCTACGGCTGCAGCATCGGAGACGATACGCAAATTGGCAGTTTCGTCGAGATTCAGCGCGGTGCCCAGGTGGGTCGACGCTGCAAGATCCAGAGCCATAGCTTTATCTGCGAAGGGGTCACCATCGAGGATGAATGCTTCGTCGGACATGGCGTGATGTTCATCAATGATCGGTCGCCGGCTGCCGTCAATTCGGACGGTTCACTGAAGGGCGGAGATGACTGGAAATGTGAACCTACAGTCGTGCGAAGGAGAGCCAACATTGGCTCGGGCGCTGTGATTCTCTGTGGAGTCGAAATTGGAGAGGGCGCGCTGGTCGGGGCGGGGGCTGTCGTTACGAAGAGTGTCGAGCCCGGCACCACCGTTGCAGGCGTCCCCGCGCGTGTGCTTGCTCGGAAGGGGCGCGCTGGGCCATGAGTGAACCCATCTATCCAGATCTTTCGCTTTCGGTCGTGTTACCGGGCTACAATGAAGAGGCTATTATTGAGGACACGGTGCTGCGCTCGCTTGCCTCGCTACGGAAAATTGCGGGGACGTTCGAGCTCATCGTTGTCAATGATGCAAGCCGAGATCGAACGGCAGAGCTCGCTGAAAGGCTTGCCCGGGAGAATCCCGAAATAGTGCTAGTGCACAACGATACGAACCTGAGGCAGGGGGGCTCACTCTTGAAGGCTTTTCAGCTGGCGCGCTACGAGTGGGTCACCCACAACGGAATGGACTACCCGTTTGATTTTGACGATCTGCCGCTCTTGCTAGAGCATCGTCACGAAGCGGACGTGCTGGTCGCTAGTCGGCAGTCGTATCCCGGGACGACGCTGCTGCGGCGCTGGGCTTCGGAGTGCCATCGGGGACTCATCCGGGAGGCCTTCGGTGTTCCCATCCGTGACTGGGGATTTATTCAAATCTATCGACGGTCAGTGCTTGAGTCACAACAGGTTTTCTCAAGAGCCACGGCGTTCGCAATGCCCGAGCGTATCATTCGCGCGCACCGGGCCGGCTTTCGCATCAAAGAAGTTTCGATCGAATTCCATCGACGTCTAACAGGCGTTTCGTCGTCGGCAAGCCGACGAAATATCGAGGCAGCCCTGATCGACATGACGCGCCTTTGGCTGGAGTTTCGGCAAGTAGAGAACGGGCAAAAGTAGATCGCCAACTAGAGCAGTCGGCTCCAGGCGAAATCCGGCCCAAGCTCGCGCACCACGCGCGCCGGAACCCCGTACGCCAGCACTCCTTCTGGCAAATCGGTGACCACGACTGCACCCGCACCCACGACGGTGCCCGCCCCAACACGCACCCGCGGGCAAAGCGTTGCGCCCGTCGATAAGAACGCTCCTTCTCCCACCTGAACTCGACCCGCCATGCACACCCCGGGGCTGACCGAAGCAAACCTTTCAAGGATGCAATCATGTTCGACAATCGCTCCCGTGTTCACAACTACATGTTCCCCAACGCTGGCACGTGTGTTGACGACGGCGTTTGCAAAAATCACCGCTCCGGGCGCCACCGAGGCCGATGGCATCACCACAGCTGATGGGTGGATGACCTTTGCCCACTGTATGGGAACATCTTTCCAGGCGGTCGCAAGCTTTCTTCTTACGACGTTGTTTCCTATGGCGAGTACGGCTTCCCCCTCGAGCAGCGAGAGTCGGGAAATACCTCCGAGAACCTTGGCACCGTCGATATCGCTGCCCCACAACTGGGTGTCGTCGTCGAGGAAGGCAAACGTGCGTGACGGAAACTGCTGTCGCCACGTATCCAAAATGACACGGCCCTGAGCTCCGGCTCCAACAATAAGACTCAACCGAGTGTCGTCTGTGGAAGTCACTTTGCAAGACTCGCTTTCAGCGCCGCGAGAACTTGGTCCTGTTGGTCGCGCGTGAGTCCTGGGTAAATGGGGAGAAACAGAGTTTGCTTGGCTGCGATTTCCGTTTCTGGAAAGGACGCACCGATATCGGTTCCCCCAAAATACGGCTCCAAGTGTAGAGGCGAGATGCCTCGGCGGCACGACACGTTACGTTGGGCCATTCGTCGCACCAGCTCTTCGGCTGAGATCGTGGCGGCGGTGCGAAGGCGGATGCAATACGAAGAGTACGCATGCGTCGCGTACGTGGGCACAAAAGGGGGCGAAACCTCGTCCAATTCGGCGAGGCGCTGGTTATAGTAGTGAGCCTGCTCGCTCCTTTGAGCTAGCATGCTGTCAAGCTTCTCAAGTTGAACCAGACCGATCGCGGCCTGAATGTCGGTCATCCGATAATTGTAGCCAGACTCTCTGTATTCCTGGAAGATGGCACCCTTCGATTGATGCCGCGCCAAGTCCGAGACCGACGCGCCGGTAGCACGAAGGACCCGAGCTTGTTCCGCCCAGTCTTCGTTGTCGGTCATCATCATCCCGCCCTCACCGGTGGTGATCATCTTGCGGGGGTGAAAGCTGAAGCAGGTCACGATCCCGTGGCTCCCGGCAAATTTTCCCTTGTAGCGGCTCCCGAGAGCTGTGGCGGCATCATCCACTAGAAGGAGTCCGCGCCGTTGCGCGAGATCACGAAAGGCATCGAGATCCGCAGGCAAACCAATCTGATCCACGAGCATGATGGCTTTGGTCCGCGGCGTGATTCGGCGCTCGGTATCTTCTGGGTCGAGATTCAGGCTGTCCCTTTCGATGTCAGCAAACCGAGGCACGGCCCCGGCCATGATCACCGCATTAGCGTTTGCCATGCAGGTGAACGAGGGAATGATAACTTCGTCGCCGTGTTCGACCCCCATGATCTTCAACGCGAGGTGGAGTGCACTTGTAGCGGCGTTTGCTGCGACCCCAAAACGCGCTCCAATTTTGGCGGCTAGGCGTTTTTCAAATTCTTCAACTTTGGGGCCTTGGCTAACCCAGCCTGACAAAATCACTTCGCGTGAAGCTGCCGCCTCCTCCTCTCCGAGCCAGGGGCGCATCAGTGGAATGTGGCCGTCGAATAGACCGTCAGACACTGGATGGTGCGCTCACGCTGGGTGGTTGAGCTATCGCTTCGCGCTCTTTGGCACGCCAAGCCAGCAAGCCTCTGAGGCCCTCCTCGAGGCTCATAGTGGCGCTAAACCCGAGTACTTCGCGGGCTTTTTCCGTACCTCCGCGTCGGCGAGTGACCGGATTGGTCTTCCGTTCCTCCCTAAACTCAGGTTTCAGATCCTCGCGACCTTTCAAACGAAGCAGCAGGTAGCAAAGTTGAAGAAGCGACGTATCGACTCCAGTGGCCACGTTGAAAACGTCGTCGGAAACGCTGGACTCAAGAGCTAGAATGTTAGCGCGGACACAATCTTCGATGGATACAAAGTCCATTGATTGCTCTCCGGTGCCAAAGATAAGTGGAGCCTCGCCAGCGTCGATACGATCGAGCCAACGCACCATAACCTCGGTATACACACCCGTCATGTCCATTCGTGGCCCGTACAGATTGAAGTAACGGAGCGCCACGTAGGGGAGCCCATACATGTCGTTGAATGACCGCAAGAGATGCTCAAGGGCGATCTTGGCGGCACCATACAAGGTGCGGTTGTTGTACGGACTCTTCTCGTCCATCGGGAGTGTATCGGGCTCGCCGTAAACCGAGGCGCTGGACGCAGCTACCAGCTTCTTGACCTTGTGCTCAACCGCCGCCTCAAGCACGTTGAAGGTTCCGTCCAACATGACCTCGTGTCCGGCACGGGGATCGGCTGCGCAAGCCGTAATCCTGAGTGCCGCTTGGTGAAACACGTAGTCGCAACCTCGCATCAATTGGGAGACGAGTGCTCGATCCCGAACGTCCCCATTGACGAATTCAAAGCGGCCGGACTTCTCGGCTTCCCGAATGTTAGCCATGCTGCCCCGCACAAGATTGTCGAGCGCGACGACACGACTGGCTCCACGAGCCAAAAGCGCATCGGCGAGGTGTGAGCCCACAAAGCCAGCGCCTCCCGTGATGAATATCTGTGCGCCTTCGATTTTCATTTCCATGTGTTCAAGTCTCCGTGGGAAGGCTGGCGACGAGCTAGTTCCTCGCAAGCGTTGATAACGTGCGTCTGCTCATCTGTTGACATGCCGTGAAATAAGGGGATGAGGATCGTTGTGTCACGTAGTCTTTCCGACACCATGAGCTTGGCGCAGCTGCCTTCTGCGCAACCGCCTGGAATGCTCGGGCAGCCTGACACTCCGCACGACCACATCCGCTTATCCGCGTAGGCCGGTTCTTGGTGGGCATTGCTGATTCCGCGCTTCGTGCTGATGCCCCGATCGAGAAGGAATTGCATGGCTTCAAGCTGGGTGATGTCACTTTGTGGGCGAATTCTCAACGGATAGCTCTGCCAATTTGAGCGGGAATTGGGGCGTTCTTGCGGCACTTCAAACAATGTACTGCTCGAAAGCGCTTCGGCATAGCGCTCCGCGAGGCGCCGTCTGCGAGCCACCGTATCAGAAAGCTTGACCAATTGAGGGCGCCCCACCGACGCCTGCAGGTCCGTCATCCGAAAGTTAAAGCCTGGCTCCAGGTATTGCTCAAACACCACCTGGGTGGATCCGTGTCGTACGCTATCCAGAACAGACATGCCGTGTTGCCGTAAAAGGCGCAGTCTCTTTGCGATGTTTTCGTCCGTCGTGGTGATCATCCCGCCGTCCCCCGTGGTGATGATCTTCCTAGGATGGAGCGAGAAGCAGGCCACCGTGCCGTGGGGCTTTCCAATGCGGCACCATTCGTCTGCAATTTTTATCTCGCTACCAATCGCGCACGCCGCATCTTCAATGACCGGGAGCTGGTGCTGCTGAGCCACGGCGAGAATGCCAGCGAGATCGCACGGGATGCCGATCTGGTGCACACACAGAATGGCTCGGGTGTTAGGTGTGAGTGCAGCCTCAAGGGCTCGCGGGCTCATGCCGAACGTATCCTCCTCGACATCGACAAACACGGGGGTGGCTCCGACAGCCAATACCGCATTGGCCGTTGCGATGAAGCTGTGACTGACAGTGGCAACCTCGTCCCCACGCTTCACGCCCACTGCCCGCAAGGCGAGCTCCAGAGCGACCGTACAGTTACAGACTGCTACGGCATGGGCGGCTCCCACGGCTTGGGCAAATTCCTGCTCGAACGCCGCCACTTCTGGACCTTGCGTCAACCACCCCGAGCGAACGACGCGTGCGGCCGCATTGGCTTCCTCGTCCCCAAGCTCGGGGCGCGTGATGGGAACTTTCATCACCAGGAACGCTCCAAGCGTAGCGGGTTTACCGAGCCGCAGAGGATGTCGTCGGGCTGCATCGGCGGATGGGAGCATAGCCAGCCCGGGCGGGCAACCCTGGCCCCTCCTGGACCGGATCCGATCACCCTACCTGCGCTCCGCGTGTAGAGTCTTCCAGCAATCCGTGTGTCTATGCGACTCTCGGGAGACTGATTGTGACAGCGCAAGAACTCGATGGCTTGGATGTTGTGGTGGTAGGCGGAGGGGTGGTCGGGTTGGCCATCGCCCGAGCGCTGCAGGCGCGCGGGCGTGAGGTGATCGTATTGGAGTCCGAAGGGCGTTTGGGCGTGCACACCAGCTCGCGCAATTCGGAGGTCATCCACGCTGGGATCTACTATCCAACCGGCAGTCTCAAAGCACGCTTCTGCGTTCAGGGTAAACAAGCTTTGTACGAATACTGCGAGAACGCGGGAGTGAACTTCAGAAAGTTGGGAAAGCTCATCGTGTGTACAGACGAAGCTCAAATCAACGTTCTGGAAGCCTTGAGGCGGCAAGCAGCCGAAAACGAGGTTCTAGACCTTGTTTGGCTGGATGCGCGTGCGATTCGAGAACTCGAACCGGCGGTGCGTGCCGTTTGCGGGCTTTTTTCCCCCTCCACAGGGATCATCGACAGTCACGGCTTCATGACTGCGCTGAAACGCGATGCCGAAGCATTCGGTGCAAAGATTGTGACCTCGTCCCCCGTGACCAAGGTTGAGGTCAGCACTGGGGGCTTTCTGGTGACCGTAGGTGGTGTTGAACCGTCACGCGTGCACTGCCAAACACTCATCAATGCCGCCGGATTGAACGCGCCCGCGGTAGCCCGAACCATTCGAGGTCTCCCCAAGCACACCGTTCCCCGAGCGTACTATGCCAAGGGCCACTACTTCACCCTCACGGGCCCGTCGCCCTTCCGCCACCTGGTCTATCCTGTGCCAAGCCCAGGCGGCCTCGGCGTGCACGTGACGCTCGACCTGAGCGGCCAGACTCGATTTGGGCCAGACGTCGCGTGGATCGACGGCATTGATTATTCCTTCGACGACTCGCGGGCGCCTTCTTTCTGCGATGCTGTACGCAGCTATTATCCCGCGATCGAACTCGGTCGACTCCAACCCGGCTACACGGGGATCCGACCAAAAATTGCTGGCCCCGGGAAACCTGCAGCCGACTTTTCCATCCATGGTCCGCTCGACCATGGGATCCAGGGCTTGGTTAACCTGTACGGTATTGAATCGCCTGGTCTCACCGCCTCGCTTGCGATTGCAGAATGGGTGGCTGGGTTGCTCTAGGCAGTTAAGGGTGCGAACCGCCTGCGTCCCTCAAGCCGCGCCACGAAAACCTAGCCGGCTAGGCAGCGCTGGAAAGAGCGGCTCGCGCCTTTGGCTGGAGTTTCGACAAGTAGACAACGGGCAAAAGTAGCTCGCGAACTAGAGCAGTGCTTCGGAGGCTGCTGGTTGGCGGGGGCCCCGTTTTCGAGTACCGCTGAACCACCAATGAACCGAGCTTGGACCAATCGTCTCAGAATCGCGATGGATCGCTACCTTCCTTTAGTGGTGCGCGACAATCGAGTGCTGATGTATCCGCTTTTCTACGTCTGGTACAAGGGCCGCAATGTTTCTAAGCTGATGGAGTTTAAAGCAGCGGCGCCTCACCTCTCCGACGAAGAGTTCGCGAAAGTCTACCAAGATGTCGATTGCCCAGCACAGGATCGCCCGACCGACCTCAGTCCAGGAGGCGTCAAGCACATCCTCGAAAGTCTAGATCCTCACTCCCGCACACTTCTAGACGTGGGCTGCGGTCGAGGTTTTTTGGTCGAGCAAGTTCAGCAGGCTGGTTACGAAGTCAGCGGCTGTGATCTTTTTTCTGAAAATCCTCTCAAAAATGCTCCCTATCGTCAGGCAAGCGTCGAGAAGCTTCCATACAACGATCAGGAGTTTGATATCGTGGTTTGCAGCCACACCCTCGAACACGTGAGGCAACTCCCTGAAGCCATTGCAGAGCTCAAGCGTGTGGCTCGCAAACAGTTGATCGTGGCGTTGCCTTGTCAAAAGTACTTTCGCTACACCTTTGATCTGCATCTTCATTTCTTCACACAAGGGGAAGAGGTGAAACGTCTTTTTCAACTCCCGGACGCAGAGATTAGGAACATCGAAGGTGACTGGATCTACATCGCCCGGCTGGCAACGCAGCCATGAGCCGGGCGGTTCCCGCCTGGAACTCGGGCGCGATAGGCGATTCCGGTGGCAGCAGGAACGCTGATATCATGCCGTCCGTAGCCCACTACTGCCGGCACGGGTCCACGTCGCAAACCGGGCCCACGCTTCCTTCAGGCGCTTGAAGCCGAACATGCAGAGAATGGTGAGCCCCATCAGGAAATATCCGAGAACCGCGCCGCGCGGATGACCGTAACTTGCGAGCAGCTGAACTGGCTTGCCGTCTGCTCTGGGACTCACTTGCACGCGGATGAGGCCATCCGGATGCAGGCTTCGACGTAGCGTTTCCTCAGCGACCGGGACGCCATTGAGCTTCACGCTCCACCCGGGCAAGAAGAACTGGCGAATGGTGACCACGGTTGGGCGCTGCGTGAGGATGGCATACTGGAGTGAATGCGGATCGCTGCTCGACGCTTCTACTACTTTGGCGCCACCGGACGCGATCACCCGGAGGCCGTGTGAACCCAACGGCTTACTGGGTGGTTGGCTCGCGGTCCGCGGGCGCTTTTCTGCCAGAACATCGAGCGTACCCTTGGAATCCAACGACCGCGCGTAGGCTTGCATCACGCGCGCCTCCGCATCGGGTAGCACCGCAGGGCAAACGCACCAAATTACGAGTGGATTCCGAGAACGCGGAGCAGGTACGCGTCGTCCCAACCCGCCAATAGACGCTTGTTGTAGGCGCCGAGACTATCGGTCTTCTTGTGACCGCTTCGGGCACTCTTGATGAGGTTCACGGCGATATGGCGAATGACAGCGAAGTTCTCGGCCGCGTTGCCAGCGCGGACGCGGCAGTCGTCTTCACGAAATGCGACATCAAGTACCCAGTGGAGCTTGTTTTCGATTCCCCAGTGACTTCTGGACGCAGCCAGCGCGGACTTCGGAGATAAATCGGTTTGCGACGTGATGTAGTCGCGATGTTCTATCGACGTTTTTCCGGCGAGGGTT
>Ga0105049_10001694_pt1 | contig 25981 bp, 18 predicted proteins | sample MAT06_FD_78087 | JGI IMG/M metagenome (GOLD analysis project Ga0105049, IMG submission 78087) | Freshwater microbial communities from Lake Fryxell liftoff mats and glacier meltwater in Antarctica - MAT-06 | ecosystem: Environmental > Aquatic > Freshwater > Ice > Liftoff microbial mat | place... | reverse complement strand
GTCGCGATCAGCGATGCGGTGTTCGGCTTGCGGAAACAGCGCCGGCCCGCTGCGACCGCGGTGCAGCAGTGTCAGCTGGTGGCCGCGCTGCAGCGCTTGTTCTGCAATGTGGCGGCCCAGGAAGCGGGTACCGCCGATGATCAGCAATCTCATGGCGTCTGCGGTGTCATCGGCGTCGAGTGCGTGGGCAGACCGTCTGCTGCCGTCAGTTCACGCAAGCAATTCAGGCACAGGCAGCCGCTGTAGCGGGCCAGCAGCTGTGCCTGCAGCATCGCGCTCAAGGCCAGCGTGGTGCAGTCGCAGGGTCCGGGCCCGGCCGCGCCGCAGAAAAAGCCACCACCGCAGCGTGGGCAGGTGTCGGTGGCAAGGGTGGCAAGGGCTGCGCTCACGCGTCGACTCGCTTCAGGCTGCCGCTGCGTTCACTTCAGGAACAAGCCCTTGTGCTTGTCGCGCAGCAAGTTCTTCTGCACCTTGCCCATGGCGTTGCGCGGCAAGTCGGGCACCACATCCACCAGCTTGGGCACCTTGAAGTTGGCGATCTGGTTCTTCAGCGCGCCGGCGATGTCGGCACCGCTGATGGCGGCACCCGGCTTGGGCACCACCACGGCGACCACGGCCTCGCCGAAGTCGGGGTGCGGCACACCCACGACGGCGCTTTCGGCCACCCCTGGCATGTCATTGATGAAACCTTCGATCTCGGCCGGGTAGACGTTGTAGCCGCCGCTGATGATCAGGTCCTTGCTGCGGCCGACGATGGTGAGCACGCCCTGGTTGTCGAGCTTGCCCACGTCGCCGGTCTTGAACCACAGGTCGGTGGTGAACTCGTCGGCGGTCTTCTCAGGCATGCGCCAGTAGCCCTTGAACACGTTCGGGCCCTTGACCTCGATCTGGCCGACTTCGCCGGCCGGCAGCGGCACGCCCTTGCCGCTGTGCACACGCACACCCACGCTGGGTAGCGGCAGGCCCACCGAGCCACCCTTGCGCGCGCTTTCCGGGCGGTAGGGGTTGGAGGTGAGCATCACCGTCTCGCTCATGCCATAACGTTCAAGAATGGTGTGCCCGCTGCGGTCACGGAAGTTGTTGAAGGTCTCGGTCAGCAGCGGTGCCGAGCCGCTGACAAAAAGCCGCATGTGGCTGCATGCGGCCTGGTTGAAACTGGGCTCGCCCAGCAGCCGCACGTACAGCGTGGGCACGCCCATGAACACGGTGGCCTCGCTCATGCGCGCCGTGGCCGCGCGGGGGTCGAAGCGGTTGAACCAGATCATCTTGCTGCCGTTGATCAGCGCGCCGTGGCTGGCCACGAAAAGGCCGTGCACGTGGAAGATCGGCAGGGCGTGGATGAGCACGTCGCCGCCTTCTGCTGCCGACCGCCAGCCCCAGGCCGCTTTCAGCACCAGCGCGTTGGACAGCAGGTTGCCGTGCGTGAGCATGGCACCCTTGCTGCGCCCCGTGGTGCCGCTGGTGTACAGGATGGCAGCCAGGTCGTCCTTGTCGCGCAGCGCCGGTGTGTGCGTGTCGCCTTGGAAGTTGGCGCGGTCCAGCAGCGTGCCGGTGCGGTCGTCGTTCAGCGTGAAGACGTGTTGCGTGCCAGACAAGAAGGCGATCTTGCTGACCCAGCCGAAGTTCTTGCCGCTGCACACCACCAGGGCAGGCTCGGCATTGCCGATGAAGTACTCGACTTCGACCGCCTGGTAGGCCGTGTTCAGCGGCAGAAAGACGTGGCCGGCGCGCAGCACTGCCAGGTACATCATCAGCGCTTCGACACTCTTTTCCACCTGCACCGCCACACGCGACGCCGGCGGCAAATCGAGCGAATCGATCAGGTTGGCCAGCATCGCGGTGCCGCGCTCCAGGTCGCGCCAGCTGTAGTGCAGCGGCGTGGGCGTGTCTGCCGTTTCGATGGCGGTGGCGTCCAGGTCGACCGCAAAGGCCGCGCGCAGGGCGGTGAACAGATTGCCGTTTTTCATAGCGGGTGTGAGCGTGCAGATCAAGTGGCCGCCGCGGAACCGGCTTTGCCGGGCCGCTGGCGGCGCCCCCTGGAAGGGAGAGCGCCGTCAGGCGCTGCGGGGGTCAGTCCAACTTTGCCCCAGAACTTTTCACCACTTCGGCCCAGCGCTTGACTTCGTTGCCCACGAAGCGGCCGAATTCGTCGCCCCACAGATTGGGTGTTTCGGTGCCCAGGCCGGTCCACATGGCCTTGAGCTCGTCACTGTTCAGCGCCTTGCGCATCTCGGCTGCCATGGCCTGCGTGGCTTCGCGCGGCGAACCCTTGGGGGCCCAGATACCGTACCAGGTGGCCACCTTGTAGGTGGGCAAGCCGTCGTCGGTTGACGTGGGCACATCGGGGAAACCGGGTGCACGTTTGTCGCTGGCCACGGCAATGGCGCGCAGGCGCCCGCTCTTGATGTGCGCGGCGCTGCTGCCCAGGCCGTCAAAGGCCAGGTCCACCTGGCCGGCGATCAGGTCTTGCAGCATGGGGCCGGCGCCGCGATAGGGGATGTGCGTGATGAAGGTCTTGGTCTGCAGCTTGAACAGCTCGCCGGCCAGGTGGTGGCTGGTGCCGTTGCCAGCCGAGCCGTAGTTCAGCTTGCCCGGGTTCTTGCGCAGGTAGTCCAGCAGTTGCGGCAGCGTGGTGGCTGCCACCTTGCCCGGGTTGACGACGATGACCTGCGGCACGCTGGACACCAGGCCCACGGGCACGAAGTCGGTCTCGATGTTGTAGTCCAGCCTGGGGTACATGCTGGGTGCGATGGCGTGGTGCACGGCGCCCATGAAGTAGGTGTAGCCATCGGGGGCGGCCTTGGCGGCAATGCCCGCGCCCAGCGTGCCACCGGCGCCGCCCTTGTTGTCGATGATGAATTGGCGACCGACGTTTTTGGTCATCAGGGCAAACAGCGGCCGCGCAAAGGCGTCGGTGCCACCACCGGGCGGGAAGGGCACGACGACGGTCACCGGCCGGCTGGGCCACGCGCCCTGGGCATGCACCCAGGGTGCGGCCAGCGTGGCGGCCGTGGCTGCGGTGCCCAGCAGGGCCTGACGTCGGTTGATGGTGCTCATGAGGTGTCTCCTTCGTGGTTGTTGGGGTGCGGCTGCGGTACGGCTGGGGTACGGCTCGTACCCGGTCTGGAACAGATGATCTCTACAAAGGGCTGCCCACGGCACGGGACCGTGCCACTTCACCCTGGCGGAACTTGGCGTGGCTGGCTTCGACCTTGCTCAGGTCGTAGAGGTAGTTGACCATCATGCCGAAGGACTGACGCAAGCCCTTGCCGGAAAGGTCGCCGCGTGGGTTCAGTCTTTCCAGCCTGGCGCCATTGTCCAGGTGAAAACGGGCCACCGGGTCACCGGCCGGTGTCGGTGAAAGCCCCAAGAGGTAGGCGCTGCACAAGAGCTCCAGCGCGGCCACGTCGTCCTTGCCCATGGCCTCGTGGATGGCCAGACCCTGCAGCGCCGTCAGGTCGCCGCGACACAGCGTGCGCAGGCGCTCGCGTGCGGCTTGCAGCTCGACCTGCGCGGCCTTTCGCGCGCCCGGCAACTGGCTGAAGTCGGGTTCGGACAGCAGCCAGTTGGCAAAACCCGGAATCGGCGACAGCGTGCAGAAAGTGCGCAGCCGCGGCAGTTCACGCTGCAGCTGCAAGGCCACGGTCTTGATCAGGAAGTTGCCCAGGCTCACGCTGCGCAGGCCGGGCTCGCAATTGCTGATGCTGTAGAAGGCCGCCACTCGGTAGCGGTCGGCCAGCAGCGGCGTGCTGGCCTTGTCGATCAGCGGCGCAATGGACGAAGGCATCTCTGGTAGCAGCGCCACTTCGACAAAGATCAGCGGTTCGTCGCGCAGTTGCGGGTGGAAAAACGCGAAGCAGCGGCGGTCGGGCTGCAGGCGGCGGCGCAGGTCTTCCCAGCCGTCCACCACGTGCACGGCTTCGTGGTGGATGATCTTTTCCAGCAGCTGCGCCGGTGAGTTCCAGTCCACGCGTTTTTTCTGCAGGAAACCCGGGTTGAACCAGCTCGTCAGCAGGTGCAGCAGATCGGCTTCGATGACCTGCAGCTCGGGCCGGGCCTTCAGCCGCTTGAGCAGCGCACGGCGCAGCCGCAGCACTGCGCCGGTGCCGCCGGGCATGCGGTTCAGGCGCCGGAAGAGTTCTTGCCGTGCCGGCTCGGCCGCTTGGGTCAGCGCCGCCAAGGATGAGGCGTCGGGCTTGTCGGCATAGGCCTGGGCCAGTTTCAGCACACCTTGCGGGTCGGGGCTGAGGTCTTGCGCCAGAAAGTCGAAAAACGCCTCCAGTTCATCGTCGGCCAGGCTGTCCAGGCGTTCGATAAGGTCGGTGGCGATGGCCATGCCGCCGAGTTCGCCCTTCTCGCCCAGCAGGCGCTTGCAGTCGGCCTTCATGCGGCGCACGGCGCGCGCGGTGCGCTGGCGCGCGGCGGCGTGGCGGATGTCATCGAGCATGGCGGGGCTCCCGGGTGGCGCGTTTGGGGCTGGTTCTCGGACTGGTTCTCGGACTGACGCTTGGGCTGACTCTTGGGCTGGCTTCCGAGGGTGTCTTGGCTGTGCCCGCGGTCGTGCGTGCGGCTGCGCGTGCCGGCGCGCGCAGCTCGCTGCGACGCAGTTTTTTCAGCGCCACCAGCTGCGCCATCAGGTGGTCGTGCAAGGCACGTTCTGCGCGCGGTGCGTCGCGCTGCACGAAGGCGTCGATCAACACGCGGTGTTCGTTGATTGACGCGTCGATGCGCCCCGGCAGGGCCAGCTGGCGCCCGCGCATGAGGCGCATGAAGCGGCGCAGGTCGCTGGTGACACGGTCGAGCCAGCGGTTGGCCGCCAACTGCTGCACAAAACAATGGAAGCCGTGGTTGGCGCGGTAGTAACCGTCGATGTCCTGCGCGGCGGCGTGACGTTCCAGTTCGTCGTGCAGGTGCTTGAGCTGGTGCAGGTCTTCATCGCTGGCCTTGGAGGCGGCCTCAAAAGCGCAGCGGCCTTCCAGCAGCGCCATCACCGGGAACAGCGCGTCGGCGTCGGCCTCGCTGAGCTCGATGACGCGGCAGCCGCGGTGCGGCACCAGTTCGACCAGGCCTTCTGCGGCCAGCACTTTCAGCGCCTCGCGCAGCGGCGTGCGGCTCACGGCCCAGGCTTGGGCCAGTGCCTTTTCGTCGATGAACTCGCCGGGGGTGAGTTCGCGGTCGAAGACCATGGCGCGCAGCCGCGTGGCCACGGCGTCGTGCATGGAGGTGCCGCGCAGGGGGGTGGAATCGACCATGCGATTCATCGTAACGCTGTAATTACAGAATCACAAGAGGGCTGGCAGTGGGTAGTGGGCAGTGGGCAGTGCGCAGTGCGCAGCGGGCAATGGGTAGCGGGCAATGGGCAAGCGGGCAGTGGGCAAGTGGAGGGCGCCGGCGCGTGTGCCGACCCGGCGCACTCATCGGTCGCGCTACATTGCCTCACCCCGCCATGCCCGACGCCCACCCGCCCCTGACGCTTGACGCCGCCCGCGTGCTGTCGCTGGCCGCACAAAGCATGTTCGACACCTTCGCCCGCACGGCGATGGGCACGCTGGTGGTGGACAGCCACCACCGCATCGTGTGGATCGACGACGGCTACCGCCGCTTTCTGCCCGCTTTGGGCCACGCCGAGGGCGACTTCGTGGGCCGGCGGGTTGAAGAGGTGGTGCCCAACACCATGATGGGCCAGGTGGTGGACAGCGGGCAGGGCATGCTGGTGGACTTGCTGTCCAATCAGGCTGGCACCTTTCTGGTCACGCGCTTGCCGCTGCGCAACGACCAGGGTGTGGTCATCGGTGCCGTGGGTTTTGTGCTGCTGGACCACCCGGAAACGACCATGCAGCCGCTGATCAGCAAGTTCGGCCGCCTGCAGGACGAACTGGACGCCACCCGCCGCCAGCTGGCGCAGCAGATGGCCGAACAGCGCCGGCCGCGCCACAGCATCGCCAGCTTCATCGGCACCAGCCCGGCGGCGATGGAGGTCAAGCGTCAGGCGCGGCGGGTAGCGCAGACCGAAAGTACGGCGCTGCTGCTGGGTGAAACCGGCACCGGCAAGGAATTGCTGGCCCACGGCATCCACCGCGCCAGCCGGCGCGCCGCACGGCCCTTCGTGGGCTTGAACATCGCTGCCGTGCCCGACACGCTGCTGGAAGCCGAGTTTTTTGGCGTCGCACCCGGCGCCTACACCGGCGCCGACCGCAAGGGTCGCGATGGCAAGTTCAAGCTGGCCGACGGCGGCACGCTGTTTCTGGACGAGATCGGCGACATGCCGCTGGCGCTGCAAAGCAAGCTGCTGCGCGCGCTGCAGGAGCAGGAGATCGAGCCCCTGGGCAGCAACCGCGTCGAGCAGGTGGACGTGCGCATCGTCGCCGCCACCAGCCGCGACCTGGCGGCCATGGTGGCGCAAGGCGCTTTTCGCGCTGACCTGTTCTATCGCCTGAACGTGCTGCCCATCCGCCTGCCGCCGCTGCGCGAAAGGTTGGCCGACCTGGAAGCACTGGTCGAGGCGCTCAGCGAAGACATCGCCCGCCGCAGCGGCCTGCCGGCACGCAGCGTGTCGCCCGAAGCGCTGTCGCTGCTGGCCTTGCAAGCCTGGCCGGGCAACATCCGCGAGCTGCGCAACACGCTGGAACAGGCCGCCTTGATGACCGACGACCTGGTGCTGGAGCCGCGGCACTTTGGTACGGCCGCGGTTGCGGGTACGGTTGATGATGCGGCCCAGGCCCAGGCGCCGATGGCTGCGCCCGAAGCCGTGTTGCTGCGCCGCGCAGCCGGGCCCGATGCCGCGCCGGCAGCGTCGATGCCCATCGCGCCCGTGCAACGCCCGCTGAGCGAACAGATCGCCGAAGTGGAACGCGCCGCCATCGCCGCGGCGTTGCTCGCCAACCGGGGAAACCGCGTGCGCGCGGCGCAGCAGCTGGGCATGTCGCGAGCCGCGCTGTACGACCGCTTGGCGCGCTGGCCCGAGTTGACTGCCAGATTTTCAGACATCTAAAGTGTCTGAAAGTAGATCAGTTGACTTTTCATTTGACCAATATTCAGGCAACGTCAGGGCAGAAACGCACCATATTCCAGGGTTTGCACTGACCTGGTGCGCATGGCACGGGCATTGCGTAAATGAGGCATCCACAAGACGGAGACCTGCATGAATCGTCGCCACCTGATCCCCACTGCCCTGGCCCTGGCCGCCTGCCTGGCCGTGCCTGCCGCTTTTGCCCAGGGCAAGGACGTCAAGATCGCCCTCATCGCAAGCAAGACCGGCCCGCTGGAAGCCTATGCCAAGCAGACCATCGTCGGCTTCATGATGGGCCTGGACTACGCCACCGGCGGCACCATGGCCGTGGCCGGCCGCAAGCTGGTGGTGATCGAAAAAGACGACCAGGGCAAGCCCGACGTGGGCAAGGCCGCGCTGGCCGCAGCTTACGCCGACGACAAGGTCGACATCGCCGTCGGCCCCACCGCCAGCCCGGTGGGTCTGGCCATGCTGCCGGTGGCCGAGGAATACAAGAAGATCCTGCTCGTGGAGCCGGCCGTGGCCGACAGCATCACGGGCGACAAGTGGAACAAGTACATCTTCCGCACCGGCCGCAACTCGTCGCAAGACGCTGCCGCCAACGCCGCCGCGCTGGACCTGCCGGGCAACGTGGTGGCCACGCTGGCCAACGACAACGCCTTCGGGCGCGACGGCGTGAAGGCGGCCAAGGAGTTCATGAAAAACGCCAAGATCGTGCACGAGGAATACCTGCCCGTGGGCACGACCGACTTCACCGCCGGCCTGCAGCGCATCATCGACAAGCTGAAGGACCAGCCGGGCAAGAAGTACATCTCGGTGGGCTGGTCGGGCGCACCGACGCCGTTTTCGAAGATCGCCGACCTCGAGCTGGACAAGCGCTACGGCATCAAGCTGGCCACCGGCGGCAACATCCTGCCGGCCATGGTGGCCTACAAGCAGTTCGAGGGCATGGAAGGTGCGCTGTACTACTACTTCGGCATCCCCAAGAACGCCGCCAACACCTGGCTGGTGACCAACCACTACAGCAAGTTCAAGGCACCGCCCGACTTCTTCACGGCCGGTGGCATGAGTGCGGCCATTGCCGTGGTCGAGGCGCTGAAAAAGACCAAGGGCGACACCAACACCGACAAGCTCATTGCCGCCATGGAAGGCATGAGTTTCGAGACGCCCAAGGGCAAGATGACCTTCCGCAAGGAAGACCACCAGGCGATGCAGGACATGTTCCATTTCCGCATCAAGAACGACCCGGCCTTTGCCTGGGGCGTGCCTGAGCTGGTGCGGGTGATTCCGGCCGCCGAGCTGAACATCCCCATCCGGAATAAGAGGTAGCCCCCCCGGAGCGGCTGCGCCGCACCCCCCCCAAGGGGGGCGACCCCAGCGGACCGGCGGAGCCGGTTCCGCGGCGTCCACTTGATGCGTTTGCCTGCTCAGTGCCACTTCCCGGAGTCTGGCGGTTCCCGTGCTCGAAACCAAAGACCTCACGATCCGGTTCGGCGGCCATGTGGCGGTCGACCACGTCTCGTGCCGCTTCGAAGCCGGCACACTGACGTCCATCGTCGGGCCCAACGGCGCGGGCAAGACCACCTACTTCAATCTCATCTCGGGCCAGCTGCCGGCCAGTGAAGGCACGGTCACGCTGGGTGGTGAGGACATCACCAGGCTGCCCGCGGCGCTGCGTTCGCGGCGCGGCCTGGGGCGGGCTTTCCAGCTGACGCAGCTGTTTCCCAACCTGAGCGTGCATGAAAACGTCAGGTTGGCCGTGCAGGCCCGCGAAGCCGGCCGCCACGGCGGCGTGTGGGCTGCGCTGGACCTGTGGCGGGTGTGGTCCGACCACCAGGCCTGGATCACCGAGGCCACGCAGGTGCTCGAACAGGTGCACCTGGCCGACAAGGCGCAGCTGCCGGCCAGCAGTCTGCCGCATGGCGACCAGCGCAAGCTGGAAGTGGCGCTGTTGATGGCGCTCGACCCCAAGGTCTACATGTTCGATGAACCCACCGCCGGCATGAGCGTGGACGAGGTGCCGGTGGTGCTGGACCTCATCCGCCAGCTCAAGCGCCGCAAGGACGTCGTGATCCTGCTCGTGGAACACAAGATGGACGTGGTGCGCGAGCTGTCCGACCGAATCGTGGTGCTGCACAACGGCCAGCTGGTGGCCGACGGCGAGCCGGCTGCGGTGATCGCTTCGCCGGTGGTGCAACAGGCCTACCTGGGCATGGCTGCGGAAGAGCCGGCATGAGCGCTGAACGGCCGTTGCGAAGGCGCTCGCGCCCCCTCGGGGGGCCAGCGCGAAGCGCTTTGGGGGCTCCATGACGGCGAACCTGCTCGAACTGAAGGGTGTGCACACGCACATCGGCGCGTACCACATCCTGCACGGCGTGGACTTTGTCGTGCCGCAGGGCCAGGTGACCATGCTGCTGGGCCGCAATGGCGCCGGCAAGACCACCACGCTGCGCACGATCATGGGTTTGTGGCCGGCGTCGAAAGGCGAGATCACCTTTCGCGGCCAGCCTCTGAACGGCGTGCCCACACCCGATATCGCGGCCAGTGGCATCGCCTACGTGCCCGAGAACATGGGCATCTTCACCGACCTCACGGTGAAGGAAAACATGGTGCTGGCTGCGCGCAGTGCACGTCATGAAGGTGAGCTGGACAAGGCACGCCTGACGTGGATCTTCGGCCTCTTTCCGGCGCTGCAGAAGTTCTGGCTTTACCCCGCGGGCAAGCTCAGCGGCGGGCAGAAGCAGATGCTGGCCGTGGCACGTGCCATCTGCGAGCCGCGGGCGCTGATCCTCATCGACGAACCCAGCAAGGGCCTGGCGCCGTCGATCATCCAGAACCTCATCAGCGCCTTCCGCGAACTGAAAGTACAGCAGACCACGATCCTGCTGGTGGAGCAGAACTTCATGATGGCCAAGGCCCTGGGCGACCAGGTGGCGGTAATGGACGACGGCCGGGTGGTGCACACCGGTGCGATGGCCGAGCTGGCGCAGGACACATCCCTGCAACACAGGCTGCTGGGCCTGTCGCTGGGAGCGCATGCATGAACACCACCGTCGTGCCCGTCGCCACCCCGCCGCAGGCCATTCCCAAGGCCAGTTTCGACTGGAAGCCGGTGCTGCTGCTGGTGGGCCTGATGCTGGCCGCCATTCCGGCCATCGGCAGCACCAGCAGCTGGATCACGCTTACCTTTGCGGGCCTGGCCATGGGGCTCATCATCTTTGTCATCGCCTCGGGCCTGACGCTGGTGTTCGGCCTGATGGACGTGCTGAACTTCGGCCACGGGGTGTTCATCGCGCTGGGCGCCTTCATGGCCACCACGGTGATGGGTGGCATGGCGGTGTTTGCCGACCAGGGCGCGCTGCAGGCGCTGCTGGCCATCTTCTGCGCCATGCTGGTGGCCATGGCCGTGGCCGGTGGTGTGGGGCTGGCCTTCGAGCGCGTGATCGTGCGGCCGGTCTACGGCCTGCACCTGAAGCAGATCCTCATCACCATGGGCGGCATGATCGTCGGCGAAGAGATCATCAAGGTCATCTGGGGCCCGCTGCAGATTGCACTGCCACTGCCCGAACCGCTGCGTGGGGCCTTCTTCTTCGGCGACGCGGGCATCGAGAAGTACCGCATCGTGGCCTCGCTGGTGGGCCTGGCGGTTTTTGGCCTGCTGGTGTGGACGCTGTCGCGCACCAAGGTCGGCCTGCTCATCCGCGCCGGTGTGCAGGACCGCGAAATGGTCGAGAGCCTGGGCTACCGCATCAAGCGCCTGTTCGTGGGCGTGTTTGCCGCCGGCTCTGCGCTGGCCGGGCTGGGCGGTGTGATGTGGGGGCTTTACCAGCAGTCGGTGACGCCGCAGATCGGCGCGCAGGTCAACGTGCTGATCTTCATCGTCATCATCATCGGCGGCCTGGGCAGCACGCTGGGCTGTTTCATCGGCGCGCTGCTGGTGGGCTTGCTGGCCAACTACACGGGCTTCCTGGCGCCCAAGGTGGCGCTGTTCTCGAACATCGGGCTGATGGTGGCGATCCTGTTGTGGCGGCCACAAGGTCTTTACCCTGTCACGAACCGCTGACCATGCTGTTGAACCGCATCCTCTCGCACGACCTCCCGCGCAGCCGCTGGCTGGCGCTGGCCCTGTTGATCGTGCTGGTGGCGCTGGCCGTTGCGCCCTTTGCCTTCCCGGGCGTCAAGGCACTGTCGGTGGCGGCCAAGGCGCTTGTGTTCATCCTGCTGGTGGCCAGCTTCGACCTCTTGCTGGGTTACACCGGCATCGTCAGCTTTGCGCACACCATGTTCTTCGGCATCGGCGCTTACGGCGTGGCCATTGCCAGCACCCGCATGGAGCCGGGTTTTGCGGCGGTGCTGGTGGGCACGGCCGCGGCGCTGCTGGTGTCGCTGCTGCTGTCGCTGGTGATCGGCCTGTTCAGCCTGCGCGTGAAGGCCATCTTCTACGCCATGATCACCCTGGCCGTGGCCAGCGCCTTCCAGACGCTGGCCTCGCAGCTGTCGGACTTCACCGGCGGTGAAGACGGCCTCAGCTTCAAGAACCCACCCTGGCTGAGCCCATCTTTCGAGCCCTTCGAAGCGCCCTTCCTGGGCGTGACCATCGACGGCAAGATCTTCACCTACTACCTGATCTTCACCGTCGTGGTGGTGCTGGTGCTGGCCTTGCTGCGCATCGTCAACTCACCCTTCGGGCGTGTGCTGCAGGCGATCCGCGAAAACGACTTCCGCGCCGAGGCCATCGGCTTTCGCACCGTGGTCTACCGCACCTGGAGCAACGTGCTGTCGGCGCTGTTTGCCACCGTGGCTGGCGCGCTGCTGGCGCTGTGGCTGCGCTACGTGGGGCCGGACACCACGCTGTCCTTCGAGATCATGCTGGACATCCTGCTCATCGTCGTCATCGGCGGCATGGGCACCATCTACGGCGCCGTGGTGGGCTCGGCGCTTTTCGTGCTGGCGCAGAACTACCTGCAAGACCTGCTCAAGCTGGGCGCCGTGGCGCTGGAGGGTGTGCCGGTGCTGTCGCAGGTGGTCACGCCCGACCGCTGGCTGTTGTGGCTGGGGGTGCTGTTTGTGCTCTCGGTGTATCACTTTCCGACCGGTGTGGTCGGCAGGCTGCGAGCCGCGCGCAGGCGCGACTGACGCCGCTGAAGGTCCAGATCGAACTTCAACACAGAAGGAGACAACGCAAATGAACCCGAAACTGAATCGCCTTGCGGCCGCCGCAAAACTGGCTGCCGCCATGAGCGCTGGTGCTTTTCTGCTGAGTGCCTGCAACAACGACGACGAGCCCGAACCCAACACGCTGCCCGCCAACATCACCCAGCAGGGCATGACCAGCTACCCGGCTGCAGCGCCCGCGGCCGGCAACACGGCGGCGACGCAAGACCTGCTGACCGCCGGCCTCGGCCGCACCGGCCTGGGCCTGGCCACTGCGCCAGCCTATGCCGACCCCTTGAACCCCACTGCGCTGGAACTGCGCCGCAACGGCATTTACGCCAACTACCGCGCCCTGGTCGATCCCACCATCAGTGGTGGCTATGGCTCGCTGTACGGGCCGAACGTGGACGTCGCCGGCACCGCCACCAGCAGTGAGGGCCTGGTCCCGGGGCGCGAGTACGTGGCCACGCTGGACGACGGCAGCGGCAACAAGCGTGTCGTCATGGCGGTGCAGATCCCGGACAGCTTCAACACCGCCGCGCCGTGCCTCGTGCTCGGCCCGTCGTCGGGCTCGCGCGGTGTGTATGGCGCCATCGGTTCGGCCAGCGAATGGGGCTTGAAACGCGGCTGCGCCGTCGCCCTCACCGATGCCGGCAAGGGGGTCGGCCTGTACGACTTGAGCGACGACACGGTGAATCGCATCGACGGCACGCGCGCCACGCGCGCGGCCGCCGGCGGGCTTAATTTTTTCGCCGCCAACATCACCGATGCCGCGCGCACCGCCTACAACGCGCTGTTCCCGAACCGGTTGGCGCTGAAGCAGGTTCATTCGCAGTTGAACCCGGAGAAGGACTGGGGCAACGACACCCTGGCGGCGGCGCGTTATGCGCTGTTCGCGCTGAACGACCGCTACGGCAGCGTCGATGTGCCAGCGCCCTTCAACGCCGGCAACACGCTGGTCATCGCCGGCTCGGTGTCCAACGGCGGCGCCGCCGTGTTGCGCGCGGCCGAGCAGGACAGCAGCGGCCTGATCGACGGCGTGGTGGCCAGTGAACCGGTGGCTGAAATGCCGACCGCGGCCGGCTACGGCGTGCAGCTGGGTGGCGTGGCCGTCGCCGGCTACGGCAAGAAGCTGGCCGACTACGTCACCTACGGCAACCTCTACCAACCCTGCGCCGCGCTGGCCGCGGGCGCTGCCATGACCGAGCTGACGGTCTTCAACTATCTGGTCATCACCGGGCAGACCGGCCGCGCCGCGGCGCGCTGCACCGGTCTGACAGCCAAGGGTCTGCTGAGCGGCGCCGACACCGCGGCGCAGGCACTGGATGCCCTGAACAAGCTGCGCGCCTATGGCTGGACGCCTGACCACGACCAGATGCACAACGCCCACTACGGCCTGGGCAACGGGCCGATCCTGTCAGCGATGTATCCCACCAGCTACGGCCGCTTTTCGGTCACCGACAACGTCTGCAACACCAGCTTCGCCCAGGTCGATGCCACCGGCGCCCCAGTGGCGGTCAGCGCGACGAGCAAGGCGCAGAGCTTCGCCATCGCCAACGGCACCGCCAACGGCGCGCCGGCTTCGGTGGTCTACAACAACTCGGTCGGCGGCGCACGGGTCTGGAACATCGCCACCTCGCCTTCCACCGGGGTGCAGGACTTTGGCCTGGACACCGCCTTGTGCCAGCGCGCGTTGGTCACCGGGGTCGACGAGACGGGTGCGCCGCTCACCGCCACGGCAACGTCGACGCGGCCGACCGCGGCACAGGCCGCCGCGGTGCAGGCCGGCATTGCCGAAGTGCTGCTCAACGGCAACTTGCGTGGCAAGCCGACGCTGATCGTGGCCGGGCGCAGCGATGCCCTGGTGCCGGTGAACGACAACGCACGCGCCTATGCGGCCTACAACAAGGTGGTCGAGGCAGCTGCCAGCAAGCTGGCCTACATCGAAGTGGCCAATGCCCAGCACTTCGACAGCTTCATCCCGTTCAGCGGTTTCGACACCCGCTACGTGCCGCTGCACGTGTACTACGTGCGCGCCATGGACGCCATGTACGCCCACCTGAAGAACGGCACCGCACTCCCGCCGAGCCAGGTGGTGCGTGCAACACCGCGTGGCGGCGTCCCGGGCGCGGCGCCTGCCATCACCGCGGCCAACGTGCCGACCATCAAGGCCGCGCCGTTGGTGGCCGACCAGATCGGCTTCGCAGGCACCTCGCTGAACGTACCCAACTGAGCGTACCCAACTGAGCTGCCTTGCGACAGTTGCTACCGCGCGCCAAGCCCACCATGCCACCCCACCGGTCACGCTACCTGCTCTGCGAAGGTCGTGAACTCCACTTTACCGAGTGGGGCCACGACCAGGCGGAAACGGTGGTGGCCTGGCACGGCCTGGCGCGCACCGGGCGCGACATGGACTTCATCGCCGCCCATCTGGCGGCACGCTACCGCGTGATCTGTCCTGACACGATAGGCCGCGGCCTCAGCCAGTGGAGCCCGCTGCCAGCGCAGGAATACTGCCTGGCCTTCTACGAGCGGCTGGCGCTGTCGCTGGCGGACCAGTTGGGCCTGGACCGCATGCATTGGCTGGGCACGTCGATGGGCGCGGCGATCGGCCTGCGCGCCAGCGCTGGCTTGCTGCGCGGCCGCATCACGCGGCTGGTGATGAACGACATGGGGCCGCAACTGCCGCAGCCGGCGATCCATCGCATCCTGGCCTACGCCGGCAACCCGCAGACGTTCACAACCGTGAGCGAGCTGGAGCAGTATTTCCGCACCGTCTACAAGCCCTACGGTTGGCTCAGTGATGCGCAGTGGCGCCATCTCACAGAGACCTCGATGCGCCGCCTCCCCGACGGCCAGGTGGCGCCGCACTATGACCCCGCGATGGTGCTGCAGTTTGTGCACCACCCCGACGACTACCTGCAGTGGGACGCCTGGGACCGGCTCGAGCTGCCCGTGCTGTGCCTGCGTGGCCAGTCCAGTGACCTGTTGCTGCCCGAGACCGCCGATGCGATGCGCTCGCGCGGACCGCGCGCGGTGGTGGTCACCATTCCGGACTGCGGCCATGCACCGGCGCTCAACACACCCGATCAGTTTGCCTTGGTGGAGCGGTTCTTTTCGCCTTGATCGGGCACGCCTGGCGGCCCAGATTACTAGCGCATGAACTTGCCGCTGGCGCCGATGATGGACAGGTCCACGAAGTCCAGCCCGGTGTGGTCGCGCGGTGAATAGCCCACCTCGATGCCGCCCAGGTCGAAGCGGCTCATGCCGTTCAGCGCCTTTTGCAGGCCTTCGCGGGTGGCCGGGTTGCCGGCGCGCCGCAGCCCGGCCACCAGCACCTTCGCGGCGGCAAAACCTTCCAGCACGGCCGGGCTCAACGCCAGGTCGCCCTTGGCCGCGGCCATCGCGGCCGCTTCTTTCACGAAGGCGGTGGACATGGACCGTTCGGACGGGAACACCTGCGCCACGATGACACCTTGGGCGTGGGCGCCGAGCGACTTGACGAAGCCGGCCGAGGCGTTGTTGGAGAAGGTGACCACCTGCGCCGTGACCCCGCGCACACGCAGCGCGGCCACACCTTCGGCCACCACGTTGCCGCTGCCGACGAACAGCAGTGCCTGCGGGTTGGCGCGCACCGCCGCCGGCAGCACGGTGCTGAAGTCAGGTTTGGCGCGGTCGAAAGTGGCCACGAAGGCCGGTTCCAGCTTGGCGGCCGCGAAACCGCGGCGTGCGCCGGTCAGCAGGTCGGCGCCGAAGCTGTCGTCGACGTGGATCACGCCGATGCGGGTGACGCCGATCAGCGCCAGGTGCGCCACCGCTCGTTCGGCCTCACGCTGGTAGGTGGAGCGCACGTTGAAGATCCAAGGGTGCACCGGCTCGTGCAGCACCATGGCGCCGGTGGACGGGCCCACCAGGGGCACGCCGTGCTGCGTCAGCAGCGGCATGATGGCCTGGGCGTGGGGCGTGCCTCGGGTGAGAAACAGCGACAGCACCTGGCGTTCGACGATCAGCTGGCGTGCGTTTTCAGCCGCACGTTTGGGATCGAAGGCGTCGTCCAGGGACACAAGCTCGATGCGTTGGCCGTTGATGCCACCTTCGGCATTGATCGCATCAATGACCATCTGTGCGCCGGCTGTGGTTTCTTTCACACCGGCGGCCACCGGGCCGGTGAAGCCGGCGGTCTGGCCGATCAGGATCTGTGCCGGGCTGGCCAGGCTGGCAGCCAGCAGGCAGGCGCCCAGGGCTGCGTGCAGCAGGGTCTGAAGGTTCAAGGGGCTTCTCCCAGGGGTGGAGCAGGCCCGGAGTGTGGCGCCAGCCGGGGCTGCCCAAGCTGCGGAAAGCCGCAGATTGACGGCACAGTTTCACGGCCATGCCCGTGTGCGCCCGTGGCCCGCGTGAGGCTCCTAGAATCCCCCGCCTTCAACCTCCGAAGGCCTTCATGTCGTCCGGTGTCATTCGAATCCGCGGTGCGCGACAGCACAACCTGAAGAATCTGGACCTGGACATCCACACCGGCGAGATGACGGTGGTCACCGGCCCCAGCGGCAGTGGCAAGAGTTCGCTGGTGTTCGACACCCTGTACGCTGAAGGCCAGCGCCGCTACGTCGAGACCTTCAGCGCCTACGCGCGCCAGTTCCTGGACCGCATGGACAGGCCCGCCGTGGACCGCGTGGACGGCGTGCCGCCGGCCATTGCCATCGACCAGACCAACCCGGTTCGCACCAGCCGCAGCACGGTTGGCACGATGACCGAGCTGAACGACCACCTGAAGCTGCTGTTTGCACGCGCCGCGCAGCTGTTCGACCAGCAGACCGCACTGCCGGTGCGGCATGACACGCCGGAAACCATCTACGCCGACCTGATGGCGCGTGCCGCGGCGGCGGGTGACCCGCGCCTGGTCTTCACTTTCCCGGCCGAACTTCCGGCCGACACCAGCGCTGAACAGCAGGAACAGTGGCTGTCGGCCGCCGGCTTCACGCGGGTGCAGGCTGAACGGGTGGACGGCGCCAAGAAGATCCTGGACGTGGTGGCGGATCGGCTGCGCCTGGCCGGTGCAGAAAAAGTGCGTGTGCTGGAAGCCATCGAGCTGTCGCTCAAGCGCGGCAGCGGCCGGCTCACGGTCTACGTGGGCGACGATGCAGCGTTGTGGAAATACAGCACCGGCCTGCACTGCCCAGAAAGCAACCTGCGTTACGCCGACCCGCAGCCCGCGCTCTTCAGCTTCAACAGTGCGTACGGTGCCTGCGACACTTGCCGCGGTTTCGGGCGTGTGATCGGCGTCGACATGGGCCTGGTCATCCCGGACACACGCAAGACCTTGCGCAACGGTGCCATCAAGCCGATGCAGACACCGGCCTGGAAAGACGGCCACGAAGACATGCTGCGTTACGCCGGCGAGGCCGGCATCCCGCGCGACACGCCGTGGTCGCAATTGACGCAGGCGCAGCGCGACTGGGTCATCGAAGGCACGCCCAACTGGACCGGCAACTGGAACAAGCAGTGGTACGGCGTGCGCCGCTTCTTCGGCTACCTGGAAAGCAAGGCCTACAAGATGCACATCCGTGTGCTCCTGTCCAAGTACCGCAGCTACACACCTTGTGGCGCCTGTGGTGGTGCGCGGCTGAAGCTGGAGTCGCTGCTGTGGCGCATGGGGTCCAAGGCCGATGCCGATGGCGTGCTGCCACCAGAGAAGCGTCACTTGCCGGTGGGCGCAGCGTGGTCGCGCGAGCAGCTGCAAGCGCTGCCGGGCCTGAGCCTGCACGACCTGATGCAGCTCAGCATCGAACGCCTGCGCCGCTTCTTCGATGGAGAACCTGACCCCCAAGACGCCTCCGGCGTCGTTCCCCCGGGGGGGAGCAGGCCGCTTGGGGCGGCCCTGCGCGGCCTGGCCTTGCCCTCGACGATGCTCGACGACGCGCTGAGGCTCTTGCTGGACGAGGTGCGCACGCGCCTGAAGTACCTCTGCGACGTGGGCCTGCAATACCTGACGCTGGACCGCCAGAGCCGCACGCTGTCGGGCGGCGAAGTGCAGCGCATCAACCTGACCACGGCGCTGGGCACGTCGCTGGTGAACACGATGTTCGTGCTGGACGAACCCAGCATCGGCTTGCACCCGCGCGACATGAACCGCATCGTGCAGGCCATGCACCGGCTGCGCGACGCGGGCAACACGCTGGTCGTCGTCGAGCATGACCCGGCCGTGATGCTGGCTGCCGACCGGCTGATCGACATGGGCCCGGGGCCGGGTGAACGGGGTGGGCAGATCGTCTTCGACGGCACGCCGCATGAAGCGCGCAGCGCCAACACGCTGACCGGTGCCTACCTGGGTGCGCGCAAGACCGTGGGCCTGGGCTTTCGCAAGCCGGTCGAGGCCAACACGCCGCGGCTGATCCTGGAAGGTGCGCGTGACCACAACCTGCAGGACGTGACGGTCGAATTGCCGCTGCAGCGCCTGGTGTGTGTCACCGGTGTCAGCGGATCGGGCAAGAGCACGCTGATCCAGGACGTGCTGTACCCGGCACTGGCACGCCATTTCGGCAAGGCCACCGAAACACCGGGCGCCTTCGACCGCCTGCTGGGCGCCGAACAGCTGAGCGATGCCGTGTTCGTCGACCAAAGCCCGATCGGCAAGACCGCGCGCAGCAACCCGGCCAGCTACGTGGGCGCCTTCGACGAACTGCGCAAGATCTTTGCCGAAGCACCGCTGGCGCGTGAGCGCAGCTACACCGCCGGCACCTTCAGCTTCAATGCCGGCGACGGCCGCTGCCCCACTTGCGGCGGCAGCGGTTTCGAACACGTCGAGATGCAGTTCCTGAGCGACGTCTACCTGCGGTGCCCCGACTGCGACGGCAGGCGCTACCGGCCGCAGATCCTGGACGTGAAGGTGGTGCGCGGGCCGATGCGGCTGAGCATCGCCGATGTGCTGGACCTGACGGTGGCCGAAGCCGCGCACTGGTTCCAGAACGACCGCGAGGTGGTGGCTCGGCTGCAACCGATCATCGACGTGGGCCTGGACTACGTGCGCCTGGGGCAGCCGGTGCCCACGCTCAGCGGGGGCGAAGCGCAGCGGCTGAAGCTCGCGGGCTTTTTGGCCGACGCGGCCTCTTCTTCTGGGTTCAGCCCGCGCCAGCCGGCGGCCAGACACGGCACGCTGTTCCTCTTCGACGAGCCCACCACGGGCCTGCACTTCGACGACATCGCCAAGCTGATGCGCGCGCTGCGCAAGCTGCAGTCGGCCGGGCATTCGTTGCTGGTCATCGAACACAACCTGGACGTCATCCGCGCCAGCGACTGGATCATCGACCTGGGTCCGGAAGGCGGCGAAGGCGGTGGCCACGTGGTGTGTTTCGGCACACCCGACGACGTCAAGGCGCACGGCACCTCGCACACCGGGCTGGCGCTGCGCGAGTACGAATCATCCCTTGGCCTGGGCGCCGTGCTGGCCGAAGAAGGCCGCCCATTGCAAAGCGTGGTTCGAGCCCGGCGCCAGGCCGCCCGTGAAGCCGACAACAACATCCGCATCGTCAACGCCAAGGAACACAACCTGAAGAACCTGAGCGTGGACATCCCGCGTGGCAAGTTCAGTGTCGTCACCGGCGTCAGCGGCTCGGGCAAGAGCACGCTGGCCTTCGACATCCTGTTCAACGAAGGGCAGCGGCGTTACCTGGAGAGTCTGAACGCCTACGCACGCAGCATCGTGCAGCCAGCGGGCCGGCCCGAGGTGGATGCGGTTTACGGCATTCCGCCCACGGTGGCCATCGAACAGCGGCTGAGCCGCGGCGGCCGCAAGAGCACGGTGGCCACCACCACCGAGGTCTGGCACTTCCTGCGCCTGCTGTGGGTGAAGCTGGGCCTGCAGCACTGCGTTCACGACGGCGCGCCGGTGAAGGCACAAAGCGCGGAAAGCATCGCCGCACAGCTGCTGCGCGACCACGCCGGTCAGCACGTGGGCCTGCTGGCCCCGCTGGTGGTCAACCGCAAGGGGGTCTACACCGACCTGGCCAAGTGGGCCAAGGCGCGTGGTCACACCCACTTGCGCGTGGACGGCGAATTCCTGCCCACCTTGCCCTTCCCGCGCATCGACCGCTTCAAGGAACACACGCTGGAACTGCCGGTGGGCGACATCGTCATCAGCGCCAGCAACGAAGCCGAACTGCGTGCGCTGCTGAGCAAGGCCCTGGAAGTCGGCCGTGGCGTGCTGCACCTGCTGCACCCGCTGGACCAGCTGGCGGTGGCGATGGACTTTGGCGGCACCGGCGCGGGCGTCGGCCAGGTCAAGGTCTTCAGCACCAAACGCGCCTGCCCCGAGTGCGGCACCAGCTACCCCGAGCTGGACCCGCGCATGTTCAGCTACAACAGCAAACACGGTTGGTGCCCGGGCTGCGTGGGCACGGGGCTGAAGCTGACGCGCGATCAGCGCAAGGCCTATGACGACAGCATCCGCCTGGACGGAAAAGACCGCGACACCCAGGGCCGCGAGGTGACGTTTCCGTCGGAAGAGGCCGAGGTCGAAGGCCTGGTCGACGAGCCCTGCAGCGACTGCGGCGGCGCGCGGCTCAACGCCACGTCACGCAAGGTCACTTTCGAAGAACTGGCGATCGAACAGGTGGCGCGCATGTCGGTGCACGAAGCCCGCGCGTGGATCGCCGGGTTGCACCTGCACGGGCGTGACGCGGACATTGCCCGCGACGTGGTCAGCGAGATCGCCAGCCGGCTGGAATTCCTGTCCGACGTCGGCCTGGGCTACCTGACGCTGGACCGCGCCGCGCCCACCCTGTCGGGCGGCGAAGCGCAGCGCATCCGCCTGGCCGCGCAGCTGGGCAGCAACCTGCAGGGCGTGTGTTACGTGCTGGACGAGCCCACCATCGGCCTGCACCCGCGCGACAACGGCATCCTGCTGGGTGCGCTGGCCAAGCTCAGCGCCCTGGGCAACACGCTGGTGGTGGTGGAACACGACGAGGACACCATCCGCCGTGCCGAACACCTGATCGACATCGGCCCCGGCGCCGGCAAACGCGGCGGCACGCTGGTGGCACAAGGCACGGTGGCCGATCTGTCCAAAGCCGACGCGTCGGTCACCGGCCGCCTGCTGGCGCACCCGCTGAAACACCCGCTGCAGGCGCGGCGCGCGGTGGACCCGACGGGCCTGGCACTCACGCTGCAAGGCGCGCATCTGCACAACCTGCACCGGGTGGACCTGCGGGTGCCGCTGGGCCACCTGGTGGTGGTGACGGGTGTGTCGGGCTCGGGCAAGAGCACGCTGGCGCGCGACGTGCTGCTGACCAACGTGGCCGCGCTGGTGCAGCACAAGGCCACCAAAGCCGGGCGCGACGCGCTGGCCGCGGGCCGCCGGCCGGCGCTGGTGGGTTGCACCGGATTGCAAGGTTTCGAAACCATCGACCGTGTGCTGGAAGTGGACCAGACGCCCATCGGCAAGACCCCACGCAGCTGCCCGGCCACCTACATCGGCTTCTGGGACAGCATCCGCAAGCTCTTCACCGAAACGCTGGAAGCCAGGGCGCGGGGTTATGCCTCGGCCCGCTTCAGCTTCAACACCGGTGGATCAGGAGCCGCCGGCCAGAAGGCCGGCGGGGGCCGCTGCCCGGGCTGCGAAGGCCAGGGCATGAAGACCATCGCGATGAGCTTCCTGCCCGATGTGAAGGTGCCCTGCGACGTCTGCCACGGTGCACGTTTCAACGCCGAGACGCTGGCCGTCACCTGGCGCGGCAAGAGCATCGGCGACGTGCTGCGCATGGAGGTGGACGAGGCGGTGGATTTCTTCGCCAGCATGCCCAGCATCGGCCACCCGTTGCAGCTGCTGAAAGACGTGGGCCTGGGCTACCTGACCCTGGGCCAGCCTTCACCCACGCTCAGCGGCGGCGAAGCGCAGCGCATCAAGCTGGTGACCGAACTGAGCAAGGTGCGCGACGACGTCACACGCCGCGGCCAGCGCGCGCCAAAAACCTTGTACGTGCTGGACGAACCCACGGTGGGCCTGCACATGGCCGACGTGGAGCGGCTGATCCAGGTCCTGCACCGCCTGGTGGACGGCGGCCACAGCGTGGTGGTGATCGAACACGACCTGGACGTGATTGCGGAAGCCGACTGGGTCATCGACCTGGGCCCCGAAGGCGGTGGCGCCGGTGGCCGCGTGGTGGTGGCCGGGCCGCCGGAAGCGGTGGTGGCCGCCGGTTCGCACACGGGGCAGGCGCTGCGGCCGGTGCTGGCGCGGGTGTAGCACCAGGCCAGCGACTGCACCATGACAAACGCCGCCCCAGGGCGGCGTTGTCTTTGCTGCGCGGAGCCCTGCGTCAGCGCTTGGCGCGGCGCTTGGCTGCGGCCGCCACGGCCAGCAGGCCCAGGGCCATCAGGCCGTAGGTGCCGGGTTCGGGCACGGGGGCGAAGACCAGGTTGTCCACGCCCACCCAGTCGTCGTAAGAGCCCATGGCCACGGCGACGCTGGTGATGTTGGCTGCGGCGTAGCTCAGCGTCAGCTGGCCCACGCTGGCGCTGGGCAGCGTGGCGCCCACGGTTGCCAGCAGCGTGGCGCCGTTGTAGACAAAGATGCGGCTGTCGGGTGCGTACAGGTTGCCACCCAGGCCGGCGAAGTCCAGGCTGACCGACGTCACCGGCGTGGCGAAGCTGATCAGGAAGCTCGGGTCGCCGTCTTCTGTCAGCCAGCCGTTGTAGCGGTGCAGCACATTGCCGCTCACCAGTGCGGGCGTGCCCAGCCCGCCCACTTCGGTGCTGCCACCCGCGATGGACACGATGGTCATATCGGTGTTGCTGGCCCAGGGCTGGCTTGAACCGGAGCTGCCCGCGCCAGAAAAGGCGTTGGCCGAGAAGGTGACGCCCATGCCGGCGTACTGGTTGGACAGCGTCGTGCCGGTGGCCAGTTCGTCAAAAGTGATGGTCACGGCGCTGGCGTGGCCGGCAGCCAGCACCAGGGTGGTCGTGAGCGCGATACGTTGGAACATCAGGAACTCCGGTTCTTCTATGGACTGTGCGCACGGACTTTGAGCGCTTGGGATGAAGCATGACTTGCAAGACACAGGCCACAAGGCCGGGTAACTACGGATCGGAGTGGCCGTCCCCCCGGAATGCAGGGGTTGCCCGCGCCGCCGTCAGCCGTCGGCCAGTCGCCCCAGGCTGGCCAGCTGCGAAGGGTCGATGGCCGATTCGCCGCCCGGGCGCTGCATCAGGCGCAGCGCGCGGGTCTGCAGGTGCACGGCATCGTCGCGGTCACCAAAGCGGTCCAGCACGTCGGACAGCTGCAGCAGCACCTTGACTTCCCAGCGCGGGTCGGCCACACGGGCCACCAGGCCTGTGGCCTCGAAAATGTGGTCGCGTGCCGTTTCGCGCGCGCTGCGGCCGCTGCCCGGGGTCTGAGCTTCCAGCTCCTGGGCATGGCGGGCCAGGGTGCGGATGCGTTCGCACAACAATTCAACGCGCTGGTCCAGCCCCTGGGCGGCGGCCAGGCCCTGTTCCAGCAGGGCCAGCGCAAAGCCCAGGGCACCCATGTGGCTGTAGCAGCGCGCCAGGCCCAGTTGCGCCTCGGCCACGGCCCAGGCCAGGCCGCTGGCCTGGGCCGCTTCCAGGGCTGCGATGCACTCGCACAGCGCGTCGCGGGCGGCAGGGTCGGCGTGCAGCGGTGTGCGGTTCATGAGGCGGGACTCCGTGGCCTGGGGTGTTGGACCATCCTAGGCACTACCTGCATGGGCGGCTTCCCGCGATCGCGGGGGCGGCGGCGCTTCTGGGCGCAACCGAAGTCACAGCCCCAAGGTTTTTGGCAGCCACAGGCTGATGACCGGGAACGCGATCAGCACGGCCATGCGCAGGATGTCGGCACCGATGAAGGGCATCACGCCACGCCAGATGGCCACCGTGGGAATGCCCGGCACCACGCTGCTGAGCACGAAGATGTTCATGCCCACCGGCGGTGTGATGAGGCTGATCTCGATCACGCAGACCACGATGATGCCGAACCAGATGGGGTCGAAGCCCAGCGCCGTGACCAGCGGAAAGAAGATCGGTACCGTCAGCAGCATCATCGACAGGCTTTCCATCGCCGTGCCCAGCACCACGTAGACCAGGCAGATGGCCACGATGACGAGGATGGGGTGGACGCCGAAGCCGGTGACGAAGTCGCGCAGGGCGGTCGGCAGGTCGGTGAAGTTCAGGAAGCTGGCAAACAGCGACGCTCCGATGACGATCGTGAACAGCATGGCCGAGGTGCGCGCCGACTCCACCAGCACCTCGGTCAGCACCTTCAGCGTCAGCGCGCGGCGTGCCCAGGCAAACACGAAGCCGCCCATGGCGCCCACGCCCGCCGCTTCGGTGGGCGTGAAGAAGCCGCCATACATGCCGCCCATGACCAGCGCAAACAGCAGCAGCACACCCCAGATGCGGGCCAATGCGGCTCGGCGCTCGGGCCAGCTGGCCTTGTCGCCCGGCGGGCCCCAGGTGGGGTGGCGGCGCGTGATCCACCACGACGCGGCCAGGTAGAAGCACGTGGCCAGCAGCCCCGGCAGCACACCGGCAGCAAACAGCGCGCCGATGCTTTGTTCGGTCATGATGCCGTAGATGACCAGGATCACCGACGGCGGAATCAGGATGCCCAGCGTGGCCCCGGCACACACCGATCCGGCGGCAAACGAAGGCGCGTAATTGAAGCGTGCCATCTCGGGCATGGCCACACGCGCCATCGTGGCGGTGGTGGCAATCGAAGAACCGCAGATGGCCCCGAAGCCGGCGCAGGCTGCGATGGTGGACATCGCCAGACCGCCGCGTTTGTGGCCGATGAGCACGTAGGCCGCCTTGTACAGGTCGCGTGACATGCCGGCGCGGGTGACGAAGTTGCCCATCAGCACGAACAGCGGCACCACCGACAGCGTGTAGCTGCCGATGTCGACAAACTCGCCGCCCGCAGCCGACATGGCGGCCGGCCACGACCGCATCAGGCTCAGGCCCGCCAGGCCCACCAGGCCCATGGCCACGGCGATGGGCACACGCAGTGCCATCAGCACGAACATGGCGGCAAAGCCGAGCAGGCCTTCGGTCATGCAACCTTCTCGACCGCGGTGGCCGCTGCGTCAGGCGCTTCAGGCGCGTCAGGCGCGTCAGGAGGTTTGCGCGCTGCGCGCCATGCCAGTACCAGGTGGGTGATTGCGGTCAGCGCCAACAGCCCCGCCACCGCCTGCTGGTAGGGCGCGATGCGGATCACCAACGTCGCGGTGGTGTCGCCCATGTCAGCGGTGCGCAGCGCGCGCACCCAGACGATCCAGGACGCGCCGCCAAACGCCGCCGCCGTCACCAGATTCGCTATCAGCTGCTGCCACCTGACCAACGCGGCAGGCAGCACGCGGTCCAGCAGATCGAACACGATGTGCTCACCGGCCAGCGACGCCAGCGGCAACGCGCAGAAGATCATCAGCAGCATCATCGCGAACAGCGCGACAGCGGCGACCCCGGCAAACAGCGAGGTGATGCGTTTCATGGCGTGCGCGGACGGCAAGACTGGCCGCCCGACAGGGGTGCGTCGGGCCAGCAGGGTGCCCGTGACCGGCAGGCCACGGGCGGCTGCACCTTACTTGACCTTGGCGATCTCGGCGCGGAATTCCTGCAGGATGGCAGCGGCGCCCTTCAGGCCCTTGCCCTCGGCCTCTTGCACCCAGGCGGTTTCGATCGAGGCGGTCCTGGCCTTGAAGTCGGCCACGAACTTGGCATCGGCCTGGGTCATCTGCACACCCAGCGACTTCTGCGCCACCAGGCTCTTGTCGTCTTCTTCGTCCCAGTACTTGCCGAAGTGACGTGCCGCGT
>Ga0105049_10001693_pt1 | contig 25988 bp, 20 predicted proteins | sample MAT06_FD_78087 | JGI IMG/M metagenome (GOLD analysis project Ga0105049, IMG submission 78087) | Freshwater microbial communities from Lake Fryxell liftoff mats and glacier meltwater in Antarctica - MAT-06 | ecosystem: Environmental > Aquatic > Freshwater > Ice > Liftoff microbial mat | place... | reverse complement strand
GCCCTTTCGAACTAAGGAGAACAATAAATAATTAAACTTGTGGTTGATATTACCGGCAAACACCCGACCCTGCGCTACGCGAAAGCCACGGCAACCGTTCAACTGAGCAATCCGGAGGCCTTGGCGGCTATTCGGGAACGCCGCGTTCCTAAAGGCGATATTTTCGAAATGGCACGCGCTGCTGCGCTGTTCGGTATCAAAAAGACGCCTGAGTTGATCCCGGATTGCCACCCGCTGCCCATTGAGTTTGCAGCGGTCAGCTACGGCCAGCACGAGATGGAAATCCACATATTTGTGGAGGTAAAAACGGTGTACAAGACCGGCGTAGAAGTAGAGGCTATGCACGGCGCGTCGATTGCGGCACTGACCATGTACGACATGCTCAAACCGCTGGACAAGGGCATTTGTATCCGCGAAATCCGCCTGCTCGAGAAGCGGGGCGGCAAGTCCGATATTGGGCAGGGGAGTTAGGGGGAGGGCTTGGAACAAAGCGGTCTGTCCCCCTTGCGGCCGCGCATTGATTCCGGGTAACCGTTAGATTTGCCGGAATGAGCCCGTTGGAGCTGATCTTTCCATTGACTATTTTTAAGCAGTTTTCACAAAACGCACAGGCACTATGGATCGAAGAAAATTCCTCAAGAATTCCGCATTTTTTTCTGCTGGGGGGCTGTTATTGAATCATAATGTGTTTTCAGGTTGCAAAGACGGCGGACTTCCTGGCAACTTGAGCTACGGAGGAAAAGTTATGGTGATTGGCGCGGGCGCCGCAGGACTTTATGCTGGGTCGCTTTTAAAGTCTCGTGGTATTGATTTCACTATTTTAGAAGCTTCAGGCCGTTACGGCGGCCGACTCGGTAAGAATTCGGGATTTGCAAACTATCCCATTGATACCGGGGCGCAATGGCTGCACGGCAAGCGAAACGTGGCCGGAGAGTTGATCAAGCAGGCGGGAGTTGTTATTAGTGAAGACAATAGCGAGCCCGTCTATTGGTTCAACGAAGCAGTTGTTGAAGAGCTGCCCCGCAACTTATCTATCTTTGAAGGCGGCGGCTTACCGGATCTTTCTTATTGGGATTATGCGGTCAGTCGCGGCTTTGGCTCTGAATACCGCTACCTGGTTGAAGCCCTTGCGGGTGACTATGGAGCGGCTGCTTCTGAATTGTCCGTGTACTATAGCAACCTGGAAGAGGTCAATTGGAGTTCTGGAAACAGTGATTATAAATTTGAGCAAACATATTTCGATTTCTTTGAATCTCAGTTTGCTTTGCAGGTGCAGGGGCAACTGAAACTGAACACCGTTGTGACCAGCATTGACTATTCCACCGATCAAATAATTCTTACAGATGCCACTGGTGGTGTTTACTATGCAGACAAGGTGATTTTGACGGTGCCCATCACCGTATTAAAAGATGCAGATATTGAATTCGTCCCACCATTGCCAGCCGAGAAGACCGCAGCATTTTCCAAAATTGGCATGGGGCCAGGCATGAAGGTCTTTTTGCGCTTTAGTGAGCCATTTTACGACCAGTACCTCCTTGGAGGAGCTGTTTGTGCAGCTTACCTCGATGATAGCATTGGAAAGTCGATACCTGATAACGTATTACTAGCTTTTATTATGGGTGAACAGGCCGCCTTTCTCGATACCTTGGAGAGCGATGAGGCCATTGTCGAGGCCTTGCTTCATGAATTGGATACCATCTATGCCGGCAAGGCCAATGCAACGTTCATCAATGCCCGGGTGGAGAACTGGACCAGAAATCCTTTTATTCGGGGTGCTTATTCCTTCAGCACCGTGGGCATGGGCAATTCCCGAAGTATGGCGGCAGAGGCCGTTGCTAATAAATTGTTCTTTGCGGGTGAGGCCATGAACCTCAATGGCCATCACCAAACCGTCCAGGGCGCTATGGAAACCGCAGAGCGCGAGATTATAAACCTTATTCAAAATGCCTGAATCCTTTTTTGTTTTTTCTTACAAATAAGTCGTTTATGCTACGTTGGCCGTGGAGGGGATCCTCGCAAGTCAATCGCAAGGAGGAATTCGCCCTAATTGATCTGGACGAGCAGTTGCAGTTTCATTGCTTCATCACTGAAAACTTGGATGCGCAATTGGCTGCCTACCACCCCAACCGGTATCGGGTCATCATTGGTCATTCTTTTTCGGCTTCTTTCGCACTGGCTTCGGCGCAGCGGAGTCCGGATTTTTACTCCGCCGTGTTAAGATGAACTCCTGCATTTTCGTTCCAAATTATTGCAAAAATTGGGACCAAATTGATCATAACTAAAGTGGACCTGGCAATTTGCATCACGGAAATCCGTGGCGGCAGCAGGGAGATAACGGAGATTTTTTCGACTTTAAGGAGGAAGATGTTTTGCCTAAAGTTGAGTCATCTTGGCGGCTGACAAATGAAGTATTGGAAGAAATTTCGTTGGAGGAGTAGCGGTCAACCTTGTTTTGTTTACTAGTCCGTCCTTATTCATGCTCAGCGCACCACCCGCACTTCATCCCCAACCCGCAAAACCCCTTGGCCGCGCACCAGAGCGTTCATACCAAAGAGCACTCCCTTTTCACCGCGCCGGTAACTCGCCAACGTTCGCAAAGGTTCCTGGTTAAAATGCACGGTCGCGGTGTCAAGGGTGGTCACCACACAGCGGGTGCAGGGTTTCACCAGCTCAAAGGTCAGCTCCCCGCATTGCAGGCTGCCCACGTGATCTTCGGCTCCCGGCGGCAGGCCGGTTAAGACAATGTTCGGGCGAAAACGCTCCATCGGCACCGGCGACTCCCCGGCCAACACCAAGCGCTGGTTCAGGTCGTCGAGCGTTTCTTGCCCCGCGATCAGGTAGGGATAGCCATCGGCAAAGCTGACCTCGTCGCCAGGTTGCCCGTAGCTCGGATCTACGGGGCGCTGGCTGTCGGGACCCATCCAAACCAAATGACAAGGAGTCTGAAGCACCTGGCTGAACCAGGCATCGGCCTGATCGCTGACGCGATAGGCGGTCAGTGTATCGTCCCAGACGCTTACCTGGAGCTTTTCATCGTTGTCGGTCTCTGGGGCAATATGCAACCTGGGAATGCTTTCGTGCAAGTAGCCAACAGAGAACCCGCGGTGGTTCAGGCTTGGTTGAATGCGGCACATTTGTGGCGTCGTGCGCTGCGACATAAAACGCCCTTGGTCATCAACCAGCATCCAGCGGCGGTCCAGGACAAAGCCCTGTGCCGCTGCCTGCGCCTGTTCTACCTCAATGCCCCGGCAGGACTTGATGGGGTAGAGGAACAGGCCGATGATGCGAATGGGGTTGATCATAGCAAATGCTAAGCCAAAGTTGACGTTTTTTGTGGCCGCGAAGGCATTTGCAAACCCAATAGTCCATCACCCATGATTAAGACCATCGTCATCACCGGGGCCAGCAGTGGCATCGGCAAGGCCACCGCTCAACTGTTTCACGCGAAAGGCTGGAAGGTGGCCGCCACCATGCGGAACCCACAAGCGGAAAAAGACCTCAAACCAGACGACCGTCTTTTCCTTTGCCGGCTGGATGTGCAGGATCACGCCTCCGTTGCGCAAGCCGTCAAAGACATCATCGTCCATTACGGGCGAATTGACGTGTGGTTAAATAACGCCGGTTACGGCGCGTACGGTCCACTCGAAGCCGGCTCGGACCAGGAAATCCGCCGCCAATACGACGTCAACTTCTTCGGGGTCATTGATTGCATTAAAGCCATCCTGCCTCATTTCAAAGCCAACAAATCGGGCCTGATTGTCAACATCAGTTCCATCGGCGGTCTGTTGACACTACCGCTTTTCGGGCTGTACAATTCCAGCAAGTGGGCCATAGAAGGCTTGAGCGAAGGGCTCTGGTACGACCTGCAACCGCTGGGCATTGGCGTCAAGGTGGTGGAGCCGGGAGCCATCAAAACCGACTTCAGCGGCCGCTCTATGGACGCCTTTAACCTCAGCAACTTTCCGGAATACAACCAGTACCACGCCACTATCACCAACCGGATCAACGATCCCAAAATGGTGCGGAGTTTCTCCTCGCCAGACCTGGTGGCCCGCGTCATCTACCGCGCCTGCTCAGACAATTCCCGCCGCCTGCGCTACCTGGCAGGCAATGATGCCAAACAGTTTTGGGGCCTTCGCCGCTGGTTGGGTGCCCCGATCCAGATGAACTTGGTCAAGCGCTATTTTAAGTTGTAGATTCTTTAGCCGATTTGCGATTTAGGAAGTTTTACCTTTGTTTTATCTTCTTTTGTCCTTCTAAAAATGACCCATGCAGCTTAAAACATCGCTGTTGCTGGCCTTTGTCCTGGCGTTACTCGCGCTGGTTTCCTGGGAAGTTTACCTCCGCTCTCAAGGCCGCGTTCCCGACCTGAGCGACGATAAAAACCTGTGGGCGCGCGAGCGGGCCAAAGTTGACCAGTTGGGCAGAGAGGATGTTATCCTGACAGGATCTTCACGAGTTCTATTTGATGTACAGATCTATGAGTGGGAAAAACTGACCGGCCGCCAGCCGCTTCAGTTGGCTTCGCCGGGCTCCAGCCCATTGCCCATTTTTCGTGACCTTGTTCGAAACACCGATTTCACCGGAACGATTGTGGTGGGCGTTACCGAAGGCTTGTTTTTCTCCACCACCTTTCCGGAAGCACGGCCCTGGTCCAGGCCACAAACTAAGGTAGACCACTATCGCGACCGCACCTACGCCCAGCGCCTGAATTTTGCGCTGTCGCTGCCTTTCCAAAACAACCTGGCACTGGTTTCCATCAATGAAGAGGAATGGTCAGATGACACCAACCTCAAGGCGCTCCTCGGCAGGATACAGATCGGAAATCGCACGGGCGAAGAGCCTTTTCCCCCGTTCAACAACTTTGCTTGTGCTGATAATAACCGCAACACGCGAATGTCAGCCCGTACCGTCAACGACACCGCATTTGCGGGTACTGTTCAGCGGGTTTGGTTGGCTATGGGACGATCCCGCCGGGACCCGGAAAAGGAAGCTACCATGGCCTACTTTCTGGAAGATGCGCAAAAATTCAAAGCGCGGGGAGGTAACCTGATTTTGGTGCGCTGTCCTTCATCTGGCATGCTTGCAGCGGGAGAGGCAATGGGTTTTCCGCGCGAAGCCTTTTGGGACGAATTGGTCAGTCAGAGTGGCGCCCGCGCTTACCATTACAAAGATTATGATGCTTTGAGCCATTTTGAGTGCCCGGAATGGTCGCACTTGTCCGGGCCTGATGCCGATGTGTTTACCCGCGAATGGGTCAGTATTCTCCAGCAGGACAACGCATTGATTACCGCCAAAGCCCAATAATCATGTTGTTCAATTCGCTGGGCTTTTTGGTCTTTTTCGCCCTGGTGCTGGCGTATTACTACACTCCGGTATTTAGCTGGATTAGTAAAAAGCGGATGCTCCTGCTGACCAGTTACCTCTTTTACGGGCTGTGGAATCCACCCTTGATTTTGCTCTTGTGGATCTCTACCATGGTGGACTGGATCACTGGCAACAAATTGGCTGTGGAGCAAAACCAAAGACGGCGCAACCTATGGCTCGCTTTGAGCATGGTGGTTAATTTGGGTTTTCTTGCCTTCTTTAAATACGGCAACTTTTTGCTGGAGAATTTCGTGTGGCTGGCAGGTCTTGCGGGCTGGGAGTATCAACCCCGACCCATGGACATTATTCTGCCTATGGGCATATCTTTTTATACGTTCCAGACTATGTCTTACACCATTGACCTGTACCGCAGAAAGATTGAGCCCGCTCGCACTTTTTTGGATTTTGCCCTTTACGTCACCTTTTTCCCGCAGTTGGTCGCCGGGCCGATTGTGCGCGCCCACGATTTAATCAGCCAGTTTTACGAGCAAAAGAAGGCTACCGTGAATCAGTTTATCTGGGGTGCTTTTTTGCTTACCCTTGGTTTGTTCGAAAAAGTGGTGCTGGCAGACACGCTATTGTCGGGTACATCTGACGACGTTTTCAGCGCCGGAAAGCCTTTGCACATTTTGGATGCCTGGACAGGTACCCTGGCCTTTGCCGGTCAAATCTTTTTTGACTTTGCCGGCTATTCCAGTTGTGCCATTGGCATCGCTATGATGCTGGGCATCACCCTCGGGGATAACTTTTTATATCCTTATGGATCCATTGGTTTTTCCGAGTTCTGGCGTCGCTGGCACATCTCGCTGTCCTCCTGGCTGAAAGACTACCTCTATATTCCGCTGGGCGGCAACCGTTTTGGCCCATCGCGCATGTACATTGCCCTGATGCTGACCATGTTGCTGGGCGGTTTATGGCACGGTGCAGCCTGGACCTTTGTTGCCTGGGGCTTTTTGCACGGTATTTATCTGGTGATTGAGCGACTGCTTAAAAGGTATGTCAAGGTTGACATCAACTGGTGGAATGGTGCCCTGTTGGCCTTGTTCACCTTTTTTCTGGTCAACCTGACCTGGGTGTTTTTCAGGGCGGAGGACTTCGCCTCAGCGGGCATCATGATTCAATCTATGCTCTACTGGCATCCGGAAGGTGCCAAAATTCTGGGCCATTTCGACATTATCAAGGTCTTAACCATCAGTGCTTTGTTGTTTGCTTCGCACTACTACATGCGGCACCATACGCTGATGATGCTGGCAAAGAACATTCACCCCTGGATACTTGGGGTGGTATGGGCATCCATGTTGTTCCTGATGGCCATTGCACAGAGTGCCGGCGAGCAGTTTATTTACTTTCAGTTCTGAACATTTGTTCAACCCCCGATCCGGATCATGCTCCGCTGGGTAAAGTCTTCGCGCGAGAGCTGCGAAATTTCTTCTACCCCTCCGTGGCGGGCGTGCTTGGCGTGAAGGCTCTGGCGAATGAGCATTTCCACGTTTTCGCCTTGGCGCAGCGGGGTTAGCAGGTCCAGTTCATCGTCGCTGAACAGACAGTTGCGGATTTTACCGTCTGCGGTCAGGCGGATGCGGTTGCAGGTATCGCAGAAAGGCGCCGTCATGGAGGCAATGATGCCAAAAGTGCCAAGCCCGCCCCGAACGCGGTAGGCGCGTGCGGTGTCATGCGCGTCATCCTGCACCTTTTCCAGTGTAAAATGCGCTCCGGCGCGCTCCAGGACGGTGTGGAAGGGCAAAATCTGGTCCCAGCCCCACTCGTTGCCGTTAAACGGCATGAATTCAATGAAACGGACGTGAATCGGCTCGCGGGCGCTCCAGGCGATGAAGTCTTCTATTTCGTCCTCGTTTTTGCCCTTGAGCAGCACCGCGTTGACCTTGACGCGGAACTTGCGTTGCACCGCCACGTCAATGGCCCTTCGAACGGCGTCAAAATCATCGCGTTTGGTCAGGGCCAAAAATTTAGCGGGCTGCAGGGTGTCCAGGCTAATGTTGATGGACCGCATGTCGCAGGCTTCCAGCAGCTCCCAAAGCGGTTCCAAAAGCGTGCCGTTGGTCGTCAGGCTCAGGCTCAAATGGGGCGTTAGGGTTCGAAGGGCGGCGAGGCCTTGCGCGATCTCGGCAAAATCTTTTCGCACCAGCGGTTCACCGCCCGTCAGCCGAATTTTGTTTACCCCCAGATGAACGAAAATGCGAGCCAGAGCCAGCACTTCTTCGGCAGACATGTAGTGCTGCCGACCGAGCAACGGAACCCCTTCCTCCGGCATGCAATACGTGCAGCGCAGGTTGCAGCGCTCCGTCAGCGAAATGCGCAGGTAGTTGTGCACCCGGCCAAAACGGTCCAAAAGGGGTTGTACAGACATGCCTCTGCAAAGCTAAGCCCCTAAGCCCGATGTTAAAGTTTTGCGCCAGTTCAGGGACACCTTGCTACCTTTCTCGTTCAAATTGCCCCATTGCCTGCGGTCCGCTTCACTTCAGCCCTTGGCCGATTTTTTCCCCCGTTTGGGCCAGACCACCCTGCCAGGCGGCACGGTAGCGGAGTTGCTCCAGGGCGCCGAAGCGCAATTCCCGGGCCTGCGCCGCTGCCTGCTTGAAGACCACGGGGCCCTTCGCCAGCACATCAACATCTTCGTGAACGGCAAGCGCATCCAGGAACGCGATCGCTCAACCGACGCGCTGACCGAGCGCGATGAAGTGTTCATTCTCCAGGCGCTCTTTGGCGGCTAACACGCGCTACTCCCTCTCCTTTTAACGCAGCGATCATGGCTGACACCCTTTTATTGGGCACGCGAAAAGGCCTGGTGGTTTACCGGCGCAAGGCAAAGCGGTGGAAATTGGACGGCGTTCATTTCACGGGTTTTCCGGTTACCCTGGCCGACCGAGATGAGCAGGGCAGTTGGTGGGCGCTGCCGGACCACGGGCATTGGACCTGCCTGCACTTGAATTTGCCGATGATTCATTTAGTGCGGTTTGTATGAGCGCGGCGCATAGCCTCAAGCCCTTGAAAAAGGGCGAGTTACACGTAGTAAATATTAGACATCTAAAAAAAATATGATATTGTAGTTAATTTGTAAACCCCTACCTTAGTGCTATGCTACAGGAAGAAAAGAACCAGATTAACCTGGGTCAGCAGGCAGAAAACGAAGTTGCCAAGCTCCGTTTGGCCGCTCGTTTTGGCACCGTATTAACAGGAGGCCAGGACCTGCCCGGCGGTTTGGAAGCGCGTTGGCTCGGCCAATTGGAAACCGTAGAAAGCAAGTTTGCAGAAGCAACGCGCACCACGGTAGCTGCTTACCTGGGCAACCCCAAATACCCCCGCGAAAGCCGCCTGTCTGACCGAAAGTTGAGCGTTGAACTGCAACGCCTTTCCCTGGAATTAGAAAAGGCCGGAATTGAAGTAACCACCCTATATCGTGTCCCTCCGAGAGAGTTTTACCGTTACCTGACGGAAGAGCTCATGGAGGAAACGATTGAAAACATCCGCATGGAAGGCATTAGCCAGCAATTCGTGTTTGAAGATTTCTACCCCAACGAGGAATTTGAAGTAGAGCACACCGTCGTCGAATTTTTCGACATGCTCTTCGGCAAATACTACGCGATGCTGGAGAGCATCATGTACCTGCCCCAAGGCGAACTCGGTGACTCCCCCGAAATGAGCGCAATGGTGGATCGCCTCTGCGATTTCACCGATTCCTTTGACGAAATCGAGTTGCTGAATTTTGAGCTGGAAGAAATAACCATGCTCGGCAGCAACCGCGCGTTGGCCCGGGTTCGCGTCAGTTACATCGGCTACCCCAATGTCCGGGGCAAGGGCTTTACGTTCAGCGGCCCGGCCCATTTTACGCTTCACCGGGACCAGTATGACTATTGGGCCATTGAGAAGGTGCAGATGCCGGGCGTTTACGACCCGGGAGCGGCGGGATAAGCCCTGCGCGACCTCTGCGCTACTCCTGCGCGAACCCTGCGGGATCTCTGCGCGATGCATGCGCGATCCGTGCGCGAACTCTGCGCGATCCATGCGCAACATCTGCGCGATCCCTGCGGGACCTCTGCGGGGCGGCAGGCTACCGAAACAGCTCACAAAACGCAAACACCTCCCCGTCAAAAAGGCCTTGGTCGCTAAGTTTCAGGCTCGGAATGACCAGCAAGGCCAAAAAGGACAGGCTCATGTAAGGCGCTTTCAAGTGACTCCCCAGCGCTTTGGCGCGGGTGTCCAGCGATTCGTAGGCTTCAGCTACTTCCCAGCCGTCCTGGTCGCTCATCAGGCCGGCAATGGGCAGGGCAAGCAAAGCTGTTTTTAGGGCGGCATCCGCCACCGATATGCCGCCGCCGTTGGCCACCAGCGCATTGATGGCAGCGGCCAGGGCTTTGTCGTCGGCACCCACGGCAATAATGTTGTGGCTGTCGTGGGCCACCGTGCTGGCCAGCGCGCCTTGCCGCAGGCCAAAGCCCTTCACGAAAGCAATGGCGGGCGCCGCCACCTGATAGCGATTGTACACCACCAGTTTGAGCAAGTCGTCGCCGGGCGAGGCGACTGCCCATTCGCCCGAAAGCGGCGTGGGTACCCAGGCACTGCTGGTGACCAATTGCCCGTCGTGCACCACGATGGCTCTAAGTTCAGCGCCCTCGGCAGCCACCTGAAGTTGCTCCGGGAGCAGCGGCAGCGCAGCAAATTTGTTGGGCGCAGCGGTCGGGACGCGATCCAGCAGCGTTTTTCCGTGTCGGGCAACTTCGCGGCCCCCGATCCAGGTTTGCATGACTTCAAAGCGTTCCAAGTCCTTCACCGCAATGAAATCAGCCGGATCGCCAACCCTGAGCTGTCCAATGGGCAGGCGGTAGTGCCGCACCGGATTGTAGCAGGCCGCGCGCAGCACGTCAAAAAGTGGTGCGCCATTGGTCACCGCTCTGGCCACCAGCTGGTTGATGTGCCCGTGCACCAGGTCGTTGGGGTGTTTGTCGTCCGAGCAAAACATGACCCGATCGGGATGGGAGAGGAGCAGCGGCCAGAGTGCGTCAAAATTTTTGGCTGCGGAGCCTTCGCGGATCAAAATATGCATGCCGCAGGCCACTTTGTCCAACGCTTCCTCCAGGGTAACGCACTCGTGGTCGGTTTCTATTCCAGCGGCTGCATAGCGCGCGGCATCCCTTCGTCGGAGGCCCGGTGCATGGCCGTCAATGGGCTTGCCCAGCGCCTTGGCCGCATCTATTTTGGCCATAAGTTCCGGATCGGCGGCCAAAACGCCCGGAAAATTCATAACTTCTGCCAAGTATCCGATATCCGGGCGATCGAGCAATCGCGCCACTGCTTTTGCGTCTAGTGTTGCTCCTGCGCTTTCAAATCCAGTTGCCGGAACACAACTGGGAGCCCCAAAACAGCTTTTAAACGGGCTCCGGGCTGCGTTTTCCAGCATAAAAATCACGCCGGTTTCGCCCAAAACATTCGCGATTTCGTGTGGGTCAGACACGGACCCTACCGTTCCGTGAACTACTGCCATCCGCGCAAACTCGGTCGGGGGGAGCATAGAACTTTCCACGTGAACGTGCGCATCCACAAAACCTGGCATGATAATGGGTAGAAGGCTTACGGGCGAAAAGGCCTGGTTGTCCTCTAGCGGCGTAATCCGTTGAATAATACCGTTTTGTACAGTTATGCGACCCGGAAAAATACGGTTTTGATGAAGGTCTACGAGTTTCCCGGAGATGGAAAAATTAAAAGCCATGGCCTAAAAATGGCGTAAAATTATTGTACGGTTGAACCTTTTTGCGAACAGCCTGTTTCAAAGCCTCATCCCATTCTAATTAACCCTCAAGCAAAAAACCATGATTAAATTGAGAAATTTCCTGCCCTTCCTGATGCTGGGACTGGCCGCCTTCACGTTCGCTTCGTGCGACGATGATGACGACGATGACCTACTGGACATTGTGGACACGGCAATTGCCGATGCCCGTTTTACGACCCTGGTAGACGCGCTAACACGCGCCGACCTGGTGAGCACCCTTCAAGGTGATGGTCCGTTTACCGTTTTCGCTCCCACGAATGACGCGTTCACGGCCTTTTTGGCAGCGAACGGTTTTGCCAGCCTGGACGACGTTCCGGTTGACCTTTTGACCAACATTTTACTCAATCACGTAGTGAGCGGAAAAGTGTTGTCTTCTGACCTGACCGCTGGTTACATCAGCACCCTGGCCACTGAATCCACCACCGACAACAACATCAGCGCGCTGGTGAACCTGACGGGTGGCGTATTCATCAACAGCTCCGAAGTGATCGAGACCGACATCGAAACCACCAATGGCGTGATTCACGTTGTGAGCAGCGTCATTGGTATTCCTTCGGTGGTAGACATTGCGCTGAACAACAGCAACTTCAGCACCCTGGTAGCCGCGTTAACGCGCGCCGATCTGACCGTTGATTTTGTGGGCACACTGAGCGGCGTGGGTCCTTTCACGGTATTCGCTCCCACCAACGCTGCCTTCCAGGCCCTGTTGGACAGCGACCCTATCTGGAATACCATTAACGACATTCCTGTAGCCACGTTGGAGGCGGTTCTTTTGTACCATGTTGTTAGCGGTGCAAACGTGCTGAGCAGCACCCTGAGTGACGGTCAGGTAATTACCGCCTTGAGCGGTGGCACCTTCACCATCAACATCACCGGCAGCGCTGTTTCTATTACCACCAGCAGCAGCGGTACTGCCAACATCACAGCAGTTGACGTACAAGGCGGCAACGGTGTGGTCCACGTGGTGGACGCCGTATTGATTCCCTGATCGCCAAAAGGTCGCCAAAAGGTCGCCAAAAGATCATCGAAAGACTGTTGACAGGGAGTTGGCCTTCCTGCTCACATACTATCCTTAATTGATGCAAAGGCTCCTTCGGGAGCCTTTGCTTTTTTTGGGCAAACTGTATGCAAAAAAGGCTGAATGCAGAACCGCTAAAGGCTCAGCAGACCATGCATAAGCCGCGTAAATATGTCGCGGAAAACAGGGATGGCTGAACCCGTTTTTCAGGGAGGGGCGTATACAATGAAGAGAGGGAGGGAGTGTTTTATAAAGCGCTATTGCTGCCCACTTTTTGCCCACAACGTATGTTGTTCTATTCTATTGCATTTAAAAATTCCCTGCGAATTGCCTTCTTTTTGGGTGTGTTGTTTTTGGTGTTTAGCGGCTGCCAAAAGCCACAGGGTAACAGTTGGGACGGCACCTATTGCTACCGCTGGAAAGAGGAATTTAGTGGCCAGCAGAAAGTAGTGGAATTTTTGAACACTTGTTCAGGAGAGCACGAGCAACTTGTGGTGCTCAGCCGCGAAAATGCTGTAAGTATTGACGGTCCGGAAGGAGCCAGAACCTTTGCGCTGACTTCTGCACAGGAAGGCCGCCATGAAGCTACGCACCAGGATTGCAACAATCAGCCTTACACCATAACATATGTTGTGTATAAGGTAGGAAAAAGTATCTTGTTGGAAACGTCCTGGAACGATGGCCAGGAGCACTTGCGCCGCACTTCGTACACGTTGATGGATTAAGGGTGGTGCTCTCGCTTCTGCCGGACCCTATCTGCTGCAGTTTGCCCTTTCCTGTAGCCGCCAGCCCTACAGCCCCAAGTCGGCAATGATGGCACTGACTTTCTGCTCGGTATCGCGCAGTTTGTCGTGGCAAAAGCGCAGCAGCATGCCAGCGCGTTCTACTTTGAGCGCCAGTTGATCAATCCCAATTTTTCCCGATTCCAGCTCGGCCAGAATGGTTTCCAGTTCGGCGGCAGCGCCTTCGTAGGTTAGGTTTTCTTCTTTCATCAGTGCGTAGCTACAAAATTTTCTCCCGGCAATGGAGCCTTTCGAGCCTCCACGGCCTCTACCCGGGCCGTCAGTTTTTGCGCAAACAAGGTAATGTCCAATTCAGCACCAACGGCCGACTGATCCGCCGTTGCCAGCGCCTTGCCCTGGTAGCGCACAATCGCGTATCCCCGGGCCAGTGTGGTGTCCGGATTCAACAGGCGAAGGGCTCCTTGGGCCTTGCTCAACCCCGGTTCCGCCTGTCGAATTGGGAGCAGCGCCAGCCAATTCAACCGCCGATACCGCTCTAATTGCAGGGCTTCGGTGCGCAACAATTGCCGGCTAAGCGATTGCAGTTGATGCGTTTGCCCGGCCAAAACTGCCGGTGCCTCCTTGCGCAGCAGTTGAATCGGGCTTTGCCGGATCCTGGACTGGCTCACCAGCAATCGGCTCTGCCGCCCCGCCAATTCCGTGCGAAGCGCACGGGCTATCCGGTTGCCAATCTGGTGCAAGTTACCGCGCCGCCGCTGCGTGCTGCTAATGGCTCGAATTTGAAAGCCTTCCTGTGCCACCCCCAATCGGCCGCGCTGGGTTTTTAATTCGCGAACGGCTAAAAAACGGATGCGCTCCATGCGTTCCCGCTGGTCCATTTCAAAATTAGCGGCGCGGTCCAGCAGAAAAGCAGCAACCGCCGTCGGTGTTTTTGCGGCGGTATGCGCCACTTCGTCGGCCACGCTGCGGTCCGTTTCGTGCCCAATGCCCGTGATCAGGGGAAGGGTCATCGCGGCAATTGCAACCGCCAATTCCCGATCGTTAAAAACGTCTAAATCCAGGCGAGAGCCGCCTCCGCGAACCAGCACCACCGCATCGAATAGCTTTGCTTCCGTACTTTTTTCTATGTTACGCAGCGCAGCAGCCACTTCCGCGGCGGCCCCTTCGCCCTGAACTTTGACCGGAAACAACGTGATGCCAAAGCGGTAACCGTACTCGTTGCGCAGCAAATGCCGCACAAAGTCGGCGATGCCCGCAGAATCCGGAGCGCCCACCAACGCCAGGCGCTGAATAACTCGGGGCATCGGTACACCGGCGTTCTTGCGCAGTAAGCCGGAGGCCTGCAGAAAAGCCAGCGTTTCCTGCTTGCGTTTTTCCTGCTGCCCCAGTACGAAGCCCAAGTCCACTTCGCGCAGCACCAGCTTGAGGCCGTGAACGGGGTGAAAACTCACCGCCACGGCACACTGAATTTCGCTGCCCCGGCGCAGCACCTGGGGCGCTTCGCTGCCCAGGGCGTCCAGAATGCGGGCGTAGTCGTTTTTCCAGACCACGGCCTGGGCTTTGGCCACCAGTTGGCCGTTGCGCTCTTCGGCCAGGTCCAGATAGACATGCCCGCTGCTGTGCACGTTCCACTGGGCAATTTCGGCCCGAATCCAATACACCGCTCCGCCGGTGCGCTCCGAAATGGCCTTGCCGATGCTCCGGTTGAGCTGCTCCAGGCTGTAAACTTTGCTTTCGGGTTGCTGCTCGGCCATATGCCGGGAAAGTTAACCCAAATCCTGAAACGGCCCGAAAACGTGAACCGCTTTTGTAGAATGGTTATCTTTCCTTCCGGCTTCAAAGCCTGGCCTTTTTTTACCTGCCTGTTCGGTCATACAAATAAAAGTATTTTATATGATTTCTATCAACCATCTCTTGCTCGGTCGCGGTCTGCGCCTTTGGCTTGCCGCCGGGTTCTACTTTGTCGCGGTTGCCGTGTCGGCACAAAGCGCTGACCAGCAATACCACCGGGTCAGGGTGCAGGCGTCCGGGGCGCAACTCAGCGCGTTGGGCATCGCCGCAGACCACGGCTTGCGCAAAGGGGAGCTATGGTTCGAAGGGGATTTTTCCGATCGCGAGCTCGGCATCATCCGCGAGGCAGGGCTCAGCCACAGCGTGCTGCAGCGCGATATGGCGGCGTACTACGGTGCCAGGATTGCCGCAGATCCCGGTTTTGAAGCGGGCAGAGAGGCAGCTTCAACGCTGCGCGATGGCGCGGGAGCCTGCGCCCGCATTCCCTCCGATTTTGTGATTCCGGATGCCTTTGTGCCTGGCAGCATGGGCGGTTATTACACCATGCAGGAGGTTTATGACCAAATGGACAGCATGGCGGCGCGTTTTCCGACACTGGTTTCACCCCGGACCGCATTTGGCACCCAATTGACCCACCAGGGCCGGCAGCAATTCCTGCTCAAGATGTCCGACAACGTGGGCGTGGATGAAGCTGACGAGCCCAATGTGCTTTACACCGCCCTTATGCACGCGCGCGAACCGGCGGGCATGATGAGCGTCTTGTTTTACATGAACTGGCTGCTGGAGAACTACGGCATTGATGAACGCGCCACCCACGTGATCAAAAACGCCCAATTGTACTTTGTGCCGGTGGTCAATCCCGATGGGTATGAGATTAACCGAATCAGCAATCCGATGGGTGGGGGACTCTGGCGAAAGAATGCCCGCAACAACGGCACCAGCACCGGGGTGGACCTAAACCGAAACTGGCCTTACGAATGGGGGTTTGACAACGTGGGCTCTTCGCCGGTTGCAGCTTCAGACGTATACAGAGGTCCGTCGGCAGGTTCCGAACCGGAAATTGCTAACCTGATGGAATTGTCAGTAGAGAGAAATTTTAGAACGGCGCTGAACTACCACAGTTTCGGCGACCTGCTGATTTTTCCGTGGGGCTACGACTTTGTGTTCACGCCGGATCACGGAACCTTTCGACGCGGGGCAAAAAGCATGGTCGAAGACAATTTCTACACCTACGGAACCCCCTACCAAACCGTTTCCTACGCTGTGAACGGCAGTTCAGACGATTGGTTCTACGGCGAGCAAACGCTCAAGGAAAAAACCTTTGCCTGGACTCCCGAAGTGGGCGAACTCGGCTTTTGGCCACCGGCATCGCAGATTATCCCGATGGTGCAGGAAAACGCGCTGGCCAATTTGCTGCTGGCCTTTTTCGGTACGCGCTACGCCGCGGTAACTGCACTGGAAGCGCCCTTGGCCGAGCGCGAAGGAGTTTTGCGCCACCGTATAATTGGTTATGGTGAAATTCCCGTGGACGCTCAAGTCAGTCTTGAAGCCCTGAGCACGAACTTGGACGTAGCCGCGGTTTCGGTTGCCTATGCGGCCTTGGAGGCCGGACAGGAGCGGGAGGGCGAACTATCTTACCGCCTGCATCCGTCTACGCGGCCCGGTGATGCCGTGCGCTACGATTGGGTGTTGCGCTGGCCCGGTTTTGAGCACCGTATTACGGTGCAAACGCTGTTCGGCCTTGAGCAGCAGCCGATTCAACCTTCCGGAGACTGGCAGCCCTGGAGTGAGCAGGCCTTGCATGAGCAGACCCGTGGCCCATTGGTCTGGAGCGATTCGCCCGAAAAAAATTACACCAATGCAGCGGCGTTTGAAGGCGCCATCGGCACCTTTGACCTGACTGGAAACCGCCACAGCCGCCTGTTGCTGGACCTGCGCTGGGCGTTAGAACCCCGCTTCGACTACGCCTGGTTCGAAGCCTCTGCCGACGGCCAAACCTGGGTGGCGCTGCGCGGCGAGCACACCCGCTGCGGCGACTCCGAACAGGGCCCTTCGTGGAATCACTACACCGGTTCCTCCGAATGGACCGCAGAAAGCCTGGACTTGAGCCCATTTGAGGGCGCGCCCGTGCAAGTGCGGCTGCGCCTGGAAAGCGATGAGGCGCTCAGCGCCGACGGCATAGACCTGCGAAACCTGCGGCTGGCGTCTGTACAGGCACAGCCTACTGCGGCATTGCAACAAACTGCCTTGACGTTGCGGCTCTATCCCAACCCCGCGAGCGACCAGGTAGTGTTGACCTTGGCTGGTGCCGGGCAGGCAGGGGCTTTAGACCCAGGAACGTCGGTGCAAATTCTGGATGCTCTCGGCCGGGTGCAGCAGGTGCAGCGTTGGCCAGACTCGGGCGGTGCTTCAGGGGCACCCAGTCAAGTCGTGTTGCAGACGCAAGCCTTGCATCCCGGCATATACCAAGTGTTGGTGGTCAACGCAAAAGGGGTGGTGGGTCAGGCGTTGCTGGCCATCAGCCAACCATAAGAGGGTAAGCCTAAAAACCCCGCGCTTAAATCCGGCGCCGAAATCGCCACTTTTAAGCAACCTCTGGCCCAATCAGAGCTTCTCCAGCGTCAGCGTGGTCTCGATCAGCGAGTCAACTTCGATCAGCGCCCAGCTTTCGAGGTCCATTTTGTCATTGGCCAGCGACAAAATGACCAAACGGTACTCCAGCAAGTCGGAATAGATGAGGCATTTGGTCTCGTAGCGCTCCATGCGGTAGCTGCCGATGGTGGTATCGCCCAGGTAAATGAAGCGCAACACGCCGCTTTCGTCAAAGACATAGATGGGGTCCAAGGGAATTGGATCCGGGCCGGGTACAACTGGAAGGAGCGAAGGAATAATCGTGGAATCGCCTTCAACATATTCTGTGATGATCCAGGAGCCGTACAACTTGCTTTCCTGGCCGCAAATGTTGATTTTGCTGCAGGAGTTAAACCCTACCAAAACAACAGAAACCAGCAATAATGCCCCGGTAAACCAGGATAACGGCTGTGCGGCGAGGCGGGAAAAGGGGCGGATGGCCATAAAATGAGGTGATTTGAAGTCCGAAAATACGCGTTGTCGGTGGAAATGGGTAAACGCGCGTTATACAAGCGTTCGTACATCCTGCAAAGGAGGATGTTAAAAATTGTGCGTACTGACGGAACTGGGGTTTCCAGGAGTTCTGGTCAATGCAACCGCTGGCCATCCTGGTAGGTAACCACAAAAGCATCGCGGATGCCGGCGTCCCGGATGATGGTCAACACTTGATCGGCTTCTCCGCGAGAGGGCAAGTAGCCAATCACATAGCGGAAGAACCCGACGGAGGACGTTTCAATCCGAATGCCGCCCAACCAGTCAAAACCGTTGTAGCGGTCGGCCGTGTTGGTGCTGTGAATGCCCAATTGCACGGCATACCAGGTGCCGTCGCTCCAGGGATTGGCGGCCAGTTCGGCACCGACAGCGCGGTCTGCCTGCGCTGTGCTGCGCAGCGCCTCGCGGGCAGCGACGATCTCTTCCGGGGTAGGCACAGTTCCAGGGGCAAACTCCCGAGCCTTGCTTTCAATCACCGTTTCAAAGTAGGTAATCCGGAACTCGGTGCGGCGGTTAAACTGGTGGTCTTCTTCGGCGCAGACCGCATCATCCGTGCAGCGGTTGCGCAGGCGCGATTCACCGTAGCCCACCGCCTCCATTCGCGAAGGATCAACGCCGCGCCCGGTCAGGAACGAACGGGCAGCGTCGGCCCGCTGCTGCGACAATTTCAGGTTAAACGGTGCCGAACTCCGCGAATCCGTGTGCGATGACAACTCAATGCGCATTTCCGGATACGTTACCATCAGCTTGAGCAGTCGCTCCAGGTCCGCTTCCGCGTCGGGGCGAATGAACGATTTGCCATAATCATAGTATATGTTGTTCATTTCTACGACCAGGTCCTCGCGCATCTCGCTGACCTCGGCCAGCACCGCGATAGATTCGCCCTCCTTCAGGTTTCGGGTGTCCAGCAGCACTGGTTCGGACAGGTAATTGGTCTTGTCCACCTCGAGCAGGTAGGTTTCGCCCACGGGAACACTACCGCTGAAGAAGCCTTCGCCGTCAACGTTCATGACCAAAACGGTGTCGTTGTTCGGGGGAAGGATCACGCGCGCTACACCGCCGCCAGTCGATTCGCCGGTGGTAGAGCGCACGGTCTGGCCCAGCACCAGCGCGAGGCCGCCCGCCGCGTCAGTTACCGCCGAGGCGCTGTCGTGCAACAGCACCAGGTCATCGTCCAGGTAGGCCTTCCAGTTGCGGGAGATCTCGTACAAATCGTCGCCACCCCGCCCCCCCGGCCGATTGGACGCCATTACCCCCAGGGTATCCGTCTTGAGCCAGATCAGCCCAAAGTCGTCGTAGCGGGAATTCAGCGGCGGCGCTACCAGCGACGGTTCCATCCAGCCGATGTCTTTGCGCTTGCGGTGGGCGATGTACAGATCCAAGCCTCCAAAGCCCGCCCGTCCGTCAGACGAGAACCACAGGTTTTCTTCGGCATCCAGGAAGGGGTAGAGCTCGTCGCCGGGCGAGTTGATGGCCGGTCCCAGCCATTCCGGTTGGGTCCAGCCTCCTTGCAGCAAGGTGGTCTGGTAAAGGTCAAAGCCGCCCGAGCCCCCAGGGGCGTCGGAGCTGAAAAGCAGGGTTTTGCCATCGGCGCCCCAAGTGGGGTGCATGACCAGCGCCTCGCCCAGGCCTAATTCAAGCGCCTCGGGTTCTGTCCAATTTTGGCCAGCGTTTTGGCCAGCGTTTTCGCCGGAGTTTTGGCCAGTGTTTTGGCCAGCGTTTTCGCCGGATTCGCCAGATTTGTGACTTAAGAAAATGCCCAACAAAAGCCGCCTTTGGCGATCCAGGCCCTTTCCCCGGCTGATGATCCGGCTGCGGGTCAGGGCCAGCTTCAGGTCTGGTTCGTCTGCCACCGCCTTAGGTGCAAACACCTGCCCCGGCCCGTCGTGAAACTCGGAATTCAGCACGCCTTTCAGTGGGGCCACATCCGGTTCCTCGCTCTGCCAGTTGGGGCTCTGGTACAGGTCCAGGTAGGCTTCGCCCGTCCACGGATCAACCGCAGAAAGTCCAGAGCCGACGCGCGCCGGGTCGCTGCTGCGCCCCGAAGCAAACCAAAGCGCACCGTCCACAAACAGCGGTCCGAAATCGTGCTCGGGGCTGTTCAACGCCAAGTTGACCACATCAAACGAAGCCTGCTTGACCGTATCGGCCAAAATGCAAGAAGCCAGACCGGCCTCGCCCCGCGAATCTTCCGGATGCAGCCTAGCGTAGGCCTGAAACCAGGAGCGGGCCTCTTCGCAGCGGCCCAGCACTTGCAACACCTGCCCTGTGGGCAAGTAGTAGGCTGACTGCGCGTGTCCGCTGGTGTCAGGTGCTACCAGCAGCCGGGTGAACCAGCTAGCGGCCAGGTCGTATTGGCTGGTCAGGCGGTAGCACTCAGCCAACAACAGGCTCGCTTTTTCGCGGCGCTCGCGTTCGCGGACGGCCGCTTCGCTGGTCGGTTTGCGGGTAAATCGGGCTTTTAACGGCTCGGCCAGACCTTCTTCAAAGAGCGGAATGGCCTTTGTGTATGCGCGGTTTTGGAACAAGCGCTCGGCTTGGTCCAGTTGATCGGGGTAGTTGGTAGCCGGCTGGTAAGCCGCATTGTTCTGCGCAGAAGCTCGGTCTGCACCCGAACCTCCCGCCACGCCCACGGCCGCCTTTGCCCCGAAAGCTCCGAGAAAAGAAAGCAGCAGCGCGGCCACCAGGCCAATGGGCAACAGGTGAGTCTTCATAGCCATCAGAAAATGCGGTGCGGACTGCGGCGCGGGCTGGCAACATCGGTGTCGCGGCCTTCGGGCAGGTCAAATCGGATGAATACTTCGTGCGAGCCGCGGCTGGCGTCGCCGAGCGTGTTGAGGTCCATGTCGTAGCTGTAGCCGACGCCCAGGCCCTGCGGCAGGTCAACCATGAGTTGGCCGGTCACGGCGGGGTTGCTGCGGATGCCGGCGCCGATCCAAACGGTGCGCATCAGTTCCAGGGCCACGTTGCCTTCCACTTGCATCGGCGCGTTTTCAACTGCGCGCAAGAGCGCCATTGTGCGCACTCTGACGTTTGGTCCGTTACCTGCCAGGTAGCCGGCTGAGGCGAAGTAGTGCCGTCCTTCGCGCGAGTTTCCGTCGGGCAAGTAAGCCCCGCGCAACAAGCGAGGAGCGCTGAGCGAAACGAAAGCCTTCTCGGCCCAATCGTAGTAAATGCCGAATCCGGCATTGGGCAATAACCTGTTCTCGTTCAGAGAGAAAAGCAAGTCTGATTCATCAAATACTGTAAGTGACGTCAGGTCGGCACGGTGCAAGGTCACGCCGCCCTGAACGCCCAGCGACAGCCGTCCATTGCCCGCCGGAATGCGGTAGGCATAGGCTCCGCGAAGGCTGGTTTGGCGGGTCACGCCCAACTGGTCATCGCTCAGCACAAAGCCCAGCGCCAGCTTGGGGTTTTTGAGCGGGCTCTGCACGGTCAGCACGGCGGTACGCGGTGCCTGCGCAATGCCCGCCCATTGGTGCCGATATTGCACGGTAGCCGCCAACGTATTTCGAGCCCCGGCATAGGCCGGGTTAATCAACAGCTTGTCGTTCAGGTACAGCGACTGCAGCGGATCTTGTTGCGCTTGAAGCGAATGGCCGCAGAAAAGCATAGCCATCAAGCTTATGATTAAGCCCAGAAAGAAGCCGGGCCAGCGGCATGGGCGCGGGCCCTCCGTGCTAACCATGGGCCGTCCCGCAAGGGTCCGAGGCAGGTGCGCTTTCATGGCTTAGCGTCGCAGCGTTATGGAACCGGTCAACAGCGCTTTGGGCTGTTGCGGATCCAGGGTGAGCAGATAGAAGTAGGTGCCTTCGGGCAAGACCAGCGAACCGGAAATCCCGTCCCAGTCATTGTTATAAGGAGCGGCCTGGAACACCACGTCGCCCCAGCGGTTGACAATGCTGAGCGCATGGTCAGGGTAAAAGTCCAGGCCCAGGATGCGGAACACGTCGTTTTTGCCGTCGCCATTGGGCGAAAAGCCTCCGGCCACGAGCAACTGATCGTGGTAAAGGGTAAGTCTGACGGTTGCCTCTGCCGATTCCGTTCCGTCCGCGTTGCAAACGCTGTAGCGCAGCGAGTCCAGCCCGGCAAAGTAGGGCGAAGGGCTGTAGCGCAGTTGACCATTGCTTTCTATGCTGACGGCACCGAAGGCTGGAGCCACCAGCACTTGCAGGCAGGCCGCCTCGGCTTCCGGGGCATCGTTGTCCAGGACAGGCAGCAGGCCTTCGGCGCTGACTGCCAGCGTGTACGCATCGTCAATGGCGTAGAACGGCGCCGCGATGCAGGTCACCTGCAGGGTCACGCGCGCTTCGGCGCAGAGACCGGTCAGGTCGCAGACCTGGTAGGTAAAGCTGTCCGTTCCGCACCAACCATTTTCCGGCTGGTACGTATAAAGGCCCGCTGACTCGGTTGCGGTACCGCGCGTTGGCAGGCTGAGCAGGCTCATGGAAGCCGGGTCCAGGTCGCCGTCTACGTCGTAGTCGTTGATCAGGAGGTCAAGCAACACGTAAAGGATCAGGTCGGAGTCCTGGTCGCCGCTGGCAGAATCCGGCAAGGCCACGGGAGCATCGGCCACGGGCAGCACTTGCAGGTAAACGGTGGCCGTGTCGCACAAAGCCGGGGTTGCCGCGTCGCAGACTTGGTAGCGGAAGCTGTCCACGCCGTTGAAATCGGGCGAAGGGATGTAGCGCCACGGAGCAGCACCCGCGCCGGAAAGCAGGGTTCCGGACCAGGGCCCTTCAACCGGAATAAGGCTGCCTAAATCCAGCAGGTCTTCAGCATCGGTATCGTTGGTCCACACGGCAAAGTCTACGAGGCTGTCTTCCAGCACGGTAACGAAATCGGGATTGGCCGTCGGGGCCGTGTTGATGGGCGGCACCCAGCCCACGTAGATGAACACCAGCGCGGTATCGCAGCGCGCAGGCAGCGGGAAGCCGTCGTCGCAGACCGAATAGGCCAGCATATCGGTTCCGATAAAGCTGTCGTTGGGGGTGTACAGCAGCGCACCGGTCAATGGATCATAGCTGGCAATGCCGTTCAGCGGAGGGCTGACCAAGCTTGCAGTAAAAGCATCGATAGCGCCATCTATATCGCTGTCGTTCAACATGATAAACACGGTAACTGCCGTGTCCATGCCCGTGTAAGCTGTGTCGTTCAGCGCGCTTGGAGCGTCGTTAACCGGAATGACCCGAACCAGCACCCAAGCGCTGTCGCACTTGGTACTTACGCCGTTGTCGCAGATGCGGTAGGCGAAACTATCCAGGCCATTGACGTCCGGGTTGGGCGTGAACAGCACGGTGCCGGTCAGCGGATTCACGACGGCAGCGGCTTGGAGCGGTCCCGACCAAATGCTCAGCGATGCCGGAACCAGGGCCCCATCGGGATCGCTGTCGTTGGCCAGCACGCTCAAAACGACCGCGTTGTCTTCAAAGACGGAAGCGGTGTCGCGGAGCGCAATCGGCTTTACGTTGGGCGGCGGCGGCACTTCAAACACGGTGAACACCATCCAGGCGCTGTCGCAGGCGGCCGGGAGCGGGGTGCCGTCATCGCAGATTTGGTACAGCGCAGAATCGCTGCCAAAGAAACCAGGCGCGGGTGTGTAGGTTGTCGTGCCACTTCCAGCATCAAATGAGATACTGCCATTTAACGCACTGACGATGATGCTAAAAGAGGTAACATCGATGTTGCCGTCCAGATCGGTATCGTTGGCCAGCGGTGTCACGGCAATAGGGCTGTCCTGGAAGCCGGAAGCCGTGTCGTCCAGTGCTATGGGTGGGTCGTTGACCGGCAACACGTCTATAAAGACGGTGGCTTGGCTGCAACCCGCCGGGATGCCATCGTCGCAAACGCGGTAGCGCAGGGAGTCGGGTCCAACATAATTTGCGTCGGGAGCGTAGCGCACTTCGCCCGTTGCCGGATTGAGCACTGTAATGCCGTGCGCCGGACCCGCGATGACCGTCACGCTGGCCGGGTCAGCAAGGCCGTCCGGGTCCGTGTCGTTGACCAGCACGTTCAGCCAGGTAGGCGTGTCTTCGAGCACGGCAAAGGCATCATCGGCCGCGCTCACCGCATCGTTGACCGGAATGACCAGGATGACCAGCAGCGCCTCGCCGCAAGTAGCTGGAAGCGGTGTTCCGTCGTCGCAAGCGCTGTAACGGAGGCTGTCGGTGCCAAAAAAGTCGGGCGAAGGGGTGTAAAGCACCTGGCCAGTTCCGGGGTCAACCGCTGCCGTGCCGTTGTAAGGGCCAGAGACGATGGCCACCGTTGCCGGTACCATCAATCCGTCAATATCGCTGTCGTTAGCCAGCACATTCGTGCTTATGGGCAGGTCCTCATCGGTGACGTTGACGTCGTCTGTTAATGTTGGCGCATCATTGAGCGGCAATACCGTGATGGCCAGGCGGGCCTCATCGCAAGTGCTGGGAATTTGATCGTCGCAGATGCGGTACTGCAGCGAATCCAAGCCGTTGAAGTTGGGATTGGGCGTGTATTGCAGGCCGCCGGTGGCCGGGAAAATGACCACCACACCATGCAAGGGCCCGCTGACTAAAGCCAGACTTGCCGTGTCCAGGCGGTTTTCAGGATCAACATCGTTGTTGAGCGGAAAGGTCACGAAGGCGTTGTCTTCGAAGGTAGTCTCCGTGTCATCGAGCGCCAGAACCGGGTCGTTGATCTCTTCTACGCGCACGATTACCCAAGCTTCCGAGCACGCTTGTGGCAGCGGAAAGCCGGTGTCGCAGACCTGGTAGCGGAAAGAATCCAGGCCGCTGAAGTCAAGATTCGGGGTATAGGTAACCGTGCCGCTGAGCAAGTCAACGCTGGCCGTGCCGTTTACCGGGGCTACTGCAATGCTGACGCTGGCTGGGTTAAGGCCTGCGTCGGGGTCGCTGTCATTGCCCAACACCACGATGCTTACCGGCATGTCTTCAAGGGTGGTGGCTGAGTCCGTTACGGCCAGGGGTGCATCGTTAACCGGGGTGATCGTGAACAGTACCCAGCCCGTGTCGCAGCTTGCGGGGCAGGCGGGGGGGCAGATGACATAAGCCGCAGAGTCCAGGCCGTAGTAATTCGGTTGTGGGGTGTAGGTGGCGTTTCCCCCGGCGTCCCAACTGACGGCCCCGTGCAGCGGCGGCGTGTGCGGGTAAAATTCCAGCGAACCCACCACCCCGTCATTGGCGACGGCGTTGAGGCTGCCGCTGCCGTCCTCGGTTAAGGTTAGTGCGTCGCTGTTAGCGGAAAGGATGCCCGGCGTGTAAACTGTGACCAGAATGTTGTCGCTGTTGGGGCAGCATCCACCCGCAGTAGACGTGACCGTATAGACCGTAGTTGTGACAGGGTTAGCCCAAGGCGAATTGCAGTTGGTGCAACTCAGCCCCGCTGCCGGCGACCAGGTATAGGGCCCCGGTCCGGTGGCCGTGAGGCGCACTGAATCGCCGGGGCAAATGGTCCGGTCCGGCCCGCCCACCACCCGGCCGCGCACGTTCACATACACCCAGGCCGACCCGCACTGCGCTGGCCAGGGATGCCCGTCGTCGCAGATTTGGTACCGAAAGGAATCCAGCCCCGTGTACCCGCTGGTCGGAACATACAAAACCCGGCCCAAGGGGCCGGTAAGCGGTGTCGCCGAGCCATGGCTCGGCGGCGTCAGGATGCTGATGCTGTTCGGGTTGATGTTGCCCAGCGGGTCCAACGGATCGTCGTCGTTGAGCGCCACCCGAATGAACGCGTTGGACCCCTCCAACACACTGTCAAAGTCATCGTTGATGACCGGCGGGTCGTTGATCGGGTAAATGGTAATGGTGACCTGCGCCGTATTGGTCAAACCCGTGAAGTCAGCGATTTGATAGCGAAACTGGTCAAACCCGTGATAATTGGGGTTGGGCGTGTACACCACCGCGTGCGTGACCGGATCCACCACCGCCGTGCCGTTGATGGGCGGGTTGATGAGAACCAGCGAATTGGAATCCAGGTCGCCGTCAACATCCACGTCATTGACAAACACCTGAATGGGCTTGGTAAAATCTTCGGATGTCCAGTCGATGTCGTTGGCGGCCAAGGGCTGGTTCTGGGCGGAGGCTAGTTGGTGCGCTAAGAGGCTGAGTGTCAGGAGGATTAGGAGTGGACTCTGTTGGATGTGCAGGTTGAAGCTCGGCTTGCTGGT
>Ga0105049_10001690_pt1 | contig 26006 bp, 19 predicted proteins | sample MAT06_FD_78087 | JGI IMG/M metagenome (GOLD analysis project Ga0105049, IMG submission 78087) | Freshwater microbial communities from Lake Fryxell liftoff mats and glacier meltwater in Antarctica - MAT-06 | ecosystem: Environmental > Aquatic > Freshwater > Ice > Liftoff microbial mat | place... | reverse complement strand
TACTGCTTACTGCCTACTGCCTACTGCCTACTGCCTACTGCGTACTGTTTGCTCTATTGTATCCATACCCCGGCACGTCCCGTGAGACGCGCGGTGACCACAATTGCCTGGGCAGACGTGCGTACAGCGACAATCTGCAATTCGCTGACGCTGCTGCCGAGCGCGATCCCCTTCCCCACCGGTCCGTTCAGCTTGCGTAGCAGCTCGACACGAATGGAATCGAGCTGCGCGCCGAGCGGAACGCGCCCACCCAGAGTTGCGCGCCGTACCGCACGGGCCACGAGCGGTGCACCGAGTGTGGACTTCACGCGTGACAGCGCACCCTTGCTGGCCAGATTCCACTCGAGATCATCGAGTCGCAGCTCGCGCGTGGTCGCGTCCCAGCGCAGCCGCGAGATCAGCGTCAGCGAACCGCGAATGGAACCGGATACCTGTAGCCTGACTGCAAGGCTGTCACCAAGCCCACGCACCGTCACGCTGTCCACTTTAACGGTGCCCGTTGCAGTCTCCGCCGAGAGCAGCGCGGTGGCGCGACGCTGCACTTCGGTGAACGGGAGTTCGACCGTGATTGGCACTTCGAAATTCTCGGGTGCCTCACCCAACGCGAGCGCCGGCAATGCACGCTGCGACATCCTCGGTTTGTCACCTGCCACGACCCTTGGCCTCGCGTACAAGACGATCGCGGTCTGAATACTCGGCCCATTGGATGTGAACGGGGTGACGCGCACCGCTTCCGGTTCGAGGGTGAGCCACAGCGAGTTGGTGGAATCGAGTGCGGTGGGCTCGAGAAAACTGCGCCAGAGGGAATCAGCGAGAATGCGCATGTCGGCGACACGCGGGATCGCCGTATCAGCTTGTGCCGCGAAATCAGCGAGCTGCTGGTTCAGCACTTTTTGCAGAGTAGACGTCGCGTTCACGCCGAGAACCGTCACCAGACATGGGTCGAGCAGCGTGGCTGTCGCCGTCGAATTGCGCGCACCGATGCGCCAATCGCGTCGCCAGAAGAGCGATGTGCTCATGGAGAGCGTCGCTCGACGCATCGCTTCGGGCGCATATCCGCAACTCGCGAGACGCGCGACCCCAACCGCACCGAGCTGTGCGCGATAACCGAGCTTCGTGTCGATAAAGAGTCTGTCGGCAGCGCCGTGAAGCGTGAGCGAGTCGCGCCGATACACGTACTGGTGGCACACCATTCCGCCGACAACGGTGCACGCTGCCTGGTCGAGCGAGTCGCGGACTGGAAAGAGCGAATCAAGCGATGGCCGGAGCGATCGGAGGACGTACGTGACATGCACCGGCACCACCGCGAGTCCCGATAGGGCGATCGGCGGTTGGGCAGCCGGCAGTGGCGTGGGGTTCGCACCGGCACCACTGTTCTTTGCACAGCCACCGGTGACACATATCATCGCCGCCTGCGCGCCCGCGACGAGCGCGAATTGGAACCGCCGCGCTCCCGCCACTCGCGACGCTCGCCCAAACAGCCGCCGTTCTCCCTCCGGACCACTTTGCATGCGCTCCTCATCCATCGTTCGTGTTGTCGCCCTCGGCGTGCTGACCGGGTTCACTCTTTGCATCACCGCACCGACTAGCGTACACGCCCAAGGCGGAATGGGTGGCATGGGCGGCGGAATAGGGGGCGGACGTCGCGGTGGGATGGGTGGCCCCGGTATGGGCGATGGTGCCCGTCGTACCCCCGCGACAATGGTCAAGGATAATCTTGAGAAGAACGACCCGATCGCGTTCCTGCTGGACCGGAAGAAACCCTTGACCTTGTCTGATGCTCAGAAAGACTCGCTCAAGCTCTTCCGCAAAGAAATGCAGCGCATGCAGGAGCCGCTGTTCAAGGATATCGAGAAGATCTTCGCCGATGAGGCACCGCAGAGCGGCGGTGGACCGGGCGGTGGACCGGGCGGTGGCCGCCGCGGTGTTGGGATGGGCGGCGGGAAGGGTGCGATACTCCCGGACACCGCCAAAGTCATCGTGGCGCGCCTCACTGACATCCAGGAAGCGTATCGCGACCGCGCTCGCACGCAGTTGAACGACGGGCAGCGTCACATCGCCGACTCGCTCCTGACGGCACTGCTGGACGAGGAACGCAACAAAGACGAGGAAGAGCGCGCGAAACGTCGCGGCCGGAACTAGTCACGCAGATCTCAGCCGACTGAACGCGCGCACCACTACCACGCGCGTTCAGTACCCGTCCAGTCGAAGAAGCCGCCTGTTTTATCTTTGGGAAGGCGCTCGGTCACGCTGAGCAGTCCCAGCGCGGCATCACTGATGGGCACGAGGAACGACGGGCCATCCGGCGTGGTTACATAGTTGCCGGGGTTGCCGATGCATACGGTGATTCGTTCTTCGGCCAAGTCATTCGCCAAGGCGCGCGTGAGCATGTGGAGCGCGGCCGCACTGCTGCAGCGCGCGTAGTCACCGCCCTGCGTTTTCCCGGCGAGTGAACCAAGCCAGCTACTCACCATCAGAACGCGCGCGCCGTCGCCGAGCGTGAGCCAGGGAAGCAGCGTGCGCACGAGCATCACGGGCGCGACGGCATGTCGGCGATAGTGTTCGACGAGACCGGTTGCGGACAGGGTGCTCAGCGTCTCGTCGCGTTCGGCGTCAGCAAGCTTATCGTGCGGTCCCGGTTCGGCCGGCGCAACAATGAGCAGATCGAGCGAATTGGTCAGCTGTTCCAGTACCGGTATCACTTGGGCGACACTTGCTGCATCGGCCGGATCGAGCGCGATGAGTTCAAGCCCCGAGAATTCGGCGCGCAGGTCGGCTAGGATGGGAACCCGCGCGGGATTGCGCGCCGCCGCGTACACGTGATCGCCGCGCAACAGGCACTGCCTGACCAGTTCGACACCAAGTGGACGTGCCGCGCCGGTAACCAGCGTGCGCCGTGCCGAGGATGACATCAGATACGCCCCGTAAATGTGGTTTCGAGCACGCGGGCAACGGCGGAAACATCCGCGTCGATTTCAATCGGTCGATTGGCGCGTGGAAAATCCGTTCGCTCCTGATGCAACTCCACGAGCATGCCGGGATCCTTCAAGACGTGCCCCGTCAACACAGCCACGACACGATCGGTGGACGCGATCACGCCTTGCGCAACCAGTTTACGCACGCCGGCAACACTCGCCGCACTCGCTGGTTCGCACCCGACACCGGCAGCATCGATAGTCATCTTTGCGTCGATGATCTCGTCGTCCGTGCACGAAAGCACGATGCCATTCGTTTCGCGAATCGTGCGCACCCCACGATCCCATGATGCCGGGTCGCCGATCCGAATTGCGGTCGCAACCGTTTCGGCGGCGACCGTGTAGCGCGTTGCAAAGCCTTCGTTATAGCTGCGCGCAAATGGGGCAGCGCCAGCGGCCTGAACCGACACAATCCGCGGCAGGCGATCGATCAAGCCAAGCGCATATGCTTCGCGCAGCGCTTTGCCGAAGGCCGCTGTATTGCCAAGGTTCCCGGCTGGCAGCACGATGAAATCAGGCGCCTCCCAGTCAAGTTGCTGCAACAGTTCGAGGACGATCGTCTTCTGGCCTTCAACGCGCCAAGGATTGATCGAATTGAGGAGGTAGATCCCGAGTTCGCGCGACGCATCCTGCACGAGTCGAAGACACTGATCGAAGTCGCCACGCACGAGCAATGTGCGCGCTCCATACGAGAGCGTTTGCGCGAGCTTCCCCATCGCGATCTTTCCCGCCGGCACGAACACCAGTCCCGGAATCCCGGCCTGCGCGGCGTACGAGGCCAACGCCGCCGATGTGTTTCCGGTCGACGCACAGGCAACCGCCCTGGCACCGATCCGCACGGCTTGGGTCACGCCGACGGTCATCCCCCGATCTTTGAACGACCCAGTCGGGTTGTGGCCTTCATGCTTGATCAGCACACCCTCAACACCGGTATACGTCGACAGGGCGGCGCGCGAAAGCAACGGAGTATTCCCTTCCGGATGACTCGTGATCGAAGCACCGGCATTCGGCATGACGAGTTGCTGAAAACGCCAGACGCCCGATGGATGGCCGACAGGACGCGCGCAGCAGTTCTGTGCGAAGCTCGCACGCAGCGCGTCGCCAGTCATCACGTTCCCGGCCGCATCGGTTGGTCGCGCATGCAACACTTCGAGCAGACTCCCGCACGATGGACAGGCCGGCGCAGAATCGAGTTCGCTCAGGACCGTAGTGCAGCCCGCGCACCGCTGCACGCTCGTGCTGCCAGGAGCAAGGAAGAGCTCATCCGCCGTCGCCTGCGTGTGATGCTGCGGGCGTTCGTCCGAGTGCAAAATATCCACGTGTTCGCTCATTTGGGCGCCAGTTGCAGTAGGTCGTTCAACACGCCGGCGGCAGTCACGGCCGGACCAGCACCGGGCCCCGTGATGACCAGCGGGTGTTCGCTGTAGCGCTTTGTCGTGAACACAATCTGATTGTCGGTGCCGCGCAAACCTGCGAGCGGATGCGACAGTGGCACTGCGCGTAACCCGACTTGCACACGACGCGCGGTTGCGAGCAATACATAGCGCAATACGCGCTCCTGTTTCTGCGCTGCGGCCTGCCGCTCGGCCCATGCCGCATCCTGTTGATCGAGTCGCGCGAGGAATGTGGCGAGTGGCAGTTTGCGATAGGCGAGCGGAACGAGTGACTCGACGGCAACGTCGCTGAGTTCACCTTTGAAGCCAAGCAGTCGGGCGAGAATGAGCGCCTTGCGTGCGACGTCCATGCCGGAGAGATCGTCGCGTGGGTCGGGTTCGGTGAACCCCAGACTCATCGCCTTACGCAGCGTGACGCTGAACGGCTCGCCGCGACCGATGCCGGTGAGCAGAAAGCCGAGCGTGCCCGACGTGCACCCTTCGATGCGCAACACCTTGTCGCCCGTCTCGACCAGCTTGGCGTACGAGTCCATCACCGGTAAACCGGCACCGACTGTCGTTTCGTGTAGAATCCGTCGACCATGCTTTTGGGCCAACGCCTGCAACGCTTCGACTTCGTGCAATGGCGCAGAGAGTGGTCGCTTGTTGGCGAGCACGACGTCCATCCCCGCGTGCAATGCCGTGCGCAGCGCGGGCAATGTGTCGTTGGCGGTGAGATCGGTTACGACCGGATGCACCAACGCGTGCTTCGCGATGTGCGCCAGCGCTTCATTCGCCGTGGCTGCTTGACCGCCCTCGAACTCCGCGAGCGGGCGTCCACTCGCCTTCTTGTCGGCAAGCACTGCCAACTGTCGTGCGGGAATACCCTGTGGCGCGAACACGTAACCACTGCGATCGATCAGCGCCACGATATTGGGACGAACACGCGTCTTCACACGCGGCAGCATGCGCACCAGCTCGCGGCCGATCAGGCCAAAGCCCAGCACAATCACATCCAGACGATCGGTCTGGCGTATCCCGCCACCACCGATCTTGTCCATCTGAAACTCATCGTGCACTGCGCGCGCTGCCGTTTCCGCGTCCCCAGCCGAGATCACGACGGAAATGTTGAGCTCTGACGATCCCTGCGCGATGGCCACGATGTTCACGCCGTGTTCGGAGAGCGCACGAAACATTCTGGCCGCGATGCCGGGGGTGCCGGCCATGCCGAGTCCGACAACCGCGAGCATGGCCATCCCCAACTGCACGTCAACACCTTCGAGCTCACGACGCGACAGTTCAATCGAGAACGCAGTCTCCAGCGCAACACGCGCCTCAGTCGCACGCACGGCGGGCACGCACAAACAGATGGAGTGCTCGGACGAAGCCTGAGAAATCATCGCGACGTTGATCTCGGCCGCGTGCAACGCAGCAAACGTGCGCGCCGAAATACCCGGCACGCCGAGCATGCCGTTACCCGTCACTGTCACAAGCGCCTGTCCGCGAATCACCGACAGCGCCTTGACCGGATAGCGTGTCAGCGTGCGACGCATCGACACTTCCGTGCCGACCGCGGTGGGATCGGCGAACGGGCGCACGAACACAGGAATGCGCATCCGCGCCAACGGAATCAGTGCACGCGGCTGCAACACCTTCGCGCCATAGTACGCCAACTCTGCCGCTTCACGGACATTCAATTGCGGGATGATGCGGGCCGTCGGCACGAGCCGAGGGTCGGTTGTCATCAATCCTGGGACATCTTTCCAGAGCGTGATCCGTTCGGCGCGCAGTGCGCGACCGATCACCGTCGCGGTCAGGTCGCTTCCGCCTCGTCCGAGCGTGACCACCGCCCCATCGGGCGACGCACCGACAAAGCCGGGAACAACGGGGATGATCTTGCGACGAAGCATTGGCAGCAATCGCGCGCGTACCGCGCGGTCGGTGGCGGCCAAGTCGGGGAACGCGCCCCCGAAGTTGCCGTCGGTCAAAATCAGCTCCGCGGCGTCGACATACTCGGCCGTTACGCCGCGCGACTGTAGGCCGGCCACTAGCAGTCGTGCCGAAAGCTGCTCGCCACGCGCAACGATGAAGTCCCGCGTGCGCGGCGTGAGTTCACGGAGACTCGATACGCCGTGCAGGAGGGTGCGCAGGTCAGCAAACGCGCTTTCGATATCCGTCAGCAGCGCCTTGCGCGCGCGGACGCCTGAGACGATGGCCGAGGCCACGTCGCGATGCAGACGCTGCACGGCAGCCATTTGTGTGTCGACGTCGCGTGGATCGCCGACCAATGCGACATTCGCCAGCGACAGCAGGCTGTCTGTCACACCGGCAAGGGCGGAGACCACCGTCACCAGTCGCGTTCGGCGAGGCGCGACGATGATGTCAATAGCGTGCTTGACGGCGGCAACGTCCGCGAGAGACGCGCCACCGAACTTGAACAGCTCGACGGAGTGCTGGCGAGGCGGCATCAATGACCCAATCGGGGGGGCGACCGTCCCCTATTAGAGGGTCGCGTCCCGCAGGTTAGTCCCGGGCCGTCGGCCTGTCCACACCTACGCGTTCATGCGTACCTTTCACCCGAGAATCAGTCGGCACACCACACCGGAGTGCCGTATTCCCGTTCGTCGAACCGACATGACCGTTTCTGTAGCAGTGACTCCGACGCCGCCGACGCCTTCGTTGGCCATCACGCCCCCGCTTCCGGATCGGCTTGCCGGGCTCGCGCAGCTGGCAAACAATCTCGCTTGGAGCTGGAATCGCGACGCGCGCGCGCTCTTCCGCGAAATAGACGAAACCCTCTGGAACCGCCTGCACCACAATCCGGTGGTGCTCCTCCAGCAGGTCGATCCCGTACGCCTCGAGCTGCTCGCCGCCGATATCGCCTTCTGCTCTCGGTATGATCGCGCCATGCAGTGGCTGGCGACCGAAAAGTCTGACGAGCACACGTGGTACTCGCGCACTTTCCCCGAACTGCGCGGCAAACCAGTCGCGTATTTCTGCGCTGAATTCGGGATCCACAACTCCGTGCCGATCTACTCCGGCGGACTGGGCGTGCTTGCCGGAGACCATCTCAAGACGGCGTCCGATCTGGGCGTGCCATTAGTCGCGGTCGGCATTCTCTACCGCAACGGGTATTTCGACCAGCGCATCCGACTCGACGGCTGGCAGGAAGACTCGAACGTCCGCTTCCCGTTGAGCTCCGTGCCAATCACGCAGGTGCCCGGGCCGAACGGTGAGTCGCACCTGGTAACGGTCAACACCTTTGGTCGCGACATCAACATTCGTGTCTGGAAGCTCGAAGTGGGACGGGTACCGGTGTATCTGCTCGACTCCGACCTTCCGGAGAATCATCCGGATGATCGCCCGCTCTTGTCCAAGCTGTATTCCGGTGGACCCGGGATGCGCCTGCGTCAGGAGTGGTTGCTCGGCGTGGGCGGTGTCCGCGCGCTGCGCGCACTAGGCATCGAACCGGCCGCGTGGCACGCCAACGAAGGGCATGCCGCGTTCATGATGGTCGAACGGGTGCGCGAGCTGTGTGTCGCCGGCGTTGCCTTCCCCGACGCGATCAAGCAGGTGCGCAATCGGAGCGTGTTCACCACGCACACGCCGGTGCCTGCCGGACACGATCAGTTCAGCGTGCAGGAGGTCGTGCAGTGTGCCGGGGGCGTGTGGAAGGAGATGGGCATCGACGCACAGACCTTCGTGCGGCTCGGTTACCACCCCGAAGTCGGTTCGGGCATGTTCCACATGACCGCGGCATCAATTCGCATGTCGCGTCGGGTGAATGCCGTCTCGCGTCGTCACGGCATAGTCACGCAGGAGCTGTGCAAGCCGCTCTGGCCGAATCGCCCGGCGGAGGAGGTGCCGGTTGGTTACATCACCAACGGCGTGCACCTCGCGACCTGGATGGCCAGTCCGGTGATGCGCCTGCTCGACCAGCATCTCGGACCATGGTGGGGACACACCAACGATCCATCGGTGTGGGAGCAGGTGCTGTCCATGGACGACGAAACCCTCTGGTTCACCCACCAGCGACTCAAGCACACCCTCATGAATCGCGTGCGCGAAGAAGCCCGTCGCGCATTCGCCGAACGCACGCTGGACACGGCGCAGTTGGTCGGCGCTGGCCCCTTGCTCGATCCGCATGCGCTGACCATCGGCTTCGCGCGACGCTTTGCGACCTATAAGCGCGCCGATCTGATCTTCAATGATGTCGAACGTCTGCGCGCGCTCGTCACGAACAGCTCGCGTCCCGTACAGATCATTTTTGCTGGCAAGGCGCATCCGGCCGACAATCCGGGTAAGCAGGTGCTGCAGAACGTCTACCATTTCACGCGTGACCCGCGTTTTGAAGGTCGCATCGCGTTCGTCGAAGATTACGGCATGCACCTCGCACATTTGCTCGTGCAGGGCGTAGACGTGTGGATGAACATGCCGCGTGTGCCGATGGAAGCGTCGGGCACGAGCGGCATGAAAGCCGCACTCAACGGAGTGCCACAGTTCTCCACGATCGACGGCTGGTGGGAAGAAGGGTACGAAGGCAACAACGGCTGGGCCATCAATCCCTCAGAAGACAGCGACGATCGTTCCATCCCTGCGTCGCGGCTGTACGAGCTGCTCGAGAAGGAAGTCGTGCCCAAATTCTACGAGCGTGACGCGGTCGGGTTGCCGCGTGGTTGGCTCATGATGATGAAGAACGCGATCCGGGTGGCCGGTCAGCACTTCACCGCCCGCCGCATGGTGGAGCAGTACGCGAAGAACTACTACGCGCCTTCTATTCTTGGCGACATGCTGCCCGACGATCCGCCAATCTCGTGAACGGCTTTCGCCATTCCCCTAAACCGCTGATGTTCGCGCGATGACTTCAGTTGGCAGACCCACGCCGAATCTCGGTGCGCCGGTCGTTGGACCGCACAGCGGTTCCACGCAGACGATCGTTCACATCGCGGCGGAGTATACGCCTTTCGCTCGTACCGGTGGTCTCGCGGAAGCGGTGATGGGGCTGGCCGAGTATCAGGTGAAAGCCGGCGCCACCGTCGTCGTGTTTGTGCCGTTGTATCGATCGGTTCGCGACTTCGCCCCCGACCTCGCTCCGCTTGGTCGACCGATTCGCGTCGAACTCGGCTTTCGCGGCTCAGAGGTGCGCTTCTTTCGTGAAGTGCACCCGCAGCCAGGCCCGAAAATCGTGTTCGTCGATATCCCCGAGTATTTCAATCGCGTCGGACTGTACGCCGAGAACGGCCGCGATTACGCCGACAATGCGCGCCGCTTTGCAATGTTTTCGCGCGCCGTGCTCGACGGTATCCCACGTCTCATCCAGGGCCCTGTCCTCATTCACGCGCACGACTGGCATACGTCCCTCGCGCTGTTATACATGCGGAGTTACGGCGACCTGCGCGAGAAGTTTGCGGGCACACCAACCGTGTTGTCGGTACACAACGCGGGCTATCAGGGACACTTCCCGACCTCGATGCTCAACGAGTGCGGCATCCCCCCTGAACTGTACAACTTTCGCCACGTCGAGTGGTACGACCGCATCAACTTTCTGAAAGCCGGGCTGACGTTCGCCGACATGGTTGTGACGGTCAGCCCCACGCACGCTGCTGAGCTGCGCACCCCCGGTGGCGGCTTCGGTCTGCAGGAAGTGTTTCAGTGGCTTGGCGAGCGGTTTACGGGCATTACCAACGGCATCGATCAGACCGTGTGGAATCCCGAGACCGACAATCAGATCTCCGCCAACTATTCGCGCGAAGATCCGACAGACAAAGCCAAGTGCAAGACTTCGCTGCAGCGGATGTTCGGACTGCCGCAGCGCCGACGCACACCGCTGATCGGAATGACAGGCCGCCTCGTTACGCAGAAGGGTCTCGATCTCATCCTGAATTCGTATCTCGTCTGGAATCTTGACGCGCAGTTCGTTTTTCTTGGTGCCGGTGAGCGCGCATACGAGAATGCCCTCACAAAACTCGCCGCGGCACGCCCGCGTCACGTTGGCGTGCAACTCGACTTCACCGACCGGCTCGAGCATCGCCTGATGGCCGGCGCCGACATGTTCCTCATGCCGTCGCAATACGAACCGTGCGGACTCACCCAGATGCGCGCGCAGCGCTACGGCGCGCTCCCGATCGGTCGCCTGGTTGGCGGCATCGCGGACACCGTCGAAGACGACGTGACCGGATTCCTCTTCGAAGAGTTCCGCGCCGGCGCGCTCGACTGGGCGATTTCCCGTGCGTTGACGCGATTTGCGGACCACGACCAATGGGAACCGCGCATGCACGCGGCGATGGGTCGCGACTTCGGTTGGGGGCTGTCGGCCGAGCGGTATGCCGAGGTGTATCGCCGCGCCACCACGATCGCGCAGCGCCGCTGATCGGCGGCCGCCGATCGAATTGGGACCGCGCGCTCGCTCAACCTGTTTCCTTGGACAACGATGTCGAGAGTGCAGCAATCGGTAGTTGTGCACGCGCACTGCTATCAGCCGCCGCGTGAAGATCCGTGGCTCGAAGTGGTTGAAGCCGAGCCGTCAGCGTCTCCCGACCACGACTGGAACGCGCGCATCGATCGCGAATGCTACGCGCGGCTCGGCGTCGCCGAGTCGCGCACACGTGACAAGCGTGCGGCGCCACGAGATCCCGATGCGCGCTCGGGGTTGTCGCGCATCGTCAATTTGTATGGCTGGTGCTCGTTCGATGTGGGCGCCACACTGTGCGAGTGGCTCGAGACAGAGGCGCCTCACACCCTCGCGGCGATGCAGGCCGGTGATGCCGCGAGTGTGCATCGGTGGGGGCACGGCAATGCCATGGCCGCACCGTATCATCACGTGATTCTGCCACTCGCATCGCGTCGCGATAAAGTCACCGAAGTCCGCTGGGGAATGGCCGACTTCCGCAAACGGTTCCGCCGCGATCCTGAAGGGATGTGGCTCCCGGAATGCGCGGTCGACGACGAGACACTCGACGTGCTCGCCCAGGAAGGCATCCGCTTCACAATCCTCGCGCCCTATCAGGTACGCGGGGCCGAAGGCACGCATGGCATGCCGGTGCGATGGCGCGGTGCAAGCGGGCGCGAGCTCACCATCCTCCCTTACGACGGCAACCTCGCCGGCGAAGTGGCATTTGGCGGCCTGCTACGCGATGCAACGACGCTGGCCAATCGACTCGCGCGGCCGGAAAGCGTGAACGATGGCATCACGCGTTGTACCACACTCGCGACCGATGGAGAAACGTTCGGCCATCATCATCGCGGCGGTGATTCAACACTGGCCGATGCGTTCGTGCAGATCGCTGACCGGCGCACCGGTCTGGTGACCAATCCGGCCGCACTCGTCGCCAACAATCCACCGACGCGCGACGTCACGCTCGTGTCGCCGTCGGCGTGGAGTTGCGCGCACGGTGTCGAACGTTGGCGCAGCAACTGCGGCTGCCGACTCGATGGCAGTCGCCCACCTGCACAGGAGTGGCGTGGGCCGTTGCGCGAAGCGCTTCGCGTGCTCGCCGATCACTGCCACGAGGTGTTCGAGCGCGAGGGGCAGCGGCTGTTCCGGGAAGACCCCTGGGCCGTGCGGGATGCATACGGCGACGTTGTCGGTCACGACGGAGAAGTGCTCGAGACATTTGTCCGTGCGCACCTCGCCGATCACCTCATTGGGCGCGATGTGCAGCGTGCTCGTGAACTGCTCGAACTCGAGCGAGCGACACTGCGCATGTTTACGTCGTGCGCCTGGTTCTTCGACGACGTCGATCGCATCGAGACTCGCCAGGTGCTGCGCTATGCCGCGCGCGCACTCGAGCTCTCCGGCATGGCGGCGCATCTCGCACCCGAGTTTGTGCACGCGCTCGAATCCGCACGCGGCAGCACAGCTGGCTCCGGCACGGCAAGCGATCTCTTCGTGCGTGAAGCGCTTCCGCATCGGGATGCCGCATGGAGTGTCGCCGCCGGTGCGATCGCCTGCGCATCGCTCGGCGTTCACCACACGCTCATTGCCTGCTACGACGTACAGGTGCGACCTCACGACAGTGCATGGGAAGCCACCGTCACCCACCGTCGCACCGGGCACTCGGCGCTGCTCTCAGGACGCGCGATCGGAGCAGGCCCAGCGCTGACCGTGTGCGTGACTCAAGCCGACGTCGCCGATGGTGCGTTGCACGAAATCCCCATTCATGAATTCCCCGAATCGCTCGCGCGCGAGCTGCTTCGGGGGTTCGCCAATGACGATGATGCACTGTTGAGTTAGTAGTGTAACGATGCAGCCTCATGGCGTCGGAATCGCGAAACCACACGTCTTGCGGTGCGTGATGCAACGTTCACCGCCGCCGGCGTCGGGGTTTTTCACGACGGCGCGCAGCGGAGGCGTTCAGCGCAGCAACGTTGAATCTCCTATGACGCATGCTCTGCTGGCGACATTCGCGTCTTCACCATATAAGCACGCAATTGTGTAGACATTGGTGCTCCCGATCACGGCACGTCGATTGCCTTGTACGGATGTGAGTCGCAATCTACTGCGGACATTCCGATGACTTGCGGCTCGCTCCTTACATATGCTGGAGTGCGTATGCGATGGACTCGAAAGGTAGTTGCAACGGCGATTGGGCTTGCATCCATCGCACAGGTTGCTCAGGCTCAGGTGACAGTGAACTACTCGACCACGGGCTCGTTCTCGGGTCTGTGCACGGGACTGAGCTGCTCGATTGGCGGGATGCTGATCAGCTTCAATCCACTCAGCAGCAACTCGGTCACGCTTGACTCGAACAACGGGTTCTACAGCTTTCTGTCGTTCGGTGAATTCGCAGTGTCCGGCTCGCGGGTCGGTCAGCAGTCGTTTGCCGGTGTGAGCTTCGCGCTCACAATCACGCAGAATATGCCGCTCGCAGGTGGGCCACAGATCTTAGCGGGACAGTTCACGGGCGGGATTGACGCCAATTCGTCCAATCTGAAATGGAATCGCGCGCCGGCGGCGTGGTCACTGCCGTGGGGTGCCAGTCAGACCATCGACTACACGTCTGCGTCGTTCACCAACCTACAGGCGCCGTCGTCCAATCTGGGCGTCACCAGCATCCAAGGCGACGTTTCGACGAACGTGGTCCCTGAGCCAGCGTCAATGGTGCTGGTCGCCGTTGGCTTGAGCGGTCTGTTGCTTGCGGCACGCCATAGGCGCTCGGCGTGACGCGTTAATTGGCGGATGCAAGCCGGGGCGTGCGACGTTCACACGCCTCGCGCTTTCCTCTCGTTCAGTGATGCAGAGTGGTGCGAGCATCTTCATACTTGAGACATGCTGAAATCGCTTCTCGGGCTAGCCGGATGGATTTTCGGAACGAGTCTCGCGGCGGTCACCGGCGCCGTCGCGGCGCGGGCGGCGTCCGCGTTTTACGAGCAACTCGATCGGCCCGCATGGGCACCGCCGGGATGGGCATTCGGCCCGGCGTGGAGTGTGCTCTACCTCTGCATGGCCATCGCCGCGTGGCGCGTCTGGCGCATTGGCGGTTTTCAAGGTGCGCGCGGCGAGCTGACGCTCTACGCCGTTCAGCTCGCGTTCAATGCAGCTTGGAGCTGGTTGTTCTTTGTGCGTCGGAGCGGACTTGGCGCAACCATCGACGTTGGCTGCATGTGGATCCTGATCCTCGCTACAATGATCGCCTTCTGGCGGCGCGACCCGATTGCAGGTGCGCTTTTCGTTCCATATCTCGCGTGGGTCAGTTTTGCGAGCGCGCTGACGGTTTCGGTGTGGATGCGGAACCCGACATTGTTGTAGCGGTCAACGCGAGTCCGGGGATGTGCTGATGATTGGGTGCTCAACTACAAGTGGGCAGTGGTGAGTTCGAGTTGCCGGTTGTCAGTCGGCGGCGCCCACGAAAAGTTCGAGTCGCCACTCGCGAGTTTGCGTGCCGAGTCGTCAGCAACAGCGCGTGGCAATCGCTCGCATGCCTGGAGACTCTAAACTCGAACTCACCACCAAAGACTGCGTTGTTTCTCTGTGGCTGCTCCGCACACGGCCCAGCTTACGACCCGTCCACCCACCGGAGCCTCACCCCCACAAACACCTGCCTCGCAAACGCCGGCGTCCACAGCACCGGCCGCTGATCAAGCAGATTGTTCGCACCCAAGGACAACTCTGCTCCGGTGACGAGGTTCAATCGCATCTGCGCATCGACCGCGAGAAATGCGCCCTGTCGGCCAATGATTCCCGCATCGGTCGAAAACGGACCGGTGATGGGTGCGCCACTCGGAATGCCAACCAGCGGCGCATTCCCGGTGTAGCGCGCAGACAGATCGGTGTCGAGTCCACGCCGCACCGCCCATCCACGTGAGACACGCACTCGCGCCGTGTGCGTCGCCCGACGACTCAGTGGCAGTCCCGTACCAAGATCGCGCGCGCGCAGAAAATCATAGCCCAGTGTGACTTCGGCCCCGTTGTTGAGCAGCCGCACGTTCGTTTCAACTCCCTGCGTCCGTGCGCGTGCGACATTCACATTCTTGTACGTTTGAAAGCCGGCTGGATTGTTCCCCTGAAAGCGCCAGTCGATCAAATCATCCACATCGTTGCGATAGCCCTCCACGTCAAATGACAGGGATGCACGCGGAGCCCACGTCGCACCAAATGTCCCGCTCACTGACGATTCCGGACGCAGCTCGGAATTGCCAACCAGTGTGTAGCCGCCCGCCGGATTAAAGAAGGTGTAGCGAATCTCCTTGAAACCGGGTGCACGAAAGCCGCGAGCGACATTTGAACGGAAACGCACGGACGGCGACCGTTGCCACGCGAGTCCAACCGATGGATTGGTGGTGCTTCCCCACAACGCACTCGCACTGTGCCGTGCACCTGCCGTGACCTGCACCGCGCCAATTGTCCACGCATCGCGCGCAAAAACCTCGGTGACGACATCACGCGCACTGTCGCCGTCCACCTTGCTGGGCGCAACGAGCGTGCGCACCGATCGCTGCAGCCCGAGATCGATGGAGTGCGCACCAGCGACCCGGGTGAACGCGAGCAGATAGCGCCCCTGTCGCTCCTGCTGTTCGAGCGAATCGGCAGAGCCGCGAATAGGCAGCAGCCCACGCGACTGCCGATACTCATAGTTGAACGCCTGCTGGAATGCGCGCGCGCGGATGCGGCCGCCGAGTACCGCGGCTTGGGCTTCGACGAAGCCTTGGGCCCCGCGGTTGTCGATGAAGCCGTTGAACTGGGCGTCCAACGGAAAACGCTGTCGTTCCTGCGATGCCTGCACATCAACGCGCAGCGAGAGTCGGCTGTTCACTTCGTAGCGCAAATCGGTGCGCAAATCATAGATGCGGTTGAACGCGGACCCCGCTGCGTCGTATCCCGTCACGCGATCCGACTGACGCCATCCACCGTTCAGACGGTAGCCAAACTTCCCGACACGCTGACTCACGCTGACCGTCGACTCCTCGCGCCCCAATCCACCATGGCGCGCCAACGCATCCACGGTTAACCGCTTGCTCGGCGCTGCCTGGACAATGTTGATCACGCCGCCAAGCGCGTCGCTGCCAAACTCCACGCTGGACGGCCCCTTCGTCACTTCGATCCGTTCGGTGGCAATCGTTGACAGACGCCCGATGTCACGACTCTCGATCAACGCGCCGGCCACCGGCTCGCCATCAACCAGTACCAACACGCGCGAGTCATCGAAGCCGCGGATGGAGATCGACGTCTTCGACGGCGGCGACGGCAACTCCTGCAATCCCGGCACCTGGCGAAGCAGTTGATTCGCCGCGATCGCGGCCGCCGCATCGATGTCACGCTTGTCGAGCACCGTCACGCTACGTGGCGATTCACTGGCGCGAATCACGCGCTGCCCCATCGTTGTGGTGAACGCGGGCAACACCGTAGGCAGCGCGTCCAGACGAACGGTGACGTTCGTGTCCATCACGATCACCCGCGCTTCACGAAAACCGAGTGCACGCACTACCAGCGTGTCGCCAAGTCGGACGGCAATGCGGAAGCGGCCCGCGTCGTCGCTGCGCGCGCGCGTGTTGATCCCCGTCGCGCGAATCGCCGCGGAAAGCACACTCACCGTGTCGCCGCGTCCAAGCACAACGCCTTGCACCACTCGTGCAGTTGCTTGCGTTGGCACGGATTGCGCGTTCAGGCGCGCCGCCGCAACGGACCACATGAGCGCGAGCATCACGGGGACACGGGCGTGCGGCGAGGCGACCAATTGCACCGCCCGATGCGCGTTCACGCACACACCGGCCAACACCAATGGCTCATCGAATGCGTGCGTAACGGATGGTAGGAAATCCTGCGATGCCCGTGTTGCTGTAGTAGTCCGTCACCTGAACCTTGAACACCTTCGTCCCCGACTTCACGAGGTACGTGTTGAACGCCGGATGCAGACGATCGGTACCCGTCAGGTTGTAGCGGAACGGCGCGCTCTTGTCGAGCACGGAGTTGGGCACCGGTCCGACCAACTGCGATAGATACCCAGCGTACTGCGGTGCATCGTTGGCCGCGGTCGCGTTCGCAAATGTCGGCGAAGCCGGTCCCGGATACGTCCCCGCGCTGCACGCCGAATTCACTTCCAGCGACAGCACCCGCGGATCGGGATTGAACTGCACATCCCAATTGCATCCGGTTGGCGTGGCGACCACCGCACCGGTGCTCAGGCTGAACGCGCTGCTCTTTCCGGCTGGCGACAGCACCAGTGTTTGCACAGGGCCCAGTGCGGCGCCGGTCTGCGCGCGCAGTTCGATGGTGAGCGTCTGCACGGCGCGCTGCGGCGTGAGCGAGATGGCAGTCGCACGCATGACGCCGAAGCCGCCGTTCGCGAGACGCACCTTCCAGTAGTTGGAGGCGTTGGCGGTCGGGACTCCACCAAGGTTCAGGTGCCCCTGGGGATTCAAGGCCAGCCGATCGGTCTGAAACAGACTGTCGACCGGCACGCGCGCGTCACGAACGCTGTCAAACGCGGCGAGCGTGTTGGCTGGCGTGAACGCGAGTACCTGCGCATCGGCCACAAGCTTGTTGTTGTCGATCGCGTAGCCGAGCACGTTCTTGCTCAAGGCGCCGCCGATCGCCGGGCTGTTCAACCGCAGCTCGTAGCGGCGGAATGCGAGATCCCAATCGCCCGAGCGCGCCACGAGTCCGCCCGTCGCAAAGCTGAAGTACACCAGCGTATCGGTGCTGCTGGCGTTGAGCGGGCCGTACGAAACGACCTGGTTGATCGGTGCTTCCGGCGTACCCGTTCCGGGTCCAGTGGGATCGGCTTGTCCCTCCGAGCACGCCACGATCGCGACTGCAGAACCGACCAACAGAACGGCGCGCCCGACGCGGCCGAACGAACGTAAAAAAGCAGTCATCATCAACGAAGACGGAGAAAACGAAAAGGACCAGTGTCGTGAGGCGCGCGAACCCACGCTGCCTTGGACGGACACTAGTCCTCATCGCTGCTCGACTGCATTGGTACTTATCCCAATCTGACATCCGCACTTCTTCATGCCCGCCTGCAATCCGCGGGCGCATGAAGGGGCGACCGCCCGACCACTACGGGATCGACTGTCCCCGCATGGCGCCAGACGGTGGCGCTGACGGGACCCCAATCGTCCCCTCAAGTCCCGCCCTCAACGGCGAATCGACGAGATTGAGCGGCGGGCCAAGTGTTGGCTCACAGACCCCTTCGGCCGTTTCACGAATGATTTGGTCGACCACCGCACGGAGGTCGCCCGTGCGCGCATAGGTCGCCAACTGCCGCTGCGCGCTCGACCCATGCTCAAGAATCTGAAAGGCGTACTCGACTTCCTTGCGCGTGCCCAGTTCATCCAGCACGTCGTCGAGAAACCATTCCACCAGTTCGCGAATGAGCACCGGCGCCGGCAGCTCTTCTTTCTTTCCGAAATCGATCAACTTGCCGCCGAGTCCCCAGCGGACTGCGCGCCACTTGTTCTCTTCGATCAGGTCGGCCGCATACACGCGGAACGTCAAGTTGTCGCGGCGGAGCTTCCACATTTTGGCGACGACCGCCTGCAACAGCGCGGCGACGCAGATCGCCTCATCAACGCGCGTGTTCACATCGCAGATGCGGAACTCGAGCGTCGGATACAGATGATGCGGGCGCACATCCCACCAGATCTTGGACGCGTCAGGAATGCTCCGCGTCTTGACCAACGTATCGGTCAGATCGGCAAAATCGCTCCAACCGTTCAGAATGCGCGGCACACCGGTGCGCGGGAAGTTCTTGAAGACGATGCTGCGATACGAATGCAGGCCGGTGTTGCGACCAAACCAGAACGGAGAACTGGTGGACAGACAGAGAATGTGCGGTAACACATAGCGCGCAGCGTTCAGGCAATCGATCCGGAATTCGGGATCCTCGATGCCGACGTGCACGTGCGTCCCGAAAATCAACAGACGGTGCGCGAGATCCTGCAGCTCAGCCTTGACCCCCAGGTAACGCTCTTTGGGCGTCATCTCCTGATTCATCCAATTGGAGAACGGATGAGTGCCCGCCGAAGCGATCGTGAGACCGTGCTGCGCGGCAGCCTTGATGACCAAACCACGCAGCTTGGTGAGTTCGGTGCGCAGCTCAGCGATCGAGCCGCACACCTTGGTCCCGATCTCCACCTGACACTGATGCAGCTCGGCCTTTGCATCGGCCAGCACCGCAGCGTCGCTCGACATCAGCGCATCGAATCCCGGGGTGAGATCACGCGTCACCGGATCAATGATCTGATACTCCTCTTCGATTCCAACAGTCAGGCTTGGCCCCCGCATTACCCCTCCCGGCCGCTCGGGCCGAAACCTTCACCCCAACGGTGTCTAGACCCGCCCGGTTTCCGCGGTCGCACGCCATTCGCTGGACGCGCGAATGAAGCTGCCGAAGAGATGCCGCGCATGCGGGTCCGCCATCTCGAACACTTCCGGGTGCCACTGCACGCCGACAAGGAATCCGTCGTCCGATCCCTCGACTGCCTCGATCAAGCCATCGGGCGCAACGGCGGAGACCACCAGCTCACGACCCAACGCCTTCACGCCCTGATGATGCATACTGTTCACAGCGACCGACGCCGATTCCATCAACCGCGCGAGCCGAGTTCCTTCGATCAATTGGACGTCGTGCGCGAGATGATCACGTTCGAAACCGGCCGTCGGGAAGAAATCATGCTTATCAAACGCGGCGTTCTGTGATGCGAGATCCTGCCAGAGCGATCCGCCCGACGCCACGTTGATGACTTGCAGCCCGCGGCACAAGCCAAGAACGGGCTTTCGATCCTCAATTGCCCAACGAACCAGCTGCAATTCTACGCGATCACGCGCTGGATCGAGGTTGCCGCACTCGGGACGAACGTCTTCGCCGTACTCGCGCGGACTGATATCGACCCCGCCCGGGATCAGGAGACCGTCCAATCGCTCGTAGATCTCGCGCAATGTGTGGATATCGTCGTCGAGCAGCGGAATCATCCAAGGCACCGCGCCCACCATGGTGGCCGCGAGGAAATAGCGCTGATTCATGACCCACGACGCGGGAAGTCCCGGCGGAATGCCGTCAATCGAATGCAACGTCTGGGTGGTAAGCCCGATGACCGGGCGACTCAGCGTAGACATCAACGCTCCTCCACAAGAAAAGTCGGCACGTTCGAACCGCCACCGGCGGTCACGTTCAGTAAAGGATCGGTCGCAATCCGCGTAAGCACACCGGTCATGACCGTGCCGTCCACCAGAAAGGGCGCCGTGTCCAACATCCGTTCATCCAGATGGAGCGCGCCATCGGAATACGCCGGCCACATCTCACTGGGCACCTCCACCCGCTCCTGCACAATATGAGGCTCGGCCAGCGCGGTCGTTATTGCCGCCTGCCACGTGCTGTCGTCCACGGTCCAACCCAGCACGATCCCCTTGCCGCCGTACTCGTCGTTGGGCTTGAGGACCATCCGTTCGCGATTGGCGGAGACAAAGGGGACGAGGTCGACGGACGCACCATTCCGCTCGGTATGGCGCTCTTCGACCACGCGAGTCCACGGCACGTGGGACGCAACGGCCGCCCGCTCATCCTCTGACAACAGGTGCCCCTGACGCTCGTCGCTGACGACCGCGAGCGACGCCTTCTTGTGGAGCATCTTGCAACGAAACGGATTGACCATACAGACGGCTCCATCCCGGACAGCGCGCACCACGGGAGAGTCCAGCCCCTCCCGCGTCACGAGTTCGTCAATCAGGACACGCTTGTAAATCAGATTGACGGCTCGGCCGCCAACCGACAGGGTCCCGTTCTCATACGTCGCGTCGCGTGGATCGCCGATAAACGCGTCAATGCCGAGCGCCGCAAACTCCTGCTCGAAGAGGACAAACTCGCTGCGCGTTGGCACTTCAGCCCAATCGAGAATGACGATTTTGGGCGACTCGCGAACGCCCCGCCACTCGTAGAACGCCGTCAGCAGGGCGTGGACGATTGAAGGCGCGGCCGGAATGGGGAAGGCCGCATGTGTCTTGGCGAACGCATGCATTGCTGGCAGCGCCATGAACGCACGGCTGAGCGCATCGTTGTATGCGCCGCCCGCCGGCGTCTCCGCATTGAACTCAGTGAACTTGAGACCGTCGGCGCCAGGCGCGAAGAACGCGTCGAGACGCGACGTCGGGCTCGCCACCGCAAACCCGGGGTCGGCATGGATCAGCCGCTCTTCCCATTCGGTCAACCCGAACTGGGCCCGCAGCGCCGAATCGTGCATCGCGGCTCGGCGAACCGCCTCAAATGCCGAGCCGACGAGCGCGCAGGCCCGAGCGATGTGCCGGTATTCGCCCGAGGAGAGGAATCGCGGCCGCAGCACCCCGCACAGCGGTCGGTCACCGAAGAAGAGCCCCTGGCTGCGAAGCTGGCGCTCCATCACTTCGGCGGATGCTTCCGCGATGCTCCCCTGTGCCAGTGCGTCGTGATAGCGACCGATGGCCGTCGTCGTCATCCCAACGTCCCCCGTCAACGCGGGCCGATGACGGGACCGCTCAGCGCGGCAGGGCGCGGCGCCGTGGCCAACTTGATCGCGAGGTCGGCCATGTTCTCCACCACCCAATCGAAGTACGCCGGGGTCAGGGAGTTGATATCCATGTCAGGCGCGGGATTCATGAAGTCGATCGCGTACGGAATTCCGTCCTTCACGGCGAACTCCACCGTGTTCATGTCGTATCCCAGATTCTGGCAAAGGGTAATCGCGTCTTTGACGCACCGGGCCTCGAGCTCGGGCGAAAGGTAGCCGGCATCCGGGATGTAGCGGCGCTGCCCGGGATCGTACGGCATGGGGAGCACTTTTTCTCGACCGAGGACCATGCAACGGACGTATTGATCCCACTTGATGAACTCTTGCACCACCATCGTCAGCAGGCCACTGGTGTTGTAGTGGGTGAGCAGTTCTTCCATCGAATGGCAGATGTAGACGTCGCGCCAGCCGCCGCCATGGGCGTCCTTGAGGACGCACGGGAAGCCGATGTGCTCGGCCACACCCTGCCAGTCCAGCGGATACGAGAGATTGCGCAGCGACTCAGAGTGCGAAATCCCGGGGATGTAGTCCTTGTTGGGGAGCACCATCGTCTTCGGGTGAGCGACGCCCTGTTGGATCGCCATGGTCGCGTCGTAGAACTTGTCATCGGCCGACCACATGAACGGGTTGTTGACGACGGTGACACCCATCCGTGTGGCATGCTTGAGGAAGGTCCGGTAAAAGCCGACCTCGTGCGAAATGCGGTCGATGATCAGCGTGTACGGGACAGGCTGGGCCATCTTGGTGGCGTCCAGCTTTATGTAGTCCGCCACCACCCCCGCCTGTCGCTTCGCGATGGCGTCGATGAATGCTGGCGGAAATGACCACTCGCGGCCTACGAGCAATCCGATGCGCGGTTCGATCGCCAATCTGAGCTCCGGTGTTGAGATGCGTTTTCGCTCAACAGAGAATGACGAATCGGACCGGTCGCCGCTATGGGCAAATTTTAGGTTCGGACCGGTCGCGAAGCGTGGTTGCGACGCGCTCAGCCAGCGGAATCGAGCATGTGCGCAACCAGCGATACAGCAGAAATGTGATTGCCGGGAGTGTGGACAATTTCTTCGAGCACGCACCTAAACAGCGAGAGGTCACGGAACCTCTTTTCAACACGGTCGCGATTCGCAGCCTGTGTCGCCACGCCACTTTACCTACTTTTCCACATCATTACCAACGTATATCAACATGAGTGTCAACATGTTAGCTCGCGCACCTCGTATTGCGTGGACACCGGGATCGTCGTAACATCACCCCCCGCGTCGTAACCGGTGTCACGACTGCTCACGTTTATTCCTCTGCCGTCTCCTGATCATGAACGTCGTCGCTTGCCAAGCCCCAATCGGCGCCCTCGAGCCTGCCCCCCTCACATCCTTGCCGCTTGGTCTGGATAATGTGGAAATGCGGCTGGAGGCGTTCTGGAGCGCGGACGACGCCTATTTCGTCCGTGCTGCTGGCGGCGAAGGCGAGTCGTGGTTTCAGATTGTGGCGGAGCAGACCGAGGATGTCGGCGACAATGCCGCGCGCTTGGCGATGACGGCCTTTCTCTCCAAGGTGACCCCGATTGGCGGCGGACGTGTCCCGTTCCCCGTCGGCACGTCGGGTCGAACCGTCTTCCGTGTCTGGCGTGCGGGCGGCGGGGACCGGACTGGTCGGACTAGAATCCTGGGAGTTCGAGCTGCGCGGTCACGCCGCCGGCCAGCGTAACGCCGGCCGCCTGTAGCCACGCCAGGAGGAGATCCTGCCCGTGATCGCCCGCCAAGGCAGAGCGCGCCGCGCTCAGATGCAGCTTGAACTCAGCCGTCACGTCGGGGAGCGTGCGTCGCAGCACGGCCACGGTGAGCAACTCAGTCGCGTCCGCGAGATGCCGAATGGCGAACTCCGTCATGCGGGCGCGAAGCGCCGCGGCGTTGAGCACGGGCCCGTCGCCCGGCAGCTCGTGGTCGCCTCGTCGTTCCCGGAAGGCTGCCAGCCTGCTGCGCGTGGCCGTGAGTGTGGGGAGCTCATCGTTCGCGTGTTCGGCGAGATCCGCCACTGGTGCGCCGATCAAGCCCAGCCAGGCTATCCAGAGCGTGCCGCGCGCGTAGGGTTCCCACGGCTGCTCGTCCAGATGTTTCGCCGCCTGTTGGACCGCATCGCTGACGCCCGTACGCACATGCCACCAGCGTACGTAGCTCTCGGTCTGGCGGGACACGACGGCCAAGGCCCCAAGTCTGAGCGCCCACTTCACGGCGGACTCACCGTCGTCAGCGGGCGGTCGGAGCGCCGCGGTACATCGGAAGGCGCGGGCCGCGCCGAGGGCAAGAACGGCTTGCGCGAGATCCCGACTGGCGTTGGCGATGGGCTGTACGGCCGCCTCCAACTGACTCAGGGCGGCAAGCTCGTAGGCCGTTCCAAGCAGGGCGAGCCCGTCCGCAATCGGTTCGCCCAAGCCATCGCCGGGGACGAGGGACGCCGCGTCGGCGCGCTCGAGCAGGAGCGCCCGCCGTTCGGCCGGGATCGCCGATACGGCCCAGTGCTCGTCGAGCGTCGCTCGCGCCAGAGTGGCAAGCTCGCGTGCGGCGATGTCCCGCTCAGTTGCCGGGGTGAGGACGTGCATGCAGCCGCCTCCTCAAGAGGGCTCCAAACCGTCGGTTCCGGGCGCGGCCCGAGTTGGCAACGCGCGGAACCCATTCCTGGAGTCGGGTTTCGACGACCGCCGAAGCGAACGCTGCAACCCGGCCCCGTGTCCTGCTGATCCGCTAGCTGGAAAAGAAGCTACACCATGCGGTTATGGCCGCATCCGCGTGCCCCGTATCCTACGTCGCATTTATGTAACAGACCAGCGTCTGTCAAGGCCTGACAGTCGCGTTTCCGGAGAACCACTGGTGGGATTCGAATCATCACGCGCCGCACGCCGGCGCCTTGCCGCCATCGCTGCGACAAACGATCGTGTACAGGAAGCGCTGTCGCCGTCCGCATTCCCGGGCTTGTTCGGGCCCGACAGTACGCCAGCTTTCGTCGAGCACACCCACGCTCGGCGTACAGAAACAGCGCTGCCTGCCGGGGCGCCCAACGCGCTGGCCCGTCAGTTGGAAGCCTTGGCACGGGACATAGTTGCAACCCCTGGAGCAGGTGGCGCATTGCTTGCCGCGTACGCTGCGCAGGCGCGCGCACTGCTCCTCGTCGTCGAAGCCGCTCGACGTGGTGGACAGTCGCCGCTACCACAGGCCGTTCTCGCGGCCGCTCAGGAAGCTCTCGAAACACCAGCGCAACTGACCGGACTCGTCTAACCCGCCCGCGGTGGTTGAATCGAGTACCACCGACGGAGCAATCCATGAATATGTGTCATAGAATTTGGCAGAGCAGTCGGCGCAGACACATTCTGCTCTGCGCCTTGAGCCTCGCCATTGCGTCCCCCCTCGTCACGGCGGGCGCTCAGGACGAAACAGCGCGCACTGCTTGGCACGAAGGGCGCCGCCTGGCGATCGCAGGTCTGGCCGATTCTGCTCTCGCGCAATACGCCAAAGCGGGGAGAACGGCCAAAACCATTGGCGATCAGGCAATCGCCACGGCGGTAGAGCGCGGTATCGCCGACGTCCAGCTGGTGTATCGCGGCTGCGTCGACAGCGCGCAGCGCATCCTCACGGATGCGGCTGCGACTGCCGGGCCGGGTGACAGAAGCGCGGCAGACGCGCTGGTCCGCCTGCTCGCCATGCGGGGCAACGTTGCCCTCGCCCGAACCACGCTCGTCAAAGCGTATGACGATGTCCCATCGGTCGGGCGCCTGATCCAGCGCGAGAGCATCACCTTCCTGCAGGGAATGGCGATGATCGAGCGCTTCAGCTCACACGAGGCGGCAGCCCTCTCGGGTCTCAATTCCGCGCTGCAGGTCGCCGTGCGGCTCCACGAAGGCGACGCAGCCGACGCCGAGCGGCATGCGGTGGGCGTCGTGACAGCGGAAAACGCGTGGGTGATGTACGACATTGCCCAGCTGCGACTGCACGCCAAGAGCGCCGGGATCGCCTCTCAACGCGACGGGCTCCGAATGATGGAGCAACTCGTCGAAGCCTGGCCGACGGTTTCGGAGACGGGGAACACAGCGGTCCGATTCCCGGTGTCGCGATTGGCCGATCGACTCGAGTTACAGGCCGTGGCGTGCGCCAAAGGAGGCACGCCCTGCCCCGCGCCCAAGCCGCCCAAGTGCTGACTCAGACCCGGTCGGAATAGCGGTCTTTCGCCGTAAACGTGGCGACCTCTACGGCTGGGGGATTGGCGCCCTTGTAGACGTTTTCGCGCAGCCACTGCGTTTCAGCTTCCGCCTCACTCGGAAGCCGGTCGATGTACCAGGTCTTCTGGCCATCGTTCCAGCGATACCCTCGCCCTTTGAGAGCGTCCTTCGTCTCGAACGGCGATTTCCGCGCCCAGACGCGACTCGTCTTGCGACGCGCGTTCTCGAGCAGGTACGACATCGGCGTACGGCCAGCGGCATCTCGCGGATGTGCCAGAATGTGAATCGTCGCGAGACAATCGTCGACGGCGCGATGTCCATCGTGGAAGACACGGCAGACTTCGTACAATAGGTACGAGAGCTTCACACTCGTCGTACCGAAGTGACGCCACGGAACGTCGTCACGCGTGCACGCCCAATGTTTGTCAGCGAATGATGGCAGCCGTCGCTCAACCACGCGCCGATCGAAGACGG
>Ga0105049_10001689_pt1 | contig 26020 bp, 22 predicted proteins | sample MAT06_FD_78087 | JGI IMG/M metagenome (GOLD analysis project Ga0105049, IMG submission 78087) | Freshwater microbial communities from Lake Fryxell liftoff mats and glacier meltwater in Antarctica - MAT-06 | ecosystem: Environmental > Aquatic > Freshwater > Ice > Liftoff microbial mat | place... | reverse complement strand
TCTTTTTCCTTCCACCATAAAGTGCTTATCACTATTAACAAACAGCCTTCCGATCAGGTATCCGACATCGTTTACTCGTTTATACTTCTGAGAATCAGAAAGGAAATTATAAATGCTGATCATACCACAGTAAGCCTTGGTGGAATCTTCCTGCACGTAAGATAAATTCCAGATCTTATGAGAGTTGTCGAAAAGAAAAACGTTTGTATGCATTTCAAATATCAGAAGGTCTCCGGCAATTCTTATCTGAATTGAAAATGGTGATTGCTCAATATACTCGACAACGATACGCTGGTCAAAAGTATGAGCCTTTACGTTGAGATTGTCGGCTATCTTCCGGAGTTGCTCCTTAAATACTTCGAACGTATTTGTGGTTATTTTAAAGAGATCCTGCTTCAGTGAAGCTTTATCTCTAAGAGTTTGAAGTATAAGTTCTTCTGCTGTTGGCATGGTCGTTAGTTTTAATATGCTCTTGCAAACATCACCCTTTGCTCAGATGGATTTCCAGTAAGGATGCATTTTCCTGCCTCTTTCTGATTATCAAGGGGAATGCATCGGATTGTAGCCTTAGTCAATTCTTTAATCTTATTTTCAGTTTCAGACGTTCCGTCCCAATGCGCCAGAATAAATCCACCCGGCTCATCAAGGATACTTTCAAATTCTTCCCACGTATCGGCACGCCTGGTGTTATTTTCACGGAACTGAAGTGCTCGGGTATACAGGTTTTGTTGGATCTGATCCAAAAGATGTAATAATTTGTTGGGAAGATCGATTACCTGCAAAATCTCCTTTTCAAGGGTATCTCTTCTTGCAACTTCGACGGTTCCATTTTCAATATCACGCGGCCCTATTGCAATTCTAAGAGGAACTCCTCTGAACTCATGTTCCGCAAACTTAAACCCTGGCTTATGCGTATCTCTGTCGTCTAATTTTACGCTTATTCCAACCCTTTCAAGATCCTTTTTAATAGTCCTGGCGACATCGCATACTTTATTAAACTCATCATCCGAACGGTAAATAGGAACGATCACTACCTGGAATGGAGCAAGTTTAGGAGGGAGAACCAGTCCTTTATCATCAGAATGCGACATAATCAAAGCGCCCATAAGCCGCGTTGAAACACCCCAGGAGCTGGCCCAAACAAAATCCTGTTTACCTTCTTTATTGGTAAATTTCACGTCGAATGCCTTTGCGAAATTCTGACCCAGAAAGTGTGAGGTTCCCGCCTGAAGTGCCTTACCATCCTGCATCAGGGCTTCTATGCAATAAGTGTTTAACGCACCTGCAAACCGCTCGTTCTCAGTCTTAATTCCTTTAACTACTGGTATCGCCATCCAATTTTCGGCAAAATCAGCGTAAACATCAAGCATTTGCTCCGTTTCCCTCACTGCTTCATCAGCTGTAGCATGTGCAGTATGCCCTTCCTGCCATAAAAACTCAGTTGTTCTAAGGAATAAACGCGTCCTCATTTCCCATCTTACCACGTTTGCCCATTGATTAATTAGAAGCGGCAAATCCCGGTAGGACTGAATCCATCCTTTATAAGTACTCCAAATAATTGTTTCCGAGGTCGGACGAACGATCAGCTCCTCTTCCAGTTTCGCATCCGGATCAACGATTACCCCTCCTCCGTTAGGATCATTTTTAAGTCGGTAATGGGTTACAACAGCACATTCCTTTGCAAACCCTTCGACGTGCTGAGCTTCTTTGCTTAAAAATGATTTAGGAATGAACAACGGAAAGTAGGCATTCACATGTCCGGTGTCTTTAAACATCTTATCCAAAGCCTGCTGCATCTTCTCCCATATAGCGTATCCATAAGGTTTTATAACCATACATCCTCTCACAGCCGAATTTTCAGCGAGGTCCGCTTTAATCACTATATCATTGTACCACCTTGAATAATTCTCTTCTCTTACAGCTTTATCCTTACTCATTTATGTTGTTTTTGTGGTATAGTATTTGTAAAATCGCAAATGTTGCGGCAAAAATAACACAAAACCTGATAAGCACAGAATCTTATGAGCACGTCTACACCTTTATTCCGGGTAAATATGAAAGTCCTGTCCTACTTTTCAGGAATGGTTCTCATCTTATTGAGCACCTCTTGCAGCAACAGCAAAAACACATCTCGTTCAGAAGCCGACGACCGGTATTATTCACTTGCTGATGCAAATCGCGAGCGGAGAAATCTAAAAAAATTAACCCAGCAACAAGGTTCAACCACTACTCAAAGTCCTGCAGCCGTCAATACCGATGGCTACGATAACAGCGCAAACGATTCTTATCAGCAAATTCCTGATAATTCTTCCGGAAATTATTCTTCAGCCCCCTCGGGAGGAGAAACTGTAACAAATAATTATCATGACCAGGATTACGATATGGATAATTATTATGATTTTATGTATGCGTCCCGGATCCGTCGTTTCAATAACAATTCCGGAAATGGGTTTGGATATTACAATCCTTATTATACCAACATGTACTGGTACAACAACGATCCCTTCATGTTTGGCAACAGCATTTATTCAACTTACGGATTTTACAACCCCTATGTGCCATGGGGCGGACCTGGTTTAAACATCGGCTGGAACAACTTTGGCGGTTTCAACATGAATAATGGGTTTAATCCCTACGCTTACAATAACCCGTGGAGGTGGAACTCATGGGGATATAATCCTCATGTTTCGCCTTTTGCTTTCAACCCTTATGCTTATAACCCCTACGGATTCGGCTTTGGCGGGTATTCAAACGGATTTTATAATGGAATGGCTTACGGCCTGATGATGAATAACATGTATAACAATCCGGTTTACTATAATAGCTTTGACAACAATAGTTACAACCCTACAGTAAATTACGGAAACGGTGACTTCTATGGACCAAACACCGGAGGTTCGGGTTCTGGTGTTGTGGTTCCGGGCGCAGGAAGTCCTACCCAGGTTTTTTCCAATGTTATTGGACAGGCGGTCTCAAATTCTGATGGTGGAAAAGTGAGCTCCGTCCCAAATTCCATCACTCCTGCAGTAAACCAAAATCAAGGCGTTAAAGGAAACACTACTGCTCCGGTTACTTCTGGTAAAACTGAAATCGGCCAGGCTCCCCAAGTGAAAGGTCAAACCCCTGCCATTTCAAGTACTGCCGCAACTGGAGTTAAGCCTGATAAGGCTTCGCAATACTCTTCTGTTCAGTCACCCAAACAAGGTAATCAGCCATCCGCCGGAACCACTGGCCAAACAACATTGAATAATAAACCACAGGAAGTTAAAACGAACACTAGTGCACCGGTCCAAGTTTCACAGCAAGGGAAGCAAGGCCTTATTAATAGTGGTGTTATAAGAAATACGGAAGTGAAATCCCCGCAGGGAAATTACAGCAGTGCCCCGATTTCCGGGACTTCTGTAAAAGGAACAGATAATTCCCCTGCTGCTCCGTTTTCCCGACCGTCGAACATTGATCCTAAAACAATTAACCGTAATGTTATTTCAACAAATACTCAACGCCCACAGCCTGTTAAGTCTCCAGAGCAGCTCAACAATTCACGGGGAAACACTAATGCAGGAAACTATTCTCCAGCTACAAACGGAGTAAGAAACCAGGTCGCACCAGGGCAAGGACAGGCTTCTCCCTCACAACAACAAGCGGCTCCAAAACCAGCTCAACCTAATAATTACCAGCAGTATCAGCAGCCAAGAAATTATCAGCAGCAGCAGCCGTCTCAGGAACCAAGAAATAACTACCAACAGCCAGCACCCCGCCAGGAGCAACGAAACAATTACCAGCAACAACAAGCGCCGCAGCAAAGGAACAATAACTATCAGCAGCAAGCTCCACGTCAACAGAGGTATGAACAGCCTGCCCAGCCAAGGCAAGCCGAACCAAGAATGAGCTCTCCTTCAAGAGGGAGCGAGAGTTCACCTAGAATGAACAATGGAGGAAGAGATAGTTCACCAAGAATGAACAGTGGAGGAAGCGGTAGTTCACCAAGAATGAACAGTGGAGGAAGCGGCAGTCCTTCCGGCGGGCGGGTTAATGCACCAAGACGATAAGGCTAAAACCATGATGAGAACAACTCTAGTACTGGCATCATTAATTGTGTCAGCGAAGGCGTCCCTTGCTCAGAATTTATCAGATGCAGTGAGGTATTCCCAAACAGCAACTGGCGGTACAGCACTTTCAACCGGAATGGGCGGTGCAATCGGAGCTGTAGGCGGGGACTTCTCAAGCGCATCAGTAAATCCCGCCGGCCTTGGGTTATACCGGCAATCAGAGCTTGCGGGATCGTTGTCGATCTTCAATTTTTCAGGAACCAGCGATTATTTTGGTTCGTCACAGGATGACAGAAAATTTAATTTTAATATTCCAAATTTCCATCTTGTTCTGCATTCACCCAATGCAAATCGCCTTAAGACAAAAGGATGGCTGAGTACAACATTTGGTTTTGGGTATAATAAAGGCACAAACTATTCAGAACAATGGACGTTGCGTGGAGATAATCCTTACAATTCAATTGTCAATCGTTACATCCTTGATGCCGGAAATAAATCTCCTGACGACTTAAATCCATTTGGCTCCTACCTCGCTTATCAGACTTACCTTATTGATCCGTATACAGACCCGGCGACAGGCGCGGCTGGCTACACGAGTTTACGCGTCCCACTAAACGGAGGACTGGCCCAAAGGGGTTCTATGAATGCAAGGGGACGTAGCGGCGAAACTGATTTTTCCTTTGCCGCCAATTACAGCAACCGTCTTTACCTCGGTGCAACACTCGCCATAAGACGAATTGTGAATGAACGGACCTTTACTTATAAAGAAGAAACGGATACGTTTCCCACATTTACTAGTCTCAATCTCATAGAGAATCAGCTTGATAAAGGAACCTCTGTTGGACTAAGAGCCGGAGCGATTTATAGAATAACAGACTTCTTTCGGGTTGGCGCCGCTGCTTTATTGCCGCTTGATTACACCATTAATACAAAATACAATTCAGAATTAAGCACAGACCTCGGCGGTGACCTCTACGAAGCCGTTTCACCGGATGGTAGTTATAAATACAAGTTCCGCACCCCGGCTCGATTTACGGGCAGTGCAGCGTTCGTCATAAAAAAAAGCGGAATCATTTCAATTGATTATGAGATGGTCGATTACCGGAAAACCAGGTTTGCAGATGCTGCTGGTTCGTTTGATGATATAAACGATTTATTTCTTTCTACTTTCAAAAGGTCCGGAAATCTTCGGATCGGCGGCGAATTGCGCTTCGATGACCTTTACGTAAGGGGAGGTTGGCAGATGATAGGGAGCCCGTACGCAAACGACACAAATAGAGAACGCAGCATGCAGCAATTCTCAGCCGGCTTCGGGTATAGAGTTAGCGACTTCTTTATGGACTTCTCGTATACGTTTGGAATGCAGAAAACGCAGTTTGCTCCTTATTCTCATCCTGGTCTTTCTGTCCTACCTGTTGCGAGTCAGAAGTTCATAACCAACAATATCGCTTTTACGATAGGAACCAGGTTTTGAAAATCTAATAACCCTTCAGGTTTTTAAGAGCAGCTTTCGCCTTCGCGTCGAGGCTGTTTTTGTATGGATGTGTTTTAAAGGTGTAGACCATTTTGTAAAACTCTTCAGCCTTGTCTTTTTTGCTCCTGAGTTCATAGATGTTGCCTGAATAAAAAGCAGCAGATGCTGCAAAATAATCGTTTAGCTGCCGCCCTGATCTGATTGCCTTAGAATAGTTGTCAATTGCCAGATCGAGCTTATTACTGCAATGGAAATTCCGTGCGAGCCTGTAATAATACTCAGTTTGCTGCGCAATGCTCTTTTCTGCGACCGGATAACTGCTCAAGGCTTTCAGACTTTTTTCATATTCCCCTGCATCAAATGATAACCGTGCTTTAAGAAGCAGGATTTCAGGAATTAATCCAGACCGGGCTTCAAGATCTGCTTGCTTATCATCATCAGCCAGAAGGCTCCCGTTGGAAGGAATAATAGCCATTATCGTCCGGTAAAGTTCTGTATCGCCCTTTAATAGCACACTCCATGCTTTCTTCCGCAAAGCAGCCTTAATATACGTTTTACCCTTAGTACAATTGAGAAAAGTCTGAAACTCGCCATTTTCGGCATAATGTAAATTGAGATTCGCTTCCCCTTTCAGATAATTAAGATAGCAGAAATCAATATCCTTTTTTATCAAGGAAAGCCGGTCAAGTAAGGCTAAAACCATCGACGAATTGTGTGCTTTCTGAGCCTGAATGACCGAAAGAAAAATCAAAAGCGGTTCATTTTCAATTTCATTTTCTGCCGGAGCCACTACTTCCCGGCTTTGGAAATTTATTGAAATAAATAACTGAAGGAAACGGACTTCGTGTTTCAAAAAACTAAAGCGGGGCTGCACATTCAACCAATTATCCAAAACGTGAAGTTCAGCAAGGCCTTGAGCGGAAGTCCCTTCGATTCCGGCAAGTCTTGCCAGCCAGCCATAAGAAGGAGGAACAGCACCGGCAAGAGCATGCAGAATTCCTGCTGTTTTATTGTTAAGAATAAATTCAGGGTATTTTTCCTGATTTTCCCTCAGGTAAGATGCCGTCTTTCTCAGATCATTCGCCGCTAAAACAAGTTCACCGTTTTTCAATCTCATCATCGCCCACTGCAGATGTACCTCGGCCAGGCAATAGAAATAAAAAGGAGAGGTCTTTTCTGCAAGCTCCAGGTTTGCGATCCTCTGACCTCTTTTCGTAAGAGCGAGCCTGTAATAACTGGGATCGTCCTCAACAAGGCATTTTATCAGATCTGTATAGTTCTCGATAAGGTAATGAAATGGATTGCCTTTATGCTTTTTGGAATCTTTGATCAAACTCTCCTGTCCTTCATTTAGCCGGAGGCTGAAGACTGATTCGTACGCACTTACGACTTCCTGAGACAGAATGAATTTCCCTGATGCAAATAGGCAAGGTGGCGCCAGAAACAACAGAAAAAGCAATCTTTTTTTCATAAAAAAAGGGACCCTTTCGGAATCCCTTAAAAATACACTTTATTACTGTTTAAGCTGCGTTCTCAGTAGCTATCTCAGGATCAACAAGGATACGACCGCAGTATTCACAAACGATAATCTTTTTACGCAGACGGATATCCATTTGTCTCTGAGGTGGAATTTTGTTAAAACAACCTCCGCAAGCATCGCGCTGAATAGAAACTACCGACAATCCATTGATTGCGTTGGAACGAATGCGTTTATAAGCTGAGTAAAGACGATCTTCTATTTTTGCAGCTGCTTTGGCCGACTCATCTATCAATTTCTCTTCGTCTTTCTCTGTCTCTGCAACAATATCAGCAAGTTCATCCTTCTTGTGTGCCAGGTCTTTTTTTCTTTCTTCAAGATTTATTGCAGAAGAACTTACCTGATCATTTTTAGCGTCGATGGCAGCCTTAAATTCTTTGATCCTTTTTTCAGAAAGCTGAATGTCGAGCGTCTGGTATTCGATTTCTTTATTGATCGAATCAAACTCCCTGTTGTTTCTAACATTTCCCTGCTGGGCTTCGTATTTTTTGATCAGCGCAAGAGATTCTTTAATTGCATTCTTCTTCTCGTTAATCGAATTATCAAGTTGCTTTGCTTCTTCCTGAAGATTTCCAATGCGGGTTTCAAGGCCTGCAAGCTCGTCTTCAAGATCCTGAACCTCCAAAGGAAGTTCTCCGCGAACGATACGGATTTTGTCAATCTGTGTGTCAATGACCTGAAGCTTATAAAGTGCAAGAAGCTTTTCTTCTACTGTTACTTCAGATTTGGTCTCAGCCAGGTTTACGCTCATATGTTGGTTCAAAGATAATGTATTGGATTGGTGTGGATTTCCGTCAAACGGCCGGCGAAGTTAGGAAAAAAATCATTAAGATACCTAAGGATGAGGTCCATTGTAAACTGCTCACTTTCAAAGTGTCCTATGTCGGCAATGATAATTTTTTCTTCCGCATCAAAAAACTGGTGGTATTTAAAGTCAGCAGTAAGAAAAATATCCGCTCCTGCTCTGATAGCATCTGGTAGAAGAAAACTACCTGAACCTCCACATAAAGCAACTTTATTTATATCTCTCTTAATCAAATTAGTGTGACGAACCATACCGCCAAAAATATCTTTGATCTTGCGAAGAAATTCCTTTGAGGAAACGGCAGAAGGAAATTCACCGACAATTCCCGGCCCTGTATCCTGAAGTGTATTTTCAATGTTTGTCCAGTCAAACGCTACTTCTTCATATGGATGAGCCTCCTGCAGCGCGGATGTGATCCAGCTTTGGTTCCACGAGGGAGCAATAACCTCAATTCGTTGCTCATTTTCGATGCTGCGAACATCAGGGCTTCCTGAATAAGGATTTGATTTTAACCCTGGCTTAAAAGTTCCTTTCCCCTCTACATTAAAACTGCATTCAGAATAATTACCGATACTCCCCGCCCCTGCTGCAAAAATGGCGTCTCTAACTTTGTTTGCAGCCTCTCCCGGGACAAAGAACGTAAGCTTTTTTAGCACGCCAGCCAACGGTCGAAGTACCCTGCAATTTTCCAATCCAAGCCTGTCTGCCATCTCCTTGCTCACACCGCTTATAACATTATCGAGGTTGGTGTGGATTGCATAAATGATAATATCATGTTTGATAGCTTTTATCAGAACCCGTTCCGGATACGTTTCACCAGTGATCTTTTTTAACCCTGAAAATACAATCGGGTGATGCGAAATGATAAGGTTGCAACCAGTCATAATGGCCTCATCTATAACAGCTTCAATGCAATCAAGGCAAATCAGCGCCTTAGTTAGCACCTTATCCCTGTCGCCGGCAATAAGCCCTGAATTATCGTAAGAATCCTGCAATGACCTGGGAGCCCATTGTTCAAGCGCTTGTAACACATCGTTGATCTTCATGCTGCTAATTTATCTATTTCATATGAGCATTGCCGTTTATCCTCCTTCAAGCAAACCGGAATTTCTGTAAACAGATTTGCGTATATGGCGGATTTTGTACTTTGCAGCGATGCACTGGCTTCTGGCTCCCTTTTCTTTTTTATATGGTTTAGCTATCAGAGCGAGACATCTTGGCTATGACCTGGGTATATTCAAGTCTCATAAGTCTGAAATACCGGTAATTGTAATTGGAAATTTAAGCGCAGGCGGAACCGGGAAAACACCGCATACATTGCTAATTGCAGAACTGCTGAGCGACAACTGGAAACTCGCAGTTTTAAGCAGAGGTTATGGTAGAACCGGAAGCGGCTATCACGAGGTATCGATTGATGATGATGCCCGAACGAGCGGTGATGAACCACTTGCAATCAAGAAAAGTCTTCCGTTGGTGGCGGTTGCGGTATGCGTTAACCGCATTGAGGGAATTAGCAGACTACAGAAAGAAATTCCCGACCTTGATCTTATCCTGCTTGATGATGCCTTCCAGCACAGGCGTCTGAATCCTGGCTTCAGTATTCTTCTTATCGATTATTCTTCTTTTAGCCGCCCCCGCCTGCTGCTTCCTGCCGGCTATCAACGTGACGTTTGGGAGAGAAGAAAAAAAGCCGATGTTATCGTGATCAGCAAAAGCCCTGAAACGATCGGCCATCATGAAAAAGAAAAAATTATCCGGAAGTTAAGGCCAGTCAGCACGCAGTCAGTCTTCTTTTCCTCTATACGGTATTTATCTGTTACTTCTTTTGAAGGGATGAGCCTTCCGGCAAAGGAAACTTTAAACGGAAAAAAAATAATTCTCGTTACAGGTATTGCGGATGCATCTAACCTTGTCACTTACCTTAAACATCAGAATGCCGAGTTAACGCACTTCCGGTTTGCTGATCATCATAATTATTCTGAGATTGATATTCGCAATGTAAATGAGGCGTTTGGGAAATTTTCGCAGACCGAAGCGCTGATTCTTACCACAAGTAAGGATAAGGTTAAACTTTTTCCTTTACTATTGCCCATAAATTACATGAATTGGTTTGTGCTTGATATCGGAATACGAATAGATGAGCCTGATCAGTTTGAGGAAATAATAACTACCTATGTTGGAACAGCTACAAGAAACATCAAGTTACATTCGTGAAAAGACTTCTGGTTTTCAGCCGGTTGCAGGAATAATTTTAGGCACTGGCCTTGGCGGACTCGTCAAAGAAATTGATATCCGTTTCACGCTTCCGTATGAGGAGATCCCGCATTTTCCGGTTTCTACCGTTGAAGGGCATTCGGGAAAACTAATATTCGGATTTATTAGCGGTAAGCCGGTGGTCGTGATGCAGGGCAGGTTTCACTATTATGAAGGTTATTCGATGAACCAGGTTGTATACCCGGTAAGGGTGATGAAACAACTCAATATTGACACGCTGTTTTTGAGCAATGCCAGTGGTGGTGTTAATCCGGCTTTTGAGATAGGTGACGTGATGATCTTAAACGATCATATTAACCTATTGCCGTCCAACCCTTTAATCGGAAAAAACATCAAAGAATGGGGCCCGCGCTTTCCCGACATGAGCGAGCCCTACGACAGGGTGATGATCAAAAAAGCCCAGGAAATAGGCAAAGGGCTTGGCTATAACCTGCACGAAGGCGTTTATGTGAGCGTGAGCGGACCTTGTTTTGAAACGCCTGCTGAATACAAATACATGCGGATAATTGGCGGAGATGCTGTAGGAATGTCAACTGTTCCCGAAGTAATTGCAGCCCGTCACATGTCAATGCGCTGCTTCGCTGTTAGCGTCATTACCGATATCGGTGTTGAAGGACGCATCGTTGAAGTTACCCATGAAGACGTTATTGCAGCAGCGTCGAAAGCGGAAGTCAAAATGACTGCAATTTTCAAGGCATTGATCGGCGCGGAAATTTAAGAGGGAAAACCAGCGAATTTTGTTGTGTAATAGCTACTGGTTTATTTTCTGATACTTCGTTGTATTTGTCGGATCCAGCTCGGCCAGGAGTTGAAGTACTTGAGCCTTCTCTGCCGGACTACCTGTTTTAAAGATATTGATAAGCTCGTCGGACTTTGCGTTGAACCACACCTGAACATTGAACGATGACGGGCGCTGCTTGTTAACGATCTGAATTTTTTGAAGCGCCTCGATCATCGAAGCCCGGCCCAGATCCTGTTTATTATACATGTTATCCATGCCAAGCCTGTGGTATTTGTAATTTGCTTCGCGAAGTGGTTTGTAGAGAGGGTTAAGGTAGTTCTCAGTTAGCCAATAGCGATTTCTTGGAGGAATGTCGTTGGATTTCCAGCCTTTGGCAAGATCCTGCTGAGCATTCTGAATTACTTGCTGCGCTTTCTGCCAGTAGATTGTGCCTCCTTCGAGGCTATAGCTGTCATAGTCGAGCGCCAAAGTTAAATAAGCATAATAGGCCAGAAGACTTGCCAATCCTGATATGTAGGCATTGTCAGAAAATTCAATCGGCTGATATTCAAGATACCGGAACATCACATCCTCGTCTATCCAATTCAAAAGAAGCGTTCCAAGGTTTGTATTGAAAACTGTTCTTCTCACCTGGACCTGCACCGAACCTTTGATTTCGTCTGGAGAATTGAAACTCTGAATGGTCAACGTCAATACGCATTCAATCCGCTCGTCCCGCTTGAACTGATCGTTCGTCCAACGGGTGTTGTTCATGAAATCGCGCATTGCAGTTTCAAGCGTCGTGAATATTTTCTTATCACTTAGCTGAATCTGCGGTGACAAAACAGTAACCCTGCAGTTTAATTCCTGAGCATTAATCAGGGCGGGTAAAAAAAAGACGAAAAACAGAAAACTATATTTACGCATTTTTGAATAATTCATTTAGGTAGTCGGCAATGTCAGCAGCAGCTTCTGTTTTGGTTTTCTTTTCAAAGGATTTCCATTGCTTCTTCTCTGAAAAAATGCTGATCTCATTGAAGTCACTTCCAAAAACCTCGTTATCTCCCGACAATTCGTTCAGAACGATGAAATCAAGGTTTTTATTTTTCAATTTGGTTTCGGCATTTAATCTTCCTTCTGCGGTCTCGAGAGCAAAGCCAGCCAACAGCTGTTGCGGCTTCTTTACTTTTCCCAAAGCCGAAAGAATATCTTGGGTTAAAATAAGAGAAATATGCCCGGGCGCATTCGTCTTTTTTATTTTCCCTGAAGCAGTATTTTCAGGCCTGAAATCCGCTACGGCAGCAGTAAGTATAGCTGCATCCTTGCCCTGGAATTCTGCAAGAGACGCGTTGTACATTTCGTCTGCAGAGTTAACTTTTATAAGGTGAATAGCCGGATTTGCAACTTCAATATCGACCGGACCTGATATGAGGGTGATTTCAGCTCCACGAAATGCGAGTTCGGTGGCGAGGTGATAACCCATTTTACCTGAGGAGTAGTTTGATATATACCTCACAGGATCAATCGCTTCCCGAGTAGGACCAGCAGTAATCATTATTTTTTTTCCTTTCATCTGATGTAAAGACGAAAAGTGCGTCTGCAAAACATGCACTATTTCTTCCGGTTCCGACATCCTGCCTTCGCCGATTAGTCCACTGGCGAGCTCACCATTATTTGGCTCAATGAAATGATTACCAAAATTTTTGAGCGTTCTAACGTTTGACCTTGTAGCGGGATGCTTCCACATATCCACATCCATTGCGGGTGCAAAAAATACGGGACAGCGTGCTGAAAGGTAAATTGCCGCCATGAGGTTTTTGCATGCACCGTTAGCACAAACACTTAATATATTTGCGCTTGCCGGAGCAATAATAATGGCATCAGCCCAAAGGCCGAGCTCAACATGGTTTACCCATTCGCCTTGACTCCCGAGGGTGAAAGCGGAATGAACCTGATTTTTTGAAAGTGTACTTAAGGTTAGTGGCGTAATGAAATCTTTGGCAGAATCTGTCATAACGACACGCACCTCTGCGCCTGCCTTTACAAGCAGGCGAGTAAGCATAGCTGACTTGTAAGCAGCAATGCTCCCTGTTACCCCAAGAATTATTTTTTTCCGGAAAAGCATGCCGGATCCGGCTTATTTTTCTGCTGGTTCCTTTGCAGGATTGCGATAATACACTTTACCTTCCTGGTATTCGTGGATGGCGATTAGTGTGGCCTTAGGCTGGCGTTCGTAGTGCCGTGAAATTTCAATCTGCTCGCGGTTTTCAAAAATTTCTTCCAGGTTGTCGCTTGCGGTTGCAAATTCAGAAAGCTTGGCATTAAGCTCTTCCTTTACGTTGAGGCTAATCTGGTTAGCTCTCTTTGCAATGATAGAAATTGACTCGTAAACATTGCCTGTGTCGCCTTCCATATTACGGAGGTCACGGGTTACAGTTGTAGTTTCTATTGCCATGTTTTTCCCTTGCGGGTTTAGTTTATTGGTTTGAGGACATTAAAGCGTTCGGTAGCCTTTTCAAAAATTGACTTTGCTTCCAACGCATATTTTCCGGCTGCAAATTTATCAATAAATGTGTAATAAGCCTCTATTGTATTTTTATATCTCTCGTACTTTTTTGAATCCACACTGTTTTCGGCGAGCAGGTAGTTGGATTTAACTATTGTAAATAGTATTTCCTCGCGGTAAGCTGTGGCCGGATAATCCTTTAAAACGTTTTTCAGGGACACTACTGCGGCTCTGTAATCTCTTGTTTTGTAATACAGTATGGCAGTTTCATAAGCTTTAACTTCCATTTTATTTCTAAGCTTATCAATAAGGCCGTTAAATTCTGCCACGTACTTACTCGTAGGATAGTGGTTTATAAAAATCTGCATTTCTTCTATCGCCTTAATACTGTTGGTCTGATCGAGCGAATGACCCGGCGAACCGAGGTAGTAGCAGTAAGCATTTCTGTAGGATGCTTCTTCTGCTCTTGGGCTCGAAGGATAAGTGAGGGCAAATTGCTGAAAATGATAACTGGCGCTTACCAGATCATCCATATAGTAATTGCAGTAGCAGTAATAGTAGTAAAGGTCTTCTGCATCTGCCGTCCCTCTTTTTACACTTACAAGCTCCTCAAGTAAAGGATAGGCCCGCTGATAATCCTTCTTGTTGTAAAGTTCGATCGCCTTTTCCTGCTTAAGCTTGTAATCCGAGCTCTTTAGGACTTTCTGATAGTTGCTACAGGAAAAACAGAAAACAAGGAGAATAATAGGGAAGAACTTTCTCAAAAACATTGCGCAAAAATAAGAATTGCTGACAGCATGAAACGATCATAAATGATTTTTAATATATAAAGCTTGTTTTCCTACCTTTGCCGCACCTTCGAAAATCACCTTTGTTGCATGGATTTATTTGAAAAATTAAAGCTGAATCGCGGACCATTAGGGTCATACGCTAAAGAAGTTCATGGTTATTTCACCTTCCCGAAGCTGGAAGGAGAAATTGGGCCACGAATGAATTTTCGCGGGAAAGAGCGCCTTAACTGGAGTCTTAATAATTACCTGGGCCTGGCAAATCATCCTGAAGTAAGAAAAGCCGATGCTGATGCAGCTGCTGATTTCGGAATGGCTTCACCAATGGGAGCACGCATGATGTCTGGTAATTCTAATCAGCACGAACAGCTTGAACGTGAGCTTGCTGATTTTGAAAAAAAGGAGGATTCAATCCTTCTGAATTTCGGTTACCAGGGAATTATGTCGGCTATCGATGCGTTGGTTGACCGGCACGACGTGATTGTTTACGACTCCGAATCACATGCCTGTATAATTGATGGTGTACGGCTTCATATGGGTAAACGTTATGTTTATCCGCATAACGACATCAGTAATCTGGAAACGCAGCTTGAGCGTGCTACTAAGCTTACCGCGGAGTCAAACGGTGCAATCCTCGTTATTACTGAAGGTGTCTTCGGGATGAGTGGTGATCAGGGTAAGCTGAAAGAGATTGTCGAGCTGAAGAAGAAATTTCAGTTCCGTTTACTGGTTGATGATGCCCATGGTTTTGGAACGATGGGAAAAACCGGTGCCGGAACTTCCGAGGAGCAGGATTGCATGGATGGAGTCGATATTTATTTTGGCACCTTTGCTAAATCGATGGCCAGTATCGGAGCATTTATTGCGGCAGATGCCCAGGTTGTCGAATACCTCAGGTATAATATGCGTTCACAGATTTTCGCAAAAGCGCTTCCTATGCCTTTGGTGATTGGAGCACTGAAGCGTCTTGAACTGCTGAGAACACAGCCTGAATTAAAAGATAATCTCTGGAAAATAGTGCATGCCCTCCAGACAGATCTTAAGGCTGCCGGTTTTGAAATCGGGAAAACCCAATCTCCGGTAACACCGGTTTATCTTAACGGATCCATTCCAGAAGCGGCGAATATGATCTTTGACCTTCGTGAAAATTTCAATATTTTCTGTTCGATGGTTGTTTATCCGGTTGTGCCAAAAGGAGTGATCATGTTGCGTTTGATTCCAACGGCAATGCACACACTTGAAGATGTAAAGTACACGATTGGTGTATTCAGCAGTATAAGCGGTAAACTGAAAGCCGGTGAATACGAGCGGGCTATGGAAAAAGTTATTTAAGAGAACCTGTAAACCAGTTTACTATGAAAACCATCCCATTTACCGGATGGTTTTTTTGTAACCCACCAGCAGGGACGTAATTTGGTTTCGCAATATAAATTTACGAACAGTAACGCAAAGTTTTATGCGCTAAGTTCGCATTGAATAAAGGCGACCAGGAATCTAAACCTCTGTAAACGAAATACAAAACCCTTCCCCAGATAACATTTTCCCGTAATTAGTTATTCCTTTATCGTGATTGATTAATGTAATGGTTTGGATTATTTTACTTCTTTGGCTTGTAGCATTTGTTTTCCTGATATGGAAACTACCTTTTTTTCGTAAAAGCGGATTAACCCCTCATTTTCTTGTATCTGCTTTTGTACTTAAGATTCTCGCAGGAAGCGCCTTAACCCTTTTGTATACTTACTATTATACCGACCGGAGCAGCTCAGACATCTGGAAGTATTACGATGATGCTGAAGTTATATATGGGAGTTTAAAAATAAACCCTGTCCATTATTTCGAATTAATTACAGGAATAAATGATGAATCAGAACATCTGCAGCATTACTACAAGGAGATGAAAAACTGGTCGCCTCAAAGCGAGCAATGGCTGGAATTTACGCAGACAAAAAACTATAATTTCTTTAATTCAAACCGGTTTGTTACTCGTTTCAATGCACTTGTGCGTCCTGCTTCGGGAGGGAATATCTTCGTCAACATTGTTGTCTTTTGTTTTATTTCACTCGTGGGGTTGACCGCTTTTTACAGGCAGATGAGGCCACTTGTTCCCGGAAAGGAATTGCTTGCTGTGGTTTGCATTTTTCTTCTTCCTTCTACCCTACTCTGGTGTTCCGGTGTTTTAAAGGATGGATTTATCCTTTGTTTTATTAACCTTCTTGTTTACCAGTTATTCCCCCCTACCATTGGCTCGTCCGACGCGAACAGTTCCGTTATCCAAAGAATACTAGCTGTTCTTTTACTAAGCTGGGTAATCATTTTAAGCAAATATTACGTTCTGATAGCTCTACTTCCTGGCATTTTAGCATTTGTAATTTTGAGGATCCGGAAATTTAAGCGGCCATTCTTCATTTATTCAGGTGGTGTCGTGTTTCTTCTATTCTTCAGTATTCTCATTTCTGCTGTGTTGCCTGATTACTCCGGCTTGAATGTTTTAGCCCGGAAGCGGGAGGAATCTTTAAAGTCAGCCATATTCGCCGATGCCAACAATTACCTTTTTACCGATAAGACTGATAATGACTGGTACTCTGTTGTGTCAAGAATTCCAGAAAGTCTTGTTAACGCGATTTTCCGGCCTTTTATCAATGAGGTCGATCGCTCCCCGATGCTCCTTTTGGCAGCATCAGAAAATCTATTAATTGTAGTATTAATGCTGTGGATGATAAGCGGTTCATATAAGGGCATCAACAGGTCAGAAACCGCCTGGTTCTTCCTGTCTTTCAGCCTTCTTCTGGCCTTTATCATTGGTTTTACAACGCCGGTTACAGGTGGAATTGTGCGTTATAAAAGAGCCTTCATTCCCTATTTACTTATGGCTGGAGTAATAATCACAAAACTCAATATTCCTTATTCGGGTAAGAGCAAGTTCAGGAATCTGATAATCCGGGATTAATTCTTTTTCACGCCGGCATCTTAAATTCCTCGTCAAAAATCCGTATTGCAAGAAGTGAAGTCTTGACCTCCAGTTTTTTAAGAATATTTTTCCTGTGTATTTTGATTGTCTGTGTGCTGAGATTTAGTTTTTCAGCAATTGTTTTGGATGTGTTTCCTGCTGCAACGAGGGTCAGTACTTCCAGTTCCCTGCGACTAAGATTTTCGATTCTGCCGGAAGTTTTACCGGAAGGAAAAAACCATTCCCTTTCGTTCGATTTAAGATGTCCCGACACCTTGGAACTCTTAACGTCGGGCAACGTAACGATCATTCCCATGTCAATCGGGTGTTCACCGGGTATTGGCATGATGAGTTTATTTAGCTGCATTACATTTACGTAGCTGCCGTCTGCATGTCTAATCCTGTAGAAAAGTTTAAAGTTAACCGACTTAAGCTCTTCCCCGTTTAGCCGTTGGATCTGTTCCCCGGTTTTTTTAATTATTTCCAGCACAGGAAGGTAGTCAACCGGGTGTATGATTCTTTCAAGGATATCAAATCCGCCGTTCTGGACTTCATCCCGTGGAATTCCTGTAAGCTTTGACATCTGGTTGTTTACATACAAATACTGACCGGTAACATAATCTATCAGGTAAATGCCCACCTGCATTTCCTCCAGCAGATGAAGCTCAATTGAGGCAGCATCGATGTAGTTTCCAGCTGTCTTATTAAAATGCATCTTGCCAAAAAGTTGCTGAATCTTTTTTAGCATCGCTTTATGGGATGATGGAAGCAAATCGTTTTTTAACGTTTCTTCCGCTTTTTCAGGCATGACCAGATTTTGGAAGTCAAAAATCAATCAAGATTCACTTCGTTCCTATAACGCCAAAGGAGTAAATTTTTTTCATGCGTTTGTCGGTTGTCGCTGACAGTCAATCGTTAAATGAAAATGGTAAATAGTTTGATTTTTTTTATTAGGATTATATTTTGCGTTTTAACTACAATGATTTGATTTCGTTAGCCAGGTTTGTAAGCACCGATTTGGCGTCTCCGAAAAGCATGCTGGTTTTTGGATTGTAAAAAAGCTCATTGTCAATTCCTGCGTAACCTGCATTCATCGAGCGTTTGTTAACGATAACATGTGCCGCACTTTCTACATCAAGGATAGGCATTCCATAAATCGGACTTGAAGGATCATTCTTAGCGGCAGGATTCACAACATCGTTCGCCCCAACCACCAACACTACATCAGTGCTTGAAAACTCAGGATTAATTTCTTCCATTTCAAGCAACTTACCGTAGTCAACACTCGATTCAGCAAGCAATACATTCATGTGGCCGGGCATCCGTCCTGCAACCGGGTGAATTGCGTATTTAACTTCAACGCCTCTCGATTCGAGCAGCAGCTCAATTTCATGAATAACATGCTGGGCCTGCGCAACCGCAAGTCCATAACCTGGAACAATCACTACTTTTTTGGAGTAATTCATCAATACAGCAAGATCGGAAATCTGAATGTCCTTTACCGTTCCTCCTGTTGCTGAAACTCCTGAGGCGGCGCTGCTATTTCCGCCGAATGCACCGAAAATAACGTTGCTTAACGGACGATTCATAGCCCGGCACATAACAATGGTAAGTAATGTACCTGCAGAGCCTACCAGGATTCCTCCGGTAAGCATCGCTTTATTACCGTATAAAAATCCGCCGAACGCAGCAGCAAGACCGGTAAATGAGTTAAGGAGAGAAATTACCACAGGCATATCTGCCCCGCCAATCGGGATCACGAAAAGAACTCCGTATGCCACTGCCAGCCCAAGTAAAATATAAAGGTTGACTTCGTTGTTGTACTCCGGATCGATAATCATCAGCACGGCGAGCGCAACAACAACGATCATCATTACAGTATTTATTATATTGTATTTTGGAAGACGAACAGCCTTTTGCATTGTGCCGTTCAGCTTCAGGAATGCGATCATACTTCCTGAGAACGAAACGGTTCCGATAACGAGTCCGGCAAGCACACTGATAAGGGCGCCGGTACTTTCTGACATGTGCGGATATTCAATCACCGAAATCAACGCAGCGCATGCTCCACCCATTCCGTTAAACAAGGAAACGAGTTCTGGCATTTTGGTCATTGCTACCTTCCGTGCAGTAATCCAGCCTGCAATAGTTCCGATGCCGATTGAAGCAGCAATCAGTGCGTAAATGATCGGAGGAACATCACCTTCATGGAGAAATATGGTTCCAAGAATCGCCACCACCATTCCCCCTGCGGCGATAAGGTTTCCACGTCTTGCGCTTTTGGGATTTCCCATCAGCTTTAAACCAAGAATAAAGGTGACAGAAGCTATCAGGTAGCTTATTTCCAGTAAGGATAGGTTCATTTTTTACCTTTATTATTTGCGCTTTTTGAACATTTCAAGCATACGGTCTGTCACCACAAACCCACCAACAACATTGAGGGTCCCGAGCAGAACAGCCACAAATCCAAGGGAAAGCGAAACATAATCGTCGGCCTTAAGATTAAGCATCACATAGATTGCTCCCACGATAACAACGCCGTGAATTGCGTTTGCTCCCGACATAAGTGGTGTGTGAATAACGGTTGGAACGTGGCTGATTATTTCAACGCCCACGAAAACAGAAAGAACCACGAAATAAATCAGGTTTATGTTTTCTGTGATAAATGCTGCAATTTCTTCCATGATAATTTAAAGAAAATTAGATTATTGATTTGCGACAGAAGGGTGTACTGCATTTCCGTTATGGACGATGAGCGACCCTTTTGTAATTTCTTCTTCCATCTCCCATTTGAACCCGTCTTTATCAGCAAGATGGAGCAAAAATGTGCTAATATTTTTAGCGTAAAGCTGGCTGGCATTTAAAGGCAGCAACGACGGAAGGTTGGATTCTCCGATGATGCGCACACCGTGTTTTGTTACGGTGGTATTCAATTCACTTAGCTCACAATTTCCACCCTGCTCAACAGCCATATCAACGATTACAGAACCGAGCTTCATCTTTTCGACCATTTCGGCTGTAATAAGAATTGGCGCTTTCCTTCCAGGAATCAAAGCTGTTGTAATTACAATATCTGCCTCTGCAACATGCTTTGTAATTAATTCCTGCTGCTTTTTAAGAAAATCTTCCGACACATCTTTTACGTAACCGCCTTCGGTTTTCATGCTTTCATCGCCCTTCAGTTCGATAAATTTTCCGCCAAGCGATTCGATCTGCTCTTTTGTTTCGGGGCGGATATCGCTTACTTCTACAATCGCTCCGAGACGTTTAGCTGTGGCAATCGCCTGTAGTCCAGCAACACCTGCACCCATGATCACAACTTTGGCAGGTTTTATCGTTCCTGCAGCTGTCATCAGCAATGGAAACATTTTACCTAAAGCATTTGCTGCAAGTAAAACTGTTTTATATCCTGCGAGATTGCTTTGGGAGCTAAGTGCATCCATCTTCTGAGCCCTGGAAATACGAGGAATTGCATCTACAGAAAAAGCGGAAATTCCTTTTTTAACACAAGCAGCAATTACTTCCGGTGAGATGGATGCGTATAAAAAACTAATCAGCACCGCACCGGATTTCATCTGTCCTATTTCTTCAGGCGACGGAGCATTTACTTTCAGCAGCACATCGGCATCAGCATAAATTTCGGACGACGAGCTAACGAGCTTCGCCCCTGCTTGCTCATAATCCTTATCACTTAGATACGAATTAAGGCCAGCCCCATTCTGAATAGATACATTAAATCCCTTCGAAACCAGGTCTTTTACAACATCCGGAGTGAGCGCAACCCGATTCTCGCGGGATTTTGTTTCTGTTGGAACAGCAATGTTCACGTTGAGAGGTTTTTGGCAAAAATAGGAGAATATGCTTAGGCCGGTACCAGAGATTGAACATTAATTAAATAAAGCTGTTATTTGCCCGAACGTCTTTACGAAGCGTCTTTCAGTAATGTCTTTAAAATTATTTCACCAGCAAATTTATGGATAAAAAAATAAGCCCTGAACTCCCGGTAACGTTAGTGGTTGGTGCGAGTGAAAATACCGCCCGCTATTCAAACATTGCCGTAAATAAACTTGTGCAGTTTGGTCATCCTGTTATTGCTCTTGGACACCGTGCCGGAAAAATCGGCACCATTCCGATTGTTACGGAGGTAGCACCAGAAACGGAAATCGACACCATCACTCTATACGTTGGTCCACCCGGGCAATCCGAACTGATGGACACATTACTTCGGTTGCATCCAAAGCGGATTATTTTTAATCCTGGAACCGAGAATCCTGAATTTATTTCCAAAGCCCATCAGCAGGGAATTGAAACTGAGATCGCCTGTACCCTTGTTATGTTAAGTTTAGGAACCTATTGATCCGATCTACGGAACCGTTACATTTGCCGGCGGCTTCAAAACATGAGATTTTATTTCTTTCGCCCTTCTTTTCTGTTACTGTTTTTCCTGGCCATTATTTCAAATGAAGCAAGTGGACAGGGCGGTCAGAAGAAATTTACTATTAGTGGTTATATCAAAGATGCTACAACCGGAGAATCTCTTCCGGGAGCAAATGCTTATGTTAAGGAAACGATGCAGGGAGCCGGTGCAAATACGTACGGCTTTTATTCCCTAACGCTTCCTAATGGCAAGTACACGCTTATAGTTTCTTACCTTGGTTATGAAGAATATTCCCAGGTAATCGATTTGAATGTTGATATGCGGATAACGGTAGCATTGAAGGCCGTTTCGCTGATAAACAAAGAATTCGTTATTACCGAAAAAATAATTGAAAATAACCTTAACAGCACAGATATGGGTCGTGTTGGGCTCACCGTGGATGAAATGAAAAAGCTCCCGGCGTTTTTCGGGGAAGTGGACCTTATAAAAATTGTGCAGTTGATTCCTGGGGTGAAAAATGGCGGCGAAGGAAATACCGGCTTATATGTTAGGGGCGGCGGACCGGATCAGAACCTTGTGTTGCTTGATGAGGCGTTGGTGTATAATGTGGCGCACCTGCTAGGTTTTTTCTCCGTATTTAATTCGGATGCAGTTAAAACTGTTGATCTACACAAAGGAGGAATGCCCGCCCAGTATGGCGGAAGGCTGGCTTCGGTGCTTGATATCAGCATGAAGGAAGGCAATAACCAGCGTTTAAAAATTAATGGAGGCCTCGGATTAATTTCATCACGGCTCACCGTCCAGGGGCCAATAAAGAAAGACACATCGTCTTTTATCGTTTCCGGAAGGAGGACATATATCGATGTGCTTGTGAATCCTTTCGTTAAAAAAACCTCTCCCACAAAAGGTTCCGGGTATTACTTCTACGACCTTAATATGAAGGTAAATTATCGCTTGTCTGATAAAGACCGGATATTTTTATCGGGATATTTCGGGCGTGATGTTTTTTCGTTTAAAAGCACTGACAGCGGATTTAATATCCGTGTTCCCTGGGGAAATGCGACTGGCTCGATGCGATGGAACCATTTATTTTCAAACAAGCTTTTCCTGAATACATCTGTCATTTTTACGGATTATCAATTTGAATCCAATATCGAGCAGACAGCCTTTAAATTCAATGTTTTTTCCGGTGTGCGTGACTATTCAGGGAAAATGGATTTCAGCTGGTATCCAACGGTAAGACATAATGTAAAATTCGGGGCGAACTATGTTTTCCATCGTTTTACTCCTAATAACGCGAGCGGCGAATTGGGCGGCGAAGAATTCACATTTGGCCCCGTCGATCGAATTTATGCGCATGAGGCGGCTGTTTATCTTTCTGATGATTTTGATGTTACCGATAGATTAAGAATTCATGCAGGGTTAAGGGGTTCTTATTTTCAGCATGTTGGTCCCTTTACCCGATATTTAAAAAATGCAGCCGGCATCATCAATGATTCCATTGCTTATAAAAAGGGCGAGCCGATTAAAGCCTACCAGAACGTTGAACCACGTTTTATGCTTCGGTATGTTATCAATAATAAATCATCCATAAAGGCTTCTTATACACAGAATTACCAGTATGTTCACATTACTTCGCTGGCAAATCAGAGCTTGCCCACCGATGTCTGGTTTCCGTCCACTTCACTGGTAAAACCGCAATTCGGAACACAGTATTCGTTGGGTTATTACCGGAACTTCAAAGACAACACCTGGGAAACTTCTGTCGAGACGTATTACAAGCAGATGAAAAACCAGGTGGAGTTCAAAGACGGGACGCTACAATCCAACGGCGTGAATGATAATCTTGACAACTTTCTCACATTCGGAACGGGCGAAGCTTATGGAACAGAGTTTTTTGTAAAGAAAACGATGGGAAAAACCAGCGGCTGGATCGGCTATACGCTTTCCTGGACAAGGAGGACTTTCCCGGAGCTTAACGGCGGAAAACCGTTTTATGCACGTTACGACCGGCGTCATGATCTTTCATTTGTATTAACCCACGAGATTAATGAACGCTGGATTTTCGGGATGGTTTTCGTTTATGCCTCAGGGAATCTTATGTGGCTTCCAACGAAGATTTTTTATATGGAAGGAAAGCCGGTTCTGCAATACGGTGAACGCAATAATTACCGGATGCCGGCTTATCACAGGCTGGATCTTTCATTAACCTGGTTTGGTAAAAAAACGAAGCGACTTGAGTCAAGCTGGAATTTCTCGATTTATAATGTTTATAGCAGGCTGAATCCCTTTTTCATTTACATCAGTCCTGAAGGCAACGCGAATAACGGCACCCTGGAAAACAAGGCGAAAATGGTTTCCCTTTTTCCTATAATCCCTTCAGTAACCTATAATTTCAGCTTCTGATGAAAGTGCTCAGTTACCTTATTGTTTCGATTTTGATGGCACTCGCTCTAACCGGCTGCGAAAGGGAAATCAACATTGACCTTGGCGATATTCCTGACCAGATAGTTGTGGAAGGAACGATTGAACCCGGCGGCAATCCCAAAGTGCTGGTTACCAGAAACAGGGATTTTTTCGAAAATTACCCAACCGATCTGTTGTCGTTGCTTGATACGTTTATTATCCAGGATGCTATCGTTTCGATAAACGACGGCAACGGAAGCGTTCCAATGTTATTTGTAGTGAATCCTTTTGAATATCCCTACGCCTATTACACTACTACTGCAATTACCGGAATTGTTGGCGGGACATATACTATTTCTGTTGAGGCAAGAAACCAAACGCTCACTGCGCATACAACAATCCCCCCGGCGGTAGCGGTGGACAGCACGTGGTTCAGCCTTAATTTTTTTAATGTTGATGAAGATAGTCTTGGCTTTCTGAATGTTGCCTTTACAGATCCGGATACGTTTGGAAATGCTTACCGTTTGTATTCGAAACGAAACAGCGAAACGGAATATTTTCCTGTAACAGGCTCACTGGCAAACGATGAATTTATCAATGCTCGTTATGTTAATTTTTTTGCCGGTCAGGCCGAAAAACCTTTCGGGAATCAGGATACTTTTATCAACGACAACTTCTTCTACAGCCTTGGTGATACAATTTTTGTCAAGTTCTGCAGCATTGGTCGCCGGGAATTTGATTTCTACAACACTTATGAAGCCGCATCAGCCAGCAATGGAAATCCATTTGCATCACCAACCCTTATCAAAAGCAATGTTGAAGGAGGAATGGGAATCTGGTGCGGTCAATCTTTCTTTTACGACACTTTGATTGTAAACTAATACTATGGACTCGAACACAGAAAAAGTTGAATGCCTGATCATCGGTTCAGGACCTGCAGGATACACGGCCGCGATTTATGCCGCCCGTGCGGATATGAAACCGCTGATGTACCAGGGAATGCAGCCTGGCGGACAATTGACGATCACTACAGATGTAGAAAATTATCCGGGCTACCCGAAAGGAACTGACGGCCCAAAGATGATGGAAGATTTCCTTGAGCAGGCGAAGCGTTTTGGGACGGATGTGCGGTTTGGTGCTGCTACGAAAGTAGATTTTACAGGGCCTGTTCACAAAGTCTGGATTGATGATGAGAAGCTGATAGAAGCTAAAACAGTAATTATTGCAACCGGAGCTTCTGCCAAGTGGCTGGGCTTGCCTTCGGAGCAGCATTATAATGGTTCGGGCGTTTCTGCCTGTGCGGTTTGTGATGGCTTCTTTTACAAGGGACAGGATGTTGCGATCGTGGGTGCCGGAGACACTGCAGCTGAAGAGGCATCCTACCTGGCGAAGCTTTGCCGTAAGGTGTTTATGATTGTTCGCCGTAGCGAAATGCGTGCTTCCAAAGCGATGCAGCACAGGGTGATGAATACAGCTAATATTGAGATTATTTACGATGCTGAGACGGTTGAAATTACTGGCGGGCAAACCGTAACCGGCGCACGTTTTAAGCGGGTTTCTACCGGGGAAGAATTTACATTGGATATCACAGGGTTCTTTGTGGCGATTGGTCATGAGCCGAATTCCGGAATATTTAAAGGCTGGCTGGATATGTATGAGACGGGTTACCTTAAAACTGTTCCCGGCACGAGCAGAACCAATATTAAAGGAGTATTTGCTTGCGGCGATGTGCAGGACCATATTTACAGGCAAGCCGTTACGGCCGCTGGCTCCGGTTGTATTGCAGCACTGGATGCAGAAAGGTACTTAACGCAAATGGAAGATGCGGAGGCTACGTTGGTGCCGTAGCTAAAATGATTGGGTGAGGGGGATTTAATAGACGGTTTAAGTTTTACGATAAATGATCTTCGGTTCGAGGTTGTTTTGTAGGGGATCTTTTGTGGTAGATTTAGAATTTTGTGGCGCGGATAGATGAGTTATGCCACATGCTCAATGAACTCCATCTTATTAATGAACAACCTCCGAAATGAAATTGACAATCTTATTTAGTTGCTTCTTTATCGCTAACACAATTTATTGCCAGGAAAATGCTCGATTTCTATCTGACAGCATTTTGACTAAGAACAAAGTGCGTA
>Ga0105049_10001687_pt1 | contig 26042 bp, 20 predicted proteins | sample MAT06_FD_78087 | JGI IMG/M metagenome (GOLD analysis project Ga0105049, IMG submission 78087) | Freshwater microbial communities from Lake Fryxell liftoff mats and glacier meltwater in Antarctica - MAT-06 | ecosystem: Environmental > Aquatic > Freshwater > Ice > Liftoff microbial mat | place... | reverse complement strand
TCATCTTCTCGCCGATGTCGAAGCCGGCGGACTGGCCCAGGAAATCGAAACCGCTCTGGATGCCCCGTTCACGCATGTTCACTTGCGTGTTGTGGGCCAGAAACCAGACGCCCAGGGCAATGGCCATGACCGCGATCAACTGGTAGATCAGGCCGCGAGCAGCGCGGCTGCGCCATGACCAGGCTGTTTTTTTCTTGGGTGGCTGGCGGGCGTTCAATCGGTTCTCCGGTTGCGCTGTGGATCGCGGCGCAACGCCGATTCAGGTAAGGGGCACCGAGCGGGATGGCCCGGTGCCGAAGTCGTACTCACTGCAGCCGGGCGTGACCGAAGCCGCGCCCGGCGTTCTGCACATCAGCGCAGATGAAAGTGAAAATGTCAGCGCAAAATCAGCGCACCGGCGGCGAATACATCAACCCACCGTTGGACCACAGGGCGTTGGTGCCACGCGGCAGACCAATGGTGGTCTTTTCGCCCACATGGCGCTCGAAGATCTCGCCGTAGTTGCCCACGGTCTTGATGGCGCGGTAGGCCCACTCCTTGTCCAGACCCAGCACCTTGCCGGTGTCTTCGGTGCCGGCGCCCAGCAAGCGCATCACGCTCGGGCTCTTGCTGTCCTTCTTCATCTGGTCGACGTTGGCTTGGGTGATGCCCAGTTCTTCCGCTTCCAGCAGTGCGTACAGGGTCCACTTGCCGATGGCGAAGAGTTCATCGTCACCGCGCCGGATGGATGGCCCCAGCGGCTCCTTGCTGATCAACTCGGGCAGGATCACGTGGTCAGCCGGAACGCGCGCCTCTTTGGCCCGCACCGATGCCAAGCCCGAAGCGTCGGTCGTGTAGGCCTGGCAGCGGCCGGAGAAATAGGCGCCGGTGGCAGCTTCCACCTTCTCGAACACCACTGGCTTGACATCCAGGCTGTTGGCGCGCGAGTAGTCGGTGAGGTTCAATTCAGTGGTGGTGCCTGACTGCACGCAGATGGTGGCGCCCTTCAGCGCCTTGGCACTCTTGACGTTGAGCGACTTGGGCACCATGAAGCCCTGGCCGTCGTAGAACCACACGCCCAGGAAGGTCATGCCCAAAGAAGCATCACGGGTCAGCGTCCAGGTGGTGTTGCGCGACAGCACATCGATCTCACCAGACTGCAGCGCCGTGAAGCGCTGCTGCGCCGTCAGCGGCGTGTAGCGTACCTTGTTGCCGTCATTCAGAACCACTGCTGCCAGCGCACGGCAGTAGTCCACGTCCAGGCCGCTCCATTTGCCTTGGCTATCTGCGGCCGAGAAGCCGGCCAGGCCGGTGTTGACACCACACACCAGCGTGCCGCGGGCCTTGATGGCATCCAGGTCTTTGCCGGCGTAGGCGGCGGGGGCCCAAGCAAAACCGGCGGTCGCCAGCAGGCAGGTGAGTACAGAACGGGTAGAAGATCTCATCGCGGACAAAGCTCCAGTTAAAAGGATGGTCAGGCTTCAATGCACTGCAGTTTTGCAGCAGTCTACCGCGCTTGAAAAACGCGGCGTTATCGAAGCTCAAGCATCGGAGCATACCTAAGCCAGAATCATGCCATTCGTTTGGCCTGACTTTCAGTGGGCTTTCAATCCTGCAACACACGCAATTCGATGTGGTCCGCATGCTCACTGGCTCTGGGCAACGGTGCAGCCACCGCCTTGGCCGAGCGCGAACCCAATTCGGCCTGGACCTCGACTGCCGGCTTCACAGCTTGGGCCGCAGCGTGGCTGGGCACTTCTGCACTGAGCGATGCATAAGCCGCCGCCAAGGCTTCGTCGTCGGTGCGCACTTCGACATCGGGCAATCCAGGCACGCCCAGTCCGCTGTCCATCAAGGCCGATGTCTTGTAAGCCTCGGCCTCGGCATCCGGGTCCATGTGCTCACGATCGATGATGGCGACCGCCATTTTCGAGCGCAGGTTGGCCAGACCCACCGGCGACCAGTTGGTGACCAGGCTCTCGAGCTGCTCCAGCGCCCTTTGCAGCACATCCAAAGGCACCTTGTGCAGGGCCCTCAGACCCTTCTTGTTCAGCGCCTCCTGCAAGAAGCTGATGTGGCGCAGGGTCTGCCTGGAGCCGGGCTGCTCATCCAGCAGCGCATCGAGCTCTTGCAGCATCTGGCGCAATTCTTCGCGCTCCTGTTGCGCCTTGGCTTCTTGCTGACTGACTTTCCTGGACTTGCTGCGCGGGCGCCGCTCGAGCACCACTTCCAGCCCCTGACGCGAGCGCTTGAAGGCCAGGTCGTGGCTGAAGAAGGCCACCACAGCTTGATGCAACGGTTTGAGCAATCGACGGATGACTGGCATGTGACAGGCCCACGCCGCCGACGCGGCAAAGAAAACACGGATGCTCTCTAGATCGGCACTCCCGAGACACAGCTTGAACCCAAGCTGTGTGCGAATGCTTCAGCCTTGGCCCGCCTGGCTGCTTGCCAAGCCGGCGCGGCGCGCACTTGCCAGCGCCTCAATTTGGGGCGTTCGGCACCCAGCCAAGAGTGCTGACTCAGAGGCTATGGCGCGCATTTGCAACGAAGAGCGGGTGTGTTTTGGAGTGACGAGCGGGCATGATCGAAAGACTCTCAGCCTCTCAGGCCGAGCAGGTGCGGTTCTTGCCCGTGCGCTTGGCTACATAGAGCGCGCCGTCAGCACGCTCCAGCGCGCTCTCCATCGTTTCGCCCGGCAACCACAGAGTGACGCCCGCAGAGAAAGTCACAAACACTTCTCGACCTTCATGCAAGAACAGCGCCTCGGTCAGGCTGCGCTGCAGCCGGGTCAGGGCCTGCTGCGCTTCGTCCAGCGCCGTGTCAGGCAGCACGACCACGAATTCTTCGCCGCCAAAGCGCGCCAGATGGTCGACGGGACGCAAACGGGTCTTCACTTCCGCCGCCAGCGTTTTCAGCGCCACATCGCCGGCTGCGTGGCCCAGGCTGTCGTTGAGTTTCTTGAAATTGTCGATGTCGATCAGGCCCAGTGCCAGCCTGGCATCTGGCTGACGTTGGCAGCGCGCTGTCTCAGTGGCAAAGGCCTGCGCCAAGCCACGACGATTGGCGACTTGGGTCAGCGCATCCGTGGAAACCTCGGTCGACAAACGCTGCAACTCACTTTCAAGTGAAAGCACCCGTTCTTCAAGCAATGTGGCGTGATCCCGGTCGGCCTGCAGCCGCGCCTGTGAACGTGACACCGCCAGTTGCACCGCCTGACTGTCGGCCAGCATGCTCTTGATCACGCCAGTCAGGTCCTGCAGGCTGTCGGCCTTGCTGATGGCTTCGGCGTGGGCTGCAGTGGCGGACTCGAAGCGCCCGGTGTGGTCACCCAGTTCGTTGACTTCCAACAACATGCCGTGGATCAATTGCTTGAGCGCGTCGCGTGCTGCCTGCCTCTCACCGCGCAGACGCTCTTGCTGCAGTCTCGTGTGTTGCAGCGCTTGGCTGGCGGCCTTCACAGCCCTCACGCTCAGCTCGGCCGTCGGCGCAGCGTTTGCGGCGCGGGCCAGCCCGACGGGTTCAAGGCCATGGCTGTCGGTTTCGCGAGCTTCAAGCCCGGTCCGTTGGCTGGCCTCACCCTGCAAACAGGCCTGCACCACTTCGCAGTGGCCGCGCGCCCAGCTGCCTTCTTCGGCCAAGTCGACCATGCTGGCGCACAACTCGTGCGACAACGCGGTCAACTGCTGAACCAGACGATGCCGTTGCCCGAACATCGCGCGGGCTTGCTGACAAAGGACAGCCAATTGCTCTTGCTGCTGCGCTGTCGCGCCTGGGCTGGCGATGGACTGCACGCAATCCAGCAGGCTTTGTGACAAGGCCACAGACAGAGGCTCGGTGGGTGTCAGGCCAACGCGCACCGTCGTTTGCAATTGCTCCAGCAACGGCAACCAGGCGCAGACAGTCGGCGGACCGGCGACACTGGTCGCTGCACTCTTGTGTGCTGGATCAGCAGGCGAAGCGACCTCCGCAAGCTCAGTGCTGCCGAGATCGTCATCTGCAAGCACATCCGTTTCCCAGGCCGACATCAAGGCACCCAGTCGTTGCTGGAGTTTGAATGCATCGCTGCGGCTGCCGCTCAGCACGTGCTGCAGGCTCTGCCTGCGCCGCGCCGCGGTCCACTGGCGGCCCCCTCGCTCCAGGTTCTTGGCCATGCGCTCCAACAACCCCGCCCAGGCCGCGCCCTGCGCCTGCAGCGCGCCGGTATCGGTGCCACCTGTCGGGCGGGCAGGACCATCGGCTGCGGACGTTTCGGCCAGTATGGCAACCGGGTTGACGGCCCCGGCGGCAACCCCATCGGCAGCATTTGGGCCTCGTACCGAGCCATTGGCCGTCGCTTCTTCCGCGTAGGCGCGGGCGTAGTTCTGGGGTGTGGGTTGCAGCTGCTGCAGGGCCAGGCGGCGCAATGCGCCTTTGGCCAAGGTGGCAGCCGATGCGGACGGCACGGCGGCGGCCAGCGGACGGGTCTTGACTGTGTTCACTGGCGAACCGCCTTCCATTGAGCTTGCGCCTGGGGCTGGGGCTGGGGCTGGGGCTGCAATGGAGAGCCCGCCTCAGCATCCACTGTGGCGCCGATCCAGGCCGCCTTGCGCGGCAAAATCGTCTGCTCCAACCAGCTGCGCAGTTCTGCAGCGGGCAAGGCGCGGCTGAACAAGAAGCCCTGCATGACGCCACAACCCAAACGGTGCAAGACCTCCATCTGACGCAAGGATTCGACGCCTTCGGCAATCACCCGCAAGCCCAGCGAGCGGGCCAACGCAATGATGGCAGTGACCACAGCTGCGCTCTGTGGCGTGATGCCCAGGTCGCGTACAAAACTGCGATCGATCTTCAGCTCGGAAATGGGCAGCGTGGTGAGGTAGGACAACGAGGAATATCCGGTGCCGAAGTCATCAATGGAAATCTCGACGCCGATTTCGTTGAGGCGGTGCAAAGAGGGGATGACCTCCTGCAAATCTTTCATCAGGTTGTCTTCGGTGATCTCCAGCTGGATCATGCGGTGCGGCACATTGACCGCCTTGGCGCAGCGGTGGATGTGCTCGACCAGATCGCTGCGCTCGAACAAGCGGCTGGGCATGTTGACGGCAATGGAGTTGGCAAAACCAAACTCCTGCTTCCAGATGCTGGCCTGCCGCAAAGCCTCGCGCAGCACCCATTCCGACATCGGTACGATCAATCCGGTTTCCTCGGCCAGCGGAATGAAGTCACCCGGGGGCACCAGGACCTTGCCGCGCTGCCAGCGCATCAGCCCTTCCGCGCCGACCATCTTGGCGGCACGCACATCCACCTTGGGCTGGTAATGCAGCACCAGCTCTTCACGCTCGATGGCCTTGTGCAGCGCGGTCTCCATTTCCAGCTTCTCGCGCCCGCGCCCAGCCAGCAGCGGGCTGTACAGGGCTGCAGCGTTCTTGCCCTGGCTCTTGGCGGAATACATCGCGACATCCGAGTTACGCAACAGATCGACCACCGTATGGCCGTCGCGCGGAAACATCGCCATGCCCACGCTGGCAGTGACGAAACACTCCTGACCACCGACAAATATCGGCGGGCGCAAGCATTCCAGCACGCGCTCGGCAACCCTGAACGCTTCGGCTTCGCTGATCACTTCAGGCAGCAGCGCGACAAATTCGTCACCCCCCAGGCGGCCCACAGCCTCGAGTGCACGGTGCGAGCGGTTTCCGGCCGGCTCCAGCGCGCCTTCCATCACGTGCTCGCTGTGCCGCACGCAGGTTTTCAGCCGCCTTGCCACCTCAACCAACAACTCGTCGCCTGCACCATGGCCCAGGGTGTCGTTGATGATCTTGAAGCGGTCCAGATCGATCAGCAGCAAGGCACAGTTGTGCTGCAGACGGCGGGCTTGTTCCAACGCTCTTTCGGCGCGCCAGATCAGCTGTCGTCTGTTGGGCAAACCGGTCAGTGAATCGAAATTTGCCAGCTGGCGAATCTTGTCTTCGGCCAAACGACGGTCCGTCACATCCTGCAGGATGCCTGCGTAACCTGCGCCCTGGCCGGATTCATTGAATTCGGGCTCGGCCTCGATATGGATGATGCGTTGGCGCCCGTCAAAAAGCACAACGGGCAAATCTGCTGCGACCACGGCGGCCTTGGCCAGAGAGCCATGCAACTCGCGCAGCAACATGCGGCGCTCTTCAGAAGGCACCATGCGCAGCAGCATGCGCAGGTTGACGTGGTCCTGCGGCCCCAGGCCGATCACTCGCAGGGCTTCAGCCGACAGCAGCAGGCCGCCGCCGGAGCGACGCCAATCGAAACTGCCCATGCGCGCCAGATCCTGCGCTCGGGCCAGCTTGGACTTGCTGCGTTCGAGTTCGATGCGCGTGCGCGAGGCCCGCAGCAGATAGTGCAGCCGCCCGGCCAACAGGCTCCATTGCGTGGCCTTGACATAGAAGTCGGTGGCGCCGACCTGATAGGCGCGGGCAATCGACGCATCGTCATCCAGCCCGGTCAGCATCAGGATCGGTACCGACTCGTAACCCAGCCTGGCACGCACACGCTGACAGGTCTCGAAACCATCCATGCCGGGCATCAGCGCGTCCAGCACGATGATGTCCGGCGGCACAGCACCCAGCATGGACAAGGCCTGTTCGCCAGTGCCAGCCTCGGTCACCACAAAACCGCGGTGGCGCAACGCCAAAGCCGTCAACAGCAGATTCACCTCGTCGTCATCGACGAGCAGAACCTGCGGCTGGCTGGGCAAGCTGTCGTCGGTGGAAAATGAGGTAGGCATCATCTGCGGTACGACTTAACGATCCAGCATAGCCTGAACTGCGCCCAGCGCAGCTTCAGCAGCCGTGAGCAGTTGCTCAATTTCTGGCTCTTCGTCAAGCTCAGGATTCAAATTGAGCCGTTTTTCGCAAGACTCAGAGGCCCGGGCCAGCGCCAGGGCTCCGACGGCAGCGGAAGACGACTTCAAAGTGTGAGCCAGTGCGGCCAATTGCTGAGCGGCGGTCTGACCCGCAGCAGCGCCGGGCTGTGCCTGCGGCCTTTGCACAGCGGCGGGCACGGCTTGAGTGCTGCGAAGCGATTGCAGCTGCAGGATGGCCCGCTGCAACGACACCTCGTAGGTCTTCAGGATGCGCTGCATCACACCCAGGCGTCCGCTGGGATCCAGTTCACGCAACTTGCCCAAAGCCACCGGGTCGAGCCCGCCTGGTGGCATGGCAACAGCGGCAGCCGCGGCTACAGCGGGCTGGGCAAGACCAGACTCGGGTCTGGGCAACGGCGCGCGCATAGGGGACTTGGAGCTCATCGGACTGTTGACTTTAAAGGTTGGATGGCTTGCTCGTGCGCAGCTGCCTCAAACGAACATCGCGACGGGTGGTGTGCATCTGCAGGCTCAGCTCAAGTCGGTCACACCACCATTTCGGCCGCGCTGCAGAAATGTTGAGCCTACAGCCTTCGCCCATGTGCGGGCCAGCGGCGAGAAGCCAGCAGAAAGCAGCAAGTCACCAGCAGCAAGCGGTCAGAGCCCCGGGCAGGCCTCATCGCACGGCCCTGAATGCGGTTTGCGCTGCCACCTTCATGACGCAACGGCATCCGTACAATCTGCAGCGATGGCTTGTTTGTGCACGGCACTCCCGACTGCTCCTGTGAACCGCGGCTTCCAGCCCGATGCCCAAGGCGCTGAAGCGGGGCTCAAGCTCAGACTCCTGGTGGCCCAGATTTCGTTGCTGGCGCCCGGCCTGTCAGGCTGCACGGCCACCGCCAGTGAAGCTGCCCTGTGGTGGTTTGCCAGCTTGGCCATGATCTGTGTCGGAGGTCTGGCCTATGCGCTGGGCGCGCTGCGAGCCAGATCAGGGGTCGATCTGGAAACGCATCGGCAGCCGGCCTCGATGGCCGGAGTCGAACCTGGGAACAGAAGAGGCGGTGGCAAAGCCGATGGCGATGGCGATGGCGCAGCACTGCGCACCCGTACCCAGCTCGATCACAGCAGCCAGGGCGCCGACTTGATGTTTCGCTCTGCACCTGTTGCAGCGCTTGTGGCTGCAACGAGCGACGCCCACGGGTGGCAAACCGATGCCGCCCACCGCTTGCTGCACTGGCAAGCTCCGAAGTCCAGCCCAAGCGCAGACTCAGCTTCCGAGTGCCCCTTGTTCAAGGCCTGCGCGCAAACCCAGGCGCTGCTCGACCACCTGCAGAGTCAACGATCCTTCAGCGCGTTGCGGCTGAAACTCAAACCCGCATTTGCGGGCCACTCGGCCTGGGAGCTGCATGGCCAGGCGCAGCGCGACCCGGCGGGTCGCTTCCTGGGGTTCGTCGGCAGCGCCAAAGGGTGTGATGCCGAAGACAGCCTGCGCTCGGCAGCCGCCCTGTTGCTGCCCGCTTTGCGCGCCAACCCAGCCCCCACCCTGGTGATGTGGAGTCAGGGCGCAGGCTGGCAACTGGCAGAGCTCAACCCTGCAGCGCAGTCGCTCTGGCCGACCCTGAAAGCGGGGGACAAGGTGCAGGCGCCGGCCACCCCGCGCGCGACCCCCCCGCTGTCGATGATCGGCGCCGGGCCTTCCGACCTCGGCGCGATGCTGTCAGGCTGGCCGTTGTCCGAGCAGACACAAGCCGCGCTGGAGGGCTTGCAGGCCGGGCAATTGCCACCCACGGTAGACGGCTGGAGCCTTGCGCTGACGCCGACCCTGGCCGGCGGGGGCAAAGGCGCGGTGCTGGTGCGTGTTTCCGAAGCCAGCAGTTCGACAGCCAGCCCCCATCAGGAGGCAGACTCGTTCAGCTTCACCTTGTCGCACGATCTGCGCGCACCCATCCGAGTCGTGGAAGGTTTTACCCGCATCGTCAAAGAAGACTACGGCGCGCAGTTGGACCGTGTGGGCAACGATCACCTCGACCGGGTGCTGGGCGCCGCTGCGCGCATGAATCTGATGATCGACGCCTTGCTGACTCTGGCCAGACTGTCGACCCAACCGCTGGCCCGCCAGCCCGTCAACCTCAGCCAGCTGGCGCGCTACGTGGCGGACGACTTGCGCCGCAGCTCGCCAGAGCGCGAAGCCGAGTTCCACATCCAGGATGATCTGGCCACCACGGGCGACCCCACCTTGATGCGACTGGTGCTCGAAAATCTGCTCGGCAATGCCTGGAAGTACAGCGCCCGCAGCGAGCAGGCGCGAATCAGTTTTGGGACCGTGCAAACATCGGCTCCGGCGGGCTCGGGTGCCCAAGTGCCGGTGCCGATGCCAGTGCCTGCGTCAGTGCAGGAACGAATCTATGTCGTGAGGGACAACGGCGCCGGCTTTGACATGCGTTATGCAGAGCGTCTGTTTGGCCTGTTTCAGCGCCTGCACAGCGCCAGCGACTTTGCCGGTCATGGCGTCGGTCTGGCGTCGGTGCAGCGGATCATTCGCAGGCATGGCGGGCAGATCTGGGCCGAGGCCGAGCCGGGCAAGGGGGCTGCGTTCTTCTTCACGCTGGATCGCGCCGCTGGCGGCGGTTGATTGACACTGTGGTGCCAGAGGCCTTGGCGCCTGGAAACCAGTTTCTGGAGTCTGCAGCCGCAGAAGCCTTCAGGCGTTTGCAGGGCCTGACTGCGCCAGTTCTTCCAGCGCCAGCAACAGCCGCTCGGCCTGCTGGGTGACGGTGCGTCCACCGCCCTGCGCCAGCGCTTGCAATCTCGACCAGGCCTGCTGTCGCGACAGCCCGTGACGGTGCATCAACACGCCGACTGCTATCGAGACCGGCTCGTCCCAAACTGGCTGCGTGGCTGCGGCGACCGCCTCTGGTGCCGGCGAGGGCGCAAGCGCAGCTTGCAAAGCAGCGCTTTCAGCGACAGGCGCAAGGGGATGCTGGCGGGCTGAATCACGGGCTGACTCGTGGGCTGACTCATGTGCTGACGCCGAACCCGCCAGCCGCTCCAGCACTTCGGCCACGCTGGGCACGATCTGGCCCACGTCCAGCGGTTTGATCAGATAGGCCTGGGCGCCCAGCGCCTTGCCTTGGGCCAGGGTGGCAGGATCGGAGAAGGCCGACAAGAACATGAACGGGATGCCATAGGCATCCCGCAAAGTCTGCGCCACGTCAAAGCCGCTTTTGCCTTCCATGCGGATGTCCAGCAAGGCCAACTGCGGGCGGTGCTGACGCGCCAGCAAGATCGCATCGTCTCCGTTGTCGGCGTCGATGACCTCATAACCCGCCTGCGACAAGCCGTGGACCACCGTTGCCAGCACCAGACGATCGTCGTCGACGACCAGGATGCGCGCTTTGGTCGGGGCCGCAGTGTCGCCCGTTGATTGCCCACCGACTGCCGTGCTCATGGGCCAGATTGTGACTGAGTCGTGGCCACGCCTTGACCCCGGCCGCTGGCCTCGCCGGCCAGATGCAGCGCAGGTGCAACGTTTGCAATGTGGCCGACGCCTTGCAGCACGGTTTGGGGCAGAACCGCGGATTCCGTCGCCTTGGGCTGCTGCACCGAGGGTGGCCACAGCTCGACCATCGCCACCACTTCTTCAGCTTGCTGCGTCAGACTCAGGGCGGCGCTGCGACGCGGCAGCAAGGCACGCACCAAGCCAAGTCCGGAGACGCCGGCACGCACCGCATCGAGCTTGAAACCGGCCGGCAAACGAGACTGGCTGGCAATGCGAATCTGCACACGCTCACCCTGGACAGCCAGGCTGCAACGCACCGGCCCGCCCTGCCCGTGCTTGATGGCGTTGGTGAACAGCTCATTGACCGTCAAGGCCACAGGAATGGCTTCGGACTCGGGCAGTACATGCACCACTTCCGCCTGGTCTTGGACATCAATCTGGCGCCCAAAGGTGCGTTGAACCGATTGCGCGATGGCCCGCAGCAGCTCTGCCACCGCCATCGGCCCGCTGACGCCCACCTGCAAGCCATAAACCTGTGCGATGGCTTGCACCTGACCCACGGCTTCTGACAGCACCACCGACATCTCGGGATGGCGTGCCGCGTTTTGTTGCAGCAACCCGGCCACCCCCTGCAGGTTGTTCTTGATGCGGTGGTGCACTTCACGCACCAGCACCTCGCGCTGGTCGATCGCGGCTTGCAGCCTGGCGCGGTCTGCAGCGCGCTGCTCCGAAACATCGGTCGCCACCAGCAACAGCTGCTCGGTGCGCGCGCCACCATCATTCAGCGGCGTGATGCGGCAGTCCCAGACCCGCAGTGGCAGCGTGGTGTCGCTGGTGACCTCGGGGGTCGCACCGACACCGACACCGACACCGACACCGACACCCACACCCAGACCCACACCCAGACCCAGACCAGCATCCGCTGACTGCCATTCCTGCACCACCGCTTCGCCGCTGGCCGCCACCTCGGCCAGCCAGGTCTGCAACAGCAGCGCCTGGCGGCCCGGACGGATCTCCTGCAAAGTCTTGCCCAAAGCCTGCCCAAGCGCAGGGGCGGCAGCGGACTGGCGGGCGGCAGACCCGGCGCCAAAATTGGCGGCAGCTTCAGCCCCCAACTCACTACCCAGCCAGCGCGCAGCGGTCTGGTTGAGCTGCTGCACCTGCAGGCTGCCGGCATCGAAGAGGGCGATCGCCAATGGTGCGCTTTCGATCACGCGCTGCAACGAGGCTTGCGCCTGCGCGATGCTGACCTCGGCCTGGCGGCGCTTCTCAATGTCCAGCAAGGCAAATGTCAGCTGGACCGCGGCAGCACCGAGGTGAGCGGCGCTGTGCGCATCGGCCGTGCGCACGGCATTGCCGACGACCCAGAACTCGCGGCCGTCGCGGCCACGCAGACGGCACTCGAAACTCTCGGACTGCCCTTGCCGCAAGCGCTGATCCCAATCGACGCGACGCAACGGATGGCCCGGCTCGGGTGTGGCCACCAGACTGATGGGTTCACCCACAAAGTCGGCCAGCTCACCTGCAAACATGCGTCGCGCCGATCGGTTCATCCACTCGATGCCCTGCCCTGCAACCGTGACGATGCCGACCAGCACCGAATCCAGGATGGCTCGCGTGCGCTCGGCCTGCTGAGCCAGGGTGTCGCGGGCGCGGTAGCGCTCGTCGACATCGACATACGACCAGATCAGCGCCGCCCCCGGGTCTTGTGTGTCCACTGGCCTGACCGCCACCTGCACCCAGGCCAGGCTGCCATCGCTGCGGCGCAGTCTGCGCTCGCCGCTGAAGCGGCCACCGTCGCGCAGGGCCTGATGCACGAGCGCCTCGAACTGCACACACTCACGCGCATTGGCGTAGAGCTCTGCCGCATCCAGTTTCAGCAGATCGGCACTGGCCCAGCCGCTGAGCTCGGCCATCGCCTGATTGGCGCGTTCAATGCGCGAACCGCGCTGGTACACGATGCCCACCTCCGACAAACTGAACATCAACTCCCGGTCGCGCAACAATTGCTCGAGCTCTGCCTGCTGATGCTTCAGGCGCGAGATATCGGTCAACACCGCCACGGTTTCGCTCGGATCACCCTCCGTGGCAGCACGCAAGGACAGCGAATACCAGCGCCGCTGACCATCCTGCGAGACGCGGCTGAGCTCGGTTTCGTAAGTGCGGCCGACGGCGAGCGCATGCCTGGCCTGCTGCAGCTTTTGCTCGTCCGCGGACGACATCCGGCGCACGCCGATGGCGGGCCGCACCCGCGGCGCCAGCACTGCTGCTTCTTCAGGGGGGCCCTGGCCATCTCGCGCCAGGATTTCGCTCAGGGATGCGCCAGCGCTACCGCCCGCCTCGTAGCCCAGCATGCGCTCGAAGCGGCGGTTGCAGCGCACCAGCGCCGGCCCGCGCAGGTAGGCAATACCCGCCGTGGAGCTGTCCAGGATGGTGGTCAGTTCGCGCAACAGCTGATCGTTGCGCCGCGCGGCCGCCTCCTGCTGTGTGACGTCAAGGGTGACGATGGAAGTTGTATTGCGCCCACCCGACAGCGCACCGGGCTCGACACGGGTCAGCAACCAACGCAAACCCAACTCAGGGTGGCGCACGGCGTAGCGCACCTCGGTGCGCTGCCCGCTGCGCAGAGCCTGCTGCAAGCGCTCGAACTCGGGCAGCGATGAGGCTTCGACCAGTTCACGCCCGATGCCCAGCAACGCGCCGCCGTTCGACGGGCCCGCTGGTCGCCTGCCCGCTGCGGGCGGAGATTCGGCGCCATCCGCCTTGCGCGTCGCCGACTGCGCCGGCGCGATCCAGCCACGGTTGGGATCGAAGGTGGCCACGCCGATGCTGGCCGTGTCCATCAACATGCCCATTTCAAGCTGCGCCAGATCACGCTCGTCTTCTGCGCTGCGGTCTTGCACCACGGCCAGAACACGGTGTCTGCTGGTGGGGTCTCCAGGGCCAGCGCCGGGTGCAGCCTCCAGGCAGGCCAGCCTGGCCCAGAGGCGACGTCGACGGCCATCGCTCAAAGGCAACAAGACCTGGCGCTCAATGGGCCTGCCCCCCGGAAAAAGAGCCGGCTCCAGTGCACCATCGTGCCAAGCCAGCAGGCTTTGCAACTCGACAGCTGCGCCTTCCAACTCAACGGGCACACGTTCCACCATCGACTCAAAAGCCGCGTTGGAGCGCAGGATCAGGCCGCTGGCGTCGTACACCAGCATGCCGCCATCGCTGAGCTCGAACCAGCGCGCCAGTTCGTCCTCTGCACGCCTGGCGCGTGCACGTGCGCGGTGCTCTTCGCTCAGCACCTGCAGCAGGCTCAGCCAGTCGGCTGGCCCACCGGGTTCGCCCACCGGGATCACGGCCAGCGAACACCACTGCTCGTGGCCCTGGGCATCCAGCAGACGCCTGCGCAGCATTGGCAGCGCCTCGCCTTGCAGGAGCAAAGCCTGCAGATGTCGGCGCTCGGCGCGGTTGAGTTGCTGATCGTCTGCGGGCTGCAGCTCAATCGGGTCGAGCCCGATCAAGGCCTCGCGGGGTCTGCCGACCAAAGCCGCGAAAGCTGCATTGACGTCCAGCAGACGGAAGTCCGGGCCTTGCAGCGTCGCCGGCTGCGGCGAAGCCCACAGGGTGCGCCAAAGCGACGTGGCCTGAGTGAAAGCGGGTGTACCGCTGCCCGTCATCCGTCCAATTGGTTGGCGGCCATGAGCGCGCGCAGCACAGCGTGGTTGACTTCCTTCATGTCGAGCATCAGCGCGTCGGCGCCTTCGCGGATGTCGAACACCGCTTCTTGCTCGATGGCACGCACCAGTTGCAGATAGGGCCCGTAAGGACCGCTGCCTTCGAGCAGCGCCAACTGCACTTTTTCTGCCACCGGGATGCCGATCAACAGATCGGCAAAGGGCTGACCCAACAAGCGGTCCAGCAAGGAGAACACACCACAGATGAACATCTCGCTGCGCACTTCAGGGTCGTCCTGCCCAAAGGCCAGTTGCTCCATCAGCAAACCACGGCGCACGGCAGCGTGCATCAAAGGCTTGGCGTTGTTGCCTTTGGACGAAGAAGCCAGCAACAAAGCGAGCCAGCGCTTCAGGCGCTGGTAGCCCAGCATCATCAATGCATGACCGAAGCTGCTGATCTCCACCGACATGCCAAAGGCCGGCGAGTTGAGATAACGCAACAACCTGAAGGCCAGCGTCGGGTCGCGCTTGAGGAGGCCTTCAAGCCGGCCCACGGGCTCTTCACGCTCAACGCCATTGATCAGCTCCAGCACCACCTGCACATCGGGCGGCACGGTGCTGCGGCCGGTGGCTTTGGGCAAGGGGTCTTCCAACGGCCAGCCCAATACGGCAACTGCGCCGCGCTCAAATGCCTGGCCGGCAGCAGCAGCGCTGCGCACCCCGCTTTGGATGGTGGTGACGCTGCGCAGACCGGGTATCGCGGCCGGGCTGGCGCGCCGCTCTTCATCGGCATCGACCACCGTATGCGAAAAACAGGCCAGGATCTCCTTGCTCAGCGGCTTGACGGGCCGGCCCTTGAGCAGCAGCACCGAGCCGGCTGCATGCAGGTTCAGCAGGTTGGCGCTGAGTTCTGGCTCCACGGCCATGAAAGCCGGGATCTCCAGCATGAAGTGGGGTGCCGGCAGGGCCCGGATCACGGTCCGCAGGAGGTCCTCGTCTGCGACGTTCAACGCCACTGGCGGCAGCTTCAAAGCTGCACTGGACGAAGCCGAGGCAGGTGCAGCACGTACCGGTGCGCCGGAGCGACCCGCCGGCGCACCCGAGCCGACGTCACGCAGGCTCAGCTGGATGGCTTGTTCATCCTGCGGCGGCCAGACATCGTGCAGCGCATGCAGCAATGGCCCGGCGTCTGGCGCAGCATCCGGCCGCGCCGGAAACACCGTCAAGCGGGTGGCCACGACCTGGCGCTGGCGGCCGATCATGGGGCTGTAGCCGAAGGCCACTTGGCCGAGTACGGGGTGGTGTTGCATGTTGAATGAGGCCCACCTGGGCGCAGGTTGAAGACAGAAATCAGCGCAGATAGTCAAACAGGGACATCTTCTGCACGATCGAATAGGTCTTCAGAGCGGCATCGTAGCCGGTCTGCCGATTCTGGAACTCGGAAATGGCCTGCAGCATGTCCAGATCTTCGGCGTCAGAGCGCTGGCGCTGTGCGTCCAGCACGGTCTGGCTCAGGCGCTCGGCAATGCCCTCGATGCGGTTCAGTGCATCACCCGCGTGCGAGCGCCAGGCGCTGAGGTTGGCGCTGCCGGCGTCGATGTCGCGCAAGCCGCTGCTGACCGTCAGCGCTACATCGGCGCTGCTGCGCCCAGGGGTCAGCAGCTCACCCACCACGCGGTCCAGCGCGTCGAAGAACGATAACGTGCCGCCCGGGTTGGCCGGGTCTGCGGCTTGCAGCCAGGCTGCGCGCCCGTCCACCGTGAGCGCCGTGGCCTCGCCCGAAGCCGCCTGCAGCTGGCCGCTGGCGGCGTTGTAGGCCACGCCACCGGGCGCGTCTGCAAACGGTGGCCCGTCGCTGCCTTGGCCGCCGAAGAGGTAACGGCCTGCACCGTCGCTGCGATTGGCCAGCGCAAAGAGATCATTGCGCAAGTTGCGGACCGACTCGCCCAGGATGCGGCGCTCGTCATCGCTGAAGCTGCCGTTGCCGGCGCCGATCAGTTGCTCGCGCACTTGCTGCATCAACTCGGCTGCGCTGCCCAGCGTCGACTCGGTCTGCTGCATCGCATCGCGGCTGGCCGCCAGCGCGCGCTGCTGCGCCTGGCTGCGGCTCAGGCTGGCCAGCGCACGCTCGGCCTGCGCTGCTGCAGCCGGGTCGTCGCTGGGTTTGCTGACCCGCTTGCCGCTCGTCAACCGCTCTTGCGATTGGCTCAGCTCGAGCTGGCGCTTTTGCAGGTTGGAGACCGAGGACTCGAAGGCGTTGGCAGATGAGATGCGCATTCAATGCTCCAGCCAGCGGCAGTGCGGCACACGGCTCGCAGTGGCTTGAGGGTGTTGGGCAGGGGTCATGCGGGATTCAGGGATCTACAGGTCTGCGGGTCAACCCGCCACATCCAGCAAGGTATCGAAGATGGACTGCGCCACCTGCAACATCTTGGCCGCCGCCTGGTAGCTCTGTTGGTAACGGATCAGGTTGGCAGCTTCTTCGTCCAGATTGACGCCAGCTTGAGCGCTGCGGCTCAACTCGGTCTGCCCGGCCACTGCATCCGAGATGTCTGCCGCGGTAATGCCGCTTTGCACGCGCACACCGATATCGGACAACGCCAGCGCCCAGGCGTCGGTGGCTGTCCTGCCGCCTGCAATGCCGCTGTCGCGCAAAGCCACCAGGGCCAGCGCGTTGCCGTTGTTGCTGGCCCTGGCCGAGACGGGCGTGGGCTCGACCACCAGGGTGTCGCCACTGCGTGGCACGCCTGCCAGCCGCAGGCTGAAACCGTTGATGTCGGTTGGCGCTTCCGGGATGCCGCGCCCCGCCTGCCAGGTACCCGAGCCCGAGGCCATCAGCCCGCCGCCTGAATCACGCAGCTCCCAGTCGTAGTCGCCAGCATCGCTGGTGAAGCTGACGGTGGTGGTGCCATCGGCCACCGGCAAAGGTGCCGCGTTGACGGTCAGGCCCTGCACATTGGCAGTGCCCCGATTGGCAGCCCCTGCCGTGCCGATCAGTGCCGACGTCGCCGCCAGGTCGCGTGGGTCGGACAGCAGAGTCCGCATCTGCCCGGCGGCCTGGCTCACGGCCTGCAACAGAAAGCGATCGCCAGGTTGTGGGCCGGGCACACCGAAGTCGATCAGCATGCCATCCACCGTGTCGCCGCTCGCCACTGTGCTGACTCTGCCGTCGCTCAAGCGCGTCAGCAGATAGCTGCCTGCGTTGGCGGGGTCTTCGCGCAGGTCGTAATCGCTGGCCTGCAGCTCGGACGGCACCGTGCGGGTGAGGCTGATGTTGGCGAAGAAGTTGCCAGCACCGTCGCGCGCATTGCCCTGATTGTTGATGGCCACCGCAGCACCCAACCCGAACAGCGCGGCTGAGGGCACGCTGCCCAGCGGGCTTTGCAGATTCAGACCACGCATCTGCTGATCGTTGACGGCCTGCCCCACGGCAGCCGCCAGACGGCCGACCAGATTGCGGCCTGCCGCCAGATCCTGGTTCTGAAATCGCAACAGGCCCGCCACCGCGCCGCCGCCCAGAGCAGAAGGCTCCAGCAAGCGGGTGACGCCAAATTCGGAAACGCCGATCGCCGTGCGCGTGGTGTCTGCAGGGTCCATCATGGCCTGCAACTGCACCGCCTCTGCGCCCAGCACCAGGCGCTGCCCGCCGCCGGCGAAGATGCCCCAGGTGCCGTCTTCGGCCTCGATGCGGGTGACTTGAATCTGGCTCGACAGGCGCGACACCAGGCGCTCACGCTCGTCCAGCAGATCATTGGCCGGCTGGCCAACCCCACGCAGAGCGGCAATCTGCTGGTTGACGGCTGCGATGCTGCGCGTCAGGCCATTGATCTCCGCTACGCTGGCCTTCAGCTCGGCCTCGACGCCGTCTTGTGCTGCGCCGAGCTGAGAGGACGCTTCGCGAAAGCGCGACGCCATGTCCTGCGCACGGGCCAGCACCACCTGACGCGTGGACAAGTCGTCGGGCCGGCTGGACATGTCCACCATCGCCTGCATGAGCTGGCTGGTGGCGTGGCCAAGGCCACCTTCGCCGGTCTTGAAGACGTTCTCCATCTGCCGCAATTGCTGCAGCCGCGCGCCGTCCATGGCCGCCAGTGAGCGCGTGTTGGCGGCCTCGCGGGTCAGAAAGGCGTTGTGGCTGCGCGTGACCGAAGCCACATCCGCACCGCGGCCGAAGAAGCCAGCGCCCGTGAACTGCCCTTGTGAGGTCTGCAGTTGCACCTCTTGACGCGAGTAGCCTGCGACGTTGGCGTTGGCAATGTTGTGGCCGGTGGTCTGCAAGGCGGCGTAGTTGGCCGCCAGCGCCCGCACACCCAAAGACATCAAGCCGAATCCGCTCATCGTGCAACAGCCTTCAGGTTCAGGGAGTCAGGATTCAAGCCAGCGAGCGCTGCAAGCGCAGCGTGGTGTTGATGACGCGCGACAGCTTGTCGGCATACGCCGGGTCGGTGGCATAACCGGCTTTTTGCAGCCCCTGGGCAAACACCACGCCGCCGTCAACGGCGTTTATCCGTGTGTTCCTGGCTAGCTGCACGCCCTCCAGCACCGGCCGGTAGCGCGGGCTTTCCTTCATCAACCGTGCGTAGTCGGCAAACGACTCGGCATAGCTGCCATAGGCACGAAACTGCGCCACCATCTTCTGCGGCTTGCCGCCGATGTATTCGGTGGTCACGATCTCGGCCACCGGCCCTTTCCAGTTGCCACCGGCCTTGATGCCGAACAGGTTGAAGCTGGGCGCACCGTCGGCGTGGCGGATCTCTTTGCGCCCCCATCCGGTCTCCAGCGCAGCCTGCGACAGCATGAAACTGGCCGGAATGCCGGTCTTCTGCTGGGCCTTGTTGGCGGCTTCGGTGTGCTGCTGCACAAAACCTGCGGCACCGGCTTGCGGCACACGCGTGGGCGCTGGGGTGGCCGCCAGCGGCTGTGGGGTGTTGTTGGCAGACGAAGTACTGGGGATCGGCCCTGGGTTCAAGCCCATCTGCCGCTCCAGCTGTTTCATGATCGCCTCGGACAAGCCGCCGGGGCGCCCGCTGAGTTGCGTGGACCATTGCTTGTCCAGCATTTCGGTCCCCAGCTGAGTACCGGAGTTCTCCAGCATGCCGCTTTGAAAGCTGGCAGCGCGCATCGACTTCATCAGCTCGCCCATGAACAACGACTCGAACTGCCTGGAGGCTTCACGCGCCGCACCTTTGGGGTCCAGCGCAGCGCGCGCGCGCAGATCCTGCAGCGACCGGGTGTCCATCGCCAAGCCCTCGGGCGCAGCCATGCTGCCTCTGTTGGGGCTGATGGTGCTGCTGATGCTGCTGGTGCTGCCGAAACTGGAAAAGCTGGGGCCCGCATCCAGGCTGACGCGGGGGTTCAGGTGGCTGACGCCGGTCATCAGATCACCTCGATTTCGGCACGCAAGGCGCCTGCAGATTTCATCGCCTGCAAAATCGCCAGCAGATCCATCGGCGTGGCGCCCAAAGCATTCAGCGCCTTGACAACATCGGTCAGCTTGACGCCGGCGGGCAGCTGGATCAGCGCCCCGCCCTGCTGGTTGATCGAGATGTCGCTTTTTTCGCCCTGCACGGTCTGGCCGCCTGACAGCGGGTTGGGTTGGCTGACCAGGGGCGTGGTGCTGATCGTCACCGACAGGTTGCCATGCGCCACCGCGCAGGCGCCCAGCGTCACGGCCTCGTTCATGACCACCGAGCCGGTGCGGGCGTTGATCACCACACGCGCCGCAGGGATCGCCAGCGCCACCGTCAAGTTCTCCAGATCTGCCAGGAAAGCCACGCGGTCGGTGGCTTGCTCCGGCAACTGCACACGCACCGTGCGCCCGTCGACGGCGGCTGCAGTGCCCGGCCCTTTGGCCCGATTGATCGCATCCACCACCGCACGCGCGGTGTTGAAGTCCACCGACTGCAGGCCCAACTGCAATGACTGGCCCTGCAGGGCAGAGGTTGGCACCGCACGCTCGACACTGGCGCCATCCGGAATACGCCCGGCTGACAGGTGGTTGATCTGAACCTTGGAGCCACCCGCCGCGGCGCCAGCGCCGCCCACGATCAGATTGCCCTGCGCCATGGCGTAGATCTGCCCGTCAGTCCCCTTCAAAGGCGTGGCGATCAAGGTGCCGCCACGCAGGCTCTTGGCGTTGGCCAACGAAGACACCACCACATCGATGGGTTGCCCGGGCTGCGCAAAGGGCGGCAACTGCGCTGTCACCATCACCGCAGCCACGTTGCGCAACTGCATGCTGGCGCCAGGCGGCAGAGTCACGCCCATCTGTTGCAGCAGGGCATTGATGCTCTGGCTGGTGAAGGGTGCCTGCGTGGTCTGGTCGCCGGTGCCGTCCAGGCCGACGACCAGGCCGTAGCCCACCAGGGGGTTGCTGCGCACACCTTGCACGCTGGCCAGCTCTTTGAGGCGGACTGCGGCTTCGGCCGGCCACCACAAGGCGCTGCTCGCCACCACCACCGCCAGCCACATCAGCTTGCGCACCCAGCGCTGGCTGCGGCGGTCCAGTTCTTTGTCCAGGTCCTGATCCTGGTCCCGGTCCTGATCCATCGCGTCGCGCTGGGACATCCTGAGCCGCCCCGCCATCAGATCGGCAACACGTTGAGGAAGATGCGCGACAGCCAGCCCACGGCTTGCGCCTCGGCCTGCTGACCGCGCCCGCGCTGCTCCAGCCGCACATTGGCGATCTGCGCACTTTGCACGGTGTTGCCTGCCTGGATCGCGCGTGGGTCCACCTGGCCCGAGAAGCGCAGCACATCGACGTTGTGGTTGACGCCGATCTGCTTTTCACCGGCAATCAGCAAGTGCCCATTGGCCAGAACGCTGCGCACCACCACCGTGATCGTGCCGCTGAAATCGTTGCTGCTTTCGGTCGAGCCCTTGCCCGCAAAGGTGTTGCTGGTGGTGCCTTCAGCGCCAGCCTTGGCCAGCGCAGCGGCCTTGATGCCCGGCAGCGCGGTGAAGCCCGCAGACAGGCTGCCCGATTTGTCGACCGAGCTGGTGGACTTTTGCGTGGCGCTGACCTTCTCGATGATGGCCACCGTCAGCGTGTCGCCGACCAGCCGTGCGCGGTGGTCTTCGAACAGCGGCCTGTAGGTGCTGGCCTGATAGATGCTGCCGGTGTTGGCCAGCACCGCGGGCGTGGCTTCCGGCATCACCGGGGGTGGCGTATCGATGCGAATGCGCGGGTCGTACATGGCGCAGCCTTGCAGCGCCGACAAGACCCAAAACAGAAATAGGGCCAATACCAGCGTGCCAGCCGTGCGCCAAAGCGACGCAGCAGGCTGCCGCAACTGCGGTGGGGGGTCTGGGAGAATCACAACTGGCCCAGCCTCTGCAACATCTGGTCCGAAGTCTGGATGGCTTTGGAATTGAGTTCGTAGGCGCGCTGCGTGGCGATCATCGACACCAGCTCTTCGACCACGTTGACGTTGCTGCCTTCCACAAAACCACGCTGCAAGCCGCCCAGGCCGTTGCTGCCCGGGGCGCCGGCGTTGGGCGTGCCGGAGGCTGCCGTTTCGCCGTACAGGTTGCCGCCTTTGGGCTCCAGACCTGCGGGGTTCACGAACGAAGCCAACTGCAACTGCCCCAGCGCCTGCGGCGCCGTCTGGCCGGGCACGCTGGCGGTCACGGTGCCGTCTTCGGCCACATTGACGGCCGAAGCATTGGCCGGCACGGTGATGCCCGGCAGCACGGCATAGCCAGCGGCTGTCACCAGGCCGCCATTGGCATCGAGCTGGAATGCACCGTCGCGCGAGTAGGCCGTACTGCCATCAGGCAGTTGCACCTGAAAAAAACCATTGCCCTTGATTGCGACGTCCAGGTTATTGCCGGTCTGCTGCAGGCTGCCCTGGCCAAAGTTGCGCGTGGTGGCTGCAGCGCGCACGCCCAGGCCCACGGTCAGGCCGGTGGGCAATTGAGTTTGATCAGAGGTGGCCGAGCCTGCGGGGCGCAGGTTTTGATACATCAGATCCTCGAACAACACACCCGCACGCTTGAAGCCGTTGGTGCCGACGTTGGCCAGGTTGTTGGAGATGGCATCCAGCTTGGCTTGCTGGCCTTCCATGCCGGTTTTGGCAATCCAGAGTGAGCGGATCATGATGCTTGAGACCTTGCTGCGATGACGCCATCTTCGCCCGAACTGAAGGCCCGCAGGCTTCGAACAGCGGCCGAGTTGTGGGCCTGTTCCGAGGCTTGTGGTGCGGGGGCGTTGCGCCCGCTTACTGCGGCGCCAGCAACCTGGCGGCACCTTGCTCGCGCTGCTCAGCACCCTGCAGCATCTTCATCTGCTGCTCGAACTGGCGCGCGGCCGAGATCATCGCCACCATTGTCTCGACCGGGCTGACGTTGGAGCCTTCCAGCGCACCGCTTTGCAGCCGCGCCTCAGGCACCGCAGGCAGGTCGCCGTCAGCAGCGCGAAACAACCCGTCGGTGCCCCGGGTCAAGGCTTCTTCAGGCACCACCATCTTCAGCCGCCCCACCTGCTGTGGCCGGCCATTGCCGACCTGCGCGCTGATGCTGCCATCGCTGGCGATGTCGACATTGGCGTTGGTGGGCAACGTGATCGGGCCGCCGTCACCCAGCACGGGCAAGCCAGAAGTGGTGACGAGTTGCCCTTCGGCGTTGACCTGCAGCGCACCTGCCCGGGTATAAGCCTCGGCGCCGTCCAGGGCCTGCACCGCGAACCAGGCGTTACCCTGGGCGGCGACGTCCAGCGGGCGGCCCGTGGTTTGCATCGGTCCTGGCCGGATGTCATGGCCAATCGAGGTCTCCAGCGCATAGACGCGCGTGCTGGCGCCATCGCCCAGCACCGGTACAGCGCGGAAGGACTGCAACTCGGCCCTGAAGCCGTTGGTCGAGACGTTGGCCAGGTTGTTGGCCAGCGAATCCTGCCGCTGCAGCGCCGCCTTGGCGCCACTCATCGACAAGTAGATCAGGCGGTCCACAGGCTCAGGCCCACCAGGTCAGATGCCTCAGCAGAGCCTCAATCACCGCAGGTTGACCAAGGTCTGCAACACCTGGTCCTGCGTCTTGATGGTCTGCGCGTTGGCCTGGTAGATGCGCTGCGAGACGATCATGTTGACCAACTCGCCGGTCAGATCGATGTTGCTTTCTTCCAGCGTTCCGGCCTGCAGGCTGCCCAGGTTGCCGTTACCGGCCACACCCGCAATCGGCTCACCGGATGTGAAGGTATGGATCCAGGCGTTTTTACCGATCGGCTGCAGGCCCTGCGGGTTGCGGAAGTTGGCCAGTTCGATCTGGCCTGCCGGCCGTGTCTGGCCGTTGGAGTAGCGGGCCATCACGATACCGTTGCCCTCGATGGCGATGGCCGACAACTGGCCTGCCGCAAAACCGTCTTGCTGCAGATCGGTGACGCCAAAGGGCGCGCCATATTGAGTCATCCGGGTCAGGTCCAGCTCAACGGCGATCGGCAAAGTCAGTGCGCCGTTGGCGTTGGTGGTCTCGGGCACCGTGAAGGCCACCGGAGCGATAGGTGCGCTGGGCCTGGAGCCGTTGGGCTCGAAGGTGATCGTGGTCAACACGGTGGGCGTGCCGCCTGGGTCCATCACATCCAGCCCGTTGGCGGTGGCAAAGACGTTCCAGGTGTCGTTGTCGGCTTTCTGAAAATAGTAAGTCAGGGCCACCTGCTGGCCTTTCTCATCGAAGACCGTCAGCGAGGTGGCGTTGTTGTAGGTGTCGGCGTCGGCGTAGTCGATGCTGGGCGAGGCGGTTACACCGGTCGTCAGCAGGCGTGAATCCATGTTGGCGTCGATACGGATCTCGCTGGTCTGGCGGGGCGCCACGCCGGCGGTGGGCAACTGCAGCGCCACCGCCTGGCCGGGCTGGATCACACCTTCTTCGTTGGCTGGGTAACCCATCAGGCGATGGCTTGAGTTGTTGACGATGAAACCCTCACGATCGACCTTGAACTGGCCATTGCGTGAGTAGGTGGGTGGGTTGACGCCATCGGTCAATTGAAAGAAGCCGGGGCCGTTGATTGCCAGATCCATGGGGTTCTCGGTGGTCTTCAGGTTGCCTTGGGTGAATTGCTGCGCCACAGTGCTCAGGTTGACGCCGATGCCCACCGGGTTGGCCCCGGTCAGGTTGAGCGCTGCGGCGTACATGTCGCCAAACTCTGCGCGCGAAACCTTGCTGCCAAAGGTGTTGGCATTGGCGATGTTGTTGCCGATCACCTGCAAGTTCTTGCTGGTGGCGTTGAGTCCGGAGAGGCCTTGCTGGAAGCTCATGGGGTGTCCTGCGGGGTGGGGGAGGTTGAATGAATCAGTTGAAGGCCTTGACGTCGCTGTAGCTGACGCTGCCGTTGAATTGGGTGTCGATGACCAAGCCATTGCCATTGGTCGACACAGCCTGCACGCGGTCGCGCATCAGCGGCGTGTGCGGCACCGCCAAAGTGCCGTTGTTGGCCAACACCCTGAAGCGATAGGCAGCGCCGTCTTGCAAGCCTTCTGCTGTCGGATCTGGTGACCACTGGAAAGCATGACGGCCTGCGCCCTGAGCACCCACATTCATCGTGTCGATGACGCGGCCCGAGGGGTTCAGGATTTCGACCTTGACAGAGCCGGCCGTGCCAGCGAGTTCGAAACCGCCCGTGGCCACGCCTGCTCTGACCGACAGGCGGTTGCCTTGCAACGTGACATCTCGGCCCACCAGCGTGGCCCCAGTCACGGTCTGCATCTGCACGAAGCCGGCGTTCAAGCCTTCGACCGTGGTGTTGAGCTTCTCGATGCCGCTGACGGTGTTGATCTGCGCCATCTGGCTGGTGATCTGCGCGTTGTCCATCGGATTCAGCGGATCCTGGTTCTGCAACTGCGTTACCAGCATCTTCAAGAAGCGGTCTGCACTGCCTGCTTCGTTGGCGGTCTGGGTGCTCGCGCTGGCAGCGTTGAGCACGCTGAAATCGCGGCCAATGGCTGAATTCATCGCAACGCTCATGACTGCCCGATCTGCAACGTCTTGACCAGCAGCGAACGCGCCGTGTTCATGACTTCGATGTTGTTCTGGTAAGAGCGTGAGGCCGACATCATGTTGACCATCTCTTCCACCGGGTTGACGTTGCTGAAGGTGACATAGCCCCCGGCGTCGGCGCTCGGGTGCTTGGGGTCATGCACCCGGCGGCCCGGCGTGTTGTCTTCGGCGATCGTCGACACGCGCACGCCTGCGGTGCTGTCGCGCTGGCCCGGGGGGCCCATCAGCGCGGTCTGAAACACCACCTGGCGGGCTTTGTAGGCGCTGCCATCGGGGCCGGCCACCGTATCGGCGTTGGCCAGATTCGAGGCCACGACGTTGAGCCGTTGGCTTTGCGCACTGACGGCGCTGCCTGCGACGTCGAAGATGCGGAACATGCTCATGGGGACTCCTTGCAGTGACTGCGGTGACGAAAGAAAAACTCAGGCAGCATCGAGGTCATGCAGGCGCAATGTGCAGCGGCCATCAGCCCTGGTTGTGGCTCTTCATCGCGTCCAGCATGCTGCGCACACTGCCGTTGATGAAGCGCAGCGTGGCCTCGTACTTGACGGCGTTGTCGACAAAAGCCGCACGCTCGCGGTCCATGTCCACGGTGTTGCTGTCCAGATGGGTCTGGTTGGGCTGCACATAACGCAAACGGGGCGCAGACTTGCCGCCGGGCTGCAGGATGTCGTCGGCGATGCCCTGCCCGGCTTGCGTGCTGCCGGTGGCAGTGCGCAGCGCGTCAGCGAAGTCAAAGTCGCGCGACTTGAAGCCCGGCGTGTCGGCGTTGGCGATGTTGCTGGCGATCAGCCGCTGACGGTCGGCACGCAAGACCAGGGCCTGGCTCTGGAAGTCGAGTGCGTCGCTGAGGCGAGGAATCATCGCAGGCTCCTGTGGCTGTACAAGGCCTGGCGCAGGCCCCGTCGATAGGGCGCATTCTGGGCAGATGCACTGGCTGCATGAGGCCGAAAAGAGAACCGATCACCTGCCATTTCAAAGCCACGGCTGCACCGCCATTGCCTACAGTGCAGCCCATGAACCGCCCTCCCTTCGCACACCGATCTGCGCCGCTTGCAGCCCCAGTGGCCGGCGCAGGGCGTTGGCGCCGGGC
>Ga0105049_10001686_pt1 | contig 26048 bp, 36 predicted proteins | sample MAT06_FD_78087 | JGI IMG/M metagenome (GOLD analysis project Ga0105049, IMG submission 78087) | Freshwater microbial communities from Lake Fryxell liftoff mats and glacier meltwater in Antarctica - MAT-06 | ecosystem: Environmental > Aquatic > Freshwater > Ice > Liftoff microbial mat | place... | reverse complement strand
TCGCCTGTGCAATCGCCGGGTTTGGCATCTACCAGATGCTCTTACGCTCGAGGATGAAGTTCGAGCAAGAGCAGCTCGCGCTCGAGTCGGCCTGATTTTCGATAACCACACACGCCGGATCATGGGACGAAAAACGCCCCGCGAGAGCGGGGCGTTTTCATTGGGTAAGCAGTTTGGCGGAGTAACTCAGAGCGCGTCGCTGCTCAGGATTACCTTGCCGTGATCGGAATCGCCCGCGGGTGTCAGTGCCAGGTGACCGCCGGCCGGGACGGTGATCTGGGGGATATCCACATCGGGGTTGGTGCCGCCGGAGGCGCGGAACGTGGCGATGGGCTCGCTGATCGAGCCATCGGCCCGCACGACGACGAGCGAGTACTGGCCGGATTGGCTGGGCAGATCGAAACAAAAGAACATGCCGGTCTTCTTCGCTTCATCCATCAACAGCAGAGCCTGAGCCCCGGTGGGAAGACCGGTGGGGGCCTTGAACTTGACGAACTGGGTCGTCTCGGCCATCAAGGCCGAACGGAAACGAGTGCCGAACCGCTCCTTAAACGAGTCGAACATCGCGCTGGTGTGGACGGCGGCCTCCATCTCACGAGAGTTATTCAACATCGAAACAGTTGCGACGGAGAAGAACGCGACGGCGGCGGCGCATCCGATAGCAACGGCGCGCCAGATCGGGCTCACGCCGCGGCTTTTAAGAAATGTCGGGGTTGCGCGGCCGGCCTCGTGGCGACGGCCGGGGAGCGCATCAATGGCGGCCTGAACTGCCGCGATGACTTTTCCACGAAGGGCCGCGGGGGCGTTGACCTTGGGCAGGAAGGCGTCGATTTCGGTGAAACGGGTCTGCGTGGCGCGGATCTGCTCCTTCACGGAGGCGGGCGCGGCGGCAAAGCCATCCTCGAAGGCGCGTCGTTCCTGTTCATCGAGCAGCCCGAGCGCGTCAAGTGACGCCATCTCGAACAGGTCGGCAGTGCCCAAGCGCGAGTGCAAGGCTCGGAGCCCTTCAGCGGCCGAAGGGTTGGCGTGGCCTTCGCGGTGGTCGTGGTTGTTCGATTCGTGTGAGTGAGACATATTTCTACTTTCGATCAAATCCATTCGATTCGCAAACCGTTGAGGTTGCGAGGTTTGTCGATCATCCGTGAAAGCGAGCCGTAGACCAACGGTATACCGGTTCTCAGCCTATCGGTTCCTCGGAAAGTTCACGTTCTCGGAGCCGGACGAGGGCCCGGCTGAGAGCCGATTTGATGGTTCCAAGGGGTGTATTGAGCTCCTCGCCGATCTGGCGAAGGGTTTGACCGTTGAGATATGCACGGACGACGACGGTCTTCTGGAGATCTGGTAAACGATCGATTCGCTTCATCAATGCGGCGAAGCGTTCTTCTTTTTCCGACGAAGACTCTGCGGGTTGGACGCTTTTATCGGGCGTTGTCTGTCGTTCGTCGAGCGAACTCGATTTCGCCGTGCTGCGGGTGCGGCGGAGGCGATCGACCAAGTACCGCCTGCTAATCAACATCACCCAAGTGACTAAGGCCGCGCGACTTGGGTCATAACGGCCTGCCGTCCGCCACAGCCGAACAAAGACCTCCTGCACGGAATCTTCAGCCTCGTCACGCGACGGGAGGGCTTGGTAGGCCATCCGGTAAACCAACGAGCCAAAGCGATCGTACAAATTGGCGACCGCGGCGGGGTCATTGCGCGCCACGCCCTGCATGAGGCCCAAGTCGATCGCTTGGTTCGCGGAATCGGCGGCCATTTTAGCCCCACGAGCAAGAGGCACTCGGGTCGCTCGACGACGGGTCGGAGGCGGCGCGAAAGCTGCATGAAGATACGGGGGTTGAGGGCTGGAAGATCCGCGGGCGACGAGATATGCACAAAACGAGAAACGACCCCCGGGGGTATTGGCGCGGGTCTCTGATTTGAGTAAGTATTATGTTTGGGTAAATGTGGATTGATTATCAGGTTGCTCAAAGTCGATACAAGTGGTACAGTTTTCATAGTCCCTTGAAACAGATCCCTGAAGAGGAGCTGCTGGTTGATGGGCAGTGCTCCAAAGTTTGAGATGTGCTCAACAGCGCCAAGATGCGCCGGTGGTCAGTCTTCCTTCACGGTTGCAAAGAAATTTGCGGCACAGCGCCGGGCGTTCACGATGCTTGACGTACTGGTGACGATCAGTGTGATCGCGGTGTTGCTTGCGATTCTCATGCCCGCCCTGACGATGGTGCGCGAGGCGACTCGGCGTGTCGTGTGCAGCTCAAACCAAAAACAGATTGGCTACGGGCTGGTGATGTTCACCGATGACAACAAAGGGAACCTCCCGCCAAGTCAGTACGCGGCCAAAGCCGCGACTGACCCCAACGCGGCGCCGCACCGCATGATGGTCGCACGTCTGGATGACGGCTCTGATCGATGGGATGGTGTGGGCTATCTCTTCGATCGGTCGTATCTCTCGACGCCGGGCGTTTTCTATTGCCCGTCACACCACGGTGAGCACGCGTACGCCCGCTACCACGATGACTGGAACGAATCCGGCACCGGGAGCGGGATCGTGACGAACTTCCAGTATCGTGGCGGGAGCCCCGATGGCTCGACCAACGTCGCGCGGATCGCGGCCTTCTATCCCAACCTGTCGCTCCTGACGGATGGGCTTGCTTCGCAATCCGACTACAACCACACTATCGGCTGCAATGTGCTGCGATTGGACACGTCAGTTTCGTGGTACAGCGACGAAGGCGGCGCGCTGGCCCGCTCGCTGGCGGCATTCCCCGGCGATCCGTCGGCGGTGGCGCGGGTCCGCTCGGCTTGGGGTGTACTCGATCTTGGCAACCCGGGCGTGGCAACCCCCGAAGTGCCAGCAGGGCCGCAATAAGCGATTTTCAGAGACTGGGCTGGTTCTCAAACTCGCGCGGGTTGGCGGTGGTGATTTGTGCGCGGCAACGAACACAGCGGGGTCAAACCACGCGCCCGGCGGCGATGACGATCGCGGCGTGATTTTCCCCAAAGCGCAACGCCAGTGACCGGGCATCGGTGAGCGAACTCATCACAAGATCAGACCTTGCACCGGGGAGAACTCGGCCGCGATCGGTGAGCCCAAGAAGCTCGGCGGGGTTGGCCGTTGCGGCGTCTATCGCTTCCAGCGGTAAGAATCCGCACTTGCGGGCCGCGAGGGCGATGGCCATTTGCATCGAGGCGGACGGCGCCGATCCGGGATTGAAATTGGTTGCGATGCAGCGCCTGGTCAGTCGGGCCAGGTTTGCGAACCGGCCATCGACATGCAGGCCGCAGGCCGGGAGCGCTACGCCGAAGGTCTTTGACGCTGCGAGGGCCGCGATGTCTTGCGGTGTGGACGCTTCAAGGTGATCAACGCTGAGCGCGCCAAGTTCGACGGCGCGGGGCACCATGCCCATGCTGGTGAACTGATCGGCATGAACCCGGACCGAGAAGCCCAGCGCCCTGGCCCGGGCGAGAAGCTCGCAGGTCTCGTCGAGCGACCATGCACCCTGCTCGCAGAAGGCGTCGACGGACATGTCGGTGCCGAACTCAGAGGCGACGGCCGGCAGGGTCTCGTCGATGGTGGTGCGTACGAACCGGGCGCGGTCGATGTCGGGGTCGAGGGCGTGGCCGAGGAGCGCTGTCATGACGATGGTGCCCCGGAAATGCGGCCGGGCCGCGTCGATGGCGCGGAGCATCTTGAGTTCGTCGCGTGTTGAGAGGCCATAGCCCGATTTCACTTCCACGGTCGTGGTGCCGTGGCGCAGCATGGTGTTCAACCGCCCGAGGAGTTGCTCGGTGAGTTCTGCTTCAGTGGCGGCGCGCACCGCCCGCACGCTGGACATGATGCCGCCGCCGGCGGCGAGAATGTCGAGGTAGGGCCGGCCGGCCAGTTTCATAGCCCACTCGTCGAGGCGATGATCGCCGTGCGGATCGGACCAGCAGGCGTGGGTGTGACAGTCAACAAAGCCCGGAAAGACGACTCCGCCGGCCGCATCGATGGTGCGGCGGGCGGGGGCGGGGGCGAGGCCGGGGGCGAGGGTGGGTGCGGGGGTGGGTGCGCTCGATACCCCGGCCGACGGTTGAATGTGGGCGATGATGGTGCCCGAGATGGCGATATCACAGAGTTCGGGTCGCGTCCCATCAGCACGGCGCGGCGGGTGCTCGGCCTGGGGCTGGGCTGCGAAGTCTGGTTCAAAGATTCTCGCGTTGGTGATGAGCAGATCGTGCATGGGATTTACGCCGATTCCTGCGAGGAACGCTCACCGTAGCCAAGGAGAAAGTGGAGGAAGCAGTACACCGCGACGCGGGCCGTCTGGTGGTCGCGGTCAAAGGCCGGGTTGAGTTCCATAATGTCGAAACACAGCACTTTGGGATCCTGCCCGAAGTGCCGGCAGAGCCCTGCCACGGTTGCGACACTCAGTCCGGCGGGGTTGAGTGCGCTCACGCCGGGTGCGCTCGAGGCGTCGATGACGTCAAGGTCGAGCGAGACGAACTTGGACCACGGATCGGTTGAGGGGATGGGCGACTTGAGCACGGTCGCCGCGTCGGACAATCGGCCGCCGTTGTCATGAAACCATCGGGCATGCTCGCGTGAGTTAACCAGCGGCTCAGAGCCGATGCAGGTGAGCCACTCGACGCCGCATCGTTCGATGAGGGCCCGGAACGGCATGCCCGATCCGCGCTCTGCGCGCACGTCGAGATGGGCGTCGATGTAGTACCCGGCCTTCACACCGCGTTGGCGGCACGAAGCACGCACGAACGGGAACGTCAGATCATGACCGCCGCCGATACCGATCGGGAAGCACCCGAGGGCAATGATCGCTTCCGCCGCGGCGGTGACGCGATCATGGGTTTCCTCAAGCGTGCCGCCGGGGGCGACATCCCCAGCGTCGATCGCCATGGGGAGCGGACAAGCGAGTGAGTATGGTTCGTTCACTCCGTATCGGGCGAGCGCGGACCGGAATGCGCCGGGCCCTTGTGCCGCGCCGTGCCGACCGTTGTTGAGCGAGACGCCGGTGTCGTCGGGCATGCCCAGCAGGCAGGGCGTGCCGGCCGGCGGGGCGGTCGTCAACTCACTGAGGGGGCGGAGGTGACTGGCGAATCGGGCCGGGTTCGGCATCGAAGCGGATTGACCGGGTGGAGGGGTCGGCGAGCTGGTGAAGGGGATGGGGTTCATGCCAGTTGCAGACGGAGAGGGTTCTTTATCGGCATAGGTGCGTCGTGTCCACAAGCCGGAATCCCGCCCGTTGAGCACGGCGAGCGGACGCCTGCCGTGCTGGGCCTTGTTGGGCCGGTTGGGCCATCAATCCGGCTCATATCGAATCGTCTGGGTGATCTTGTTCGCATCGCCCATGATCAGCACCTTGGGTCGGTGCGCGGCGTATTCGCGGTCATCCATGAGGGCATAGTGCATCACGATGAGCTTGTCCCCCTCTTCGACGAGGTGGGCCGCGGCACCGTTGATCTCGATGCAGCCGCTGGCGGCTTTGCCCTTGAAGACGTAGGTCTCGAATCGCTCGCCGTTGCGGCAGTTGGCGACATGAACGTGGTCGTTGACGCGCATGCCGCTCGCTTCGAGCAGGTCGGCATCGATGGTGATCGACCCGATGTAGCCGGGCAGGGCGCGGGTGACTTCGCACATGTGGATTTTGCTATGGAGGACCTGTCGGAGCATCGGACCTGAGGGTAGGCGGAGGCGATCCCTCATTCGTCACGCGACAACTCGTTCTGAGCCTGCGCGATCACGGGCAGCCAGCAAAATACGCCCCGATATAGTCCGAAAGATCATCGGGATCGACGCCGCCGCTGGCGTTGAAGTCGGCTCCACTCAGTGGCGGCACGTTGAAGAACGCGGTGATGTAGCTTGAAAGGTCGTCGCTGGTGAGGAGGCCGTCGCCGTCGAAGTCGGCGGTGCACACCGGGGGGGGTGGGGGGGTGGTGTACGTGATGATCAGTTGCGGGCGGGCGGTTGCGGTGCCCGATTCGTGCGAATCGAAGCGATGGGCCGTGGCGGAGTCGGACTCGTCACCCTTGAGCAGCCATCCGAAGTTCGAGCTGCTGCTGGCGAGCCATGCCTGTACGTCGGCGGCCAGAGCCGGGCCGACCCAGTCGTAGTTAATCAGGGCCGAGTCGACCAGCGTCGAAGCGATGGGCTGAAGGTCAAAGTCGCCGCCCGGGCGGGTCCAGAGCATCGAGGGTGAGAATCGGTGAATCCAGGTCGCGTCGTTGGGGGCCGCGAGAACTCCGCCGCCTTCTTCGCCACCGGCGTTGGAAGTGCCCTCACCCCACGACGCCCGCGCACGGTGAAGCGTGACGGTGTGCAGTCCATTGTTGTTGCGGGTCTGCCGCAGACGAAGTGTGGCGGACCGAATAATCGCGTTTGAGGGGATGGTGGGGGCGATATCAAACTTGAGCAGTGCGCGCCGGATGAGCCCCGTGCCGTTGCGGCCGACAAAGATGCCGCGACCGGCGCCGTTGGCCAAGGCGCCGTTGGTTTCTTGATAGAGCGTGACATCGTCAACCGCTCCAAGCGTTACCGTGGTCTGCGCGCTCGAAAGCGCGGCACCGATCAGGAGCGTGGCGATGGACGAGAGAATCTGGAGTTGGCGTTGTGAAATCATGGGGAGGCTTGGCACGGCGTGCCGCGGACGCGTGACCGCTGAAAACGATACGACATGGCTGAGGGATTGCCACGTTCACAGATCATCGATTCACACAATTCCTCGTGTCCGATAAGCGTAGTTGAGGGAAGTCCCCCGGGCTGCGGGGCCTCTACTTGCCGACCGGCAGGCCTTTGGACTTCCAGATTGCGTTGATGTCCTCGAGCGTGCTCGGTTCCATGGCGATGCCATCCTCAAGCTCGGCGCGAATGAGGGAGCCATCATTTTTGTAGAGGTACTTTTGCGGCTCGGCTGATTCGCGCTCGCGCGTCACGATTGACCAGACGTCGGCGGTTCCGGGCTGCTTCGCCAGCACATCACGCCGTAGCGAGATCGCCTGGGTTTTGGTTTGGTAGCAGTAGAAAGCCGTCTCGCCCTCAAGGCCGATTCGCGTCATCAGCCGCGGGAGGAGAAACCGTTCAACCTGGGTGAGATAGCCATCGGGCGGCACGCTGGGCATGAGCGTCCGGTTGGGTTGACCGGGCAAATCGCTGATAACTGTCATTGAGCGTCCGCCCCGCGTGCCTGTTTCGGTGTACACCCTGGATTTTTCCGAACCACCTTCCTTGACAACCATGCGGATCGACCACGCTTCCTGATCCCGAAGCGGCGTGGTGAAGTACACGCCTTCCACATCCACAAGTTGATAGACGCCTCTGAGGCCCGTCCCTCTGAGCAGGCGGGCGGAGAGATTGGCGAGGTAGCCGGCGGGGTTGGTTTCGTTGGCGGCGGCCTTGGGCGAATCGGCGGTGATGCGCATGTCGATTTGAGCTCTGGTTCCCTTGAAGAATCGCAAGCCGCGATAGCCGTGCTCGGCCGCGTCTTCTGGCTTTCCGGACGGTGCGGGTTCGTAGAGCCGGAACCAGCGCTGCGGTTCGGCGCATGCCGCATCGAAGTCCGCCGTTGTGAGCCGCGAGAGCAGGGCGGCACCGGTCGCGACGGCGTTCTGGCGGGTTGAAGCGAGTTTTTCAGGATCCTGAAATGTTGCCGAAGCCACCGAAAGCTCGTAGAGGCGGCGGGCCTTCTGGTAGTTGTTGTCTGAGCAGATCAGCTCAAAGACCACATACTGCGTGGGCTGGGGTTTGAAAATCGTGTATCCGTATATCGTGCGTGCGTCACCGGTCCGGCCCAGTGCGGGCAGGGACACGTAAAACCGAGCAGCTGGCGTAGCCGACCCTTCTACAACGAGCTTTTCGGTACGTTCGAGGACCCGTCCCTCGCTTCCCACCAGTTCCTTTGTGGCACTGTCGCGCAGCAGGACACGGCTGAGCAGGTCATTGATGGTGCGCTCGGCGGCATCCTTGGGCGTGGAAGTCGGATTCGCCGTCGTCGGCGTTTGGACATTGATGACCCACGACGACAAATCGGGGGCCAGAATGGCGACGTTGTTGGCCGCGGCGATGTTGCTGGTTTGGACACGCGCCCCCGCGGGAATGCGAAATGTGAGGCCGACACTGTCAACCACCAGCGGGTCTTCGGCGAAGTTCACGGCGGCGGGTGACGACGCGGGTGTAGCTGGGGGCGTCGCGTTGGTGGGGGCCGGCTTGGACTGATTGGTTGGTGTTTGGGTCAGCAGCGCTGTGGCCAATGTCGCGGTAATAAAGAAATCCATGATGTATGCTATCGGCGAATCAACGCCAGCGACCCAGAACAAGGCGCGGGGGTGTGACCACGGTTTAGGGCAGTTGGCTCCCCTGTCCCCCTTTTTATCTTGTCCATCCTGTCCATCCATGTAAACCCAATGCTCGACTCGGATACCAAACGCCGCGTCGACACCGACCCTGCCTACTCGGAGAAGGAACATGGATGGGCAGGATGGAATCGAGCCAAAGCCCGCATAGCCCCCTGCCCGTACCCCAAACTACGGGCACACCCGGGCGCGGCCGAGAGGCGAGTCTTGGTTGAAGCGGAATGGAGGTCGCAAATTGCGCGTTGATGCTCCGTGAACGCGGCTTGACATTCGCAATTGGGTGGCTAACCTCAAGACCCCCCAAATCACCCTGCGCGCTGCCGAAGCGGTGCGAGGATGAGTTGAGGTGTTTGCGACGACGGATTTTGCAAGGATCCTCATGACCGGCGGCAAGATCAGAATCCGAATGGAAGCGTACGACCACGTGGCCCTTGATGCCTCCGCGAAGGAGATCGTCGATCAGGCCAAGCGTACCAACTCGAAAGTGGCCGGCCCGATTCCCCTGCCGACCCGGATCGAGCGGTACACGGTGCTCCGTTCGCCGTTCATCGACAAGAAATCCCGCGAACAGTTCGAGATCCGCACCTACAAGCGGATCATCGACATCGTTGAGCCCAACGCCCGCACGGTTGAAGCTCTCAATCGCCTGGTGGTACCCGCTGGCGTGTTCATCAAGATCAAGGCCTGATTTTCCGACCCGAGAGGCAGTTCGCTGTCGCCCGGGTCTTTTCGTTGCCGTAGGGATTGTTCCTGCGATAACAAACTCCTGATCCCCCGTTCCTCAGGTACACTATGTCTTTCCTCATGCTCGGTACAAAACTCGGAATGACCCGCATCTTCACGCCCGAGGGCGCGTCGGTGCCAGTGACGGTCATCCGCTGTGGCCCCAACGTTGTGACGCAGATCCGCACGGCGGAAAAGGACGGCTACAGCGCCGTTCAGGTCGCATTTGACGACGTCAAGCCCCGCAACTCCACGCAGCCGGTCATCGGGCACGATGCCAAGGCCGGGATCACCTCCAAGCGTTTCCATCGCGAGTTCCGCTGCACCGCTGAGGTTGCGGCAAACTTCACGCTCGGCCAGACGCTCACGGTTGGCCAGTTCGATGGCCAGATGTATGTTGACGTGACTGGTCGCTCCAAGGGCAAGGGCTTTCAGGGCGTCATGAAGCGCCACCACTTCAAGGGCCTGTCCGCCTCCCACGGTACCGAGCGTAAGCACCGGTCACCTGGTTCGATCGGCGGCCTGTGCTCCAACCGCGGTTTCGGCGGCGGCCTGAAGAAGGGCAAGCGCATGGCCGGTCACATGGGTGACGCGCGTATTACCCAGCGTTCACTTGATGTTGTGAAGATTGATGCAGAGAATGGTCTCCTTCTGGTGAAGGGCCCGGTGCCGGGCTGCAACCGTGGTATGGTCATGATTCGGCCGGCAGTCCGGCTGTATCGCGACAAGGCTAAGAAGGTCGCCGCGGCAAAGAAGTAATCCGATTCAGGTCGTCCTGAGTCAGTTGGCGTAGGTCAGTCGGTGTAGGTTAGTTGGTAGTTGGTTGAAAGTGAACTTATCGGTGGCTGCGAAGCATCGCAGTCATCGAGTCCGGCAGGGTCGAAAGCGACAACCACCGGACAACGGCAAGTTGTTCAGCACTCCCGCTTGTGGCGGGAGTGAACAAAGACTGCCAAGTCGATTCCATCCGCGGCTCACTCATTAATAGAGCCCCGGTGGATAGGCAAAGCAAACGCCGCCCGGCACAGTGCCGGACCGGCAAGTAGGCGTCTGACGAAGGAAGACACCCGATGGATGTCCCCGTCTTGAACAAGCAAGGTGTCGAAGTGGGCAAGCTCACTATCGACGAGAAGTCGCTGGGCGAAGTTGTCCAGCCCGCACTGCTCAAGCAGGCGTACGTCCGCTATCACGCGAACACGCGTCAGGGCTCGTCTCGCACGAAGAATCGTCGCGAAGTTTCGGGCTCGACCCGCAAGATTTACAAGCAAAAAGGCACCGGCAACGCCCGTCACGGCGACCGCAAGGTCAACTTGATGAGGGGTGGCGGTCACGCACACTCAAAGAAGCGCACCCGCGAGGATTACCGGCTGGATATGCCCAAGAAGATGCGTCGCAAGGCCAACCGCAACGCGCTCCTGGCCAAGCTCATCGACAATGAGGTCCGCATCATCGACGACATCACGATGATCGCCCCCAAGACGAAGGATCTCGTCGCGTTCCTTTCGGCCATCAAGGTCGAGAAGACGGCCCTTCTGGCTGTGCCCGTTGGTTCAGAAAACACCCGCCTGGCTGCTCGCAACCTTGACGACGTTAAGCTGTGCCGGTGCGATCAGCTCAACGCGTTTGACCTGCTCAATCATCGCTACCTGGTGATTGCGAAGAAGGACCTGCAGGAGTGGCTCGCCGGCCCGTCATCGCAGACCGGCAAGTCTGCCAAGATCAGCCCGCTGGGCGCTGCGAAGGAGACGAAATAATGCACGCGATTCACGTGATTCGCCGTCCGCTGCTTTCTGAAAAGGCCAACTCGGCCATGGAGCAGGGTCGTTACACCTTCGAGGTGGACGCCTCCGCGACCAAGATGGAAATCCGCGCGGCGATCAAGGAAATGTACAACGTTGATGCCGTGAAGATCAACACTGCTCTTCACCAGGGCCGCGACCGTGCTTTCAAGCATGGGGTTATGACCGGCAAGTTCAGCAAGAAGGCCATCGTTCGACTCAAGGACGGTCAGCGGATCGAACTGTTCTGATTCAAGTTCACTGATTGCTCCGCGGGCCTGTCGCTCGCGGGGTTGAAAGGCACCTATGGCCATTCGCGTATACGACAAAACCTCCGCCGGCCGACGCTTCTCGTCGGTCAACATGAACGTCGAGGTGACGAAGTTTGAGCCCGAGAAGTCGCTCACTCGTCCGCTGCCCAAGAAGGGCGGCCGCAACAACAGCGGCAAGATCACCAGCCGCGGCCGTGGCGGAGGTGCCAAGCGGCTCTATCGCCTGATCGACTTCAAGCGCGCCGAGCGCGATGGCATCGCGGGCAAGGTGACGGCGGTCGAATACGACCCCAACCGCTCTGCCCACATTGCCCTGGTTGAATACGCCGACGGCGTGAAGCGCTATATTCCGGCTCCCAAGGGCATCAAGGTGGGGGACCCGATCCTCTCCGACAAAGTGGCCATCGACCCTAATGTCGGTGCCAACATGCCCATCAAGTTCATTCCGACCGGTCTGTCGGTTCACTGCGTTGAACTGACCCCCGGCAAGGGCGGCCAGATGTGCCGCTCGGCGGGCATGTACGCCACGCTTTCCAACCGTGAAGGGAACTATGCGACCCTCGTGCTTCCCTCTGGCGAGCAGCGGCTGGTGCACGTTGAGTGCCGGGCCACGATCGGTGAAGTTGGTAATGGCGACCATATCCAAGTGCGATACGGCAAGGCCGGGCGCATGCGGTATCTTGGTCGTCGCCCCATCACGCGTGGCGTGGCCAAGAGCCATAACGCTCACCCGCTGGGTGGTGGTTCGGGTCGCAGCAAGGGCAACCGCCCGCCCTGTGGTCCGACGGGCGTGCACGCCAAGGGCGGCAATACCCGCAAGAAGCGCAAGCATTCGAGCAAGATGATCCTGCGTCGCCGCGTTTCCAAGCGGTACGGCCAGAAGATCTGATGAACGTGTTGGTTGGTTGTGTGTGCCGATATCGTGTAAGTAGGTTTGACAGAGCCGCCGGGCTGTTTCCAGGAATTTCTCATGAGCCGTAGTCTGAAGAAAGGTCCGTTCGTCGATGAGCGTCTCTTCCGCCGGGTGGAGAAGCTCAACCAGATGAACAAGAAGGAACCGCTCAAGACGTGGCGCCGCTCCTGCACGATTGTTCCCGAGTTCATCGGGCACACGTTCAAGGTTCACAACGGCCGCATGTTCCTTGATGTGGTGGTGAGCGAAGACATGGTCGGGCACAAGCTCGGCGAGTTCTCGCCCACGCGCACCTTCAAGGGCCACACCAACAAGAAGGAAGGCGTGGTCGACGGCGGCAAGTCGGCCGCTCCGGCTCCGACCGGTAAGAAGTGATAACCGTCCGCTTCAGGCGGACGAATGAATGACTGTGATGATGCTGGTTGCCGGGCCCGAGACGGCGACGACGAATAGCGGACCATTGCTCCAGATTGAGGTACTCCTGTGCGAATCCATGGTGCATATCTGAAGAAGATCGCGGCCGAAAAGGGCATGAGCGTTGATGCGCTCGCCGCGGCCGTTGCCCGTCCCTCGCTCCAGGGCGATGACGCTGTCTCGGCCGTGAAGAACTGGATGCGCGGGAGCGATCATCCGCGCTGCAAGTCCGAGGACGTGAACAAGCTCGCCGCCGCCCTGGGTGTTGAGTCGGCCAAGATCGCCAAGTTCACGTGCATCCTTAAGTTCCATCGGGGCAGCCCCCGCAAGGCCATGCTGCTCGTTGAGCTCGTCCGCGGCAAGCCCGTTGACAAGGCCATCAGCATGCTGACCTTCACGACCAAGCGTGCGGCGGTGAACGTGAAGAAGGCCGTGAACGCGGCTATCACCGAGGCCGAGCAGGCCAGTGCCGATGTGACCCGCCTCGTCGTGGCCGAGAGCCGCGTCGATGACGGCCCGCGTCTGAAGCGATTCCAGCCCAAGGACCGTGGCCGGGCCCACAGCATCCTCAAGCGGATGTCGCACATCACGATCGCCCTGGTCGAGAAGCCCTGACAAGCGTGTTTGAACAGTTGACAGCGTACCGCGAGATGGATTCGGCAACGACGGTCTGAAGTTTACGAGATCATTCAATGGGACAGAAGACTCATCCATACGGCCTCCGCGTCGGCATCACCGAGCCTCACAAGTCGCGGTGGTACGCCCCCAAGGCGCTCTTTGGTGAACTGCTGATCGAGGATCAGAAGATCCGCAAGTTCATCGACAGCCGCCTCAACCGCAAGCCGCCGTACGCCGCCGTGAGCGACGTGCATATTGAGCGCACCCGCGAAGAGCTCAAGGTCATCATCAAGACGGCCCGTCCGGGCCTGGTGATTGGCCCCAAGGGCGCCGAGGTCGAGCGGATTACCGAAGAGCTCCAGTACATGACCGGCCGCAAGGTGGCGATCTCGATCCTTGAGGTTAAGAACCCCGATCTTGAATCGCAGCTCGTGGCCGAGGGTGTTGCCGAGCAGCTCCGCAAGCGTGTCGCCTTCCGGCGCGCGATGAAGATGAAGGCCGACGCCGTCATGGCTGCCGGTGGCAAGGGTGTCTGGATCGTGATGGCCGGCCGCCTGGGCGGCGCCGAAATGAGCCGCACCGCCGACGTCCGCATGGGCTCGCTCCCGCTGAGCACCCTGCAGGCCAACATTGATTATGGATTTGCCGAAGCGTTCATGTCCTACGGCGCGATCGGCGTCAAGGTCTGGATCTTCAAGGGTTACTACGAGGCCGAGAAGGCCCCGGAGACGCCGGAAGCGGCGGGCACGCGTGTGAAGAGCCGCGGCCGTCGCTAATGGGTCCGTCGCCGGTCGGAAAACCGAGTTGGAATGCGTTCTGTGTGATTGGTTGTTTCACCTGTCCTGATTCGGAGATCTCGTCATGGCCCTGATGCCCAAACGAGTGAAGTTCCGCAAAGAGTTTCGTCGGTGCCGTCCGCGTAAGGCGACCAAGGGTAACTACGTGGCGTTCGGCGACTACGGTCTCCAGGCCCTCGAAGGTTGCTGGCTGCCGGGTCGCGTGATTGAAGCCGGACGTATCGCCGCCCAGCACTTCCTGAAGCGCGAAGGCAAGCTCTTTATCCGTGTCTTCCCTGACAAGCCCATCAGCAAGAAGCCCCTCGAGACTCGAATGGGTACGGGCAAGGCGGACGTCGATTACTGGGCGGCGCGCGTGAAGGCCGGAACGATTCTCTTTGAGATCGCCGGTGTTTCCGAGGCCGAGGCCAAGAAGGCGATGATCCGTGTCGCGATGAAGATGCCGGTGCGTTGCCGTCTCGTCGGCCGCCGCACCGTGGTTTGATCGGAAGGGTTTGATCGGAAGGGTCTGATCGGAAGGGTCTGATCGGAACGTGACTGGTAGTGTGTAGTCGGGATGGTTGAACTGATCGACGGTAGAACTGGTGAGTGATATATGGCCGACAAGAAATCCAAACAGTCGCTGACTGACATGAAGCGGTTGAGCGATGAGCAGATCAACGCCGAGGTCAAGGACCTGCGTCACAAGCTCTTCACCCTCCGCTCGCAGACCGTGACGGAAAAGGTTGAGGACATCTCGCAGTTCCGCAAGATCCGGCACGAGGTTGCCCGGCTGCTGACCGAGCAGTCGGCCCGCTGGCTGACCAAGAACCCCCGCCCGGCGGAGGCTCCGGCCCCGGCGGCCAAGCCCAAGTCGGTCAAGATGAAGGCCAAGCGGCCTGGCGGTGCCAAGGCGCACCGTCCCAAGAAGGCAGCCGGCAAGCCGGCAGCGATGGCGGCCCAGTAAGTCGATCGCGGCGATTGAAGCAGTAGTTTTGAAGTAAGAGCAAGACCTATGACCACCAAGGCAGCACCAAAGAAGGCACCCTCAACGCTCGTCGGACTCGTCGAGAGCGACAAGCGTGACAAGACGCGGAAGGTGGTCGTCAAGACCCTTTCCACGCACGCCAAGTACGGCAAGATCATGCGTTCGCGCACGGTGCTGCACATCCACGACGAGAAGAACGAATCACGACTGGGTGACCTCGTCGAGGTAGCTCCCTGCAAGCCCATGAGCAAGACCAAGACATGGAAGCTTGTACGGATCGTTCAGAAGAGCGCCGCCATGAAGTTCGAGGCGATTGAAGCGCCCGGTGCCGACAAGGACAAGAAGGACTGATAAGCCGGGCGACCGCGTCGGTCTTGACCGATCAACGCCGCCCTCGAAGGACTCTCTATGCTGCAACAAGAATCACGTTGCGAAGTTGCGGACAACAGCGGGGCGAAAATCGCCTACGTCATCCGCGTGTACGGTGGCTCAACGGCCTCCGGCAAGTTCACGCGCCGCATCGCCAACATTGGCGATCGCGTGTTCGTCTCTATCAAGAAGGCGCTCCCCGGCGCTGACGTGAAGGCGGGCGACATGAGCAAGGCAGTCGTGGTTCGCACCACGAAGGCGATCCGTCGCGCCGACGGTTCGTACGTGAAGTTTGATGCCAACGCTGTGGTGCTGATCCAGGACGACGGCAACCCCAAGGGCACGCGTATCTTCGGGCCGGTTGCCCGCGAGCTGCGCGAGAAGAACTACATGAAGATCGTTTCCCTCGCTCCGGAGGTTGTGTAAATATGCCACGCCATATCCGCAAAGGCGACCTCGTCATGATCACCTCCGGCTCCCATCGCGGGAAGACCGGGCGCATCAAGGAAGTGCTCGTGAAGCGCGACCGGGTGATCGTTGAAGGTCTGAATCTGATCACCAAGCATCAGAAGGCCACGCGTACCGCTCCTCAGGGTACCAAGTTCACCAAAGAAGCCGGCATCCACATTTCCAATGTGAGCCCGGTGGTGGACGGCAAGCCGACGCGTGTTCGCTTCAAGGTGAACACCGATGGCAGCAAGGTTCGCCTTGCCGCTCGCGGCGGCGCGGAACTGAGCGTGGCGGGCAATCGCAAGATTGCTCCCGCCAGCAAGGCCGCTCCCGCCAGCAAGGCCGCTCCCGCCAGCAAGGCCGCCCTCGCCAGCAAGCCCGCTCCGAAGGCCGCCAAGGCCAAATAACCCGCCTCGGCACGAGCCGGCACGAACGAGCCCCGGCATCCGCCCCCGGCTGACCTGATTGCAACGACCCAAGAAGAAGATTTAAGCCATGTCCAGCGACAACGAAAACAAGAATCCCCAGCAGAAGTCTGGCGCTCCCAAGGGTGACAAGCCCGCCGGTGCCAGGCCGGCCAAGGCCGGCGGCAAGCCCAAGGGCAAGGGTGCCGATGGTGGCAGCAGCGACGACGGCAAGGCCACCGGCCCCCGTGTCGAGCCCCGCCTGCAGACGCGCTACAAGCAGCACGTGGCCGCGCAGCTTGGCGAGAAGTTCTCGATCAAGAACGACATGCAGCGTCCGCGGATCACGAGCGTGGTTATCAACGTCAACATGGGACGCCATCTTGAGAACAACAAGCTCCCCGCCAACGTGAAGACGACGGTCATCGACACGATTCAGAAAGTCACCGGCCAGAAGCCCGTGGTCATCCGGGCCAAGAAGAGCGTGTCGAACTTCAAGGTTCGTGAAGGTGCCGAGACGGCCGCTATGGTCACGCTGCGTCGCGATCGGATGTGGCACTTCCTTGACCGGTTCATCAACCTCGCGTGCCCGCGTATCAAGGACTTCCGCGGCGTGAAGGACAAGGCCTTCGACGGCCAGGGCAACTATTCGGTCGGTCTGACTGAGCAGGGCGTGTTCCCCGAAATCAACATGGCCGAGGCGACGTTCACGCACGGCATGAATATCAACATCAACTTCTCCAAGAGCAGCCCCGAGGTCAGCCGGTTCATCCTCGCCGAACTCGGCATGCCCTTCCGCAAGGACGAGAAGCTCGAAGGCAAGAAGAAGTAATTAAGTTTCCAAATGGGGCCGGACGGCCGGCCCATGTGTCAGTGTCAATCAGCGTTAGCCAGTCAGTTTGTTCGTTCGTTCGTTCGTTCGGTAGTTTGAAGCAACGGAATCGCACAATGACGACCAAAGCCCAGATGGCCAAGTCAAACCGCAAGCCCAAGTACAGCTCACGCATTCAGCGTCGCTGTCAGCTCACCGGGCGTTCGCGGGGCGTCTATCGCAAGTTCCGCCTTTGCCGCATCATGCTCCGCAAGCTCGCGCTTGAGGGCAAGATCCCGGGGATGCGGAAGTCGTCCTGGTAGGCCGGAGGGCGGCACGAGTCGCCCTGCCTTGTGGTTTACCCGCCTTCTCGTTTACCTGCCTTGTGATTCGTGGTGCGTTGGTTGTGTGTGGTTGGTTCGTGACAGTAATCAGCAGACGGAACTCCTCATGTCCTTCACAGATCCGATTTCCGATATGGTCGCCCGCCTCCGCAACGCTCTGCGGAACAAGGCTAAGACTGTTGACTGTGTGAACAGCCGCGTTTGTCGTGGCATCGCCGACGTTCTTCGCGACGAGGGCTACATCACCGGTTACGACGTCGTTGAGGACGGCCGCAGCGGCGTGATCAAGGTCAAGCTCAAGTATGGCCCCCGTGGCGAGCGGATCATCAACACGCTCCACCGCGAGAGCAAGCCCGGCTGTCGCGTCTACCGCGGCTACGAGCAGCTCGAACGGCCCCTCCAGGGTCTGGGCATTGCCATCGTCAGCACGTCGCGTGGCGTAATGAGCGATCGCAAATGCCGGACCGAGAAGGTCGGCGGCGAACTCCTGTGCGTGATTGACTGATTTCCGATCCGGGTTCTGGCCCGGTTAAAGGCCATTGTCCGGTTGAATGCGTTGGTGGCTCGGTTGCCTGTTTCGATTCGTTTTTTCGCGAGACTCCCTATGTCCCGTATCGGTCGCAAAATCATCTCGGTTCCCGCTGGTGTGAAGGTGTCCATCCAGGACAGCGCCGTCACCATCACCGGTCCCAATGGCACGCTCGTCGTCAATCACAAGCCCACGGTGAAGGTCACCTGGACCGAGAGCGAGAAGTCGATCAAGGTCTCGATCGACGAAACCGATACCGATAACCGCGAACTGAGCTCGCTCTGGGGCACCACCCGCGCCCTCATCGCCGCGGCGATCATCGGTGTGACTAAAGGCTATCTTGAAGAGATGGAAGTGGTCGGTGTGGGTTGGACGGCGGCCGTCGTGGGCACCAAGCTCAAGCTGGTCATCGGTTACGCCATGCCGGTGATGATGGACATCCCCAAGGACCTCAAGATCGTTGTTGACAAGCAGATCGTCCGCATCAGCGGCGCCGACAAGCAGGCCGTCGGCATGTTCGCCTCGACGATGCGGTCGCACCGCAAGCCCGAGCCATATAATGGCAAGGGTGTGAAGTACTTCAAGGAAGTCATCAAGAAGAAGTCCGGCAAGGCCTTCGGTACGGCCTGATCATCGGTGGTTCGAGTGTGGCTTGAGTGTTGCTTGTTCTGGTTCGGTTGGTTTTCGATTTGGATCGCTCCTATGGATCGTGCAAAAAACAAAGTCGCTCGTCGCAATCGCCGCCACATCGGCATCCGCAAGCGGATCGAAGGTGTGCCCAGCAGGCCGCGACTGAGCGTGTACAAGTCGCTCAATCACATTTATGCCCAGGTCATTGATGACCTCGCCGGCAGCACTCTTGTCGCGGCGTCCACGGCCGACAAGGACCTCAAGCTCGAGAAGACGGGCAACTCCGCGGCCGCTGCGGCGGTGGGGGTGCTTATCGCCAAGCGGGCCATGGCCAAAGGTGTGAGCGCCGTCTGCTTCGATCGTGGCGGTTTCCGCTTCCACGGTCGGCTGAAGGCTCTTGCCGATGCCGCCCGCAAGGAAGGCCTGAAGTTCTAAGTTCGTTCCCGTTTGTTGGTGTCGTTCCTGTTGCTTCACTGATCACTCCTCGCCCCTGAGTTTCAAATGCCCGAACTTCTCGACGAATCAAAGAAGATGGAGTCGACCACCATCGGCGTGTACCGCACTGCTGCGGTCATGAAGGGTGGTCGTCGGTTTACGTTCAACGCTCTGGTCGTTGTGGGCAACCGCAACGGACAGGTCGGCTACGGCTACGCCAAGGGCACCGAAGTTCCCAAGTCGATCGAGAAGGCGCAGAAGGAAGCGCAGCGCCAGATCACCAACGTGACGCGAATCGCCACGACGATCCATCACGAGGTCGAGGGCACGTTCGCCGCCACGAAGGTTCGGCTGATCCCGGCCTCGCCCGGTACTGGCGTTGTCGCCGGCGGTGTGGTTCGCGCCGTGCTCGAACTCGCCGGCGTGCAGGACTGCCTCACCAAGTGCTATGGCTCGCCTAACCCGATCAACGTGCTGAAGGCCGCCTTCGCCGCCATCGGCATGCTCCGCACGCCCGAAGCGATCGCCGCTTTGCGTGGCCAGAAGCTTGAGGCTACCACCACCGAAGCCAAGATCGAAAAGGGAAAGGCCTTCATGCCCACGGCCAAGAAGGGTGACAAGCCCAAGGGCCCCGTCAACACCCTCGGCCAAGAGCGCAAGGGTCGTGGCGGACAGGGCGGTGGTCGCGGTGGTCGCGGCGGTCCGCGGATGGAGTCGCAGTCGTCGGGTGGTCCGGCCGCTGCCCCGGCATCTCCGGCCGCTCCCTCGGCCTGACGTCCGTAGTGTAGAATGTTTGATCGCCAGCCGGTTTGCATGCGGCTCGGCTCGACAGTTGATTGGTCCTGTGTTTGTTACCGCGGTTTTCCGTTCTGCTTTCCCGGGTTCTTCCCATGATGATTCACGAAATCACTCCTCTCGCCGGTTCGCACAAGTCGCGCAAGCGCGTCGGTCGCGGTCGCGGCTCGGGCAGCGGCAAGACCAGCGGTCGTGGCCATAAGGGCGCGGGCTCGCGCTCGGGCACGGCTCGCAAGTCCGCCTTCGAGGGCGGTCAGATGCCGCTCTTCCGCCGCATTCGCAAGTATGGCTTCTCGAACGTCCAGTTCACCACCAACTTCTGGATCGTGAACCTCGGCGACATCATCGGCCACAAGGCCTTCGCCAAGGGTGGTGATATCAACGCCAAGACCCTCATCGCCGCGGGCCTGATCCGCGACGATTCGCGCGACATCAAGATCCTGGGTGACATGGGCGATGCCAAGAAGCTCGCCGTGAAACTCAACCTCGAGGTCGCCCGCGTCTCCGATTCAGCCCGCAAGGCCATCGGCGAGGCTGGCGGCTCGGTGAAGGAAACCGGTACCCGTCGCGACATGGTCCGCGGCGTTGATCGCAACAGCGATGACCGCACCCCCAAGAACCTCACCAAGAAGCTCAAGCGCGGCCGCAAGACCGGCGTGAAGCCCAAGATGTCGGAAGAGGCCTGATCCCAGCAGGCCCCACCGCTGCGGCCTCGGGGCGGCTGGCCAACGTCGCGACTCAAACGCCCGGGCTGTGCAGCTTGGGCGTTTTTCTTTTTCGGTCCCCGGCGGAGCACTTTGTTGGAGCCGTTCAAGACGGATGGCCATCCCTTCGCCTAACATCTCTTTTCGTAGCGATCATTCATTGATTGACCCGCTCCGTGGCGGGATGCCGACGGTTCTTCTCCATGCTGCAAGCCCTCATCAACGTCTTTCGGATTCCGGAACTGCGGAACAAGATCTTGTTCACGCTCGGTATGCTCGCGGTATACCGGATCGGGTTCTGGATCCCGCTTCCGGGCGTAAATCAGATTGAGCTGGCCAAGGCTTTCGAGAACGCCGGCGAAGGCACGGCGCTCGCCAAAATCGGCCAGTTCATAACGATGTTCTCGGGCGGCAACTTCAGCCACTCGACGATCTTCGGTCTGGGCATCATGCCCTACATCTCGGCTTCGATTATTTTTCAGTTGCTCGGCACCGCCGTGCCGCGGCTGAAGAAAATGAAGGAAGAGGGGCCCACGGGTCAGCAGAAGATACTCGAGTGGCAGCGCTATGCGACAATCGGGCTCTGTCTCGTTCAAGGCACTGGCTGGCTGCAGTACATGGCGTCGCAGCCCAACATGGTCTACTCCGAGTGGCTGAGCAATCCGATGTGGTGGGTCATGTGCGTGGTCGCACTGACGGCTGGCACGGTCTTTCTCATGTGGCTGGGAGAGCAGATCGACAAGTTCGGCATCGGCAACGGTGTCTCCATGATCATCATGGCCGGCATTCTTTCGCAGATTCCCGGTGCGCTCCTGACCGTGGTCGAGACCTCGCCGATTCGTACCTTGGCTGTTACCCAGTTTCTCCTCGGTGCTCCGGGCAGTGATTTTCGTCCCACCATCTCGTGGGTTGGCATCATCATGCTGGTCATCGGGTTTGTGGTTGTGGTTGGCGGCTCGGTGCTCATGACCGTCGCCCAGCGCCGCATCCCGGTTCAGCAGGCCAAGCACACCCGCGGCCGTAAGGTCTTCGGCGGCCAGCGGTCTTACCTCCCCCTCCGCATCAACCACAGCGGTGTCATGCCCGTGGTCTTCGCCTCGTCGCTCATGATCTTCCCGGCACTCATCTTCACTGGCCTGGCCAGTGCGATGGCGTCGTGGGACAATAGTGGCGGTGTCGTGAGCTTCTTCCGCGGCACGTTTGACTGGCTCAAGAATGAGTTCACCAACGGGCATTTCCCGTACATGGTGGGCGAAGTGCTCATGATTTACTTCTTCTCGTATTTCTGGATCACCGTCCAGTTCAATCCGGAAGAGATGGCCAAGCAGCTCCGCGACCACGGCAGCTTCATTCCCGGGCTTCGGCCCGGCCCGCGCACGGCCGAGTATCTCGACGCCGTCATGCACCGCATCACCTATGTGGGTGCAACCATGCTCGCGGTGATCGCCGTGCTGCCCATGGTGGTCAACAAGTCTCTTGGCGTTCCCTACAACGTCAGCCAGTTCCTTGGCGGCACCGGCATGCTCATCGTCGTCTCGGTTGTGCTTGACTTCATCCAGCGGGTGGAAGCCAATCTGCTTATGCGGAACTATGCCGGATTCCTCGGCGGCGAGGGTTCCAAGGGCCCACGTATTCAGAGTTCTCGCGGTCCCGCTTTCTCTTGATTTGACAGCCCGCCTGAAGAAACGCCTATGCCTCCTCCCAGAAGATCATTTCCCCAAGGCCCGAGTCGTCCCAAGGACGCCGCGTCGGGCAAGCAGGACGACAAGCTCACCCTCGATGCGGTCGTTCTCGAGGCGTTGCCGAACGCCATGTTCAAGGTCAAGCTCCCCAATAACCACACGGTGCTGGGGTATGTCTCGGGCAAGATGCGGATGAACTACATTCGTATTCTGCCTGGTGACCGCGTGACGGTTGAAATGAGCCCGTACGACCTGACCAAAGCCCGAATCACGTTCCGGCACTGAGTGCGGGCGTCGCGTTCGGGGGCCATCGTCGGCAGATTGACGTGTTCGGTTTGAATTTGTCTGGTCCAAAACCGCTCCGCTGGGGGGAGCAGGGCCTATACTCCCCTTCCCTGTTTTCTAAGGTGGTTATCATGAAGGTTCGCGCTTCCGTGCGCCGCATTTGCAAAGACTGTCAGATCGTCCGCCGCAAGGGCAAGGTCCGTGTGATCTGCAAGGCCGATCCGAAGCACAAGCAAGTGCAGGGCTGAGTTTTTCTGGTAGATGCCATGTCATTCGGCCTTTGCCGACTGAGGAGTTCAAGCAGTGCCACGTATCGCCGGTATTGACGTTCCTGAGAAGAAGAAGATCTACTTCGCTCTTCAGTACATCCATGGCATCGGTCCGAAGTTCGCCGGTGACATCCTCGCCGAGGCGAAGGTGAACCCCGACCTGCGCGCCGGCGAGATCGACGAGCAGCAGCTCGCCCAGATCTCCGCCGTCATTGACGCGACCTACCTCGTTGAGGGTGCGCTCCGCCGCCAGGTGAGCCAGAACATTCAGCGTCTCAAGGACATCCGCTGCTATCGCGGCGATCGTCACCGCCGCGGTCTTCCCGTCCGCGGTCAGCGCACTCGTTCGAACGCACGCACCCGCAAGGGCCGTCGTAAGACCGTCGCCGGTAAGAAGGGCGTCAAGGGCTAAAGACATTTGGCAGGCCAGCATCGGCTGGCTCGCCTTGCAACGAGAAGATTTACTATGGGCAAGAAAGCTGGCAAAATCCGCAAGAACGTTGTTCGTGGCATCGCCCATGTTCGGGCGAGCAACAACAACACGATGGTCACGATCACCGACGTCAACGGCGAATGTCTCTGCTGGGACTCGGCCGGAACCATCGGCTTCAAGGGCACCCGCAAGAGCACGCCGTTCGCGGCGACGCGTGCGGGCGAGAACTGCGGCCAGAAGGCCCGCAAGATTGGTGTGACCGAGGTGGAAGTTCGCATCAAGGGCGCCGGCGCTGGCCGCGAGTCTGCCGTCAACGGCATCACCTCGGCGGGCATCCGCGTCACGGCGATCGAAGACCACACCCCGGTACCGCACAACGGCTGTCGCCCGACCAAGCGCCGTCGCGTATAAGCCGGTCAAGGTTTGTTTTTCACACGGGCGAGCGGAAACGCTCGCTCGTGTTTTAGGCCCCCGTACAGCAGAGGCCATCGCCACCGCAGCGGCGACGGTTCCTCGATTTCCACGGTGCAGGCCGAAACCCGGTTGGATCCCGACACTTGCCTTTGCGGCGGACGAAGGGTGCTGCGGAAAAGAAGAGGAATTTAGATATGCGCATCAAATGGCGCGGGCTTGAACTGCCCAGCAAGATCACCGCTGATCCTCGCTTCAAGTCGTCCACGTACGGCCGCTTCGTGATCGAGCCGTTCGAGCGTGGCTTCGGCACGACCATCGGCAACTCGCTCCGCCGCACCCTGCTCTCGGCGCTCGAAGGCGCTTCGCTTACCAGCGTGAAGATCAAGGGCGTGCAGCACGAGTTCTCATCGCTTCCCGGCGTGATGGAAGATGTCACCGACATCATCCTCAACGTGAAGTCGCTCATCGTCAAGCTCGATTCCGACGAGGCCAAGATCATCAAGGTCGAGGTTCGCGGCCCGGGTGAAGTCGCCGCCGACATGATCACCGCCGACCCCTCGGTCACCGTGGTCAACAAGGACCTGGTTCTCGCGACGCTCACCGACAAGGTGAACTTCGAGATGGAGATGCGTGTCAGCAAGGGCCGCGGCTACGTCCCCGCCAGCGATCACATCGCCGCCGAGGCCGAGCAGGAAATCAGCGTCATCTACGTTGATTCCAACTTCTCGCCCGTGCAGCGCGTCCGCTACGCCGTCGAAGAGACGCGCGTCGGCCAGAAGACCAACTACGACAAGCTGGTGATGGAGATCTGGACCAACGGCACGATCACGCCCGAGATGGCGATGGTCGAGGCCGCCAAGATCCTCCGCAAGCACCTCAACGTATTCGTGCAGCACGCCGAAGTCGGTGCCGACCGTGTCAGCGCCGAGGCCGCCGAAGCTGCGGGCATGGACGAGGAACTTATCCGTAAGCTGCAGATGCCGATCCGCGAGCTGGACCTCTCGGTTCGCGCCAGCAACTGCCTCGAGTCGGCCAAGATCGCCTCCGTCAGCGAGCTGGTTACCCGGACCGAGGGCGACCTCCTCAAGGTTCGTTCCTTCGGCCGCACCTCGCTTCGCGAGGTCAAAAAGAAGCTCAACGACATGGGCCTCGACCTGGGCATGCCGCTCCCCGCGGGCGTCATGGCCAAGATCTGAGCCTCTGACAATGTCCTATCCGCCCGCCGGCCGAAGGGTCGGCGGGCGATTTTGTTTCGGTCGGCGCGTTTGCGCCCTGTGTCGGAGGGTTGGAGGTGGATTTGGCGGCCGATCCGTCGAATAATCCTTTCCCTCGGCCGGTTCACCCCGATCGAGTTCGCGTCTCGAAAACTCATCTCTTGGCATCCCGGGCCTTACTCGGAGGAATGGACTTATGCGTCACGGCAAAGCTGGTTACAAACTCGGCCGCACTTCATCGCACCGCCTTGCGACTCTTCGCAACCTCGCCTGCTCGCTCTTTGAGCACGGCCAGATCGTCACCACGATCCCCCGGGCCAAAGCGGTTCAACCCTTCGTTGAGAAGATCATCACGACCGCCAAGGGCGGCACGCTGCACGATCGCCGCCAGGTGATCGCCAAGCTCGGCTGGGACCGCCCCGGCTTCGAGTGGCTGTACGCCCCCAAGAACGCCCTCGAAAGCAAGAACGCTGATATCAAGAAGATCGGCCAGAAGGCCAAGGAACTCGGCGAGCGCGCCAGTAAGTACTTCGACATTCCCGATGCGTCGGAAGTCGAGGTCAACCGCTACGGCGAGTTCCGCAAGGCCCCCAAGATCGTCAAGCACATCTTCGATCACGTCGCCCCCCGCTTCGCGGATCGCGCCGGCGGTTGCACGCGCATTGTCAAGCTCGGCCGGCACCGCGTGGGTGATGGTGGCGAGCTCTGCATCATCCAGTTCGTGGGTGCCGAAGAAGGTCCGGAAATCGGTGGCCAGCCCAGCACCCGCCGCCGCATCGCCGACCGCCGCACGGCCTTTGCCGCCACCCTCAAGGACAAGATCGCCGGCGGTGCCCAAAAGTCCGAGAAGCAAGACTAAGCCGAACCACCGCAACCCCGGCGTCGTAGGGGTGTTACACTTTGATGGCGGTCCGCTTGTCATGCGGCCGCGGCAATGGGTCGCTGTCGCGTCCCTCTTTCTGGAGATTTCGCATGAAGAACACGATCGCTCGCGTCGCTCTCGTTGGTTTGGTCGCCGGTTTCGCCCTCGTGGCAGGCTGCAACAGCAGCGGCCGCGTTGAAGAGACCAAGGCCTCGGCCAAGGCCGAAGGTACCTGCGCCGAAGGCAAGTCGGCCTGCTGCGCCAGCGGCGACAAGGCTGCCTGTAGCGACAAGGCTGCCTGTAGCGAAAAGGCCGCCTGTAGCGAAAAGGCCGCCACCTGCAGCGAAGCCAAGAAGACCAACTAATCGTTGGTCTGCATTTGTGATTCAAAACAGCGCCCGGTGCCTTATGGCCCCGGGCGTTTGTCTTTTTGGTATCTATCCGGGGCCGGTAGTTCCGAATAAAACACGAACGAATGGCGGCCGATAATCCGGTTGCGTGACGGTCGGGAAACAGGTACATTTCCAATCATGCAGACCGCTTGGCGCTTCACAGCCACGTTCTTCCTGCTCGCGCTCTTGATGCCCCTTCCC
>Ga0105049_10001685_pt1 | contig 26068 bp, 17 predicted proteins | sample MAT06_FD_78087 | JGI IMG/M metagenome (GOLD analysis project Ga0105049, IMG submission 78087) | Freshwater microbial communities from Lake Fryxell liftoff mats and glacier meltwater in Antarctica - MAT-06 | ecosystem: Environmental > Aquatic > Freshwater > Ice > Liftoff microbial mat | place... | reverse complement strand
GTACTTTGGCATCCCTGTAAAGCGCGCGCTGGAAGTGGGCTCGCATATAGAGATCTGAGTTGATGCAAGAGAAAGTGAGAAGTGAGAAGTGAGAAGTGAGAAGTGACAAGTGAGAAGTGAGAAGTGACAAGTGAGAAGTGAAATGTGACAAGCTGCCGGGAGGCTGCCGGGAGGCTGCCGGGAAGGGTTAGAAGAGGACGCCCGCACTAATACTCACCCCTCCATTACTCAACCACGAGTACTGACTGGCAGAGGCGGGTGCGGAGCGGATGATGTACTTGAAGTCAAAAAGGAGGCGGGAGCCGCCAAGAGGGAGCGAGAGGCCGGCGTTGAGTGTTGCGCCACCACCCCACGTGGCAGGGAAGTTTTCAGATGCAGTCTTGGGTGCTGGCCATCCGGAGACGCCGCTGTAGTTGTCGGTTTGAGATGCAGAAAGTGTGCGATCGAAGAATCCGCCAAGGCCAATGGTAAGCGCACTGCCGCTCGAATCCAAACGGGCGATGGGGAAGTGCCCGGACGCTTCGAAGACAACCGCTGATGCCGAAATGGACGAAAGCACTTTCTCCGTAGTACTGGACCCACCGCCACCACCGCCGGGCGTGACCACCGGCTTGAGATTTGGAGCAGGCTGCTGAAAATCTGCTTGCTCCGTGCGGTACGTGAGCGAAGTGCGTACCTGTATTGTGCGCGCCGTCTCGAGCATGAACTGCACGCCTAGGTTGAGGCTCTGCGGACCCGACGTGAACGTCACATCATTAGGTGCGTTTACACCGATAGTATACGCAAACGTCGGGCCCAAGAACCACGGTACCGCCGTTGCAAACGGAGACGTGGCAACAACGACGACGAACATTGTGAAGGCGGCAAGGAAGCGAGTCATGTGGTAGAGTTCCAATCTGATAGCCAAGTCCGGCGGAGAATCCGCGATCAAATGCCTTCGTGTTAGAGTCCAATCTGATAGCCAAGACCAGCTGAGATTCCGCGATCATACGCCGTATTGTTCGTTCCTCCCTTGATGAGGTTAGAGATTGCATAGTCATAGCTCACACCAAAGGTGAGGGCGCCCGGACCTAGCTTCCAGTCGAAGCCGATACCAAGCTTTGGACCCCAGTTCAATGTATTCACGTCGTCAGACGTAATGTCCTTCTCACTGGTTTGTGGGTTTCCGCCACCAAGTGCAATACTGTTCTTCGCCGTGCCGCTCAGAAACGATCCGAGAAACACCCCTCCATAAATGCGTGGTCGGAACCCACCTTCACACATCTCCGCGAAATACCAGGCCGACGTGATGTCGAACATTAAGTAGTTGCGCACTTCGCTCGTGCTTAGCGTCGAGAATGAGTTTGACAATGATTGTTTCGATGCGCGCTGCTCGTATCGAAGGCCAAGTTGCAGATTAAACGTCTCGCTCAGGTAGTACCTTGTGTCGAGTCCGGCAGAGATCCCCGGTGCCCACATCAACCCTTCGACCGATGGGTCTAGTGCTACCGATCCGTACGTGATGCCGGCATAAGGCCCGATGGAGACCGAACCAGTCTTGAACATCTGTGGTGGCTCAATGGCAAGTGATGCACTTGCAAAGACAACAAACAATATCAGAGATGCGATGCTGCGTTTCATACGATTACCCCTCCAAAAGAATGAAAACAAGAACGGTCGCCATGCTTGAGCACGACGACCGCAATTTATCAGAAAGTTTCGACGCGTGTTAACTCTCAGGCACTTGCACCGTGATGGCTTGCTTGCCGTCCCGTGTTTTCACAACGAACATCACGCCGTCACCACCGGCCTTGCCGCTCAGTATTCGCTTGAGGTCCGAGGGGTTGTTCACGATCTGTCCGTCCGCCTTGAGAATGACGGCGCCCGACTGAAGTCCACGTCGTGCCACAACGCCACGAGCGTCAACCTTGGTGACAAGTACTCCCTGCTTTGTGTCGAGGTCTCTCTTCACGTCTTCCGTGAGTGCACTTGCCGTAAAGCCAAGGTCTTTGAACGTAACTGGATCTGCCGAACTTGACGGACGATCGCCACTCTTTCCATCAGACATTGCTTCTGCAAAAGCACCGTTTTCATCAAGTGATTTGAGCGTGACGGTCTTGGAAATCTCCTTACGGTCTCTCCACACCTTGAGCGTTACGCGGTCACCTGCTCGGTGCAGCACGATCTGATTCTGCAACTCGTTCGACGTCTTTACCGGATCGCCATCTACATCAAGGATCACATCGCCTTCTTCAAGGCCGGCTGCGGCCGCCGCGCCACCCTTCACTACCTTGTTCACCATGACGCCAGCAACCTTTTGCAATCCAACGGTCTTCGCTGCGGTCTCGTCTACCGATGTGATCTCTACGCCAATGTATCCGCGTTCGATCTTCCCATCGTCGATCAAATCAAGTGCAACGCTTCTCACCATATCGATGGGAATAGCAAAGCCATAGCCAGCGTTCACGCCACTGCGCGACGCAATGGCCGTGTTGATACCAACGAGCGATCCTTCGAGGTTGAAGAGTCCACCACCGGAATTACCTGGATTGATGGCCGCATCTGTTTGAATGAAGTTCTCGACGGAGAAGCGGTTGCGTGTGCCACGCATTTCGTCGGTGCCGATGATGCCAATGCCACGACCTTCTGCACTCACGATACCGGCGGTAACCGTTTGCTTGAGACCAAGTGGTGCGCCAACAGCGATCACCCACTCACCAACGCGAACACTCTTACGATCTGCTAAGTGTGCTGCCTGGAATTGTCCTTCGATTTTCAGTATGGCGAGATCTGTGAGTGGATCGCGACCGATGAGTTTGGCCTTGTATTCTTTTTCGTCGTACGTGGTGATGGTAATGCCATTTTCTTTTGCGTCTTCCACCACGTGGTTATTCGTTACCACATAGCCGTCGAACGAAATGATCACACCACTTCCGCCTTGCTCACTTTCGCGAGGCTGCGCGTCTTGCTCTTCTTCTCGTCCGTCCGGACCAAAGAACCGGAAGAAATCTCGCGGCATCACCTGGCCACCTTTTTGCGCCGTCTTCACGGTTATGCTCACGACGTTTTTCTTCACCGCATCCGATGCGGAGACAAACGCATTGTTCAATGCCTTCACGTTATCGGGCAGAACGATAGGTGGCGTTTTCGCACCTAGGTCTCCAACACCTTTTGCAAGGAGAGACTCTAGAGCATTACTGCCAAAACTCGTCATCAACACAACACCAAAAGCGATACCGATCCCGATCAGGGTGAGGGCGGTAAGGATTGGACGCTTTGTCATATTTGGGAACTCCTGAATTGGTTACGGAGCTGTAGTAACGAACAAATGGACTACATCGTGTGCAAGAGCAGGCGAACTTTTCTGCCGTAGACTTCTTCGAGCAGGCCTTTCCGCCGTTCCGCCCCCCAGAGTTCAATGTCGGGCAGACCCATAGGCGACGTCATGAAGATCTCGATGGACTGCTCCGTACACACGGCGCGCACGGCCGTCACGAGCTGCTGCTGACGTCGGTCAAGGCCTTCACAAATGCGGAGGATGGCGGCAAGGACGCGCACTACCTGTTGTTCCGAAGCACTGAGCGCGATGAACCACTCGTGCTTCCTCTTGGGATAGCTTTTGCGGTGGTATCTCGCCACGGTTGCCACGATCTCGGCCTCGTCGTTGGTGAAGCCGGGCATGGGGCTGTTGCGAATGATATAGTCGCTGTGCTTGTGATGTTGCTCGGCTGAAATATGATAGCCCACGTCGTGCAGAAGGGCGGCCGCTTCCAGCAGCTCACGCTCTCGGTCGGCCAGCCGATGCAAGGGTTGTAGATCGTCAAACAGGCGCAGACACAGATTCTTCACGTGCTCTGCGTGAGGGCGGTTCACACGATACAAATCGCAAAGGTGATCCACACTTTGATAGCGCAAGTGCGAGAGGTGATGATATTCGTCGATATCGCGTTGCTTCTGCACCGTATCGAACACCGCACCCTCGCGGAGTGCATAGCCACTTAGCGTCAGCTCTTGAATGTTCAGACCGATGACGGCCTGTTCGAGAATCAAGACACCGGCCATGATAATGTCGGCCCGCTTCTCATCCAGTCCCGGCAAGGCCTTGCGTTGCTCCAACGTTCGCGCCTCGACAACGTCCGCAATGGTCTGCAAGAGATCGTTCCGCGAGATGGTAAGTGCATTCAACGATTCGGGAATACGCTTGCCTTGTCGGGCCAACGTCATCGTCGCAATGGCCATGGCCGTGCCTGACGAGCCGATGGCGTATTCGAAGCCGTAGGCGATCAGCGACTGAAAGATTGGCGTCCAATCTCCCTTGATGGCTCGCCTGCACATTTCGATTTGATCGTCCGTGATCACCGCATCGGGGAAGAAGCGTTTGGAAAGGCGGATGTGGCCAATCTTGGCGGAGTGGACGTAGACAACCTCGCCCTGATAGCCAATCACCGTTTCGGTAGAGCCACCACCGATATCGATCACCAGGGCGCGCTTGGTAAGGATGGGAAGGGCATGAAGGGCACCAAGGTAGATAAGCCGACCTTCTTCCGAGCCTGCCACTACTTCGATGTCGATGCCACATTCACGACGTACTCGATCTATGAACTCATCTCTGTTCAACGCCTCGCGCGTGGCACTCGTGGCCACGGCTCGTATCTCGGCCCCGTGCTGACGGGCCACGGTCACGAACCGCTTCAGCGTTTGAACGCCTCTCGTGATAGCCTCGGGCGTCAGTCTCTTGATATCTCCAGCGCTCGAGCCAAGGCGCACCATCTCTTTGTCGCGACTGTGAATCCGGAGCACACCACGTGTACTCACAGAGGCAATCACCATGTGAAAGGAGTTGGTACCAACGTCGATCGCCGCGATAAGAGAGGAACTTGCCATCGGACAAAAATACACTGTTCGTAGGCCGTTTCCCCCTGCCTCGTATTTTACCGACATGCAACGCTACCTAATCATCTTCATGCTCTTCGTCGTTGGCGTGATCCTTGTGTTCAACTTCGCTCTGGGATTCGTGCGGAGAATGACGAATAGTCGCGACAACAAGAAACCATGACATCAACCCGCTTTGTGTTCTTGGACGTTGTTCGTGGAATCGCCGTCCTGTGGATGATCCAAGTGCACATCACCAATGCATTTCTCGATCCCGCACTTCGCCATTCTCCGTTCTTCGATGTTCTCAACATCAGCAATGGCTATGTAGCTCCAACGTTCATTTTTTGTGCCGGCGCTGGGTTCTGGATTGCGGTCGGACGCAAAATGCAGGCCTACTTGGAAGGCGGCAAGGTGCTTCGAGGGTACCTACGGCGTCTCTTCTACATCCTCTGGTGCGGCTACGTGTTGCACGTTCCTTTTTATTCGCTGGATCGGATGCTGATCGCAACTCGTGCAGAGCTTATGCCTGGCTTGCAGATCGATGTGTTACACACGATTGTCTACTCTTCGCTGTTGGCTCTTTGTATTGTGTTCGCTACCAAAAGTGTTGAACGCATGACGAACGTTTGTGGCATTGTCACGCTAACGATCATGTTCACCTCGTGGATTGCCTATGTGATTGGGACGCCGCCCGATTCACCGTTTCCACTGTTGCCGTGGAGCGCTTACTTCTTTGCCGGCGTCTTCTTAACGGGTAGGTTCATGACGTCTACGCAGAAGGACTCCATGGCCAAGCGGTGGGTTGCGTTGGGAATTGGTGGTCCGTTTGTGCTGTTCTTCGTGCATCACCTTCCGTTTGCAATGCCCTGGGAGAGTCTGTGGTGGAAGGTCTCGCCTAGCATCTTGTTGTTCCGCATGTGCGCAACGATGCTCTTGTTTGGCGGACTCTATCTTATGGAGAGCACGTTGCAGGTGTCTCGCATTGCAAAGTTTCTTCAGCGCGTCGGTCAAGAATCACTCTTGATGTACGTTGCGCATTTGCTGATTGTCTACGGTCACGGCGCCGATCTCATTCGTGATGTTTTGCACATTCACGACACAGGATATCTTGGTGTAGCCGCGATCTACCTCGTGATTACGATTCCATTGTTGTTCTTCATGTGGTGGTGGCACGACTTCAAGAAGCGCTCGCCCGACTTGGCCGTTCGGGTGCTAACAGCGCAGATCATTGGAATGACGATCTTCTTCATTTTGATTCCGGCTGACTTTCACCTTTGGTGATTTTCAGATCACACTTCCGATCGCAACCATGCTCCATTTCCTCCTTGCCTCCTCCCTTTTACTTTCCAGCGATGCCTTTATCCGATCGAAGGGCACAGCCTGTTGGATAGAGAATCCCGAGGCATTCCAAGTAACGGCCGTGTGGTACAGCGGAGAGGTGCGCGCAGATACGGCGCATGGCAATGGCAAGGCCGTGTGGATGAGCGATCAAGACACGGTGATGGTCTACACAGGTGCGTTCATCAGCGGACGTCATGTTAGAGAGGTTGATTTGATACGCTATCCTCCGCGTGGTACTCGACTCGAACAAGAATCGATTGGCGTTATCTGGAACATCGACACGCTGCGCGCACTGAAGCCCGTGCCACTGCCAAAGAGTCTTGACGAACTTGATACTGCTGCAGTTGTAGACGTGGCTCCAACGTATAGCACAGCAGACCTACAAGCGGCCGTCGACGCGCTCACGCCTGGAGCCGGTGCATCACTCCACGGCACGGCAATACTTGCTGTTGAAGTTCTTGCCAGCGGCGCCATAGGTCGCATCGATCATGTGATGCGCGTGAATGGAGAAGTAGACCGCATTGCAGAAGAAGCGGTGCGACGCATCGTGTTCACTCCTGGTAGAACGGGTGGCATGGAGGCACGGAGTTGGGTGCGCGTGACGTTCGCGTTTAAGTAAACGCGCATACTTTCGCAAAACATTCCATTGCAAAAACAAAAGCCCGTCGTTCTTTCGAACGACGGGCTTTTTTCACGAACGGGATAGTTACCGTTGAACCGTCAAGGGGACGGAGACAGTTCCACGCGACGTGGTGAAGGTCACGAAGTACATCCCTGTTGCGAGTGTTGATGTGTGCAGTTGGAATTCATACACACCGTCTTTTTGTGGCTGCGCTACCATGAAGGTATTGCGCTCTGAACCAAGGGCGTTCACGACTGCGATGGTGATGGCATCATCCCCCGAGAGTCTATAGCGCACAGTACAATCGTCAGCTGTTGGATTCGGATAAACCGAAGCAACAACTTGCTCAGTGACGTGTTCGTCCTGAACGCTTGTCAACACGGGGGGTTGAGCCTTGTATTCTTTGTTGATTGGATCGTACTCAGCCCAGATGGCATCCCAGCGCTCACCATTTGGTGCGAAGGCACCGCGATACGCTACTTGCTCGAAGAATGGATCTCCGATGGGTGCAAATGATGTTCCATTTGAGAAGCTTGCGTTATTCAGGTATGGAGCACCGAAGAGTGGGGATGGATTGAAGGCATTGTCGTTCTCAACCCATGCATTGATGAGCATGGCGCTGTTCGGATCTGCCTTGTCGATGGTGTTGCTGAATGCGGGCTTGGAGATCCATGACGCATCCATGCCAGCAGGAGGCGTGCCGCCTGCGAGGTTCAACCACGTACCCTTGATGCCGAACCAGCTGTTATTGCGTGTGCTCATCGTGTCTGCATTTGCTGCGTTCATCGTTGGTACACCGGCAATCTCCATACCACGTGGCCAACCAGTGAAAACACTGTTGAACAGGTTGTGGCGGGAGTTGCGGCGAACTTGAATCGCTGCGCCATAGAACCTGTTGTATTGATTTGCGCCACTGCCTGGGGTCCACGACGTGTCTTGGACAGGACCAACCAACGTCATGTTCGAGAAGAGGCACGACGTGTGTGGAGTGTTGAACGAAGTGCTTGCATCGTTGTCAGACTCGAATGCTTGCGACGTAGACTGGTCGGCAACGGTGCGGAAGCGCTTGCCCAGACCGAATTGCACCTTACCACTGAAGCCATTGTCGGTGTCGAAGTCATCGTCGATACCACCATAAGCAATGATATACTTTGCATTCACGGTCCCACCAAACCATTCGAAGGAATCGTCATTGGCGTGCGAGACTTGTACGTGATCGATCACCGTCTTGCGACCAACACCTGCAAGTGTGAGTCCGTTGATCTCGTTGTTCGGTGTTAGCGCGATGCCACCGAATTCAATACGCACATAGCGAAGTACACCGCTTGAATCGTCATCGTTTGTTCCACCAAACCAACCATTCGGTGGTGCTGGATCTGCAATGCCACCTTCCATGGCGGCCTGGCCACCTGGATGATTTGTGCGTGCGCGACCGCAGAAGACGATTCCGCCCCAGTCGCCCCGGGCACGCTGGCCAGGAGCAGCGCTCGATGTAAAGACAATCGGAAGATCGCGCGTACCATTTGCGATGAGCTTGCCGCCACGGTTTACGCAGATGGCATTGTTCTGACCAAGTGTATCTCCAAGGATTACTGTTCCCTTTTCGATTTCGAGAACGCCAGTGCTATCGATGTACACAAAGCCATCGATACCATAGATTTTAGTGTTCCAAAGCTGTACTCGTGTAGAGATATGTCCGCTGATCACGGAGTCTACTCGCGATGGAGCTGCAGTAACAACAGTGAATGGTTGATCATTCACATCGGTCTTTGTTGTGTCTTCCATCAACGTCATGCGTACGTAGCCGGTTTCGGTAACGTCGGTCTGACGTAAGACGAATGCACCGATGAATTGTCCACGTCGTGCACCGCTGTCCAGTACGTTGCCAAGATTCGACAGTGTACGCCATGGACCCGTTGCAGACTTGCCAAACTCGAAGCGCCAGCGCTTGCGATAGGTGTTTGTTGTGTCCCAATTCAAAGTAACGGACTGACCTACACGAACGCTCTTTGTGATCGTGCCTGGTTCAATGAGTCGAACAGCCGGCTGTGGCAGATCGATGATAGAGAAGGCATTGTCGTTGATATCGAAGTTCGAAGCATCGCTCACATCAGAAATGCGAATGTATCCTGTTGTGGTGTTGATGTTTGGAATAGTAAATCCACCAGGCAACATGCCGCGCGATGCACCTGCATCAACAACGTCGGAACCGTTTGTGACGGTTGTCCATGGACCTGCCGCACCCGTAGCGAATTCGATTTTGTAGCGTGTGCCTGGTGCGTTCGTGGTGTCCCATGTAACGCCAACATTTGCGCCCTTGAGGAACTTCTCGCCAGCGATAGCGCCTGGTGACAGTACCTTCACAAATGGAACAGCACGATAGTCTGCATTTACCGGATCGTACTCTGTCCAACCTTCGTCCCAACGCTCACCCGTTGCAGGGAATGCACCGCGATAACTTACTTGCTCGAAGAACGGATCGTTAATTGGCACGAGTGCAAAGTTTGCATTCGTGAAGCTTGCAGAATTCAAATACGGCGCAACGTTTTTTGGCGCAGGGTTGAATGTATTGGAGCTCTCAACCCATGGGTTTTCGAGGAATGCATTGCTAGGGTTGCTCTTCTCTACCGTATTCACATACTGTACGCGCTCGAGCCATGTTACGTCCATACCTGTTGGTGGCGTACCACTCGCAAGATTGAACGTAGTGCCCTTGATGCCGAACCAGCTGTTGTGTCGGATGTGTGTTGTGTCTGCCTGTGCTGCTAGCATCGTTGGAACACCGGAGAGTTCCATGCCGCGTGGCCAACCAACGAAGACGCTGTTGAACAGATTCAGACGTGAGTTGCGACGCACTTGGATGCCAGAGCCGTAGAATCGATTGTATTGATTCGCTCCGCTGCCGGCCGTCCACGACGTGTCTTGAACTGGTCCGATCAACGTCATGTTCGAGAAAATACACGACGTGCGTGGATTGTTGTACGACGTGCTGGCATCGTTGTCTGATTCGAATGCCTGCGAGGTAGATATATCTGCAATAGTGCGGAATCGCTTACCAACTCCATACTGCACCATTCCGCTGAATCCGTTGTCGGTATCGAAGTCGTCGTCGATACCGCCAAAGGCTACCAAGTACTTTGCATTCACTGTTCCGCCAAACCATTCGAAGGAATCATCGTTGGCGTGTGATACTTGAATGTGGTCGATAGTCGTGCCTTTTCCAACAGCGCACATGGTGAGTCCATTGATCTCGTTGTTTGGAGTAAGGGCAATGCCACCAAACTCGATACGCACGAACTGCAGTACACCGCTATTGTCGTTATCGTTCGTTCCACCAAACCAACCGTTCGGTGGAGCGGCATCTGCAATGCCACCTTCCATGGCGGCCTGTCCACCAGGATGATTTGTGCGCGCGTTACCGCACATAACAATTCCACCCCAGTCTCCACGAGCTCGCTGGCCCGCAGGGGCCGCCGATGTAAAGATGATCGGACGATCCTTTGTTCCCTTTGCAATGATTTTGCCACCCCGGTTCACGCAGATAGCAGAGTTCTGTCCAACCGTATCACCAACGATAATCGTACCCGGCTCGATCTCGAGTGTACCGTTCACATACAGGAATCCATTCAAGCCATAGATCTTCGAATTACGAAGCTTCACGGTACCTGTAAGTGTGCCCGAAAGCACCGAGTCTACACGCACGGCTTCCGGCTGAATGATCGTGAACGCAGCGTCGGTAACGTCGAACACCGATCCTGAATCCGCTACCAACTCCATACGGATGTAGCCATTCGTCGTGGCTTGCGCGGGAACGCGCCATCCACCTACGAACGTGCCTCTGCGTGCTGCGGAGTCAAGAACGTTATCCATACCCGTGATGGTCGTCCATGGTCCTGCAGGAGACGTACCGTATCTGAATCTCCAACGCGCACGGCTTGTACCGGCAGTATCCCACGTGATCGTTTGTGAAATACCTGGTCGAAACACCTCGCCACCATTCGGCGACGTGATTCGACAGGACGTTGGATTCTGGGCCATCACGGAGACGGCAGACAGCATTCCAACAAGAAGTATGAGTCGAAGTATTCGCATAGGACGTTCCTTTATGAAACAAGTCATTGAAGTTTATAGCCAATACCAAAGGTGAAGGACCGACCTCGGATGTTACTCTGAATGGCCGTTGCACCTTGCTGCCAAATAAGTGCTTGATTGAGAAGGTCGCGCACGCTGAATTTGAATTCGAGACTGGAACCGATGCTTTGTGTGAAACCGAAATCAATCACGTCGCGCGGCATCTCGTACACATGTGGATCGTCAAACTGATACACACCGCGCTGTCCAACTTTGATGATGCGCTTCCCGTATGTGTTATATCCGAAGTTGATCGTCGATCCAGATTCTATGTTCGTGTAAAACAACGAGGCATTGAATGTGTACGGACTTTGTCCCCACATAGGGCGCTCGTCTACCACGGAACCTTGGGTGACCGTGATGTTTGACTTGATATAGGCATAGTTCACAGCGAAGGTGAACGACTTGAAGAAGTCGCCGATAAAGCCAAGGTTCTTTCGTGCTTCGAGTTCAACACCAATGTTCGTGGCAAGACCGGATGCATTCTGGAAGGAGAAGATCACTTCCGAGGTTGATGGGAAGATGGTCTCTTCGATAGCGTTCTTGAAGGTCTTGTAGAACAAGCTTGCACTAAGTACTTCTCCAGACGCTGGGAAATACTCCCAACGCAGATCGTAGTTCTGAATGAGTGCACGCGTCAGGTTCGGATTACCGGTGACAACTGCCTGTGTTTGGAAGTTGTAGAAGGAGAAGGGAGCGAATTCACGGAGGGAAGGTCGTGAGAGTGTTTGTGTTGCACTCATACGAACGTTCATGTCTACCGTTGGTCCGATCACAAGGTTGATCGACGGCAGTACGTCCGCAACGTCCACACGCGGATTCACAGCCTGATTGTTGTAGTCGAAGGAGTTCAGCTGCTGTATGCTCTTCTCGATGCGCGCTCCACCAATGAATCGAATGGTGGTTGTTCCAAGCGTGAAGGGCAGATCTGCCATTGCATATCCGGCGCCGAGTTCTTCCGAGGCGATGTAGGAGTCTGAAGCTTTGGTTTCTTCAGACATCAGGATACGATTCACCGTGAAGTTCGAGTCTTGGAATGTTCGCGAGTGATCTACCTGTCCGGTTTCGTTGATCGTAAGAAGATTGTCGATATCGCCTTGGTAATTCTGCGACTGGACCATCGTGTACGAGCGAGCACTGAAGTTGCGATTTCGGAATTCATACAGTCCGCCAACCTTGATCTTGAACTCATTCACGGGAATGGTGAAGTTCAGGTTGGCATTGCGACTAAACTCCGTCATGTTCGAATAGAAACGTCCGGCCGACGTACCATCTCCGTAGGGCGACGCGGTGATAGCAAGCGTTAATGCGCCCTCTGGTTCTTGCACATTGCGCTGATACGTAAGACGCCGGTAGTCGGGCTCGTTCCGAAGCGATGCGCTGTAGCCAAGCTTCCATTCGATGAGAGCGTTGCTAAAATCTGTTACCGTGTGCTCGCCGCTCAATTGCGTGCTCGCGAGTTGTCGTTCAACATAGTTGAAGCCAAACTCACGACGTACCATCGTGAGCGCATTTGACAGACCGTCGAGTTCTACTGATTCGTCGTCCATGCCTCGGTTGTACACGTTCTTTAGGGAGAACGTTGTATTCGTTCCCATGCGATAGGCAAGATTGAGCAAACCACCCCAACTCACGCTCTTTTGTGCTGCATATCCTTGCTTGTCGTACTGCAGTGTACCGTCAGACTGAATACCGCCGCGTTTCATGCGATTCATCGCAAAGCTTGTGCCGTAGTTCATGTTTGCCACGATGCCCAACTGATCGCTATCACCAACTTCGATTGGGGCACTGAGCGTAAGCCCCATGTTCCCATTCGTTGGCGCTGTTTCGTAGCGTGTGTTCCAGCGTGTATTCTGGAAACCAGTGCCTACTTCATGCACGCGGTCGATCGACGCTTGATTACCACTGTAGGCAGACTTATTCAACTCTGCAAACTCTTGACGCGAAGCTGGTACATCGGATGGTGCAACGCGAGATTGACCGCTGAATGCCAGCCAGTCTGTGTTGCCGCCTTGATACGTGAGGAACTCGTTTCCGCGGAACGTCACGTTGTCGTTGTATTGTTGACCTGCGCTGAACTTCAGATTGTAGGAGCTCGGGAAATCGATCGTATTCAACTGCACTAGTCCGCCCGCAAAGTTGCCGGGAAGATCCGGGGTGAACGACTTTGCAATGTTGGCGTTCTCAAGAAGCTCCGCTGGAAACATGTCGAAGGCGAACGACTTCTTGTCCGGCTCTGTTGTCGAGAGCGATGCACCATTCAACGTGGTGTTGCTGTACCGATCGCTCACGCCTCGCACGAACACGTATTTGCCTTCGACAAGCGTTACACCAGACACTCGCTTGAGCGATTGACCTGCATCACCGTCAGGCAGTTTTGATATTTCTTCTTTGCCAATACCGTCGCTCACTTGCGATGCATTCTTACGCTTTGCAAGCAACGCCGCAGCATTGTCGTTCGAACGTGTGGCCGAGACCACTACTTCTTTCGATGTGGTCTTCGTCATTTCCAACAACATGTCTACTTGAGTAGTCTCGTCATCTTTGACCACAACACCTTCGACCGTTTTCGAGTCGTAGCCTACAAAGGCGATCTTTACTGTATAGGTCCCGGCCGACATTTTTTTGATACGAAACGTACCCTTTGTGTCCGTATAGGCGCCCTTTTTCGTGTTGAGCACCTGAACAGTTGCTCCACGCAATCCGTCGCCAGTCTCTCCGTCCGTAACTTTGCCTGCAATGGTTCCTTCGGCAAGTACGGCCAACGGCCACATCGCCAACACAAGGAATACTGAAACAATTGTCTTCACCGTTTTCACTGGATACCTCATTCATGGTTGTCACTGAGCGCCACGAAACTATCGGCAGCCTGTTAGCTGGATGTTACCGGTATGTTACGAGTACGTTACTCGTCTGTGCGGTATGGGTTGGCCTTGCGACCATTGCGGCGCAAGCGGATGTGCAACAAGGACTTATCATAGGTCGGATTAACGTCGACTCAACCGATCTCGCCATAACCGCGGGCAAAGTAGAGGCCGGTACAGCGGTTGCATTGTCCCTCACATCAACACTTCGTTTGATCCCCAATGTTGTGCGTGACTCCCTCCTTGCCTCCCTACCAGCATCAAAACGCACGATTGTAGACGCCGTGAACGCCACCCATGCGTATGGTGCACTCTTCATTACAACGCGACGTATAGCCAACCTTGTGCGCACAGAAGTAGTGCTCACAACGGGAAGTGATCTCAAGGAGCAAGGCCGCGGGGTGGGATACGGACTTCTGCGCTATAAACATTCTTCAGACGAATCGGCCCTCGCAGATCCGGCCATCCTTGCCTCCATTCAACGTGCGCTGTGTGTTGCATTGCAAGACAGTGCGCTGTATGCAAGTGCCGAAAGTGATTTCCGCGTTGTGCCTACGGCGTTGGTCACTCTTGGTGGCATGGAGTTTATCGACACAACACAGCAGAAGGCATGGACTCTCTTTGCAGAAAAGGTTGTCGTTTCCTACGATGGTGCAGAGACGATCGCCAACGAGGCAAGCACGCTCGAGAAGCTGACGTTGATCGACCTCGAAACGCGCGACTCTATGTATGTGAAGGCCGGACTCTACGTTGTAGAGAATTACCAAACTGTTTCGGTCTCAGAGATCGGATTACTGCGCGCGTTTGATGTACACTATGTGATCATCGGATCGTTTGTGAGAACGCAGCAAAGCGCTACTCTTACACTTCGGCTTTGCGAGCTCGTAAGTCCGGTGGCGTATAAGCAGATTCGTGAATCTTCAGCCACGTGCGGCGAAGACACAAAAGGGGCGTTTCGCGCGGCAATCAAAGAGGCCATGCGCGGACTCTTTCCAGCGCTTTAGCGCGCAATCATCATCACGGTAGAGAAGATGGTCTCTCGACGCGCATTATAGACGCGCATCAGATAGGCGCCGGATACACAGGCATGGACCGGCACGGAGAGCGTGGTTGCCGTTGCATCGATCGTTTCGCTGTGGTGCAACACGTCACGTCCTTGCATATCGAATAGTACAACGTCGAGCGCATCAGCCTCTCGATGATCGAGCTCTAGTGTGAGCACGTCTTGCACAGGGAGTGGCGGAGCGATGCGCACACGCACGGCGGCTCCGAACTTGATCATAAAGCGCGGACCGCATGCATCGACGATCAAGTAGCCGGGATCTTCGAGCAAGCCTACTTTTTCCTTGCTCCAGAAATTGAAATTCACGACGGTAAAGGCAGTCGAATCCGGCAGCGCCAATTGCGTTGTCCCACGGATAACGCAAAGCGTACCAACGGTGCCAATTCGATTCGAGCTGTCGGCGCGAATGGTGAACTCCACAATACCGTCTGCATGCATTTCCGAGAACACGCCCGGATAGGTAGACGTAACCGTGTCGACGTCCAAGAGCAGCTCATAAAATTTCATGCGAACACGAATACTATCGAACCGAGCGGCAGACACATCGGTGGTCCACATCACCGGCACTTCGATCATCGTACTCGGGCGCTCCTGGAACCGATCTGTTCTGATCGTCGCAATGTAAACCGGCGGCGTTGTGTCGCGCGATGCACCAACGAGCTGCGAAGTACTCGTTGTACTACATGCACCAGAATCCACCATGGTGATTGTGGCTGCCACACTTCCCTCTTGAAGCGGCGCAAAGCGCACATCGAACGATACCGATGAAGACGGCGCTACCACAGCACCTATCGGAGGGGCAATCATCGTTATGGTTGAAGATGCGTTCGCATCCATGGTGAGCGCAGTGATTGTTCTTGGTGCATTCGATGGATTGCGAATCGTGATCTGTGCTGTGCGCACTGTACCGTTGGGCGTCATCCCAAAGTCGACGCGTGGTGGCGTCATCACAAGAGCGCCGCTATTGGTGATGCCACGAAGAATCAGTGCCGCATGAATGCCACACAGATCATCAACATAGTCAACGCGTTCGCTCCATGCGCCGGCAGGAAGTGCATTCGGAACAACACGCAACATGACTTCTACGGAATCTTGCGCAGCAATCGTAATGGGAAGTCCGGTGGCCGATACGTCCACGCCTCCAAGAGGAGCGCTACGCACGATCTGCACGCGTAGCACCGTGTCGCTCATGTTATACAATGTTCGGCGAACGAAGAGTGGCGCCTCGCATGCATCGAGCGTTCCTACATCCACCTGAAGAATGGAATCTGCAACGGTGCTTGCCCAATGCAGCGCGGTGCGATGCTGCACCATGCGCATCGAAACAGTCTGTAATGCCGAATCCGAAGTAAGTCCAATCTGCAGGTTGGCCACGTAGGCCCGCACCACCGGCGCGCTGCATCGAACCACATACGTGACGGACGCATCGGGCGCGAGTACTTGTGTGCTCGCGGGAGTGACGGAAAAGAAGGCGGCATCTGTTCCGGTAAGGAGCGGGGCGGCAAGGGTGATGGTGGTGGAAGAGGTAGAGGTAACGACGATGGAATCTTCCATCGGACCCGACACACAGCGCCGATCAATCGAGATAGCGGTTGTTGACAATCGGAGTCCGCGCATCGTTGAACGGAAAATCACATCGGCCTTGTCCGTAGCCGTACACGATGCATCTGCCACAACGTTCAGCGTACCAACATAGGAGCGCGCATCGGTGGCAGAGAGAACAACCCATACTTCCAGACTGTCTGCTGGTGTGAGCGCAATCGGCAATGATGGCATCGGAGAGATGACGGCCATGGGTGACGGGGGTGTGAGTACGATAGATGTGATGCGTGCAGACGCTACTCCACGCACTCGAATAACAGCGCGTTTTCGAACCGTACCGCCGTTGGTAACGCTGTCTTCGATGCGTTGCGGTGTGATCGATACTTGAAGGTCTTCAACCTTCCACATTCGCACGACCATCGTTGATGTATCGCATGGACGTACTCGAACATGGATCGTATCACGGAACGATCCAACAACGTTCGTCGGCACACGTGTGCGATACGTGGCCTTGCCGAACTGATCGATAATACGATCGGGTTCTCCATCAACGGAGACTGTGGCTGGAGCAAGACCGTTGTTCGTGACGCTAAAGGAAGAGTCGGCGAGTTGACGTAAGCACTTCGTGCCGTAGTCGATCAGTTGCGGCGTCACAACAACCGAGACGCGAGAAGAAAGTCCTTTGAGCTTGATCGTCCATGGCGACTTCACGCCGCGTTTCGTGGTTTTGTCGTCGTTCTCGATCACCAGATCTGCAACATCCAACGTCGTCTTTGGGCGGTACTCCACCACGAGCGTATCAGACTGTCTTGGCTTGATGTTCACAGCATACGGACGACCACTCTGCCAGAACAACGGAACAAAGGCACCATTCGCATCATTTTGCACGACAGCTCGCGAGATCATGAGATCTGCGTTACCCGTATTCGTTACTGGGATTCGAATGGTATCTCTTGCTGAACAGCCGGCACTAACCGTATAGGCAGGCAGTGCATTGAAGATTGGCGAGATGCCATACACACGCAACGTGATGAACGTGTCGCGAATGCACGGTGCAAGCGTGATCTTAAACCGTGTTTGCGTCCAACCCGTATCGCTTGCCGTTGCATCGATAAAGCTTACGATGTTGGCAGCACCAACGAGTGATGGGAGTGTGAGGCGAAACTTATTGAGCGTGTCGCCGGATACAAAAGTTGCCGCGATAAGTGTTTCGAACGACAACGTAGTTGCGCGCCACACAACTGGCAATGTTGTTGTTGCTCCAACGCGCAGGTTTACAGAGAAGACCGTGTCGGACGGAACTGCCGATCTGTCTCTTCGCGATCCGCGTAGATGTACGAGGAGCGTTTCTGTTTTCGAGGTACAGTCTAGAATCAATGTTGCAGATGCACCGCCGGGTCGCATGGCCGCATACTCGATGATGTAGGCCACTTCACCACACTGTCCCATGGTCTGCGTACCGGTTGGAGCAATGATTGTAAAGAGATCGGCATCTGGTCCTGCGAGTCTACCCGTAACCGTAGAGTTGTAGAAATTCTTGTTCCGCACAAACACTGTATCGCGCTTCTTCTGCTCGGTGCACACATCCAGGTACGTGAGCAGTGTGTCGGAGAGTTCATGCTTTGGTGGCTTCATCGAATAGACGCCGGCACCAACAACCCAACCGGTGGAATCGTTGATAAACCAGATATCGTCCATGCTTTCGTTATTGATGATGCCGCAGTTACGAAGTGTCCACGATGCACCAGCATTCGATGTCTCGTACACACCGGCGCGATATCCAGAAGCCCAGCCTTGCGTTGCCGTTAACATATACGAACCGAACATCGCGCCTATCGTTGCTGTTTCCGTCCAATTCTTTCCAGAGTCTGCGCTACATCGAATCGCGCCATCGGTTGTGGTGCCGTTGCAATCTACACCCGAGCCCGGTACGCAGATTGTGGCTCCAACCATCGAGATCTCTTCGTGCCACCGAGAAATCGCACCCGTGGTTTTGTACACTTGGAATGTCACACCATCATCGAGAGACTTCCAGATGGTTCCGCTTCCGGCTGCATAGACGGTGTTCGTTGGCATTTCGGCACGCCAAATAGGGTCGGACATTTTGCAATTGGGAGCACTCGTTGTGTCTAGGAACGACGTCCACGTTGTTCCTCCATCGGCCGTTCTCCAAAACGCATTCCGACCGCACGTTCCACCGCATATCCAGCCGACGTTTGCGTCGCGAAACCATCCGCCCCATATGGCGGCGGTGGGATCGGGACGGATGGACGTCCATGTTTTGCCAGAGTCTTGGCTTTTGAACACACCTGCCGGACCCGAGCAATAGCCAACGGCGGGCGTGAGGAATTGCACAAACTCGAGGTGCTTTATGTTGCCGGCACCGGTGTTCACAGAATCGCCAACCCACGTAACGCCACCGTTCGTTGTGCGAATCACATAGGCATGGAATTGGTCGCAGGCCCAGCCGTAACGCGCGTCGGACGGCAGAAAGAACACATCAAGGTAGTAGCCGGAATCGTACGGTTTCGGAAGTGTAGAACGTTCCCATCTTTGCGCATGCAACGGCAGAAGGCTTGCGGCAAGGAGGAATGGCAGTATGATCGCCCGGAGGGACATGGGAACCAAAATACGCCATGAGCGACATTCTGGTACAACCTGTTATCGCGAGAACGTATCTTCTCTGACGGGGCTCACGCTCACAAGGGAAACGGGTGTTTCGGTGAGTGTTTCGATTGTCTCGATATACGACCGAGTGTTGGGCGGAAGTGCATCAAACGAGGTGCATCCACTAATGTCGGTCTTCCAACCTGGCACCGTGATATAGTTGCACGTCACGCGCTCCAGTGTGGCCGCATCTGCTGGGAAGTACTTCACGGGCTTCCCATCAATCGAGTATTCCGTGCAAATGCGGATCTCGTCAAGGCATCCCAGTACATCCAGCTTTGTAAGCGTGATCTCGGTAATGCCGTTCACCATAATGCTATAGCGAAGAGCGGGAATATCCAGCCAACCACATCTGCGAGATCTTCCCGTTGTGGCGCCGAACTCATGTCCTTCTGCACGGAGAAGTTCTCCTGTTGCATCGTGAAGTTCCGTTGGGAACGGTCCGTTGCCCACGCGAGTGCTGTAGGCCTTGACCACGCCGATGATGGACGTGATAGACATGGGCGAAATGCCCAGACCTGTACATGCGCCGCCAGACGTAGGGTTCGAGCTCGTGACGAACGGATACGTGCCGTGATCAAGATCGAGCAGTGCTCCTTGCGCCCCTTCCGCCAACACGCGCTTCCCTTCCTTCAGTGCTTGATGCAAGAAGGTGGTGGTGTCTGTGATGTAGGGATCGATGCGGGAGTCGAACGACATGTAGTCGTCGATCAGTGCATCTACGTCGAGCGGTTCTGCATCGTACAAGGCCTGCAGCAGAGTGCTCTTTTCGTCAAGGTTGGTGCGGAGTTTCTCGCGCAGTACATCGCGATGCAGAAGGTCTACAATGCGAATGCCGATGCGTTGCGCTTTGTCTATGTAGGCAGGTCCGATGCCGCGACCTGTGGTTCCGATATTCGCCGCAGAGCCCGCTTGTTTTTCGCGTGCTTGGTCGAGCATCTTATGGTAGGGCATGATCAGATGTGCCTTGTGCGAAATATGAAGGCGACCTTCGATATTCACGCCCATGCTTTCGAGCATGTGGATCTCGTCCATTAAGGCAGCGGGATCTATCACCACGCCGTTCCCAATTACACAGTGCACGGTGGGGTGCAAGATGCCGGAAGGGATCAGGTGAAGGATATACTTCGTGTTGTTGTGCACGATGGTGTGGCCTGCATTTGCACCGCCTTGATAGCGGGCCACAATGTCTGCCTGTTCGCTTAGGAGGTCGACGATCTTGCCTTTGCCTTCGTCGCCCCATTGCGCGCCTACGATAATGCGCACGCTCATGATGTCACTCCACAGACACGGCTTCGTCAACCGAGCTGAACAAGGTGAACACGGTATCGAGGTGGGTCATGGTCAGCAGCGACATGACCTTCGAGGGCACGGCGGCAAGGCGCAAGGCCACGTCGAATTTTTTCAAAGTGGTGAGCGAACTCACTAACATTCCAAGCCCGCTCGAATTCATCACACCCACGGCACTCAGGTCGAAGACCACGGCCTTAGACGCAGAGGAATCACGTAGGATTGATGTGAGTTCAACGGCATCGGGTCCGCCAATCACATTCGTTGGGAATGCAATCACGAGTACGTCCGATGCCGTGGTTGTTGAGAAGCTAGACATAGTCTTTTCTTGATCGTTCTTATGCGTGCTTAACCTCGCCAACGCGTTTGTGACGCACACGTTCTTGATACCAGATCACGAACGATGCAGCAATGTAGACCGATGAATACGTTCCGATGATCACACCAATGAACATGGTAAAGGCAAAGCCTTCAAGCACGTCGCCGCCAATGAAGACCATCGTGAGGAGTGCAACAAGCACAGCCGCACCTGTGATCAGCGTACGACTAAGTGTTTCGTTGATCGAGAGGTTCACCAGCTCTGCCAGTGGCATGCCTTTGTGCTTCTCGCGATTCTCACGAATACGGTCGAACACCACTACGGAGTCATTGATTGAATATCCAAGAATCGTCAGGTACGCCGCCAATGAATTCAAACTGAATTCAAGGTTGAGCCATCCGGTCTTGTTGAAGAGTGCAGAGATCACAAATGCCATGAGCACATCGTGCAACAACGCCACGATTGTTGCCACGCCGTACACGAATTCAAATCGGAAGGCCACGTAGAGCACGATCACGATAAATGCCACGGTCAGCGACTTCGCAGCGCCCCATGCCAGTTCGCTCGACACTTTCTTCTCTACGTTATCGGCACCAAGCATTTCTACTTGATCGTTCTGGAACTTCTCTTGCAACGAGGCAATGATCTGCGCCGATACTTCGGAAGCGTTTCCGGTCTTGTTGATACGGATCAAAAACTGACCCGGCTTGCCGAAGCTTTTGAGTTCTGCACCTGCAAATCCGAGTTGTGCAAGAGCACCACGCACATCATCTGCCGTTGCAGTGTTTTTGCGGAATGCCACTGTTACTTGTGTTCCACCTGTAAAGTCAATTCCGAGGTCTATGCCAAACACGAACACGGCAATCAGTCCTACAACATTGATCACGAGCGAGGCCATGAAAAACTTGTTGCGTTTCGAAACGAAGTCGAAGTTGGTTTGCTTAATCAGGTCCATTTATGCCACCTTCCGTTGACCGATGTTGATAGAGACGGCACCGCTCGCTACAACGAGTTCGAACATCGAACGCGTGAGCAGCACGGCCGTAAAGAGGGTAAGGATGGTACCAACAAGCAACGTAACGGCAAACCCTTGTATCGGCCCTGTACCCCAGATCAGCAGCGGAATAGCCGCAAGCATGTTCGTCAGGTTCGAGTCAATGATGGCGCTCCACGCCTTACTATAGCCTTGTTCGAGCGCAGATTTCAAATTCCTTCCCGCCCTCATCTCTTCCCGAATCCGTTCAAAGATCAGGATGTTCGCATCCACAGCCATGGCCGTAGAGAGGATGATACCGGCGATACCAGGTAGCGTTAGTGTTCCACCAAATGCGGTAAGGGCAGCAATGGTAAGCAACACGTTCATGAGCAGTGCAATGTCTGCAATGCCACCACCCCATGAGTAGTACATGAGCATGAAGAGAATGATGAAGGCCATCGAGATACCGGTACTCATCACGCCGCTTCGAATTGCATCTTCTCCAAGCGAAGGGCCAATAACTCGTTCTTCGATAATGGTCACAGGAGCCTTCAGCGCGCCGGCCTTGAGAACGACGGCTAGGATCGTTGCCTCTTCGGTGTTCGCCATTCCCGAGATCTGCGACGAGCCATTCGGAATCTTGTTCTGAACAGTTGGTGCTGTGTAGACGCGACCGTCCAACACTACCGCAATGCGCTTCTTGATGTTGCGGCCAGTGATCTGTGCCCACTTCTCTGCGCCTTCCGTGCTCATTTCCATGTTCACGACGGGCTGGTTCGATGTTGGGTCGAAGTTTGGCCACGCCTCGGTGATCACATCACCCGTGAGCTCTGCTTCGTGTGCAACACCATACACTTGGAATATCTGCTGATCAAGTGGAATCACGGCGCCCTTTTGCCCGTTCTGCTCCGACTTCGCACTAATCTGGATATCAAGATCGCCTGGCATGGCCTTGCGCACGTCGTTGCGCTCAAGGATGGCCATCATGCGATTGATGTCCTTGCCACTTACATACAGCACGAATGGTGCGTCTTCAGGGAAGGCGGAAAGGTCCAAGGCACCCACTGGCATCGGCTGCTTCATGCCTTCGGCATTGAAGATGATCATGTTCGAGAACGGGTGATCTGCGCGGAAGCGGCGTGCGGCCTCTTCTTGTGGCAATCCTGCATAGGGATCTTTGCTCTTCTTGGCCGAATCCGTTTTCGTCGTGTCTGCCTTCGCACTGTCTGCCTTCGCTACTTGTGTTGCCTTGGCTGTATCAGCGGATATCTTCTTCGAGGTATCGGCAACCTGTGCGGCCACGGAGTCTTCCGCCGGCATCTTTCCACGCATCACGTTGTCGACCATTTGAATGGCTGTTAGCAGGTCCTTATTCATCAACACGCGCTTGAATTCAAGACGAGCTGTTGTTTGGATCAGCTGGCGGATTTCCCTTTCGTCCTTCACATCGGGAAGTTCGATTAGAACGCGACGCTTGCCTTGCTTCTGGATGTTCACGTCGGACAGACTGTACTTATTGATACGCTGACGGAGAACTTCCATCGCCTGATCAACGGCACCGTCTGCGTCGCGCTTCAGTTTCTCGATCACGGCCTGCTCGGTTACGTCTTGCGTGCCCGTCACGGTGAAGTACTGCAGGAGCGATTTACCGGAACCCTTGAAGTTCTTGATAAACGTATCAAGCACGTCGAGGTCTGTGTTCATCGTTTCGGCACGCGTCTGGTCTACGATCTTGGTGAACTCATCATCCTTCGACGTGGGGTCGGCAGACTCGTCGATGAGCTTCAAAATGTCTACTTCGAGCGTGACGTACATACCACCACGAAGGTCAAGACCCAGCTTGATCCGCGCGGAACGCGCCTTGTTAAAGGCCTCGCCATTGTCTGCGTCCCACTGTTCAAGAGCGGCGGAATCGGCGGACACCTCGCTGCGTTGTTTGTCCAGCTGATAGAAGCGGTATGTTGGCCACATCAAGTAGACCGCCGCTAGAACCGGCAAGATGATGAGCAGGTATTTGCCCAGCTTATTCTGTTTCAAGGATTCCTCCACGTTCTTCGATCGAAGTCAATTACGAGTGCTCGGGCGGCAAAACTGCACACGCCCGTCCCGTCCTTTTGCATGGACAAAAGGACTGCGAAGATAGGAAAAATCGCGTTTCAAGAGGGCGGTTGGGCGTTAGTTTTGTGGAAAACCGTCAAGAAGACCCATGATAGATTCAAAAAAGTACCCGATTCCCCGCGTTCGTCACCATGCGAGTTCGTTGCTCTACCTGCCGTCACGTCAGCACAAGCACCTACCAGCATGGTATCCGCCGGATATTGTGGAGGTAGACTGGAGTACGGTCTTTGCCAACGGCCTGCCACCCACCGTTCTTGACATAGGGTGCGGTCGTGGAGGCCTTCTTCTGGCGTATGCCATGGCGCATCCCAACGTGAACATCTTCGGTATCGAGGTGCGAGATCAGTTAGTAGACTGGATCAACGGCGTCATCAAAGGCGAGCACATTGTGAACGCACACGCGCGGTGGTATTCGGTGGTGAACGGCATCGACTTTATAGCGACCGAAAGCATCCAGCGGATCTTCTATTTATTTCCAGATCCGTGGCCCAAGAATAAACATCATAAACGTCGCGCTTTTTCTACCGAGTTTCTCGCCATGATTCATCGCGTGTTAACACCGGGAGGGACGTTGTATCTGGCAACAGACCGACCAGATGTGGACGACTATCAGTTGCAGGTTCTTTCCCAGCATGGTGGCTTCGATGTTTCCGAATCGCTTGACGATGCAACGTGGGGACTCGATACGTCTACCGACCAACAACGCTTCTGCGATAGAAAGAACATTCCCTATGTGCGACGTCATGCAATCCGTCGATAAGATCTCGCGTTCATGCAACACGGCATTGCTTCTCGCACTGACCATTGCGACAACGTGCACCGCTAACGCACAGGTGCCGTTTGACATCTCCAAAGCTGTGCCGGTTAAGACGGTGATGAATGTGCATGTAGGTGGGTGGGTGGGTCCACCAGTGTATACATCATCGCCCTGTGAAGCAATCGGTAAAGACATCTTGATCGTCAGCTCAACCACCGGTGGGCGTGCATTTGCGACTCAACCGAGAATCGACACGACTTCGCCAACGCCACTCTATTGGAGTAGTGTATACATGCGGATCGATTACGACGGAATGCCTCCGTTAGAGTACATGAATGTTAACGGACGAATTGAACGTTGCGACCAAGTTGGCGATCCCTCAAAACGAACAAAGATCGATACTGTTAATTGTTGGACCGGAAGCATAGACCCCGAGTACTCCATGGACGTCGACGGTGACGGCTATCTGGATGTGGTGTGCGACCTGTTGGGTGGCGGTGAACTGGCCACGTGATCCTTGGCGGACCCAAAGCGGGCAAGGGATGCGAGCGAGTTGCAGTGATCCATGGTTATCCGAATCGCTACAAATCGCTCAAACGCGCATTCTTTCGTTCGTCATCTGGTCGGTGGCGTTTTGTACAATGGGAGCGTGGTCAGTCGGACCTGTCGCCTAGGATGATTCTCTACGACGTTGGCCTCAAGCGGGTCGGGAGTACTTTCGAAACGACATTCACTCCATTGGATTCTCTTTACGGAGGCAGCTCATCGCTAGACGACGACCCGTTTGGTGTGGTAGAAGAGGTCGTCGACACAGTTCACAAGAAGGACTATCTGCTCATAGAACGTGTTGTGAATTTCAGCGACAGGACATGGGTAGTTGAACGGTTCGATATCACGGAAGGTAAGTTCAACTCAACTGGCGAACGGGTCACGGGGTACGCCTTCTTTGACCTAGAGAACTTCGGTCACAGTCTCGGAACGGATGTCCCGGTTATTGGTATTCCCAGCTCGAGAGGAAGATGCTACTGCTATGCAGACAACATCACGACGCCATTTGCAGTGTTCAATCCTGCAGGTTCAGGGCTTCAGTTTGGCGGCGGGTATGTCGCGATCAACGACCAAACGGGTGACGGTAAACCTGATATCATACTCACAGGTGGCAGCAGTGACGGCCGCATGGTAGTGATCTCGTTCGATCAGTCCGTCGGTGTAGAGCAGCATTCGACCGACCTGCCTACGATTTCAACGGCCAGCATTGTCGGAGATCAACTTGATGTTACACTCGTCGCACCTGACGTTATCTCCATCGACGTTGCTACCGTTACTGGTCAGCAGTGGACGGTCGTCCCGCCAACTACGCTCGACGTCGGCAACATGCACTACGACGTTGCAACACTGCTGCGCAACCGTCCCTCAGGCGCCTACTTCCTGCGCGTGCACATAGGCGCACGCATCATCTCGATCCCTGTCACACGATAACAGCGGAGCCCACCATGAGGGGCATCACGGGCACGCTCATGCAGC
>Ga0105049_10001681_pt1 | contig 26082 bp, 23 predicted proteins | sample MAT06_FD_78087 | JGI IMG/M metagenome (GOLD analysis project Ga0105049, IMG submission 78087) | Freshwater microbial communities from Lake Fryxell liftoff mats and glacier meltwater in Antarctica - MAT-06 | ecosystem: Environmental > Aquatic > Freshwater > Ice > Liftoff microbial mat | place... | reverse complement strand
TTACTGCGTGCTACTCGTCGCGTTTAATCTTCTGGTGGATGTGGCCTATACCGCACTGGATCGAAGGATAAAGCTCAATGTCTGATCCACGCGTACTGCGGAGGCTAGCCGGCAATCCCGTTGCGCTCCTCTCTGCTTTCACGATTCTTGTCGTCAGTCTTGCGTGTTTGCTTGGCCCGTGGTTTCTCCCCGAAACCCTCGCAGATCCGAGCACCAACCAATACCTGCCCCCTTCGTGGGCCCATCCCTTCGGCACTGATCTCAATGGTCGCGACGTCCTTTATCGTGTGCTGGCCGGTGGGAGAATTTCGATCGTAGTCGGCGTCTGTGGTGCGATCGTAAGCTTGGTCATTGGCACAGCATGGGGCCTTATCGCTGGGTATGCTGGAGGGCGGATTGATGCTGTGATGATGCGTGTGGTGGATGTCTTATACTCTGTGCCTCGCCTTATTTTTATTCTCATAGCGATCAATGCATTCAATACCCAAGTCCAAGCATGGGCATCGCATCTCGGGTGGGATTTTCTCGTGCAGTTTTCGCGCATCGTGATTCTGATCATTACACTTGGCATTATCGAATGGCTCACCATGGCCCGTATCGTCCGAGGCCAAGTGCTGTCTCTTAAATCGCGTCAGTTCGTGCTCGCCGCGCAATCCCTCGGCCAATCCCATATTCAAATTCTTTTTAAGCATCTGCTTCCGAACCTTGCCGGAGTCATGATCATTTACCTCACCCTCGCAATCCCGGCAGTGATCATTGATGAATCCTTCTTAAGTTTTCTTGGCCTTGGCGTGCAAGCTCCGGAAGCCAGTTGGGGCTCTCTGCTGGCTGATGGCGCTGGGGCGATCAATCCCGTGCGGAGTTTCTGGTGGCTCTTGGTCTTTCCCGCATCGTTTATGGCTCTGACTCTCCTTGCCCTTAATTTCCTTGGCGACGCGCTGCGGGACGCGCTCGACCCTCGAGGCCACTAGTCCTTATCGTTCCATTGCGCGGCGTTCGAGGGAATCGCCTCGAGGAGTGCCGGAAGCACAAAAGCAATCTCCGGGCTCCCGTCCTCATAAACCGGCACCAACCCGTCGGATGTCGTGTGCCCAAGAGACAATTCCAAAATCTTTTGCTCACCCGCAGGCGCCTCCGGGGTATTTTCAGAAACCACGGAGAAAAAACTCAGGCGCAACTGGCTAGTGTCGAAGCCATTGGCGCCAAGGGATGGTGGCGTTGCTGCCTCATATCTCACCGCTTTCGTTTCGGCTAGCGTTGTGGCTAAGCGCTCTAAAACTTTGCCACTTGCAGCTCGATCGCCGCTAACATCCCGCACGATCCAAGCCGAGCCTGCACGCGACAGTGCGAAGCTCCCCGCGGGCGTGACGACACGAATCAGATCCACAAAATCCAGATTAAGGCGAGCTACCGAACGATCACGGAAAGTGGCAAGATCGGCAGAAAGGTAATCCAGAGAATCCTTCGGAAGTCGCACAATAATATTTCGCGGCATAAGCTGCGCAGCAACCAACCCATCCAGCGCTAGCGTGCCCAACCGCAGAGTTTGCGGCTCAGTATCTCCGGCGCCATAAAGTTCCACCTCTGCATTCGGTTCGGAGAGACCCAAGGCTCCTAAATCATGGCTTGAAGAATTCTCAAAAGCCGCAATACGAAGGCGGAAAAGGCGATTCAAAAACGTCGCGACAGCCGCATCATCGGCCCGGGCGGCGAGTGGGCGCGTCAACGCCCAACCCATGGGCATCTCGTGCAGTTCCATCTCCCCAGCGGGCCTCCGCAGGAGGATACGATCCACTTGGTTGGGACGCAGAGAAAAGAGGCTGCGATCTCGAAAGTCATCCACCGAACTCACCACCAAACGCCCGAGCTTTTTATCAATAAGATACACATCCAAAGCATCCTCAAACCGAACATAGATGCGCGTGCCATCGGCAGATTCCTTACCAAAGAGCAGCGTTAGGTCCTTGTCGCCCTTAAAATCGAGGCGTAAGCGACTCGTGCGCAAACCATACTCTGCAAGCTTGTCACGGTTCGAAATCTCGCTGGCCGAGACCCTGTCCAGCACAAGGCTCGTGAGCGCGGTGTCCATGAGAATTTGAATGGCTGGCACTGATGCGCGGTCTCCTGTCGCCTCCCCAGTTCGTGGCAAGATTGACCAAATCGCGTCCTGTTGTTTTACCTCAAAAGCTTCATCTCCATTTGTCACCGCGAAGCCAGTGATAGCTTCCGGCGAAAACTGAAAGAGCGCCTTGCCTGCCGGACGGTCGGGACTACCGGACAGGCGAATGGGAATGGTGATTGCGGCAAAAATAACTGCCAGGACTCCGAGCGAGACCCAAGCGATGGTAGCCGCTCGGTTCATGAACGGCGTTTCCACCAGACGAAGATTCCCGCAAATGCGGCGAGGGCCGGAATCACGATCATCACAAAGAGAGCGATACGCTGGATTTGTTCATCGGTCAGGTTGAGCGCAAAGTGGGATAGCGTCTTGGGAGTCACCCCGGACATTTGGCTGCGGTCGAGTAGGGAATTGATGCCCCCCAGCAGGAAATCGAGGCCCTGAGGCGATATGGCGATGTCCTTCGCAAACTGCGCACTGCCGATAACAATAAGGCGAGATGCTTGTGGGGTTGCGTCATCACCGCCTGCCGCACCGCGGTCTGCTGCGGCCGCGACTGCGAGAGGCTGGCCGTTGTCCTTCCCTTCATCATAGCGAACCCCCCCGGCCCTGTTCAGCGCGTAGTCTGTTTCGCCCCAGAATTGTTCTGCCGCCAATAGCAACGGACGCACGGAGACTTGATTCTCAACGCCAAATTCCGTGTCAAGGCCCAGAGATTGCGTGTCTCCAGGCAAAAAAATGTTCGCCCCGGCTAGGCGTCGAGCCCATTCCGTCGTCGGGCTAATCTCCGCGGTTACCTCCCGAAGAATCCCGGTGGCAAAAGGAAGTTGGATCGTGCGAAGGACACGATCGTCGTGCGGAATGACGCCGCTTGCGCGCAAGACCTGATGCAGGCGCGGAGTCTTCGCCGTCGGATCCAAAAGAACGATCATCCGGCCTCGCTGCCTGAGCCATGCCTCTAGAAGTAGTGCCTCCCGCTCTTCGAGATCCGAGGTAGGAGCCAGCAAAACAAGGGCTCCGGCGTCTGGCGGCAGCGAGTCAGCAGAAGCCAGCGTGAGCGTGGCGACTTTTACATTTTGATTTTGAATGGCTTCCACGAGCACCGCGATCGGCGATCCCGCCGAGAGCGAGGGCTCGCCATGGCCTTGCAGGAAATACACCGTTTGTTGCTCCGGACTAAGAAGACCCATCAGCGCGCTAGTCAGCGCTTGTTCACCCCGAAAGGCTAGAAGTCGCGGAGCCTCGCCCTGGGCCACGGGCCGTAGGTCAAAGTCGGCCATATCCACAAGCGGGAGAAATTTCACACGGCCTCCCGCACTCAAAATCATGAGGCTATCGGCATTTTGAAAATTGTATTTCCTTTGCAAATCGCCCATACGCGTCAAATCCCGCGTAGGATCGACATATTCAATCCGAACGCGATCCCGTGCCGAAAAACGGATTTCTGCCATGAGGCTGCGGATGTCGCCGAAGATTTCTGTGATCGGCGAAAGAAGCGTCGGAGACGATATAACGATAATTTCGACTGGCTCTTTGAACTCGCGGAAGACGCGTTTCGTTTGTTCCGCGAGGCGAAACTTTTGTGAGCGCGAGAAGTCTTTTCTAACAAAATGCGCAAACGAAAAATAATTCGCCAAGAGGAAAATGACAATGACCGCTATGGTCTGGAGTCCAATGCTTATCCGTACGCCTGCATGGGGAGATCGCTTCTTCATGCGCGCCAGCGGCGGGATTGGAAGACGTGATACGTTGCAAAAAGCACGACAAGCGTGCCCGATACGTAAAGCACGACGGGCCGTGAATCAAAGATGCCCCTTGAAAAATCCATCATGTGTTCGATGGGTGAAAAATAATAGATAACCTCGCGCAAAAGCGGGCTCGTCGCCGGTAGAAGAAGCGAGAGCATTCCGACAAAAAACATGCAAAGAATGGCAGCGAAGCTAATGACTGCCGCTACGATCTGGTTATCAGTCAAGGCACTCGCGAGGCAGCCAAGGCTGGTGTAAAACATACCAAGCAGAATAAGCATCGCGTAGGCTCCGAGGTAGGAACCCGCAGCGCCCCCGGCACTGACTTCCGTGACTGTTTGGAAAACCAGAAAATACAGAAGACTAGGAGCCCATAAAATGAAGTAGAAGAAGAGGGCCCCGAAATACTTCGACATCACGATAGACGCATCACGCACCGGTGCTGTCATGAGGGTTTCAATCGTTCCAAGTTTTACCTCCTCGGCGAAAATGCGCATCGTGATCAGCGGGAATAGCAGAATAAATGGGAACCAAAAATACACCGTATTGAAAAATGCTTCCACCATCGTCGTTGTCCCAGCCGAGCCATTCAAAAGCGAAATGCCCGCATGGAAATTGAAGCCAGTGACCACAAGAAAAAAGAACAACACCACGTAGGCAAGTGGCTGATGGAAAGCACTCGAACACTCGCGGCCTAGTAGCGTCAGAAACTTTCTCATGCTTCCTCCGGATGCGTGACCTCGATAAAGACTTGCTCCAACGTCACAGCACGGCGCGTCAGCTCTCGGACAGGCCACCGCTGCTGGACAGCATGCTGGTAGATCGCTTCACGCGGGTCACTCCCGGGCGCAGAGCGGATACTGAAAATCGTCCACTCACCATCCGCTTTTGTTGAGACATGTGTTATCTCAGCGAGTGCCTTCAATGCCTGCACTGCCAAGCGCACATCCCCCACGCGGGCATCCAGCGTAATGTGGCCATTGGCTCCCAAGCGCGTGCGCAGGTTGTGGGGAGTATCCATCGCCTCGATGCGGCCCTTGTTAATAATAATGACGCGCGAGCACAACATTTCCACTTCAGGCAGGATATGCGTTGAGAGCAAAATCGTATGGTGCCTTTTCAGGTTGCGGATCAAATCCCGCACAAGCCGAATCTGATTCGGATCAAGGCCAATTGTGGGTTCGTCCAAAATCAGCAGATCCGGTTCATGCACCATGGCATCGGCGAACCCCACCCGTTGTCGGTATCCCTTCGAGAGTCGCCCGATGATTTGGCGCTCGACATCCCTCAAGCCGCAAAGTTCTAGCACATCCCCCACCCTTTCCTTCATCCGTCGGCCCGGCACACCCTTAAGAGCCGCGCGGTATCGGAGAAATTCGCACACCCGCATATCCGGGTACAGCGGCACATTCTCAGGGAGGTAGCCAATGTGCTCACGGGCCCTCAACGAATCGCGTGCCACGTCGTAGCCCGCCACTTCCGCCCGACCGGAAGTCGGCGGAATAAAGCCCGCGAGCATCTTCATCGTCGTGCTTTTTCCTGCCCCATTCGGCCCAAGAAACCCCACGATCTCCCCCTTCGTGACCTCAAAATCAATCCCCTTCACCGCCTGCACGGTTCCATAATCCTTCGTGAGCTGCTCGACTTTTATCATTTCAACAAGCCCGCAACACTACCCGCCCCCTAGCTCCGCTGCAAGTTCCGAGTCCCACAGAGGTCAGCGTGGGCGTTGCGAGCGAGTGCCAGATTGAGAGCGGTATTGGGTCTTCGATGCCGATGGCGCGCATTCGCTTTTCAAGCCCCGCTAGACCTTGAAGCTTTTTGGGGGCGCACGATTTTGAAGTGTTGGAATGTTGGCCGAGGGTTCTATCATCCGCAGCGTGGTAGTTTTTCATCGCAGACCAGTATTAGCCCGCCTTTTTTGGGTTCTTTCTTGGCCGCTCCGATTTCTGGGTCTCGCGCGCTTGCGAACATTTTCATCCAGAACGATTAGGATCGCACAAAAGCCTCGTCAGCCGCGCGGCGAAAGCCAGCCTACCGGCGACGCGCAGGAGCATGCGCACCGCCTTGCGCGTGTGGAAACTGTCTGGGGCAACGCCGCGCCCTTCACCGAGGCCGAGCAATGGTCGCGCTATCCTCTGTCTCACCCTGTGGTCAAGATGGCCATGAACCGCCGCGCCAGCGGTGACCCGGAGCGGGACGGTTACTGGCTACTGCGCAAGCACCTGCTCGCCGCGAATGCGGGAAAACTGCCGGTGAAGCATGCGGTCTCCCTGTGCTGCGGCTCTGGCTCCTTGGATCGCGGGCTGGTTCAAGGACAGCTGATTTCCCGGTTCACGGGATATGATCTCGCCGCGGGGGCACTGGACGCGGCGCGCGCCGCAGCGGAGGCGGAGGGCATTGAGGGAGCGATCTACAAGTTGCGAGACTTAGAGCGAGATGGACTGGATGAGGAAATGGTGGACTTAGTTATCGCCCACCATGCTGTGCACCATATCTCACGCCTCGAGCAACTTTTCGACTCCGTCCATCTGGCACTGCGGCCCGGTGGCATCTTCCACTTGGAAGAGTTCGTGGGGCCAAACCGCTTTCAGTGGACCGAGCGGCAGTTGGAAGAGATGTCGGCCTGGGTCGGCTCTGTGCCGGAACGATACCGAGTAACTCGCGATGGGGCATTAAAGACCTATGTCGGAAGAGCCACCATCGCGGAGATGCTCGCCTTTGATCCATCCGAGGCGGTCAGGTCTGCCGAGATCGAGCGGCTCGTCACCGAGCGGTTCGAGATTCTGGAGCGTCGGCCGCTGGGCGGAACCCTTGCAATGATGGCGCTGGTCGCAATTGGCCATAACTTTGACCCTCGCTCGGCGGAGGCCGTGGACCACTTGCAGCGCCTGCTGCGGCGCGAGGACGAACTGATAGCCTCCCGCGAGCTGGACAGTGACTTCATGGTGCTGATCGCAAGGCGAGCCCTTTAGGTGGACTTGACAGACTATCCATGTCTTGCAACAACTTGAATATGAGGAACATTGAACAATGTCTCCATGTGGGCATTTGTGACTGCAGGACGCTGCAAGGGAGGATGATTTTTTCGGGGTGGGTTATCAACGTCCTTTGTCCGATAGATGCTGTGGATATTTATGTTGATGGAACGCTCTGCGCCAGCAACGTGCCACTGCAAGAAAATGGGCTACTTTCCGATTCCCGATATAGTTATTTACCACAATCTCAAAAAGCTGGACTAAATTCGCAAATCGTTTTGGATGAGACAGTTAGTAGTAAAAAACGCCTCACGTTTCGTATTGTTGGAAAACGAGGTGAAGAAGAATGTGGCTCATTCCTATCTGAAGTGCGTGGTTTCAAAGCGGCCGAAGAAATCATCCCAGTTCCCCCAATCGGCCTACAACACTATATCGGCCAGAAGAATCCCTTTTTTCTGAGTGAAGGATACCGTATTTACGCTGATATAAAGAAATGGATTGCTCCCCATATTCCTGATTTTGACTCCATAGACAGGATATTAGACTGGGGTTGTGGCTGCGCGCGCGTGACGCGATTTTTGATTGAAGACACTCAAGAGTGTGCAGTTTTCGGATGTGATATTGACGCGCGGGCTATCCAATGGAATACCGCACACTTTGATAGAGGAACATTCGTTACAAATACTCCGCTTCCTCCACTTCCTTATCCTGATGATTACTTTGACTTTATTTACGGAATATCAATCTTCACGCACTTCGATGAAGTTACCCAAAATTGCTGGTTGGAGGAGCTGCGTCGCATTTTAAAACCAGGGGGACTGATTGGCGTCTCTGTTTTAAGCTCACAATTCTCGCCCCCCGGGCTTCAATTGGCGGCCCAAGAGCGCGGCTTTGCGGACGAACTGTCGCTTCAAAGCGACGATTTTTCTGATTTTGCTCCCAAAGACTACTACCGCCTTACTACACATTCTCGCGCTTACATCGAACACCATTGGTCGCAATTTTTCGAACTTCTCGATTTCATTGAAAGCGGAATAAACTCCCACCAAGACTTTGTTGTCATGAGGAAGAGGTAACCTGCGCGCGCAACCGTATCCGTCATCGCATTCTTATGAATACAAGCACCAGACACGAGACGCCTAACCCGGAGGTATCAGTTATTGTGGTCAATTTTAATGGCCTGCGGCAAACGCTTCGGTGTTTGCAAAGTCTCAAGGCGACGACGGGTATACGGTTCGAAATATTGGTAGTGGATAATGCTTCGACGGATGGTAGTTCGGAGGTGATTAGAACGGAATTCCCCGATGTGCAGCTCCTCCGTTCCTCCGAAAATCTTGGGTTCGGTCGGGCTAACCAAATCGGCGCAAACTCTGCCCGTTCACCGTTTCTTACTTTTTTAAATAATGACACCGTCGTTGATCCCGGATGGCTTGAGGCACTTCTCCGTCCACTATTGCACGATGAAGGTATCGCGGCGACATGCTCGACACTCATTTTTTTAGATGAACCGCATCTCTATAATGCACGCGGCGGCAAACTCTCACGCTTAGGTTTCGGCGCAGATCGGGATCTGAGCGAACCAATCGAAACTGCGTGCTCTGTGCCACATCTCTACGAGACGGTCTTTCCGACTGGGGCGGCGATGCTTATCAGACGAAAGGATTTTGAAGAGCTTGGAGGCTTTGATTCCACTATGTTCATGTATCACGAAGATGTTGACCTAGGCATAAGGCTATGGCTGCGCGGTCGGCGGGTGGTTGCTGTTGCAGATTCCCTCGTTTTTCATGAATGTGGGGCGACCACCCGGGTAGCCAAATCCCTTCAATGGAGGCGTTCCATGGGATATCGCCATCTTGTTCGCACCTTGCTTAAATGTTACGAGTGGCATACGTTGCGATCAGTCCTCCCTGCTCATTTTCGGGTTTTATGTGATGACCCACCGCTTTTGCTAAGTGTGGCTGCATGGAACCTCTGGCATCTCTCATCAACTCTACGAGAGCGCAGATTCATTCAAAAAAAGCGGTCATTGTCGGACCAAGAGCTTTTTGAACGGGGCCTCATTTCATCGGACGACTATCTGCCTGAGAACCCACGACCCAATCCAATCCTAAAATCTATAGAAACGACACCCTTTCGTTCTCACTATTTATTTGTTGGAGAACCCTCGGGTGAATCCCGCTTGATTTCAGGATGGCACGCACCTGAGCTTGCGGATGGCAGCCGTTTTCGATGGACAAATGGGTCTGCCCACTCCCTGCTCTACGCCAGCAAAGGGGCACGCGGCACGCTAGAAATTCAGGCACAACTCCCTAACAAAGCCATCACAAATCCCTACATAGAAGTGACTTGTAACGGTGTAGAATTTCGGAATGATACGCACAACCCGTGTCTCAATCTTTCGTTTCCCGTTATCGCAGATGAAGCTGGAGTCTTAAACATTGAGATAAAATCTGCAATGTGGTCGCCCCGAGAGCTTGAAAAGTCGGATGATCCTCGAACCCTTGGATGCAGAGTCCTGAGTCTGAGTTTTACACCAGAAATCGCTGCGCCGGTCTTTGTGCCGCGCACTATCGCCGTCGTGATTCCGACGTTCAATCGGTGCGCGACTTTACAGAAAACTCTGCGGGCTCTTTCCGAACAGTCCACTCCACCAACAGAAGTCATCGTGATCAATGATGGATCCACAGACGAGACCGGGCCGCAGTTGGAAAAGTGGCTGGATGAGAAGGCGTTCACTTTTGTTCTCACGGTCCTACATCAAAAAAACGAAGGCCCTGCCACTGCGCGCAACCGCGGAATAAGTGCAGCAAAGAGTGACCTCATTCTTTTCCTCGGCGATGATACTATTCCCACTTGTGATTGCATTCAGAAGCACTTGGAAGCTCACTTGAAAAACGCCGAGATGGGAGCGGTCTTGGGATTGATTACTTGGGATGAAATGACAGTCTGCGAGACGCCGTTTCGAGAGTTTGTGGATGCCAAGGGACTACAGTTTGCTTACCAGCATTTTCAAGATCAAAAAGAGGTTTCCTACTTGAATTTCTACTCATCGAATCTCTCCATTGCGCGCAGGCTACTCCCTGAACAAACCTTCAACCAAAAATTCAAAACTGCGGCATGGGAGGATGTCGAAGCGGGTTTTCGCATCGCACAAACCGGCGCTAGGATTATTTACAACTCAGAGGCCCACGTAAGACATGATCATCCTTTTTCGCTCACACAATTTCTTAAGCGAATGGAATGTGTTGGGAGAAATTTGCTCGTTTTACACTCCATCCAACCATCTCTTCGCACGCATCCAGCAGCACCGTCTCCCGCACCACTGAATTTTCCTCAGCGATGCGTTGCCTCCTCCCATCTCTTGCCTTTGTGGCTCGTCCTTGATAAAGCAAAAATCCGCCTGCCGACATTCATCTATGAGGCTCTTATTGCGAAGGCTGTTTATGCTGGTGCCTACAGTTCACAGTGAACGAAGTAGCCCCCTGCACTTGACCAATTGCACGTCTTTTTCCCATGTTCATAGATGGCTAAACTTTCGATAGGTTGAGCCAATTCAGGTGAGAAAAACGGGAGAGTTGCGTGCGCACCACCGAGAAACGGCCTCAGTGGACACATTTGACTCAAACTTACCGATCCCCCAACCGGCTCCCGTGGCAAGTTTGATAAAAAAAACGAATCTTTAGCTTGCGCCGCGACTATTTTCGCTTAAGTTCTCTCAAATAACGCAGTTTTACTTATCTCTCCTATGTCAAATCTCTCTATGGACGGTGCGCAAGCGCTGATTACAACTCTCGGAAAGCTCGATATCGAGTACATCTTTGGGTATTCCGGTGGGGCCGCTCTTCCGATCTTCGATGCGCTGGATACGGTGAAGACGAAAATGAAATTTATTCTCGTGCGGCACGAGCAGGGTGCCGTGCATATGGCCGATGGCTATGCGCGGGCTACGGGACGTCCTGCCGTAGTGCTGGTGACTTCTGGGCCTGGGGCGGGAAATACGGTTACAGGTATTATGACAGCGCAGATGGATAGCGTGCCGATGATCATTATCACGGGGCAGCAAGTCACGTGGATGTTGGGAAAGGATGCCTTCCAAGAGGCGGATATTTTTAACATTACCCTTCCTGTTTGTAAGCACAGCTACTTGGTGAAGGAAACGAACGCACTGCCGCGGATCGCTCGCGAGGCGTTTTACATTGCCACAACGGGAAGGCCGGGGCCTGTGCTCATAGATATTCCGAAGGACATTAGCCAAGGGCCCTTCACGGGCGACATGGATGCGCCGATGGACCTGCCCGGATATCATCCGGAGGAGTCGTTGAAAATTGATCCTCAGAGCATCGAAGACGCGGCGAGGGTGATCGCTGGAGCGGAGCGTCCGATTATCCTGGCAGGCCAAGGAGCCATGATTTCCCGGGCTTCTGAGGAACTGTTGCAGGTCGCTGAGAAGTTGGGATGTCCGGTAACTTCCACGCTGTTGGGCAAGGGCGTGTTCCCCGAGACGCACAAGCTCTCGCTGGGGATGCTCGGCATGCACGGCACGGCTTATGCAAATAAAGCGATTTGTGAAGCCGATTTGATTTTGAATATCGGGTCACGTTTTGATGATCGCATTATTGGTAAGCCGGAGCAGTTTGGCCGCAATGCCCGGTTGGTTCACTTGGATATTGATGCCTCGGAATTCAACAAAATGATCAAAGTGGATGTGGCTGTGCGGGGTGACGCGAAGGCTTCGATGAAGCTCCTCTTACCACACCTCAAGAAGCTTTCCACGGAGCCATGGCTTGCGCACCTCGAGGGCTACAAGAAAAAATTTCCTCTAGGCTACAAAAAGCAAGGTGGCCTGCGCATGCAGCAAGTGATTGACGAACTCTACCATCTCTCGAAAGGCAAGGCGATCATCACGACCGACGTGGGTCAGCACCAAATGTGGGCGGCCCAATTTTACAAGAACGATGCCAGCTACCATTGGATTAGTTCTGGTGGTGCAGGGACGATGGGATTTGGGTTTCCGGCAGCGATTGGCGCGCAGTTTGCCTGCCCCGACAAGCTCGTGGTGGCGATCTGCGGCGACGGAGGTTTTCAAATGACGCTGTTCGAGCTGGCGACGGCTGCGATCCACAAGCTTCCCATCAAGATTCTCATTCTCAACAACAGCTACCTCGGCATGGTAAGACAGTGGCAGGAACTCTTCTTTGACAATCGCGAGAGCGGCGTTGATCTTCTTGGCAATCCGGATTTCGTAAAACTCGGCGAGGCCTATGGCATCAAAGGCTGGCATATCCGCCGTCCAGCGGACATCGGTCGCATCCTGAAGAAGGCACTCGATTACAATGATGGCCCTTGCATTATCGAAGCGGAATGCATCAAGACGGAAAATGTTTTCCCGATGATTCCTGCGGGCGCCGCCCTTGAGGACATGCTCATCGAACCGCCAAAGTATAAGATGGAAAAACCGATCGGTTCGACGTAGGCCAGAGTCATTTTTCCCAAAAGAACCCATTCTCATGAGCGAACGCATCCCTGCTACCACCGATAGAAAACCTAAGCCGCTAGCCGACATTATCAACGTCCACACGTTAAGTATGTTAGTCGGAAATAAACCCGGCGTACTTGGGCGTATCTGCCAAGTCTTCAGCCGACGTGGCTTCAATATTGATTCCCTTGTCGTATCGCAGGGCCGAGATCCCGCCTTTAGTCGTATGACGATCGGCATAAGCGGGCATCCCGAGGGCCTGCACCAGATTATCATGCAGTGCAATAAGCTGATTGATGTCATTCATTGCTTCGAGCACACCAATAGTGAGGCGGTGGTTAAAGAACTCGTGCTGATCAAAATTGCCGTTCGTCCAGAGACGCGCACGGAAGTTCTACAAATCATTGACCACTACAGTGGCAAAACCGTGGATCTTCAAGATGATAGCCTTGTCTGTATGATCAGTGGCAATACCGATAAGGTGGATGCCGCTGTGCGCCTGTTGAGTAAATTCGAAATCATCGAAACGGTTCGCACAGGGAAAGTCGTGATGGCACGAGGTGCTGCTGCGACGTAAGCCAGCGTCTAGAAGGAGATCGCGGGACTCGTGGCCTGAGTTTTTAGCACACTATTGCGACAGCAAATTCTCGGGACGTTTATCGTCCTTCTTTGTGGTGCCACCAGAGGTAGGAAGAGGCACAGGGCGATCGGATAGAGTAGGAAGCGCCTGCTCAGGCAGCGGGGCACTTGGATCATAGACTTGGCCACCAACGAGGGCAACGCCGCCCTCGGTAGTCCGGCGGAGAGCGGGGCGCGAGCCGAATTCGTTGTAGGTCTTACGCTGGATGACTTCCCCGTTTAGGCCGATGTGCGAGTAAATGAAATTTTTTGGCGCGATATTTTGTAGAATGTGGACTTGGTTTTTTTCGTCGAGCAAGATGCTCGGCTTGCCGAAGGTCAGGAATCTGCCCAGCTTGTGCGTGCAATAGACCGTGCCGCTTTTGTCATCTTCAATGCGCAGGTAGAGCTGCGTGCTCTCAGGTAAGCGATGCGAGAGCAGAGTTACCGTGCGGGTGCTTCCACCTCCGGGGGCTCCCTGCGGCACGCCGACCGTTTTTTTCCATAGCACACGTCCCTCGGTGATTTCGATATTGAGATTTGGTGAGGTAAAGTAGCGACTCGAGGCCGCGAGGTTGACGGCGGCGCGTATGCGATAGCCGCCAAATTCTCCAAAGGGGTAGAGGGGCGTCAAGTTTACCGTGCGAGAGATTTTCTGCCCAGTGCCGAGTTGGAGCGGCTGATTGGTGTAGGAGGCATCACTAGGCGGCAACGGCCGACCATCCATACGTTCCACCTCAAAGCCAAACCACTGGCGCACTCCTGTGTCTTCGAAAGTGACTTCATCGCCGCTGAGATTCGTGATCGTGACCGTGGCTAGGATTGGTTCGTGGAGAATGAAAAGCGAGCGCTTCATGGCGATATCCACCTGAATCTGGGCATGGACTGGCAGTGTGAGCAGGACGGTTGCAAGACAAAGGAAGGGGGCGAGGCGAAAGTGCATTAGGGGTTTTCTGGCGCGGTATCCGAGGCAGTGCGGAAGCCGAGGGCATCATCTTGCTGGAGATCCATGAACTGCACAACTCGGCGTGTGACTGACGAATCGGGATTTCTCCAATTTCCTCCACGGATCACTGGAACCTTATCACCACCGAGAGTGGGCGCGGAGTCGTAGGTGGCTGTCCACTCAGACACGTTGCCGGCCATCCCTAGCACCTCAAAGGGACTCTTGTCGCCCTTTTTCTCATCCACCGGGCTCCAGCGCTTGAATCCATCTTCCTCTCCTCCGAGCTTCGGATCGGGATTAAAATCCTTGCCAGTATTTGCGCGCTTCGGGTCCTCGGCATCACCCCAGGGATACTTCCCGCCATCGTCACCACGAGCGGCTTTTTCCCATTCCTGTTCAGTCGGCAGCCTCTGGCCGCGCCACTTTGCGTAGGCATAGGCATCATACCAATCCACGCCGAAGACGGGTGAGTTGACATCGAGCGCAGCAGCTTGGAACTTGCCGTAGTTTTTGGCTCGGTTGTAGTAGCCAAGCATCGGGGGCACCAATTCGGTCATGTCTGACCAGCCACGCGGGATATGAGATTTGCCTTTGGGTTGCGTTTCGTGTTCGTAGCGAGAGGCTTGGCTAGGATCTTTTTCCAGAGCCGCGAGAAATTCTGCGTACTGGCCAATGGTAACTTCGTGCTTCGATATGAAGTAAGTCGGGAGGGAAATCTTTTGTCCATCCTGATAGAGAAATTCGCCAGCGGGAATCTCGACCATCTGGTTCAAAGGTCTAACGATCGCGCCTTTTGGTCTGAAGAAAGTCGCGTAGATGACCACAAATAAGACGCTCATCAGGCACAACGAAATGAGGGAATAAATGATCGTGCTGCGTTTTTGCTTTCGCTTCGAGACCTCGACCATACGGACCGCAGCGCGCTCCTGAGCGTCGAGCTTGTAGGCATCCGTCGGAGCAGCCTTCGGTTGACGAGACGCTATTGTCTGGAGAAAAGCGGCCCATGAGGCTGGAGCGTGCGTGGGTGAACGGAGGTCGTTCGCTAGCTCGCGAGCACCCAAGGGGCTCGGAGCTTCGCCCAAGGCCGCCAGAAGGATGTCTCCAATCCGCGACATTTCCATCGAGAGATCGTAGGTTTCCGACGCTTGCTGAGAAGCGATATTGGCGATGCGTGGAAGATTATTGGGGCCAATGAGGATCGCATTGTCGCTGATGAGTTCATGAGCGATTTTTTTACGGCTGAAGAAGCTGAGTACTTCAGCGACAGTCCTCAATACCTCAAGCGATGTTGGCTCATCAAGCTCAAGGCCCGCTTCGCGAATCTGGCGGAGTGAGCGACAGGGAATATACTCGCAGGAATAAAAATAAATACCCCCACTCTCTCCTGCTTCGTAGAGGGAGATGATTGTGGGGTGCGCAGCCTTCGCCTTGATACTCGCATTGGCGACAAAACGCCGAACGGAACCAGCATCGTGCGATCGTTTTTTGTCCATGACATAGAACCGCACAAGGCGGCCCACGCTGGATTGGAGAGCTCGGTAGATCGCCCCCATGTGCCCTTCGCCGATCTTGGCTTGGATTTCATAATCCCCGACTTTCGTTCCGACGAGTTCGTCGGGCGGGAGCTCGACTTCGGCGCCGAGAAAAAACTGTTGGGAACTTATTTTCTTGGCACTAACGCTAGCTACGGAACGTGGCGTCGCCGTGGACACAGAGATGGCGCCGGTCGCGGCACGGCCCGTTTTCGAGCGTGACAGAAAGCCAGACGTTGTTTCCTTAAGTGCCGAAGCGATGGTGACCAAGCGTGACACCTTAGCATCAGATCGCGCGGGACTCAGCGAGCTCACGGCCCTCGGCTGTGGGCCAACGGGCCGTGGCGTCGCCGTTGCCAAGACTCTCGGTTGCAACGCTTGGCGGGGGGTTGCTTGCACGGCGGGTTGAGCGGACGCAACGCTTGCTACTCTTGGACGCGCAGGATTAAAACTTTGAAGAAGCCGCACAAGGCCCTCGATATCCGGCGGATTCGGCAACAAATGCGATCCTACCATACGCGCGGCGTGGGCAGTAACGTCGTGCGCAGAGAGAAAAATAGCCTGCATGGCTGGCAGGTGCGGGCGAATTGCCTCGTGGAGGGTCAGGCCATCCGCCGGCGCCAAAAACACATCGGCGATCAGGACATCGCACCCACCGTGCTCGTTTAACCAATCTATGGCCGCATCGGAGGTCGCGACGGTACTTGTTTCCGAAAAACCGTGCTGCCGAAGAGCCGCCGCTAAAGTCTCGGCCGCTTCGGGCGTGCCGTCACAAATGAGAATCTTCATCACTTCCCGGGCTTCAAGTACAGTTCGAGCGGAAAGCGTTTGGCAAGCGGGCCGGGATCAGCACGAGTGTCTTGCAACTCGCCATTGTAATAGACTCCCAGCACATAGCCGACGTAGTTGCGATTCGGTGCGCCGTTTGATGCCGCGCTCCCTGCCAGGGTACTTTCTGGGAGAATGTAGGTGATGTCCAAGAGTTCCGGCTCGTCTTCGGACCAATTCACAGGAGGGCTTATCCATTGAGAGACGACTTTCGATTCCGTGAGCTGGACATCGCCTGCATCGTCTTGCTCGTAAAAGAAGACATGAAACTTGACCTGGCTGGTATCTACCTTCACATCCTGCCGTGCTTTCGTTGCGATTCTCAGAACTTTCGTCCCGGGATTTCCATCTCGCATCCGCACATCCACAATGCCGAGAGTCGAGCCAGGCTGAAGGCCACTCGCGTCGCGCATGTCGGCTCCACGCGAGACGGCGGGGGCGGCCTCATCAGACGGTGAAGACGCAGGGACGCCGCCGAGTTGGGAAAGCTTTTTTTCAGCCTGAGCGCGCAGATCGGCTGAGAGACCCGGGAGCGCGAGCACTTCCGCATAGGCGCTCGCCGCCTCTGGAAATTGCTGGAGATTTTCCAGAACACGCGCACGCCGAAGGAGGATACCGGGATCATCCGGCAAGAGGGAAGCCGCTTCGGTGATTCCGCTGAGGGCCCTTTCGAAGTCCCCTACCCGGTAGAGGCGATCAGACTCTGCCACCAGGCTCTTGATGCGATCCGCCACTTGGGGATCAACTGGGGTGCGCTCGGGAACTGCTGAGGGCGACTTAGAAAGCTCTGTAACGGGAGGTGAGTTTGCAACGGTCGCGCTCTCCACAACTTTCTCGCGGAGGATGGGCAGCAGGTAAACGGCCACAGCCGCGACTTGAAGAAACAGAAACAATGCCAACACGCTCAGAGCCACAACAAAAGTGGACCCAATAGGCTGTCGAGGAATGGGGGGGAGATTCTGTGGAATAGTCACAAAGTGTTATCTATAGCGAGGCATCGCGAATGATAAAGCCTATTCGCTAGGCTGCATTTCAATCGGGACTTTGAGTGTCAGATTTTGCCCCTCCCGCTTGATCGCGATTTCGACGACCTTGCCTGGCTCCGTCTCGGCGATACGATTTCTCAAGTCACTCCAATCTGACAACAAGCGTCCATTGTAAGAGAGGATTACATCACTCGGTCGCACGCCGGCCCGTGCAGCCGGTGAACCAGTGATCACTTCACGCACGAGCGCCCCGCGCGTGTCTGAAAGTTGGAGTTGCCGGGCAATCTCTGGCGTGATCGGCCACATCTGAACGCCAAAAAAAGGCCGAATGTATCTGCCGTGCTCGCGAATGCTTTCGTATACGCGCCGCACGAGATTCGATGGGATGGCGAATCCAATTCCCTCACTCTGCTGGACGATATGGTTGTTGAGGCCGATGAGTCGCCCGTGGATGTCCACGAGAGGACCCCCGGAGTTTCCCGGATTAATGGCGGCATCAGTCTGGAAAAATTCTTTCGTATCCTCAAACAACGTCCGTCGGCCCACCCCGCTAATGATTCCATGAGTCACCGTTTCCTGAAGGCCCAAGGGATTCCCAATCGCAAAAACAATCTGCCCGACTCGAACATTCTCGGAATCGGCAAAAACAATCGGGCTCAGATTCTTTGCATCAATTTTTAAGACCGCAACGTCCGAGGCAACATCTGCACCAATAAATTTCGCGGGATAAATTCGTCCGTCACTCAGTTGGATTTCCGCAGCAGAGGCCTGTGCGACGACATGAAAGTTTGTAACCAAGAATCCGTCTTCCGATACGAGCGCACCCGAACCCAAGCTGGGTTGAGGCGCCTGTTGCCACATGCGCGCGAGAGGATCACTCACGCCAGCGGGGAGTGCCGTAATGCTGACGACAGAAGGAATAGTCTCGGCAATGACGCGGGTGAATTCCCGATCCAAAGCTTCCAGGCTCAAACTTGATTGCGGAAGAGCTACGGGCGGCTGCATACGCCAGATGAAAAGCACAGCGACGCCAGTGGCCAGCACGCATGCAAAGACGAGAAAACGGAAAAGACTCTTCATTTCAGGGAAGGTTTTTATGAGCACAAAAGCGAGGCGAAGCGAGGCTGATAGCAAAAAATGTGCGCGCCATCTCAGCGGCCTTAACTTGTCCACAGCACGAGCGAACAAACTTTCTCAAAAAATGATTTGCCAAAAGCGCGAAAAACCTCAATAAGCCAAAACTAGCAAATGAGGTCGTGATTTGGTGGACGCCATGCGGAAGATTCCGAAAGGCAGTTTGAAACCCGGTAGTCGGGAACAGTCTCCGATCCCAGTGCGTAAAAAGAAAAACTACCATGGGTAACAAACTGTATGTCGGCAACCTTTCGTTCAATACGACCGAGATTGCCATTCAAGACTTATTCTCCCAATACGGCTCGGTCTCCGAAGTCATGTTGATGCAGGATAAATTCACCGGCCGCTCACGCGGCTTCGCATTCGTCACGATGGGCGCCGATTCGGACGCCCTGAGTGCCGTTGAAGCACTTCACGGCAAAGACCTCGACGGTCGCGCCCTCACGGTCAATGAGGCTCGTCCTCGTGAAGACCGTGCTGCCGGCGGCGGCGGCGGTGGTGGTGGTGGCCGATTCGATGGCCCTCCTCGCCGAGACTTCCGCAGCGATGACCGTCGCGGTGGTGGTGGTGGCGGTGGCCGCGGAGGAAGCGGCGGCGGCGGCGGCGGTGGTGGTGGTGGCGGCGGCGGTCGTCGCGATTATCGCAGCTAAAACACTATAACATTTTATAAACCTCTAGAGGCCACCTGTTCGCGGGTGGCCTCTTTTGCGTAGTGAGCGCAAGCGAAGCGTCACCGTCGGCGAAATCTCAAGAACCATTCCCCCGCCTCACATTCGCTTTCAACCAGTCTGAAATGGATTCCGCCGGGAAGAAAATCCCCGAGTTTGCCGGTGAGTGTGGGAGCATGGACTCCGCCAAAAATGACGGGAGCAATCGTGAGACAGATTTCATCAATCAGATCGCCCTCGGCGAGACTTCGCATGAGTTGTCCCCCTCCCTCACACACGAGTTTCTTGACTCCGTAGTCATGGCGAAGAATGGCGAGCATCGCGTGGAGCGGCACTTCCCGAGCCTCAAAAAGGTGAAGTTCGCAGGCTGATGCAAGAGCGCCGCGCGTTTCTTCGGGCATTGCAGTAGTGGAAAAAATAAGGAGATCAGACTCGCGGTATTGGAAGACCTTCCATTTCGCATCAAGCTCTCCCGAGTTTGAAATCACAACACGGAGCGGAACTGCCGAGACGCCTCGGGCGATCCGAGTAGCACGGAGGTTTGGAGATGAAAGACCCATGCTCATCGCATCGTTTGCAACCGTTCCGCGTCCGGCCAGAACTGCGTCGCACTCTGCGCGAATTTCACCAAGGCGTCGCTTGTCGCGCGGCGATGTAAATTGCGATGGAGTGCGATTGCGCGTGCTGATTTTGCCATCTGCAGTCATGGCAAAATGGGCGATGATTCGAGGGCGCCCCACGGTGGCCTTAATTTTCAAGCGTTCCTTCTACGGTCGCGACTTCGCTGGCAATCTGGTCGCGATCAAGGCCCGTGGGTCGGTAGAATAAGTAGAGGGCTCCGCCGATTAATCCCCAAACGAGGGTCACAAAGAAGCCGCCTAGCGATATGAGTATGGCCACGTCTCGTGGAGTCCCAAAAAGCGTGCCAAGCATCGTTTCAAATAATCCCTCTCGCACACCCATGCCTGCAAGGCTGATTGGCAGGGCGGTGATGGTGCTTATGACCGGCATGGCCGTGACGATATTGCCGAGGGTGAGGGTGGACGTAAACGCCTTGGCGACGAAGAAAAAACTCGTGAAAAACAAGATGTGTGCGGGCAGGGAAATAACAAACGCCGCAAAACAAGACAGCGGATCGCGTGCATAGATGGAAAAGGCAGACGCCATTTCCAAGATCTGTTTTCGTAGCGGAAACCACCTCGGAATTTTCTGAGCCCATTGCAACCGTTCTACGATCAAGCCACAGGCGACCACGCCGACGGAACCAACCAAAATGCCGCCCATCGTGTAAAGCAAAGCAACGACTACGGGACTCGCCGTGAGTTCGCGAAAGGAGAAGAAGCAAATCACGGCGGTGACTGCCACAAGAGCCAACAGCCCCACCATGCGGTCTATTAGGACACTCAGGAATGCCGCCGTCTTTTTCGTTCCGGCTTCGCGCATGGCATAAAAAATCTTCATTACGTCGCCACCAGTGGATCCCAGTAAAAAGAGATTAAAAAATACCCCGATGAGGACAAGGCGATACGTCCGCCAAAAACCAAGTCGAATCTCCTGCACCTGGAGCAAAATAGTCCAGCGCTGCGCCTGTATGAGACTTGCGCAACCAATGCAGAGAAAGGCCGGCACGAACCAACCGATGTCAGCCTGTCGTAAGGCTATAACCATGTTTGCATTCTTTGCCGGGTCACGGAAAATCCACCACAAAAGCCCAAAGGTAATCAGGCATTGCATGGCGAGAAGGAGGAGCTTTCTTATACGCATTGGGGAAATGTTTTTTTCCATTGCTCGTGCATGCTTTGAATATCTTCCTTCAAGATTTTCGGTGAAAGTTCGAGCACCACGGGGCAATTTGATGGGAGAAATGAAAGGAGGTTCTTGTAGGGAATATCGCCGGAAAAAGGAAGGCAATGATCGCGAGCCGGCCATTTCACATCATGCAAATGCGCTCCGATGACGAGGTGCCCGGAACGCGCAAGCCATTGTTTGTGGTCGAGCAAGCCGAGGTGTTCCTTCACGTGTGCATGGCCGAAATCGTGCCAGTACCCCACATGAGCCGAGTCGAGTTGGCGAAGAAAGCTTGGAATTTCTCGTTCGCTAGGAATCGCTTCGTAGTAATCGCGATTTTCGATTCCAATTTTCACGCCCTTTGTGCCCGCATAGTCCACCACGTCGGCGAGGCATTCCAGCGCGCGGGAAATGTAAGTCTGGGCATGCGCTTCCCTCGCTCGCACGGCGGCGAGTTTTTTCTTCCCGTAAGCTGCCGTGAGAAGTTGATTACTCATAATCAACGTGCGGAGGGGCTGAGTGAGACGGAGCGAGCGGATCTGTCCGCAATGCACGACTACAAAGGGCGCACCGAGTCGCGCGGCCCAATCAATGGTCTGGCGTGTTAGCCGCACTGCCCTCTCGCGATCTTGCTTTCGGTGCGAGGTAAATTCGTAACAGTCCGGGGCATCGGTCATGATTTCGACGGGCATCGGGAGAAAATTGTGAACGCTCGAAATCTCGAAATCTTCTGTCTTCCGAGCGGCGAGAATGCCATCCAGATGCGACACGCGGAGGCCATGGCTCAATTCGATGTGGCGGAATCCAAGATTGATAATTTCCGAGATCATCTCCGATCCATTCTTGTGCCGCCGAGAATTCCAGCACGTGGAGAAAGCGAGTTTCATGGCTTCACCCCCAAGGCCTCGTATGCGGCATCACGTCCATTTTCAAGAGCGGACTGGATGCTTGCGCCATGCATCCAATCTCCGGCAAGGATCACGGGCACCTGACCCAGCCAGGAGCGGCCCGCAAAACCGGGTAGCTGTTGAGGCACAGCGTAGGGGACAATGATCGTCTCGAGGTGCGTGAGATGGCCCGCTGCTTGGGGGAAAATCGCCGCGATCTGTCTTGCTACAAGCACTTGCAACTCACCGGGCTCGAAGCGATCTGGATCCACCACGCTCGCAGAAACGAGGTGCCAGCCTTCCGGCGCCAGCTCTGGCGCGATGTTTGTGATTTGCACAAAATGCTGCGCGACGCCTTGATCCGGCAGCACGAGGCAGGGTTTGGAGTAGAGCGATAGGGGTGTTTTGAAATACACCACAGCCACCGATCTCCCGACCGGCGGTGGCCGGATGCCAAGCAGGTCACGCGCAGCGGGCTCCTCCACAGCAAGCACCACAGTCCTCGCTGCGATGCGCGACCCATCGGCACAGACCACTCCATCCGTTAGGCCCACGACCCGCGTGTTCAGCCGCAGTCGCTCTGCAGGGATGCTTTGCGCCATAAGGGCCGGGAAGGAGCCTATGCCGCCTGCTGGAATCCAAACTTTACCCGTAATGAACTTTTTCAAATAATATTGAAACAATCCTGCGCTGGTCGAGAGGCTTCGGTCGAGCAGCACTCCACCAAAAAAGGGCCGGGCAAAGCGCGCAAGGAAGGCCGTGCTAAATCCCCATCTTCGAAGATATGCCTCCGTCGAAATATCCGTCGCCCCACGGCTCACGGCTCGCAGGTGTTTGTCTGAAAGAGCCAGAAGCCAAGCACCCAACACGCCAAGCCTTAGCTTGTCTGCAAGCGAAATTCCCGGGAGTCGCATCAATCGCAGCATGGCACTCGGCTCCTCTAGCGGGCTTTGAAAATCTTCCAGACGTCCCTCATAAGCAAGGAGCGCGCCTGATGCGAAGAACCTTGGTCTCAGGTCAGCCATATTCACGAAGTCCCGGACAGCACGATACGAAGTCAGCATCACTTGAAAGCCAAGGTCGAGCACGAAGCCATCCCGCCGCACGCTTCTGACACGGCCACCCACTTCCGCATTGGCATCCACAACCACGAAATCCCGTCCCAAGCGCATCAGCGTCGTGGCGCAGGCCAATCCCGCGAGGCCAGCGCCTACAATGACAATCTTCCCGGACATGTGATGAAGTGTGGCGTTAACATGTTTTCTGGTGATGTCCAAGAACTCGACAATAGCGGCGATAACATCCACTTCAGAGTGAAAAGCATCCCGTCTCAATTTGGCTAGGAATATTCAGCAATAGGAAAGAATATTCTTGCAGGCCATGAACTTTCAGTTATTACTGAAAGTATGAAAACAATATCCTCCGATTTCGAAAGTGCTCGCGACGACTTTGTCTCCCAATGGGGAACAATTGGCAATGCCTGGGGCATAAATCGAACGATGGCGCAGATCCATGCACTTCTCCTAACGGCGACCGGTCCACTCAGCACAGATGAGATCATGGAGAACTTGAAGATCAGCCGGGGGAACGCGAATACAAACCTTCGAGATCTCGCGGGTTGGGGGCTCATCCGTCCCGTCCTGAGGAAGGGCGAGCGGAAGGAATACTTCGAGGCCGAGAAGGATATCTGGAAGATGTTTTGCATTATCGCCCGCGAGCGCAAGCGGCGGGAAATCGTCCCGGCGATGAACGTTCTAAAGACGTGTGCGGATAGCACGCGTTCACTCAAGACTGATGAAGCGAAGGTCTTTCATGAACAGATGCAATCGCTACTAGAATTCCTACGCCTCGCCGACCGTGTGCTTGATCACATCGCGGCATCGGAGCAAAGCCGAATCATGAAACTGGCTGCAAAAATGATCCACTAACTTTTTATGAACACCATCACACTGACCTATTGTATCTACCTCACACTCAGCCTTGCCCTCACCATCTGGGTGGCGCAGACACTTCATCGAAATGGTCACCTCTTTCTCGTGGATTGCTTTCACGGAAACGCAGCCTTGGCAGGGAGTGTAAATCACCTTTTGGTGGTAGGATTTTATCTTATAAACACCGGGTTCGTGGCCCTCTTCTTGAAAATTGGAGGCGAGGTCAATGGCGCGCAAGGGATCTTTGAGGGAGTCGCCGGCAAGCTCGGTATTGTTCTACTGGTGCTAGGATTTATGCATTTCTTCAATCTTCTGATCTTGGCGATGATGCGGAGAGCAGCTCTTCGTCGCTGCCCCCCATTGCCTATGGCACAGGCAGGATCATGAAAGGGGCCCGTCGCGTCTTGGGGAGTTTCTGCTCCGTGGTGTTCGGGTGGATCGTATGCGTGTCCCTTTGGACGGTCGGCGTATTTGCGGCATCCGCTTGGGGTCAGCCGATTAGCCACGCGATGAGCAACGCCTTGGGATTTGGATTTTACGTGGCGGCTATTTGTGGGGCCTGCACCCTCGGTGTTTGGGCTTTCATCTTCGTCTGGATCTATTGCCTTACTCCCCGGTCGAGTCGTCTCTGGGGATGGCGGGAATGCACTTTCGGGTGTGGTTTGGCGGGGGTGGCTTTTGTGATCGCAGCGTTGGCAGTAGCTGGTCAGGGGGGTGGCATGGTTGCCTATCTCATATTCGGGCCATCCGCATGTGTCACTGGTGCAGCTTCTGGGTTCTTTGCCTCTTTCACAGCCCCATATTTTCATCGCTTATGAAAGTCGTTATCGCAGGAGGATCCGGTCAGGTTGGGCAAATTTTGTCCCGGTATTTTGCGGCAGGAGGTCATGAGGTAGTCATTCTCACTCGGCGACCGCGCCGGATGGAGTGCGCTCGCGCCGTTCAATGGGATGGTGAGGGGGGTGGCACTTGGACCCGGGAAATAGACGGGTGCGATATACTGATCGGCCTTGCCGGACGGAGTGTGAACTGCCGTTACACCCCGGAGAACAGACACCTTATCAAGGCGTCGCGAGTCAACTCTGTGCGCGTGCTCGGAGGAGCGATTCAGCGCGTCTCTAGCCCTCCCCGGTTGTGGTTACAAGCGAGCACGGCGACAATCTACGCGCACACGTACGGTGCCGCCCATACCGAGACGTGCGGCACGATTGGCGGCAGCGAACCGGATGCAGCGGATACATGGAACTTCAGCATTGATGTCGCCACCGCGTGGGAGGAAGCCTTGCGCGGAGTCGGCAGTCTGCCGAATACTCGAACGGTGTTGCTTCGGTCAGCGATGACGATGAGTCCGGACGCGGGCGGAGTCTTTGATACGTTCCTCCGCCTCGTCCGATTGGGCCTTGGAGGGACGATTGGGGACGGACGACAATTTGTTTCTTGGATTCACGAAAAGGACTTTGTCCGCGCGGTGGAATGGCTGATTGGCAATTCCGAATTCACGGGGATCGTAAACCTCGCCGCACCCACGCCGATTCCCAACGCACAGTTCATGCGAATCCTCCGGCAGGCCTGGGGAATGCCGGCAGGACTCCCCGCTTCGGGCTTTATTTTGGAATTTGGCGCATGGCTCATGCAAACGGAGACCGAACTGGTGCTCAAAAGCCGCCGGGTTGTCCCCGAGCGCTTGCTGCAAGGGGGATTTTCCTTTTCCTTTCCTGAGTGGGAAGGCGCAGCTGAGGATTTGTGTCAGCAAATAAAGGATCGTGCGATTCCATGATTCGCCTGCACCATCGCGCGATTGTGCGCGCAAGAATTTCGCTTTGCTTCGATCTCGCAAGAAGCGTGGACGTCCATATAGCGACCGCCGAATCCATTGGCGCGAAGGCAATAGGTGGCCGCCAGCATGGGCTTTCCGAACCCGGCGATTCGACAAGCTGGTCAGCGGTGTTCTTTGGATGCCGGTTTGGGATCACGACAGGCATCACTCAGCTTGTTTGGCCGTGGGAGTTTCGCGACGAGATGACCCACGGACCATTCAAATACTTCGGCCACCACTATACGTTTCGAGCCGTTTCGGAATCGATCACGGAATGTCACGATGACTTTTTCTTCGAAAGTGCCTTTCCATTTGTTGATCGTTTCGTGCTCAAGCCCGTCTTGCAAAAAGCCCTCTACTCGCGTGCACGGAAACTCGCTGAATACGCCGAGGCTGAGGAAATGCGCTGCCATATTGCGACCCTCGACGATGGTAACCATAAGTGAAACACTCAACCTAAATCGCCATTGCAGCGACCGACTGCCATGGCGGAGGGGGTGGGATTCGAACCCACGGAGCCTTTCGGCTCTCCGGTTTTCAAGACCGGTGCAATAGACCACTCTACCACCCCTCCGGAGTCTGGCTGCTGATTTGTAATTTAAGGACGGTAGTGGAGGCAGCGGCGGT
>Ga0105049_10001679_pt1 | contig 26095 bp, 15 predicted proteins | sample MAT06_FD_78087 | JGI IMG/M metagenome (GOLD analysis project Ga0105049, IMG submission 78087) | Freshwater microbial communities from Lake Fryxell liftoff mats and glacier meltwater in Antarctica - MAT-06 | ecosystem: Environmental > Aquatic > Freshwater > Ice > Liftoff microbial mat | place... | reverse complement strand
CAAAGGTGCCATCGGGGGCGATCGCCACCGAGTCTGGCCCTCTCCCAACGGCCACTTGACCCAGCACTTCTAGGTCAGGGATAGACAAGGCCAACACGATTCCGGGCACCTCATCGAAGCTCTCTAGGTTGGCTTCGTCGTCATCCTTGATCCCCAGCAGGGTGTAGCGACCATCGGCGCTGACGGCTACCCCAGTAATTTCGGCAGCCGTTGAGCCAGCCGGGAAATAATCTGCGGTCAGCGTCCAGGTTTGTTCGAGGGTCAACTGGTTACGGCGGATGCGCACCACCGAGACGGTATCGCCCCCCGCGATCACCGCCCGCCGCCCATTGGGGGCAACTGCCAACATTTCTGCACCCCCGAGATCGGTTAGGGTAAAGACAACACTACCCTGCACGGCGGGAGTTTGAGCCAAACCCCTGGGGGCAACGGCAACGGTGAACCCGACCACCAACAGGGCGATCGCCATCCCCAAGCTCATCCGACGCGCCATCTGGCGCACTCTCAATGGCGATCGCCGTAACATCGTCTTCAGGTTTGCTGATAGATGGTTTGCTGATAAATGGTTTGCTGATAAATGGTTGGCTAATTGCTTGGCAATGCGTGTAACCATGACTCCTCACTTTCCAATTGACTTGCAGCGCCGCTCGCAACCCACGTTGCAACGGCTCATGTGCAACGAACATCGTTAATTTACCGTCTGAGGAAAACGAATGAGGTCAAGGGAACTCTAAGCTGTTGTTAAGCTCTAATTAAGGCTGTTTCTGGGACTTTCGGTAGATCCCAGATTGTAGATTTCAGGTTGTAGATTTTAGATTGTGGATTCCAGATTTCAGATTGTGGATTTCAGATTATGAATTCCAGATTGTGGATTTTAGATTGTGGATTCCAGATTGTGGATCTCGATCCATGGTTGAATGCTTTACGCTGAGTTTTTACTTCAGCGTTCTCACAGCTTTTTCTACAGTCTGGTTATTCAGTCTGGTTCTAGCTCTTGCCGCTGCTTTTCTTGCCCAGTCCACGCTGCCCCACCCGCATCCCCAACCCATGCAGATTCGTATCCAGCCCTTTACCGTGCATAAGTGCGTGCCCCTCACCATCAGCCGGGGAACCACAGCCACCAGCACCAATCTCTGGCTCCAGTTAGAGCATGAAGGAATCGAAGGCTGGGGCGAAGCTTCGCCCTTTACCGTGGGGCATCCGCAGATGAAAAGTCCGCAGCGGACGGAGGCGATCGCCCAAGCCCTCGATGCCTTTATCCCCCACATCACCGGCTTTTCGCCCTACGACTACGACCTGATCGAGGCTCAGATGGAGGCGCACCAGCTCATCTCCGCCGCCCGCACTGCTATCGACTTGGCAATCCACGACTGGCTGGGCAAAAAAGCCCAGCAACCCCTCTGGAAGCTGTGGGGGTTGCGGCGCGATCACCTGGCCGTGACCTCGGTGACCATCGGCATCAACACCCCCGCCGGGGCGCATCAACGCCTGCTCGACTGGTTGGCGGTGGTTGATGCCAAGGCTATCAAAATTAAGCTGGGTAGCCCCGCTGGGCTAGAGGCAGACCAAGCCATGTTTGAGGCGGTGGTGGCCGGTGTGCCCGCCGGAGCCAAGGTGAGCGTCGATGCCAATGGCGGCTGGACGCTGGCAGGGGCGATCGCCATGAGCCATTGGTTGGGCGATCGCGGCGTCACCTATCTTGAGCAACCCCTGCCCGTTGGCCAAGAAGCCGACCTCTACAAACTGTTCAAAGAATCGCCCTTGCCGCTGTTTGTCGATGAAAGCTGCTTCAACGAAACCGATATCCCCATCCTTGCCGACCGCGTCCATGGCATCAACATCAAGCTCATGAAAACAGGCGGCTTGACCCCCGCCCGCCGCCTCTGCGAAACGGCGCAAGCCCAAGGACTCCAGATCATGTTTGGTTGCTACTCAGACAGCACCCTCGCCAACACCGCCGCCGCGCACCTCAGCGCCTACGCCACCCACCTCGACCTCGACAGCCATCTCAACCTCACCGACGATCCCTTCCGGGGCGCAACCCTCCAAGACGGTTGCCTCATCCCCTCCGATCAACCGGGGCTAGGGGTTACCTATGAACCCGCCACCCCACCGATGGACACGGCCTATAACTTTGCCACCGACAGCATCGCCGAAAATACCGAATGGCTGGCAGATTCTCTCGCCATTCCTGCCGTAGAAAGTACGTTCATAGAAGGTACGTTCACAGCAGGTACGCTCACAGCAGGTTCAGGTGAAATCGCCCCCGAAATTCCGTCAGAGCCTGCCCCCGCCCCCTCTCCTGAACTGCCGCCCGAGCTGCCATCAGAGCCGTCTCCCGACCTGCCAGCAGAACCATCTCCCGAGTTTCCGGCAGAGCCTGCGCCAGAACCGTTCCCGGAACTGCCGCCCGAACTGCCGCCCGAATTGCCGCCAGAGCCGTCTCCCGAAATTTTCCCCGAACCTTCCCCCGAACCCCCGCCTGAAATTATTCCAGCGCCAGCCCCCGAAATCGATCCCGAAATTGTGCCCGAATTTCCATCAGAGCCATTCCCCGAGGCTCCCCCAGAAATTGCCCCAGAACCGCCTCCAGAGATTTTACCTCCAGCCTCTGCCCCCGAAATTTCTCCAGGGATGCTCCCAGAGCCATCTCCAGGATTTTCTCCAAGACTGTGAAAGTCAACGGTGAAAGTTAACGGTGAAGGTTAACAGTGACGCTTCATTTTGGATGCCGTGCAACAGCCCCTTGCGCCTGTGCCTCGATCCTGGAACTTTCGGCATACCTCTGATTTCCCAGACACCCGCGCCGCACTCATCGGCTCGGGTCAGGTGCTAAAGTCAAAGCAGAATGACTGACCTGTTCCCGTCCCTCACCCTGCACCTCATGCCGATGGTTTCTGAACCGACGCCAACCCCAGAGCTATTTTCCATGGGCGATCGCGTCCGTGTGATTGCCCTGCCGCCCTATGTCAAAACCGCCGAACCCATGCCCATGCTGCGCCCCCCCAATGTTTTGCACATGGGGGAAGAAGGCATCATTTTAGATCGACGCCCCGGCGGTTATTGGGGGGTTCGGTTTAGCCAAGGAGCCTTTTTGCTCGATCCGCAATACCTAGAGCGCGTAACCGATGCTCCGGCCTCTTGAACCTCTTAAATGATGCGTTTCAATGATGCGTTCTGACATTTGAAATAAGAGCCTCGAAATGCTTTCAAGTCTCTCTAAATCAGTGTCCTAAACGCGCTCTAAAAAATAAATGGGTTCAAGCCTCAAGGCTTTATTCTTTGTGAATCTACATCGAACAAGGGGCTTAAGCACCTTGCCTAACAGGTTTTAGGGGAATTTTGGAATTTGGGAATTTAGCCCGATTGAGCCGGAACGGGGTTCCTCCTATTAGGGAAAGAGCCTATTAGGGAAAGAGCCTACCCGATTTTGGGCAAGCCCTCAGCTCGCCCCACGCCTTTCTCTCCTATTTCTCGCTGTTGCCAATGCGTCAGTCCTAATAGAATAGGGGTTGTCCTTTTTTCTGGGTCATCCATGACTGCCACCTCCCCCGCGCCCTTTTCGCCCCAAGAGATTGCTAGCGAAGGGTTGAAGCCCGACGAATATCAAGAAATTGTGCGGCGCTTGGGTCGCCATCCCAACAAAGCCGAGTTGGGAATGTTTGGGGTGATGTGGTCGGAACATTGCTGCTACAAAAATTCGCGCCCCCTACTGAAGCAGTTTCCGACGGAGGGCGATCGCATCTTGGTGGGGCCAGGGGAAAACGCGGGGGTGGTTGACCTCGGGGATGGGCTGCATTTGGCCTTTAAGATCGAGTCGCATAACCACCCCTCAGCGGTGGAGCCATTTCAAGGAGCCGCAACGGGGGTTGGGGGCATCCTGCGAGATATTTTCACCATGGGGGCGCGCCCCATTGCCGTGCTCAACTCCTTGCGGTTTGGGAACCTTGACGATGCCCGCACCCGGCGGCTGTTTAGCGGCGTGGTTGCAGGTATCTCCCATTACGGCAACTGCGTGGGGGTGCCAACGGTGGGCGGTGAGGTCTATTTTGATGCGGCTTACTCTGGCAACCCGTTGGTCAATGCCATGGCCATGGGGCTAATGGAAACCGAGGAAATTGTCAAATCTGGGGCGGTGGGCATTGGCAACCCTGTTTTGTATGTGGGTTCGACCACCGGGCGCGACGGCATGGGCGGAGCCAGTTTTGCCAGCGCCGAGTTGAGCGAAGCCTCCTTAGACGATCGCCCCGCTGTGCAGGTGGGCGATCCCTTCCTAGAAAAATCTCTGATCGAAGCTTGTCTCGAAGCCTTTAAAACCGGGGCTGTGGTGGCGGCTCAAGATATGGGGGCAGCGGGGATCACCTGCTCTACCGCAGAGATGGCCGCTAAGGGCGGTGTGGGCATTGAGTTTGATCTCGACCAAATTCCGGTGCGCGAAACCGGAATGGTGCCCTACGAATACTTGCTGTCTGAATCCCAAGAGCGAATGCTGTTTGTGGCGCATAAGGGGCGAGAGCAGGAGCTGATTGATATTTTTGAACGCTGGGGGTTGCAGGCGGTTGTTGCGGGAACGGTGATTGCTGAGCCGATCGTGCGGATTTTGTTTGCCGGAGCGGTGGCGGCAGAAGTGCCTGCAACGGCGCTGTCTGAAAATACTCCCATCTACCACCGCGAGCTACTGCCAGAACCGCCCGCCTATGCCCAAACCGCTTGGGCTTGGCGGGAGACGAGCCTGCCTGCTTGCGATGCGGCTGGGGTGGCGATCGCCAATGAGCCATTAGATTGGACGGCGGTGCTGCTGCGCCTGCTCGATATCCCCACCATTGCTTCAAAGCGCTGGGTCTATCGGCAATATGACCACCAGGTGCAAAACAACACGGTGTTGTTGCCCGGTGGTGCTGATGCGGCGGTGGTGCGGGTGCGCCCCGTGAACGATCGGGAGGCACAGGATATTGCGGCTTGCACGCGAGGGGTAGCGGCCACCGTTGATTGCAACGCTCGGTATGTCTACCTCAACCCCGTGGAGGGGGCGCGGATGGCCGTTGCGGAGGCCGCGCGGAACCTCAGTTGTGTGGGGGCAGAGCCATTGGCCGTGACCGATAACCTCAACTTTGGTAGCCCCGAAAAACCCGTGAGCTACTGGCAACTCGCCGAAGCCTGCCGGGGGCTAGCCGAGGCCTGCCGCGAATTTGCAACCCCAGTCACCGGGGGCAACGTCTCGCTCTACAACGAAACCTTAGATGCCGATGGCACCCCCCACCCCATCTACCCCACCCCGGTAGTGGGGATGGTGGGGCTAGTGACCGATATTCAAACGGTGTGTGGCCTGGGTTGGCAAGAAACGGGCGATCGCATCTACCTGCTCGGAACCCCCGTGGGAGATGCTGCCGTGACCCTAGGAGCCTCAGAATATCTGGCCGCGCTACACCACACCGTCGCCGGAATGCCGCCCGTGGTGGACTTTGCCCTAGAGCGGCAGGTGCAGCAGGTCTGTCGCCACGGGATTGCCCAAGGCTGGGTGCGCTCAGCCCATGATTGCGCCGAAGGGGGCTTGGCGGTGGCGCTGGCGGAATGCTGCATTGGGGGCGATCGCGGAGCCACCCTCACCCTCCCCGCAGATCCATCCCCGGATCACCGCTGGGATACCCTCCTGTTTGGGGAAGTGGGCGCGCGCATCCTGGTCTCCGTTGCCACCGCTCACCTCCCAGCCTGGGAAACCTACCTTGCCACCCAAGCCGCATTGCCCTGGTGCTACCTGGGTACCGTAGCGGCAGTGGGTGCCCCCCTCCGCATCCTGTCTGCGACCCAAACCCCGATCATTGCAGCCGAGGGAGCCGCAATCAAACAGCAGTGGCAACTGGCCATCGAACGGCGGATGGCCAGTTGATGCCAGCATGGATGCTAGATCGGCCTGCCAAATCAGACAGGGCGATCGCCCCTGCCGGGTCTACGTTAGAATATGGATAGATATTTAAAGATTCCTTAATGTTTTTTGGTTGGGTGGCGACGTTGCCCCTTTCTCTCCAAATCCGACCTATAGTTTTTACCGGACGCTCCAGGCATCAGTCCGTTTCAGATGTCTGGCTTTGCTCTTTTTAGCCTTTCCATTTTGCCCTTTTATTGGTTTACACTCACGCCTTAGTCTCTGTTATCTGCTACATAGTCTCTGCTACATAGTCTCTGCTACATAGTCTCTGCCAATCTTTGGAGCTTGCCAGTTTCATGATTCCTTTTCCCGATGATGACTTTGACCTAGAAAGTAGTGCCGATGCCGCAACGGATGCAGAAAGGATGGGCGATCGCCCAGACAAGCCCGAAGAAGCCTGCGGTGTGTTTGCGGTCTATGCCCCCGGTGAAGACGTTGCCAAGCTTACCTACTTTGGCCTCTATGCCCTCCAACATCGCGGCCAAGAATCTGCTGGTATTGCCACCTTCGACCGGGTTGATGGTGTTTCAAAAGTCCATCTCCTTAAGGAAATGGGGCTAGTTTCTCAGATTTTTAATGAGCACAACCTCGCAGATCTGAAGGGATATTTGGCCGTTGGGCATACGCGCTACTCCACCACCGGAGCCAGCCGCGCCTCTAACGCCCAGCCGGCCTTGGTGTCATCGCGCCTCGGAGAACTGGCGCTGGCGCATAACGGCAACCTGGTCAATGTGAATGACCTCCGAGAACAACTCATTGCCACCTATGGCAGCCTCGAAAGCACCACAGATTCGGAGCTGATTGCCTATGCGATCGCCGAAGAAGTAGACAGTGGTAAAGACTGGGTGACGGCGGCCATCAGCGCCTTCCATCGCTGCGAAGGTGCCTTTAGCTTGGCGATCGCCACCCCCGATGGCGTGATCGGCACCCGCGATCCCTACGGCATCCGGCCTCTGGTAATTGGGGTTTTAGGCGATGAGGGCAGCAACGGCGCTCGCCGCTATGTCTTAGCCTCCGAAACCTGCGCCCTTGACATCTTTGGGGCAACCTATTTGCGCGATGTCCAACCCGGCGAGCTGGTTTGGATCACCGAGTCTGGCCTCACCTCCATCCAATGGGCACCCCCCGGAAAACGCAAGCTTTGCATTTTTGAATGCATCTACTTTGCCCGCCCAGATAGCATTTTCAACGATGAAAGCCTCTATAGCTACCGCATTCGCTTGGGCAAGCAATTGGCGATCGAGTCTCCCGTGGATGTCGATTTGGTGCTGGGCGTTCCTGACTCTGGCATCCCAGCGGCGATTGGCTTCTCCCAAGAAGCTGACCTGACCTACGGCGAAGGGTTGATCAAAAACCGCTATGTGGGGCGTACCTTCATCCAACCCACCCAATCGATGCGGGAAGCGGGCATTCGGATGAAGCTCAACCCCCTCCGCGACGTGCTAGCGGGCAAGCGCATCGTCATCATTGATGACTCATTGGTGCGAGGAACTACGAGCCGCAAAATCGTGAAAGCTTTGCGCGAAGCCGGTGCCAAGGAAGTTCACATGCGCATTTCATCGCCCCCTGTGACCCATCCTTGCTTCTATGGCATTGATACAGACAGCCAAGATCAACTGATCGCGGCGACCAAAACCGTTGCAGAAATTGAGGCTCAAATTGGGGTCGATTCCCTCGCCTATCTTTCCTGGGAAGGGATGATGAAAGCAACGCTGCAAGATCAGGAAAGCTTCTGCTCGGCCTGTTTTACCGGCTCCTATCCCGTCGAAATCCCCAACCCGATCAAGCAAACCAAACTCCGCTTCGAAAAAATTGCCCAGCCTGGTGAAAAAAAGGCGCAACCCGGTGAAAAGGTTCCCCAGTAAAGCCATTGGCTTAAAACGCTGTCTCGAAAAGTGCCGCCCATGGTCTATTCCTAAAAATGGCCATGGCTGCGGTAGCTGAGGGAGAGTCTAGGCGAGACCGGAATTAGCGTTGGGGAAAATTCTGGGAGATTCTCAGGATGGATTGGAAGTACCCCAGCCCAGCCCTTGGGTGAGGCCATCCTCCTGCTTGTTTTTGGGATGCGCGAGAATAGCAGACTGAGACGGTATTCCCGCTGCCGCACCCCTACCGTGAAGCGGTGGCTCTAACGGTTAGCAAAGGGTTCGCTCTGAATTGAGAATCTCTCTCGAAGCTCAAGGCGTTCCAAGCTCAAGGCATTCCAAGCAAATTTAGAGGAATCTGAAGGGATCGGTTGCCTGAAAGCCCCTTCAGCCCCGAAAATGATAAACGGATTGTATGCACATCTGGATGAAGACCAGTCGATGGAGAGGCGGACGTGAGCGAAGGATTTGACTACGATCTCATTATTATTGGGGCAGGCGTTGGCGGACATGGGGCGGCGCTTCATGCTGTGAGCTGTGGCCTAAAGACCGCCATCATTGAAGCGGCAGATATGGGAGGCACCTGCGTAAACCGGGGTTGTATTCCCTCGAAGGCTTTGCTGGCGGCATCGGGGCGGGTGCGCGAATTGCGGGATGCCCATCACCTCAAGAGCCTAGGGATTCAGCTAGGGCAGGTTTCGTTTGACCGAGGGGCGATCGCCAACCATGCCACCAACCTTGTCGGCAAGATTCGCTCTGACCTCACCAACAGCCTCACCCGTCTAGGCGTGACCACCCTCCATGGGCGAGGCCGGATCGCGGGGCCTCACAAGGTGAGCGTCACCATCCCAGAGGGCGAAACCCTGCTTACCGCCCAAGACATTATTCTTTCCCCTGGCTCTGTTCCCTTTGTGCCACCAGGGATTGAGCTAGATGGCAAAACCGTCTTCACCAGCGACGATGCGGTGCGGCTAGAGTCGGTGCCTAACTGGATCGCCATTATCGGAAGTGGCTACATCGGCCTAGAGTTTGCGGATGTATACACCGCCCTGGGCGCTGAGGTCACGATGATCGAAGCCCTCGATCATCTGATGCCCGGTTTTGACCCTGATATTGCCAAAATTGCGCAGCGGGTGTTGATTGCTCCCCGCGACATGGAAACGCGGGTGGGTGTGCTAGCTAAATCGGTGATCCCCGGTTCGCCTGTCCGCATCCAATTAGCCGATGCTAAGACCAAAGAAATCGTGGATGAGCTAGAAGTCGATGCCTGCTTGGTGGCGACGGGGCGCATCCCAGCGACCCAAGATTTGGGTCTCGAAACGGTGGGGATCTCGCTCGATCGACGGGGCTTTATTCCCATAAATGATGAAATGGCGGTGTTGCTAGAGGGTGAGCCGGTGCCCCATCTCTGGGCGATTGGCGATGCTACGGGCAAGATGATGCTGGCCCATGCGGCCTCTGCCCAGGGCATTGTGGCCGTTGAAAATATCTGCGATCGCCCTCGCACCGTCGATTACCGCAGCATTCCCGCTGCCGCCTTCACCCACCCCGAAGTGAGCTTCGTGGGGCTGACGGAGCCTGTGGCTAAAGAGTTGGCGGCTCAAGAAGGCTTTACCGTGGGCAGTGCGCGGTCTTACTTCAAGGGCAACTCCAAAGCCTTGGCGGAGGGGGAAACCGACGGGTTGGCTAAGGTGATTTTCCGGGAAGATACCGGAGAGGTTTTAGGGGTTCACATTATTGGGCTGCACGCCTCAGATCTGATCCAGGAAGCGGCCAATGCGATCGCCCAGCGCCGCTCTGTTCATGACCTCTCCTTCCTCGTCCACACTCACCCCACCCTCTCTGAAGTGCTCGACGAAGCCTTCAAGAAGGCCGCAGCGGTAGCGGTACATTAGAGCGTTGATCGCCCAGGCGATTCCCCCGAACTGCCTTTAGCCCAGTGCTTGGCAGGGAATGGTGCTTCTCAGCGTCGCCCTGGCTACCACCGCTTGAAGGGGATCATCTGGGGCGATCGCTCCTCTGCTACCGAGCCTAGGGCGATCGCCCCTCCTCGATCGACTCCATCTAAAAAATAGCCGTCTAAAAAATAGCCGTCTAAAAAATAAAAGGATTTTCGCTCAAGGGGTTACGGATCAATCAACCAGTCTGAGACCCGCCCCATTGCTCCTGCGATCCCATCCCAACGCTCAGCTCAAACCCTAAGCTCGAACCCTAAGCTTTAATATGCAAATTCGCCGTCGCCCGCCCAACACTGCCATTGCCGTCGAGTATCTGCGCTACCAAGTCAAGGTGCCCGATGCTGCGCCGCGCCACATCTTAGAAGAAATTGTGTGGCAGAAGGAGGCGGAGGTGGATCAATTGCGCGATCGCCAATCTCTGCTTGACCTCCGAAAGCTGCTGATCACGGCACCCCCCGTGCGAGATTTTCGGGCTGCCCTCAGCCCTGGCAAAACCGACCCTGCCCTCATCGCTGAGGTGAAAAAAGCCTCTCCCAGCAAGGGGGTCATTCGGGAAGACTTTGACCCGGTGGCGATCGCCCAAGCCTACCAAGCCGGTGGAGCCAGTTGTATTTCTGTGCTCACCGATGAGAAGTTTTTTCAGGGCAGCATGGAGTATTTGCAGCAAATTCGGGCGGCGACTGACCTGCCGTTGCTCTGCAAAGATTTCATTATTTACCCCTATCAAATTTATCGGGCGCGGGTGCATGGAGCCGACGCGGTGTTGCTGATTGCCGCCATTTTGCCCGACAAAGATTTGCGATATTTCCTCAAAATTGCCCAAACCCTGGGCATGGCTGCGCTCATTGAGGTTCACACCGCCGCAGAAATGGAGCGCGTCATGGCGCTAGAGGGCGTCACCTTGCTGGGGATCAACAACCGCAATCTGGAAGACTTCTCGGTTGATTTGCAAACCACCACGAGCCTACTAGAGCTATGGGGAGAGGCATTGGGCGATCGCCAAATTCTAGTGGTGAGCGAGTCTGGGCTGAATACCCCCGCCGACCTCGCCCAGGTGCGCCAAGCCGGAGCTAAGGCTGTTTTGATTGGTGAATCGTTGGTGAAGCAGCCCGATCCCCAAGGGGCGATCGCTACACTTTTTCAGCACAACTCGCCATAATTTAGAAAGTCTGAATTTAGAAAGTCTGAATTTAGAAAGTCTGACGCATTCTGGAGTCGCAATGCCTGGGCATCTGGCTCTTGACAACCATTTTGGCTCTGATGCGTGTGACGATAGGGTCAGTTTCTTGACTCCAGAGGCTTACTCCAGAGGACTACGCCAGCACCGTTGAACCTGTGTTTTTTTTCTACCCCACCCTTTGGTTTCTGACTGATGCAACCGATTCCTCTGCCATCTCACATTCATTACGAGCTTTTGCTGCAAATCTTAGAGCGCCAAACCATTATGTTGGCGAGCAAGCCCCAGGTCGCCATAAAGAGCAGGTGCAGGAGCTAATCGGCACCCTCCGGAAGGCATTTACGCAGCAAAAAAACCTCGAAGAAAGTCTGCGGCAGGCTCAACTTCCAGTGGAATATCGCTGGTCGCTCAATGAGGCAGAAATGCCTGTGCCCTCTCGCGAAATCAAGTAATCTTGCCCCAAGGCTGCGCCTCGCCCTTGGTGCGTTTGGCGTCTTGATGGTGTGGAGAGAGGGCGATCGCCCAAAAGTCAAGACATCAAAACATTAAGCGTGGCCGTCACGTTCAAGCGTTCAAACGTTTCTGGATGTCCTAACCAGCGTGACTATGGCTATAAATAGCGGGTTAGCTATCGTGATCTCTGCTATCGTCAGATTTTTGTGCTTGAGAAATATTGTGACGCTAAGCCAGTATCCTCTTAATGAACTGTAAAGAGTCAGGCAGCCATAGGAGACATCCGGTAGACTAGACGAAAGCTTGAGCAAAAGCTGACCTGCGGGAGGCTCTCTGTGGTGCGACCCCATCCAACCCTGAAAACCTTGACCCAAGACCGTTTGGGTGAGAGCAAGGTATCTGACCGAATGGCCGATCGCCCCAGTAGCACGGAGCTAGTGGTGAGCGCTGCCGAGTATCAAGCTCTCTTGCTAGAGGTGCAAAAGTCTCGGGGGCAAGAGCGCGATCGCACGACTCGTATTCAACATTTAGAGCAGGCGTTAGATCAAGCGCTCACCAGTTTGGATGAAATGCGCCTGAAGCTCCAAGAGCAAACCTTGCTCGAAGCCCAACTGGCAGCAACCGAAAAGTTTGCCTGTGTGCAGCAGCAGGCGATCGCCCGGTTACGGCTGCGCATCCATCAGCAGCAGACCCTGATCGAAAGCCATCTGGCGGGGGCGCGGGAAGGACGGCGATCGCTCGGATGGACAGAGCCTACGTTGTCTCCGGTGGTTGCCCCAGAACCTGCGGTGCATCCGGCAGAGGATCGCTTGAACTTGGCAACGCTGAGGCTCGAAGAAGGGCGGCAGCGAATTGTAGACCTAGAGCAAGAGGCTGAGCAAGATCGGGAACTAGCCCAGCGCCTGCAAACTCGGCTGATGGCGGCGCAACAGCGGGTGCAAGAGTTGGCGCTGGTGGTGGATGCCACGGAGGCACAACAGGCTCAGAGCCAAGAGGCTGCGGACTCTTCTACAGAACTCCAAACGGAACCCCATGGCGAAACGCCAACGGAAAGGCGGCGATCGCGATCGCGCAATCGGCCATTGGCGCGGCAAAATCGGGCGATCGCCACCCTGGGGCAAGACCTCGCACGGGCACAGATAAAGGTCGAAGAATTAGAAATTGAGCTAGCCCGCCAACTCCGCCAGCAAGCGCTATGGCAACAAAAATCTCGGGAAGCCCAAGGCCAAACGGAGCACTATCGCAGCCGCATTCAGCAGCTAGAGCAACAAGCCACTGAGATGCAGGAGCAGATCGTCTACCAGGCGCGCCAGGTTAGCGAATATGAGGCGACCATCCAACATTGGAAGGATCAATATACGACGAGCCAAGACCAAATCGCGCGGCTGCAAGAATTACTCGAAGAAGTGCAGCTTCAGTTTTTGACGGGCGATCGCGGTGACCCTGCACTCAGTGCGCTGTTTTCTGAGCTGTTGGCGGTGGTAGAGTTTGCGGCGCTCCCCGGCGAAGGCGAGCATCGCTGGCTCCCCCATCGCGCCATCTCCCGCCTCAATGCCCTGGATCTCCCTGACTTTTTGTTGCGCCGCCGAAATTACCGGATGCCCTAAGCCACCTCTCCAGTGGATCGCCTCTATCCTGTCTAAAAGATTGGCTTAAAAGATCTGCCTACAAGATCCTTCGCAATCTCCTCTCAATCTCCTTTAAATCTAAAGAGAGTTGTCTAGCTTGAGACAGCTAACGATCCCGGCCAATGCGCTTCTGGGTTGCCCTAGCATTCTTTACAAGGTCTCTCAATTCAACCCTTCCACCAGAAATCTCGTTTGTTATCCCCTCGTCTTGTGGCATTCTGGAGAATGCACCGCTTAATAAGCCGGATGCTTATTGACCCGTGATAGTCATTTAATGAATAGCTATTGATCGGATAGTCATTTGAGTCACGGTCAATTGAGTCACAATTATCTGGCGGTCTCCGCTGAGATGTCAGCTTCAGCTCAGATCAGTCGCCCGGTTTTAACCACTTAGGTTTGAGGGTATGGGTCTTGCGAGTGGTTCGTAACCCCTAGCTAGGTTGTTGATCGGTCAGCGGTTCATGGCCATTCCCCGGTTCTGGTGCCGTTAGTTCAGTTAAAGAAAGTCTCAGTTGCAAAAAGTTCTAGTTGCAGAAGTTCCAGTTGCAGAAAGTCCCCAGATTATTGCTTTGATTGGTTTTGGGTTATTTTGCAGAGCCTTGATCAGGTCGTTGGCAGACCGTTTGGCGATCGCTCGATAGCCCATTTCGTTGCCCGTTTACACCCCATTCACTTCACGGAAAGAAGGATAGACAGAGTACATGGATAGTAAGTTGATGCTGATGATCCCCGGCCCTACTCCGGTACCCGAGCCTGTGTTGTTGGCGATGGCGAAGCATCCCATTGGCCACCGCAGCAAAGATTTTGAGGGGTTATTGGCTGAGGTCAGAACCCAGTTGAAGTGGTTGCACCAAACCGAGAATGAGGTGTTGGTGTTGGCATCGAGCGGCACCGGAGCCATGGAAGCGGGGATGATTAATTTCCTCAGTGCGGGCGATCGCGTGTTGGTGGGCAACAATGGTAAGTTTGGCGAACGCTGGGCCAAAGTCTGCCAAGCCTATGGTCTCCAGGTCGAAGAGGTAACGGCAGAATGGGGTAAACCGATTGATCCCCAAGCGTTTCAGACCTTGCTAGAGGCCGATACCGCCAAAACGATCAAGGCGGTCATCCTCACCCACAGCGAAACCTCGACCGGGGTTTTGAATGATCTGCAAACCATTAGCGGCTATACCAATGCCCACGGTGCGTTGATGATGGTGGATGCGGTGACTAGCCTAGGGGCTAGCAACGTACCCATGGATGCTTGGGGCTTGGATGTGGTGGCCTCTGGTTCCCAGAAAGGCTACATGATGCCGCCGGGGCTGGGTTTTGTGGCCGTTAGCCCGAAGGCGTGGGAGGCTTACAAAACGGCTACGTTGCCCAAGTTCTATCTAGATTTGGGTAAATACCTCAAGGCTCAGCAGAAAAACAGCACCCCCTTTACGCCCCCGGTGAATCTGTTTTATGGTCTCAAAGTTGCCCTCGACATGATGCAAAAAGAAGGGCTAGAAGCCATTTTTGCGCGCCATTTGCGGCAACGGAATGCAACCCGTGCCGCCATGCGAGCCATGGGCTTGCCCTTGTTTGCTGCCGATGAAGCCGCTAGCCCTGCGATTACAGCGGTAGCCCCGGTTGGCGTTGAGGCAGAGCAGATTCGCGCCACCATGAAAAAGCGGTTTGATATTTTGCTGGCCGGCGGTCAAGATCACCTGAAGGGCAAAATCTTCCGGGTGGGGCATTTAGGGTTTGTGAGCGATCGCGACATTCTGACAGCCATTAGTGGACTCGAAGCCACCCTGCTAGACTTGGGCTATGACCAGTTGACCCCTGGCGCTGGGGTAGCGGCGGCGGCAGCAGCGCTGATCGCATAATCCTGAGCCCAAAACGCCGCATTCAATCAGCAGTGCGCGCGTTCAGACAAGGGGCTTCAGCCCCTTGCTCACCCATACTTCTAACTAAGCCCTGTGAGGCATTTCATCCACTGCGAGGTCTTTCTCATCAAGACCTCGCAGTTTTTTTACGAGGGATTCACGTCCAAACAGGTCTGCTGGATCTGGCCATTTCTTAGACGGGGCATGGGGAAAATCTGGAGATTTTGACAAACTACAGCCTCAACAGCCCTGCAAAATATGGAGTGGATGAAATGATGGGGGAAGGGTTGGTGTATGGAGATTTTAGGAATGGGGAGCGGTATGGAGCTAAAGAATTGCGTGGTGTTGCATGGGGCAGAGTTAGAGCCTCGGTGGTGCGATCGCCTCCTTGTTGAGGGCGAAACGGTGAGTGTCATGGAACTAGGGGAGCCTTGTGGGGCGATCGCCCATGGCACCCTCGTTGTGATCCCCGGTCTTTATAACAGCCATACCCACATGGGCGATTCGTGCCTGCCCGATGGCGCAACGGGCATGACCCTAGAGCAAGGCTTTTTTCGGCCTGATGGCTATAAGTACCGCGAGTTGGCCAAGCAGAGCGAGGCCGAACATCTGCGCCACATCACCGCCCATTTGCAGTACATGGCACGCACGGGCACCGTGGGGCATATTGATTTTCGGGAGCAGGGGGAATATGGCAGTCGCTTGTTGCGCCAAGCCTCAGAGGCGACCGGGGTGCGCTCGGTGATTTTGGGACAGTTTAATGAGCTGCCTTTTGATGCAGCGGCCTTGCAAGCCAACGAGGCGGCGTTGGGGGAAGGGGCGATCGCCCAGCTCCAGCGCATTTTGGCGGTGGCCGATGGCTTCTCAGAAAGCACGATGAATGATCTCACTGATCCTGCCTGGGTGCAGATCCGTCAGATCACCGAGAGCCAGCATCAGCTTCGCGCTATCCATTGTCTCGAAAATGAGGGCTACCGTGAGGTGAGTCTGGCGGTCACGGGCAAAGGGGATCTAGAAAGGGCGATCGCCCTTTTCCAGCCCCACCTCGTCATCCATGCGACGGTGGCCAATGAGGCAGAGATTGCGTTGATGGGGGCTGAACATCTCAATGTGGCGCTCAACCTCCGCGCCAATTGCAACCTGGGGCTACCCCTCGCCCCCATCGCCCAGCTCATGCACAGTGGCGCAAACCTGCTCTTGGGCACCGACAACGGCCTGCTCAACAGCCCCAATCTCTTTGCCGAACTCGATTTTACCTACAAAATGGCCAAGAGCCAGTTTGCCGATGCCCTGCGCCCCAACCCCGTCGAAATCCTTAAAATGGCGACGAGCAACATCCGCTACCTCCTCCCCAATACCTACGGCTACCTGGGGGTTGGCCTCCCCGCCGACCTGGTGGTGCTCAACTTCCACCAACCCCACCTCCGCGCCAGCCGCCACCTGATCGCCTCTATCGTTACCCGCGTTACCCCCGCCGATATCCTCCTCACCCTCCGCCACGGCACCCCCCTCTACCAAAGCCCCGACTACGCCCCCCTCGCCGCCGCTTAGGGATCTGCGGGTTAATCGTGTGCCCAGTGGTCAGGGTTCGACTGCGCTCAACCTTCAGTATCCGACAGACTCAGCCTTTCTTCCCGCCTACAAACGCTCCGCCCTGTTTTCCGACTCGCGTACAAGGGCTTTCCGAATCAGCGCCATCAACGTGTCGGTAAAGACAGGCTCAAGACCCGCTATATCGAGCGGTTTAACTGCCCTTTGCGCCAGCGAGGACTGCGTTGAGGCAGGAAAACGGTGTTGTTTTCTAAAAAAGTGGAGAACCCTATTGGGGCAATTGGGTTCTTTGTTCACCCTTATCTGTAGGGACTTAGAGTCCTTGGCTCCTCCCTAGGTGCGTAGATCTCAGTAGCCTATCGCTGAAAATATACCCGCGAGTTCATCCCAAAGTCTGAAAAATAACGATTCCAGCGATGGGCGGCGCGGCGTCCGGTAAAAGGGCCTACTAGCACATGGGAACCCAATGGCGAATCGCGCTCTTCTACTAAGCGAGACAACCGAATGCCATGGGCCATTCGCACCACTTGCTGGCTGATGTTATAGAGATCATCATTGTTGCCCGGAATCACAATGTAATAGGCACGATTGGAGGTTTCTTCATCTTCAAAGGTGCGGTCATTGTCTGTTTCGTTGAGGGGAGCCGTAGGTTCAAATTCTAATTCGCGGGGCACGGAGGTGGAGGGGAGGTCGGGAATTGGGAACCCCTCGACTGCGTTGGGAGACGCCGCCGCTTGGGTCGTAGGCAGAGATTCTGGAGCAGCCTGCGCGATGGGAACCGCCGCAACCACCCGTGACCCAATACCCCGCGTGGCTAACTGCTGCACCCGCTGGGCGGCATCCGCTTCATTTTGGAAAATGCCCGCTTGAATGAGCGATCGCCCCTCCAATGACACCACGCTGGCGGCGGCATCCACCTGCTGCACCTGCGAGAGCAGCAACGGACTATCCCCATCCACAACCACGATATAAGACCGCGCGGTCTGCGCCCCAACGGGTGCGGTGGGCTGGGCGTTTAGCGGGGGCACCGTCACCGACGGAGCGCTGCTCGGTGGGCTATAGGGCTGAGAAGACGGCAATGGCGCTGGGGGTAACCCGTCGATGATCTGCTGCGCCCCGGATGGAGACGTTGCTAGTAACGGTGTGCTGAGGGCGATCGCCACCAACCATCCAGAAAACACAGCCCATTTGGGATGCGGTGCCACCCCAAATGACTGGTTTTGAGACGAACCCAGTCGATGATTCAATCCTTGCAAAGTTGCCATGCTGCTACAACGCTCTACATTGACTCTATAGGGTAGCGAATCTGCGGCAAAATGCACCATCGATCTTTAGGGATCTCTGGCGTCTTCCTGATTTTTTTATCCCAAATCTATCCATATTTGTTTAGATGCCACATCCATATTTAGATGGCATTATTTAGATGGCATTGATAGCCATACTCACAAAATTTAGGACATATCAGCATCATTCCCATAGAAACGGGAATCCATGGGTTGCAGAACTCTCAAGATGGATTCCCGCGCAGGCGGGAATGACAAATATAGCCATAGTCACCCTGGTTAGGACATCAAGAAACCCTTAAAACGTTCCAACCTTCCAACCTTCCAACGTTCATTTAGAAAATGTCTCAACCAGCCTGGCTACAGCTATAAATGTCCTATGGATCATGGCTACGGCTATAGGTGGCAGATAGAGAATCTGACGCTGCCTAATGCAGTATGAGTTTATGCTTCTCAAGTAGGCATTGCCTGGGTTAAGGGAAGGGGCGATCGCCTCCCAAATACTCCTGAAGCTGCTCACATTTCCGAGCTTGAAAAACGGAATGAACTCGAAATGGTTGTTGGTCAAAAAAACTGCAGGTTGGGGGCATCGAACTCCCGACCTTGGCGCGGCTTTTATGGCGCGGCTCTCATCCTCGCCTTTCGGGATGGGGTGGGGATGAGAGCCTAGATGCTAAAAGCGTACTAGCAGCCCTATCGATGGGCCATGGTATAGCACCGACCCCCGCTCTAGCCCTGATAAACTGCGAGCCAGGTCACTGCTGCTGGCAAACTGATCAGGTGCTAAGCCTACATTCCCTAGCCATAGTAAGGTGTAGCCTAGCGTGAACGATACCTGACGATTAAGATGCCAGTTGAGGAAGGCTCCCACTTCTAATAAGGGGCTGAGTTCAGTATCCCGGCCTTCGCCTGCGGATGTGACTAAAAGGCCCCCGGCATCGTTCCGCAATACACTTTCTTGTTCGGTTGTGTTGAGCAATAGCCCCGTTCGGAGGCGCAACCCCAGATCCACATTCCGCCCGATGGCATAGCCTAGGTCGCCGCCCAATTGCAGCCCTACCCCATCGTTTTGCACCTCGATGGTATACCGTCCTTCGCTAGTGCTCGGAAAAATGTTGGGGTCTTCGCCAATGGCTGAGAGTTGCAAGTTATCGTCAAGGGAAAAATAGCGTAGCCCCGCGATGAGTGATCCGCGCCATTGACTGGAGCGCGCTGGTATGGTGTGGCGGTAGTTTAGCTCAAAATTATGGGCTTCGGAGGTGGCGCGGAGGCGTTGCTGAAACGAGAGGGCAAAGCTACTGGTGGCCGTGTCGGCAATATCAGGGTCGAAGGTGCTATCTAGCACCTCACCCCCCGGGCTGAGAATGCTCGACGTAACCGTGCGACTGTCTTCGTGGTTGACTAGCCCAAAGCCCGAAAGCTCCACGCTACCTTGGGGCGATAGACGATAGCCAACGGTGAGACGAATCCCAGCATCGAGGCCAAAACTAAGATCATCGGTGCCAGACCGTTCTCCCGTGTTGCTGTCAACGGTGGTGGTACGGCCTGGGAGGTTCCGCTGCAAAAATAGAGCTTCTCCCTGGACGTACCACCGAGAGTTTGAGGGCGCAGCATCAGCCGAAACCGCTGGGGAACTTTCTGGGGCAATGGCTTGGGCGGTATCTGGGGAACTGTCTGGGGCTGGTGTTAAGGAGGGTTCCTCTAACGAGTTTTCTAGCCCTGTCATTTCGTGGGAGGAAGGGGTTGGTTGAGCTGCCACCCAATCTGCTGTCCAATCCTTAGCCAGTTCACCTTCTATTGCCATGCTTGTGGCAAAGGTTTTGGCATTAGTAGTAGGCAGGGTTTGGGCGATCGCCCCACCCGCCCAGCTTCCCATTGACAGGCTCGATAAGCAGACCACCACCCACCGAGGAGACCCAAAGATAGACCATACATGCATAACCTTATCCTTAATACCTATTTGAATCCTCGAACCTGCAAATGCTGAACCGTTGTAGGTGCGCTCAGAAGCCTAAAGCTATAGCCTCAAGGCTTGGCCGCCCCTCTTGCTGAAATAGACCAATTGCGCTGCCACCTATTTGAGAACCCCAGATGAATCCCCATTTGAGCGGTTTCCTAAGAGTTCCTGCGGTTGGGTGAAGAGCAGCGGTTTGCTAGACCCACCTAAACGCTAGCCTTAGGGAAACGGGCGATCGCCCCTGTCTTTGTCTACCACCCCGCTGTCACCCTAGACCCGATTTCCCCTACCCCTGATGTGCTGAATGATCGCTCTGGCTTGTCTATCTCAACCTCCACCCTTCATTACAATGGAGAAAAAGGCTCTGAGAGAGACGAGAGGGTGGCCAAGCCAGTCATCCTACTAGGAAATAGTATTTCAATTAAGAAAGTTCTATTCAAAACCTCTTCTGTTTTTCGATATAACTTCATTCTGAGAAATTACGTTTGAAGCTATGGAGAACTCAACCGCCTGCTCCTTGAGATTCAATGCAGATCGTGGTTTAGATCGAGTATGCGGCCACCGGGGCAATAGAACGTAGAAAGTTTGTCTAGTCTAGGTGGCGAGTGGATCTGACTGGAGAGGAGAGGTAAGTCTCGACGAGAGGGGAGAAGTGATCGCCGCATTGATCGCCGTATTTTAAGGCAGGGAGAAAAATATAGGGAGCAAGATGGTGCAGGGGGAAGGGAGAGTCAGGATTGGAGCGCTAGTCATACTGGGTGCGCTGGGAATGATGGGGTGTGGGCGGGTGCCGACTGAGAACCTGGGCGCAACTAGCGCGGCGGCGGCAGATGAGGCGGTAGACCCTGCAATGCAAGAACTAGCTCAGCCTACTTATCAGGTCTATACAGAAGGGCAGGAATCTTCCACGCGCGTTCATGTGGTGCGGGTTCCGGCTGGTGCTGGGTGGCAGGTGGTGCCTTGGGTTGAGGCGGGGCTAGTGCCATTGCGAGAGCGGCTACAACGCGCCAATGCAGACGGAGGAGTGGCGATCGCCACAATCAACGGTGGCTTCTTTGACCCTGCGAACCAACTCACGACCTCCTATATTCGGCTAGCTGGCGAGGTGGTGGCCGATCCCCAAGTAAACCTGCGCTTGATGCAAAACCCCGACTTGCAGCCCTATATGCCTGCGATCCTCAACCGCTCCGAGTTTCGAGTCTACACTTGCGATGGAAATATACGGTATGACATCGCTCGCTACTTAGACCCAGCTCCCGCCAGTTGCCAAATCCTACATAGCTTAGGCGCAGGGCCTCAGTTGGTGCCCCACTTAACGGCCACCGAAGAAGGGTTTTGGCAAGAACAGGGGGGCGTTGTGGTGCGAGATGCTATTGGGCGCGATCGCCCTAATGCCCGCAGTGCTATTGGGTTAACGGCCAGCGGTGAGGTTTTGCTAGTGATGGTTGCCCACCATTCTGCTAGTCCAGGGATGACATTATCAGAACTGGCAGCTTTTTTAGAAGATTTGGGAGCCGTAGAAGCACTGAATTTAGATGGGGGTGGTTCCGCTGGTCTGTGGTTTCAGGGAGAGGCCATCAGTGGCCAGTTAGATCAGTCTGGAACCCCTATGTGGCGAGCGATACACTCGGGCTTGGTGGTCGTACCTAGTCTTCCCTAAGGCTACGGCGGCGGGATCAATGGACGGGGGACGCTGGGATGGGCGATCGCCGCAGTGATCTATATCACGTAAAAACCTGGTTTAGGTCACAGAAAAACACTGCCGACATCACCTATAGTCCTGAGGGAAATCACGGGGTATGAGGGGTATCAGTCACCCACCAACCTCGGCAAGGGAGGGATAGTAGAGAGGTCTGAAACACCCCCCCTTCACTTGCTTTTTACCCCTGCCTTTCCCACTTTCGTCTAGCGCCCGTCTTGCCATGGTGACCCATCTCATGTTTCCTCCACTTCAACTTATCCCAGGGGCGATCGCCGAACTATTCGCTCAAGTTAGCAGTTCGGGTGAAATTACATTGGCTGATCGCTACGGGTTAATGGCTGCAATTTTTGAGGAAGCGCTTTCTGATGATGAGCGCTGTGCCGTTGATCGCCTCCTCAAAGCAGTGTGCCGGGGGCGTCTTCACCCCGTTGATAAACTATCAGTGGTGCTTTAGCTTTTCCCTTTCCTTTCCGCGTGTAACTGGATCTCTTCCCTAAAAGCCTGTTAGATGGGCTTTTAGGGAATTTTTTATGGCCGGAATTTTATACCCTGAAGGCAACCCAAGATCAACTTGCGCTCAATCAGCAGAGATTAGGGAAACCGAGTTTGAGCATATTTTGGGCGCAGCCAAGTTTTGAGTGCATTCAAACAGAGCGCGGCTATCTCAAAGAATGCTGTGTATGGGTAGACGACGCACCTTAACGATGCAAAATAACCTGTGGGAAGCCATCAAAAACTGGAGACAGGATTCCATCTCATCGGAATCCTGCCTCCAGTTTGTTAGATCGTTTGATGGGGTATTTCCAGTTAGCTCTACTGCACGCTACTGAGTAGCATTCCTCAGTAGCGCTATTGAGGAATGCTACTGGGGAACGATGGCATCGCGGGGAAAGGGAGCTTCTGGGGGGCGCTCGTAGGAGCGATCGCCCGCTCCTGGTGCAGGTTCGGCAAGAACCGGATCCTTATCTTTGGGGGTAAACTCTTCAGCCGTGAGGGGCGATCGCCCATTGGCCGCATTGGCATTCCCTGGGTCACTAGCCGTTCCGGGAGTGGAGAAATTATCTGGCTCTGTGACACCGGGTGTCTCCATCATTGCCCCAGTTCGGGTTGGCCTATCTGAGGGAGCCGCGTAATCTCTGTTTGTGGGCTGCTCTGTATATGAGGGCGGGGTGTAGTCATAGTCAAACCCATAGGGCTCTGTGCGCAGGGGTTCTTCGGCAGCCGGAGCCGGATCTGCTTCAACCCTGGCGCGAACACTCCGGGTTCGTTCATTGACTTCTTCCCCCTGGGAGAGGCGATCCGGACGTTCTGCCTCAACGGGCCATCCTTCGATGGGCGGAAAAGACTGTTCTGTGTTGAGTTGTGGCCCCACCACAGGAACCACATCCGACAACGACTTTCCTTGTCGAATTTGCCACCCAAACAAAGCCCCTGCGAAGCCTCCCACCGTGGCTGTGACCATCAAGGTCAGCGGAATCCAAGGGCGCGATCGCCGAGGTTTTTCTGAGATGAAGATCTGAGGGGTGGCGGTTTTTCCTGGTTTTTTGCGGTTTTTGGCTGCGCCGTTCTCTAGGGCAGTGGGCATCTGAGCCGAGTCGGGCTGAGAATAGCCACTCACTTCTGGGGGAATGGGGGTTGCCGCCATAGAACCCACCATAGCGGGAGCCTCTTCTGTGTCAGACATAGGCAAAGCCGGGGCAGGTGCTGCATCGAGGGCAACGGTAGAGTCAGCAAGATCAGCAGGGTCAGCAGTTGAGGATTCCGCTCTGGGTGAAGCATCCATCTCTAGTTCCGCCAACTCTAGCTCTGCTAGCCATAATGCCAGGGATGGCAGCACCTTGCCGGGTTGAAACGCCATCACGACATAGGGTAGCTCGTTTTCTATAAAACAGTCCAACACATGCAGGTCGCTGGCTGGGGCTTTGCTGCGGTGGCGCGCCTCGGCGATAAACTGCCGTGTCAGGTCAGCGGCATCGGGGCGATCGCCCAAAACCACACAGGGCGTTTGAATCAAAACCACCCGATCTAGGTTGAAATCCTGAGCCTGGTAGCTGATGCCCACATCATCTTGATGAAGGAGGGCGTCAATGGTATAACGCCCATGCTGAAGGGTATTGCCCACGGTCAAGGTCATACGTAGAGCTGTTTCCTTATGCGTCACAGAATTTCATTCTATGCTATCGCGTTTGCGTCTGATCGATCAGCAAAAGCCATCTGTCTCTCAATTACCCCTATTCAAGATACCAAAGGAGTCAACCGGCCACTCTTCAACGATCTTCTCCCACCATCTGTTTAGAACTATCTCTTTAGACCTGAGGAAGTGCATATATACATAAGATGAATACATAAGATGAATCTATATGCAGATGGAATCTGGAGCGCAGGTTTGCTGTGTTTCTTTTGCTGTGTTTGTAAAGAGGCGTTTGCAACCTGTGCTCTGGTTCCAACCCATTTGCTTCGCCTTGAAAGGGTATAGATTTTTATGAGAGCTTGAGATTTTTTTGGGCAACTTTTTTTCGATAGATGCGTCTGAAGCCCTAAGAGCTTGTTTGAACGGTTGTTTGAATGCTGACTGGGCAAGTATCCCTGTCAGACCTACGCTGAAAGGGTCTTTGGCTAGGCTGTTTAGCCTCCTCTATCTACCTGCTAATATCTACCTGCTAAACTCCCTGGTAATCCCGTTTTAATTCCGGCCTATTACTATTTCTGGCTCTAGTGGCACGAGATTCTTGCCCCCGAGTTAGCCTGTCCACCCCATCCTCACACTGCCATGTCCATATTTCTCTCTGGTGTATCTAAATTGTTTCATCGCCGCTGGCTTTATGGCTTGATGTCTGTTGTCATGGCGGCCAGCCTGATTCTAATAACGCCGACACCGTCCTATGCCCGAAATCGCTTACTTGACCTCATCTTCCGAGGGGTGCAAGTCATTCAACTCAACAACATGTCTGACCGCCAGGAAGTTGCCCTGGGGCGGCAGGTAAATGACCAGCTCATGGGGCGACAGTTTCGTGCCTATCGCAACTCTTCGATCACTGAGTACGTTGATGATATTGGGCAACGGCTAGTGCCCACGAGCGATCGCCCTGACATTCCCTATGTCTTCCAAGTGGTCGATGATAGACAGGTCAACGCCTTTGCGACCCTGGGCGGCTATGTTTATGTCACCACTGGCCTGATTCGCACCGCAGATAACGAAGCCCAACTGGCAGGGGTCATCGGTCACGAAATCGGCCATGTTGCGGCTCGCCATGTCGTCCGCAGAATGTCGGAACAGGCGATTCAACAAGGCGTAGCCTCAGCAACAGGGCTTGACCGCAATACCGCTGTAGCAATTGGCGTAGAACTGGCCATCAACCGCCCCAATAGCCGCGAAAATGAGTTTGAAGCGGATGAACTCGGCTTGCGGAATGTCACCCGAGCGGGGTATGCTCCCAGCGCGGTGGCGGCTTTTATGACGAAGTTGCAGGGGCAATCTTCGGTGCCCACTTTCTTAAGCACCCACCCTAATGCTTCTGCTCGGGTGGAACGCTTAAATCAAATGGTTGATCCGGCCACGGCTAATGTGGGGGATGGGCTAGATATCGAGGCCTATCGCAACCGCATCCGTGCCCTGCTATAGGCTGATGTTTAAGGTAATGGAAGGGCAATGGAGGGGCGATCGCCCCTCCATTGCTCCTCCTCAAAACTTAGAAATTTCTGGAAAAGGTTAATTTTCTGTGATCCATAGCCACAGAAAATCAACCTTTTTTTGATGCCTGCGGCTGCATTGCAAGGGGAATCAGAACTGCCCAACGAAGAGAATGAAGGGCGATCGCCACCCTCAGAGATCTTTGCGAGTCCGCTGAAAAGCAATCTATGAATCTGAGGAGGCTGGCGGCTCTGGGCGCTTAAATAGGAGTTGAATCGATAAACCCAATAGCCCTACGGTTGTCACACTGAAGGTAATCGTCCCCAATGCCCCAATGCCCACCACCAAAGATCTCACTAAATTAGAAATCCGCACTGCCATCAAACTGGTAGACGGAATGGGTGTATCCGCGAGCGTTTGATGAATGGATGTTGTGATCCAATACATCCCGACGGCAAACACCCCAGCAATCAAGGCACCCGTTATGCAGCGAAGAGGCGTGGGGGTAGAGTCGAGGGTCTCGCTCGGGGTAGCGGGTAGATTTTGAGTCGGTTCAGGATTCACCATAGGAGCAAAAGCAAAGAGGCCAATTATTTAAAGAGCGCAGCAGCGTTTGATTTGAGCATTACTATCAAATGAACATCCGATTGCTGCTGGGTTTTAGAGATCTATCCATTGATTCGGCTGATTTTTATGGGCTACATCATCTGAGCCGCTCTCTACTATCAGCAGACCACGTATGCTCTCATTATCCTACAAGGCAGTCTGCTCATTTTATAGGAATTTAGACGTTGAGATGCATATATCGATTATGAGACAGAAAGAAATATCTCGGAATATCTCGAAGCTGCCTGTACCCGGTCGAAAAATTTGAGAGATCTAAATTTAACCAGCGCAGATATAAATATTTGGTGAAAATCCCCGATTCTACCCTTGCAAAGAAAGGGTTGTGGGGGATTACTATTTATATAGTGAGCGTTAGAATCACGCATCTTCCTCACCCATGTTTCTGCCTAAATCAGCATCTTCCACTCTACAAACTCTACCCATCTACCTGTTCTGCCAATCAACCTCAACAGACGCGGCCAAGTTTTTATGGGTGTAACCAAATTTT